>JGI12659J15293_10000839_pt1 | contig 9904 bp, 7 predicted proteins | sample JacPinW_OM2H0_O1_FD_15293 | JGI IMG/M metagenome (IMG submission 15293) | reverse complement strand
CTCCGCCGTCCGTGCCGATCGCCGCGGGAACGAAGCCCGCCGCGACGCTCGCCGCCGCGCCGCCACTCGAGCCTCCGGGCGTGAGCTCCGTGTTCCATGGGTTGCGCGTTACGCCGAACAGGTCGTTGCGCGTATAGCCCTCGAGCGTGAACTCCGGCGCGTTCGTCTTGCCAATGACGATCATTCCTGCTCGCGTGAGCCGCGCTATCGGCAGTTCGTCCTTCGCAGGCCGATAGTCTTCGAGCGCGCGGCTTCCCCATGTTGTCGGAAAGCCGGCCACATGGAGATTGTCCTTGACGGAGATCGGAATTCCGTCGAGCCGGGAACGAGCCTGACCGCGCGAGCGCCGCTCATCGCTTTCTTTCGCGGCAGCGAGCGCGCCCGGGCGATCAAGGGCGACGAAACTGTTCAGGCGGGCGTCCAGCCTCTCGATGCGCTCAAACGCGCGCCGGACGAGCCGCACGGATGAGGCTTGGCCGTTCTGAAGTTCGGTCGCGAGGTCCTCAAGCGTTTCCGCCATAGTTCACCTCATTGGTCCCGCGGAAGCGGCTGTCCGATCGCGGCCGGCATCCGTGATGCGCGCCCGAGAAGTGCGAGCACGATCAGCGCGATCAAATAGGGCGCCATTTGTACGATATAGGAGCTCACCGGCAAGCCAAAGCTTTGCATGCGCAGCTCGAAGGCTTCCGCCGCGCCGAAAGCGAGACAGGCGATCGCCGCGCCAAAGGGATTCCAGCGCGCCACGATCAGCGACGCGAGGGCGAGATAGCCGCGACCGCCGGTCATGCCGTCGGTGAAGGTCCCGACCTGTTGCAAGGAGAGAACCGCGCCGCCGATGCCGGCGACAGCGCCGCAGGCCACGACCGCAGCCATGCGCACGCGAAACGGCTCGGCTCCAGAGGCGAGAACGGTCTCCGGGCTCTCTCCGGTCGCGCGCAGCGTCAGGCCGGCCTGCGTGCGCCCAAGAAAGAACGCGAGGACGAGGCAACCAACGATCGCGAGATAGGTTAGCGGCGGCAGCGCAAACAGCAGCGGCCCTACGACAGGAATATCGGCAAGGCCTGGAAACGGCCAGGGCGGAAGCGGCGTCAGATGGATGGCGATGGGACGGCCGCCACCGGACAGGACGCGCATGAGGTAGCTGGTCAGCCCTGCCGCCAGAATGTTCGCCGTGAGGCCCGTGACCATGTTGTCCGCTCGATACGCGACGGTAACAATCGCCACGACGAGCCCGATTGCCGCTCCGCATAGGATTGCAAGCCCGACCCCGACGAACGCGCTGCCGCTCGCCCAGGCGCCGACCACGCCGCCGAACGCGCCCATGAGCATCATGCCCTCGAGCCCGACCGCAAACACGCCCGCACGTTCGGAGAGGATGCCGCCCAACGCGGCAAACATCAGCGGCGTCGCGATGCGAATGGCGGCTTCCAGGAACTCGATCATGCGCGCCGAACGGTCGCAGCGAGGATGAACAGCATGGTGAGGCCTTCGATCACCACGACAAGGGCGGAGGGAACGCCGATCTGCCGCTGCATGGACAGAGACCCAGCCTCGAGCAAACCGACGAACAGCGCCGCCGGCGCGACCGCTAGCGGCTCAACGGCGCCGAGCAGCGCGACCGTCACGGCCTTGAAGCCGAAGCCGAGAGAAAAGCCTTCGATGAGCCGATGATGGATGCCGAGAACTTCGACGCCGCCGGCGAGGCCAGCGAGCGCGCCGGACAGGAGCATGGCCGCCCAGGTAAGGCCCGACATCGAAAATCCCGCGTAAGCCGCGGCGCGGCGGGATCGTCCGGCGACGCGGATGGCGAAGCCAAACGGCGTCCGCCACAGCGTAATAGAGAGCGCGGCAGCTGCGACCAGCGCGATCACGAATCCGACTTGCGCGTCGAGGCTCGGCAGTTTCCAGAGCCATGCGCTCGGCGGCATGATCGGCGATTGCAGGAACCCGGCGCCGGCCTGGCCGAGCGGCCCCGCCAATGCTTGCTGGACGAGCAGCACGCCGATGAAATTCAGGAGGAGCGTGGCGAGCACCTCGTGCACCCTCCGCCCGAGATGGATGGCCGCTGCAATAGCGGACCACAATGCGCCGAGCGCGGCCGCTCCGATCAAGGAAGCGGGCGCGATGAACCAGGGCGCGAAAGACGGCCAGTGAAGCGCAACCGCCGCCGCGCCGAGCCCACCGAGCGCGATCTGGCCCTCGGCGCCGATGTTGATGACCCCAGCGCGGAAGCAGAAGGCGACTCCTGACCCGGCCAACAAATAAGGCGTCGCCCGATTGAGCGCGACGCCCAACTGGTGCGGAGATCCGGCCGCGCCCATCGCAAGCGCAGCGAATGCAGCGAGCGGATTGTGCCCTGAGAGCGCGACCAGCGCCGCCGCGCAGATAAGCGAGAGGACGACCGCCACGACGATGCGCAGTCCGATCCCTTCCGCCACGACGAACCGGAGCGAGGCAGCGCGTGGCCAAGCAGTTCGCAACTCCGGCGGCGTCGCCTCCGTCATGCGGCCCGGCCGGACATCCAAAGACCGATCTGCCCGAGGTCGACTTCGTCGCGCGCCGTGATCCCCGCGAACCTGCCGTCCGCCATTACGGCGACGCGATCGGAGACGTCGAGCACCTCCTCCAATTCGGACGAGACATAGAGGATCGCCGCGCCGGCGTTCCGAAGCGCGAGCGTCTGTTCAATGACGAAGCGAGTCGCTCCGGGATCGAGACCCCAGGCGGGCTGATGCGCGATGAGCGCCGCCGGCTTCCTGTCGAATTCCCGGGCGACGACGATCTTCTGTTGGTTGCCCCCGGACAATCGCGCAGCGCTCGTTTCGGTCGAAGGCGCGCGGATGTCGTAGGCGCGCATAAGCACATTCGCCTTCCGGTCCAGTCCCGCAGGCGACAGAAAGGCGCCTGACGCGAAAGGAGGTCGGCCGCTGTCGCGCAGCATCAGGTTCTCGCCAACCGACATGGACTTCACCAGCGCCGTTTGGCTGCGGTCTGCGGGCATGTAAGCGAGGCCCGCATCGACACGTCTGGCTACGGAGGCGTAGACAAGTTCGCGCTTATCGAGCCAGATCGAGCCCGCGACGGCTGGTCTCAAGCCTGCGAGGGTCTCGACAAGTTCCAGCTGACCGTTGCCGTCGACGCCCGCGACGCCAAGGACTTCGCCCGCTCGCACGTCGAAAGACAGGGGACCCACGCCGCGACCGGCGAGGCGATCGACCGAGAGCCGTATCGGGCCCCGCGGGGCTGTGCGCGGCGCGTGCGGAATCGTGACGTCGCGACCCACCATCATCGTCGCGAGTTCGGCCCGCGTGACATCGCCGACGCGCGCGCTTCCAGAGACGCAGCCTAGTCGCAAAACCACAACGCGATCGCAGACATCCAAAACTTCCGGCAGCTTATGAGTGATGAAAACGATGCCTTTCCCTTCCGCCCGAAGCCGGCGGAGGATCGACAGCAGTTCGGAAACTTCGCTCGGCGCGAGATTGGAGGTTGGCTCGTCAAGGATCAGCAACTGCGCGTCGCGCACCACGGCCTTGAGGATCTCGACCCGCTGCCGGCGTCCAAGCGGCAGGTCGGCAACCACCGCGTCGGGATCGAGGCCAAGCCCATAGCGAAGGCTCTCCTCTCGGACCCGCTTCGCCATTTCGCTTCGGCGCAGAATGCGGCCCGCCTCCGGCCATCCGAGCATGACGTTCTCGACCACCGTCATGGCGTCCACCAGCATGAAATGCTGATGGATCATCGCGACGCCCCGCGCCATCGCGTCCGCCGGCCTGTGTCTGGCGAGTGGCTCGCCGCGAAGGACGATCGAACCGGCGTCGGGCGCGATCAGGCCGAACAGCACCTTCATGAGTGTGCTTTTTCCGGAGCCGTTCTCTCCCAAAAGTCCGAGGATCTCCCCGGCATTCAGCTCGAGATCAACGCCGTCGACCGCCCGCACCGCGCCAAAGCTGCGAACGACGCCGTGCATTGCGAGAATGGGGGCCATGATCCTAATGACCGTTGCGATGACGCTCGTCCGCGTCGGCCACGCAGCATGACATCCCGAGGGTCAAGCACTAGCCGCCGCTGCGCGCGTCTTGTTCCGTCGGCGCGATCTTCAGCGCCCCGGTCTTGAACTGCGCCGCCAGGTCGTCAAGCTCCTTTACGACCGCGGCGGGCACGATCGGATTGAACGCCTTGTCGCCCTCATACTGCAGCGAGGCGCCGGTCACAGGCGCCGTGTCGTAGCCATATTGGACAAACGTTCCGAAGAGCTTGCCCGACTTCACCTGATCGGCTGTGCTGCCGAACATCGCCGGCCAGTCCTCAACGATGTTTGTAAGCACCGCTTCAGGCGCGATCTTAGTCTGGTCCGGCCCGCGTCCTGTTGCGTAAACATTCTTTTCTTTGGCGGCCTGGACGAGGCCGGCTTCCGCCGCATTCAGCTTGCCGGTGATGACGTCGGCCCCTCCCGCAATCAACGAGAAAGCGGCTTCCTTCGCCTCCGCGGCGTCCTCCATATCCTTGATATAGATGATCGTGACTTTCGCCCCCGCCTTCTCTGCGCAGATGCGGAAGCCGCCGGCTTGCGCGGTTATGTTGGGAACGCCCTGCAATCCGTACACCCCTCCCACCTTGCCGGTCTTGCTCATGCGGGCCGCAAGGTGACCGAGCTGACAACCAAACTGCGCGTTGTTCCAGTCTATCGACATTACGTTTGGCGGCTTGCCCTCGTTGCCGCTGACCGCGATGAACTGCGTCTTGGCGAAATCTGGGGCGACCTGCTCCATCGCCGAGACGAAACGCCCGGAGTGGCCCATGACGATCTCGTAGCCCTGGTTGGCGTAGTCGCGCAAAGCTTCGGCTTCGTCGGCGTCAGAAACGTTCTCCGAATAAGCCGTCTTGAAGCCATGCGGCTCGAGGCTCTTCAGGATCGAGTAGCCGAGCGCGTTCCAGCTCTGGTCGTTGGCGCTTCCGGGCAGCAAAATCGCGGCTTTATCTTCCGCGGGAGCGTTCGAAGCGCCGACCGGGGCGAGGGCCAATGACACGCCCGCCACGAAGGCGGAGCGGCGCAGCGGGAGTGAACTCTTCATGGAATGAACCTCTCATATCGCTCGGGCGTCCAGCCCTCGCGGAAACCGGCGGTTTTGCGAGATATCCTTATGCAATAGCTGCGCCATTTCCTCGCTCAGACGCGGACGATCGCAGCAATCGGCGCCTCCCCTGGCTTGCACTGGTGTTCGGTGCCGCCAGACACGAAGATCGCGGCGTCGCCGGTGACAGACGCAATGACGGCGCCCAGCGCGGCGCGCGCGTGACGCTCGTAATTGATATCCGCGTCGGACAGCATCGTGGTGCGGCGTCCGCGCAGCATGCCGTTTGGCGGAGCCTCGGCTTTGGCGAAAATTGCGACGATCCGCTCAGGGTCGACCGCTGCCTGAGGATCTCCGAGTGCGTCGCGCGCTGCGGCTCGCACGGCGTTTGCATCGACGACATCGGAGAGAACGGCGTGCCCGATCCGCAAGTCACCGCCCGCGGCTTCCGAGTTGCCAAACACGAGGACCTCGCAATTCCTGAGTTCGCCGCCAGCGGACGTATTTGCGACGGTCGAATAACGGTCCATGCGCTGCGCAATGACTGCGTCGCTCAGTTCGGATTCTTTGACTTCCCCAAGCGCGAGGGCGACACCAAGCGCGGTTGCGCCCCGAGCGAACGCCTTTGAGCCATTGGGATCGCGCGTGACGAGTTTGACCCCGCGTCGATCCGCGTCGGCGACCGCAGCCGGCGTAAGCAGCGGCCCCTTGACCTGGACGTAGTGCACGTCCTTTTTATCCAAGATTCCGGCCTCGTCCTGCGCGCGCCTGACGGCTGCAGCGACCTCTCGAACCTCGGTCAAAGTCCCAACTTCTTCGGGCGCAAAATCGCGTGTCACGCCCAAGCCGAAGGCAAGCCGTTTTCCGTCGGCCTTTTCGGAAGGGCCGCGCGTGAACAGGGTCGCGTGAGGGCTGAGCACGCCTTCCGTGCCGCCGGACCAGACAAAGGCGACGCGTTTCACAACCTCTTCCGGAGAGACACCGAGGCGCTTCGCGAGGGCCATCGAATAGGAAAGGGTCGCAAAGCCGCGCGTGAAGTCGTTCGCGCCCCCGTTCCCCTCCGTCTTCCCGATCATTGCGACAATCTCGGCCGGATTTACCTGACCGTCATCCATGAGACGCTCCAAAGCGGAAACGTCGTTGGGGCTGTTCATTGGCAGCTTGTGTACGCCGACCCGCAAGGAATCCTCCAAGTCACGAAAACGATAATGATCCGACTCCAGTCTTGAGGCAACGGGATCGTCAATGCGGCGCCGACTGCAGTCCCCGTGAGGGAGTAGCTGGTGCGAGCGACCTCCGCGTAGCGACGGCGCTACCGCGTTGGCCTTTGAACAGGATTATGAATGGCGCCGGTAAGAAAATCGGGCCAGTCGCGTTCGAAGAAAGGCTTGTCGTCAGGGTTCAAACGTCGGACCGGGCGCGCCTCGCAGGCGAAGACCCCAGCGTCGAATCGCACATGAATCTGCTCCGCCCGATCCTCGGCTCGCTCGGAAACGAAACGGACGTCTTCGAGCACGCCAGTACGGGCCTCGGGCACGCGATCGCCCTCCGAAGCGCAGATCGCTCTGGCTCCGCGACTACCGCCGCCGCGCGCGATGTAGAATGCAAGCGCCGTGAGCACCGCTTCCGACAGGAGCGCGGTCTGCCGCCACTGCAGCGCCTTCAACGCTTCCGACGCCCCGGAATACGCGATCCCCTGCTGGCGAATGGTCTCGTTCAGCGCGCGTGACGCTGCCAACGCCCGTTTCACGTCAGGCCCATTGCAAAGCACTCCGGCGTGATCGCTCATTCGAGCTTGGACATCCTTGCCGATCGATTTAACGGTCAGCGGACTGTCCACCTTGAGGAAGTCGAGAATGCGCGCGACGGCCTCGTCGATCAGGCCAGGCTCCGGCCCGTTCGAGGCCCGCACAATGCGGCGGGCGGCCGCGTGCTCGGCGCAGCGTGTGGCGAGAACCTGGCCGGCGTTGAGCGCCGCGCCGCCCGGCCGGGTCACACCGTGGGTCCCAGCCGTTTCGCCGACCGCATAGCACCCCTCAAGGCTCGTCGAGCCCCAGCCATCGACGGCGAGGCCGCCGTTCATGTGCTGATTGTTGACCGCGAATTCGAGCGGCTCGCGCGCGATGTCGTATTTGTAGCGCTTGTAGAGCTCGATTGAGAGAGGGTTCATCTTGCGAAGCCGATCGAGCGGCTTCTCCAGCAGCGCTTCGGCGTTCGTAAGGTAGGCCCGCACGTCCGGGTCGAGTCGATCGAGATCGAATTCGGCGTCGCCCGGAACGGGAAGCGGATTGCGGTTGAAGTCCATGAACACTTTTCGCCCCGCCTGCTTCTCCTTGACGATGGCGAAATCGACGAGGCTCGAGCCGAAGTTGAGCATGCGGGTGGCATGGAACGGCCACTGGTAGCCCTTGCGAAACACGTTCGACGCCAGCTCCTGCGTCGTCCGATAAGCGTCCGCCAGGAAATTGCGATCGTTCCCGCGCGTATCGCGCGAAAAAATGTAGGGCATCGCCTGGACGTATGTGCCCGAGAGGTTCCACGGAAAATTGTCGCGCGACGTGCTGATCCCGAACTGGCTCTCGGTCAGGTTGACCGCTTCGAGCCCCGCCTCCATCGCAAGCCCGAGCGACCCGAAGCAATGTCTGGGATAGACGCTGTCGCGATAGAGCTCTCCCGGCCCTCCAGTCGCGATGACGACCACGTCGCTTGAGAACACGACGAACCCCAAGGGGTTATCGTCTGCGCGGCGCTTGGGCGAGATCGCAACCACCCCGACGCAACGCGGCTGCTCGCCCGGCTCAATCAGCAGGCGGACGCCCGTCGTGTGATTGAAGATCGGCACACTCAGCCGGATGGCTTCTTTCGTTAGCACCTGCACCATGAGGCGCGACGTGCGAGGGCCGCAGCTCGTCGCACGACCCACCTCGTCGTGATCGGTCTGATAGCGCAGCACTCCCCCCAGGCGATCCTGCGGAATCGGCAGTCCCATGAACTGCAGGGACGATAGCGCGCGCGACGATCCCACCGCTTCGATGTAAGCCGTATCCTCGTTCATCGCGCCGCCCGCGCAGAGCGCGTCGGCCATGGCTCGATAGTCATCGCCCCGTCCCGCGCCGTTTGCGGTGTGCAGGGTCTGCTTGTCGGAACCTGAGCAGGCGGACGTGCCGCCAAAGGCGCTCTGGGTCGCGATGATAACGTCGAGGTCGCGCCGCTTCATTTCGACCGCCGCCCGCAGTCCGGCGGCGCCGCTGCCGAGGACCAGCGCCTCGCTTCGATAGACCGGAATTGCGAAGCCGCGCGCGAAGACGGTCTCTTTCGCCGACCTCTCCGTCGTGAGGCGCGGCATCTCGATGTCGGTCAGGGCGTCGAGGATGTTTTGGGGGATTGTCGCGCTCAAGTCTGGTCCTGGAGTGGGATTGACGGGGCGGAAAGAAGCAGCTAGCAATTTTAGCACGTTCCAATTCCGGCGACAAGAACGCAGGTGATATCGTGCTTTTCTGGGAAGAGATGAAGTCATAAGAATCGGAACGTTCCAATTGGACGCCAAAGTGAACAACGAGACACGTAGGGAGATGGAGGGTCGGGAGGGACGCACGACGATCGTCGATGTCGCCCGCCGCGCCGGCGTTTCGAAATCGACCGTCTCCCTGGTTCTCGGCGGAAGCTCGCTGGTTGCGGAGACGACACGCGAACGCGTCTCCGACGCAATGAACGAGCTTGGCTACATCTATCATCGCGGCGCGGCGACGCTGCGCGGCGCCAAGTCCGGCGTCATCGGCATGGTCATCAACGATCTGTCGAATCCCTTCTATGTCGAGCTCGCGATCGGTATCGAGCAGGCGTGCCAGGGCGGCGCATACATCCCCTTTCTCGCCAACACCGCGGAAAATGCGGTTCGCCAGCAGCAGGTGATCCGCTCGATGCGCGAGCATGGGGCCGCAGGGCTCGTGCTCGCGCCCGCGATCGGCACATCGGCCAGTGAGCTGAAGCCTCTTCTTGCCGGATTGCCCGTCGTCCAGGTGATGCGCCGCCTTCCGGGTCTCAGGGCGTCCTTCGTCGCCCCGGAGAACAAGGAAGGCGCGCGAAAGGCCACCGCCCACCTCATCGCCGTTGGACACACCCGTGTCGCCTTTGTCGGCGGCGTATCGTCGATGCTGGTCCGGGAGGAGAGGCTTGCGGGCTACAGACTCGCCCTGGAAGAAGCTGGAATGCGACTCGACCCGTCGCTGGTCATTGAAACGACGACCAACTATTCGGGCGGCGGCGCGGCGGTTCCGCAGTTGCTCAACCTCCACGAACCCGCGACCGCCGCGCTTTGTTTCAACGACGTTGTCGCGATCGGGCTCACGCGCGCGTTGATGGAGGCCGGCGTTTCGGTGGGGGTCGACTTCGATGTCATTGGCTTCGATGACATCGAAGAAGTCAAGCACACACGTCCCGCTTTAAGCAGCGTCGCGGTCAATCCCCGCGATCTCGGTTCGCGCGCGGCCCAACTTCTCATGCGCCATCTCGCGAGTGGCGACTTCGAGCCAGAAGCCGTGCTCTGCCCGACGACGTTGGCGCTTCGCAAATCCTGCCGGGCCGCTGGCCCTTATGAGCGAGAAGATCGATGACGAAGCTTCGTTGGGGACTCATTGGCGCAAGCACGATCGCCGCCGAGCACATGATCGGCGCGTTTCGCGCCAATGGCGGCGAAGCGGTCGCCGTCATGAGCACGAACGCGGACCGGGCGACGAGTTACGCAAAAAAGCATGGGATCGCGCATGCAACGACGAGCTTGAAAGAGCTGGTCGAATCCAAGGACCTGGACGCCCTCTACATCTCCACCA
>JGI12659J15293_10000838_pt1 | contig 9910 bp, 8 predicted proteins | sample JacPinW_OM2H0_O1_FD_15293 | JGI IMG/M metagenome (IMG submission 15293) | reverse complement strand
CATGGCATCGTCCCGAGCCTCCACGGCCCGGAACTTTACCTAATCCAGGTGTAACGGATGTCCTGTCACAATGTGTAACGGATGTCATGTCACCGAACAGCTTGCTGCGCCTTCTTTGCCGTTTTTGCGGCTCAAATTCATCCCGGAGACCCCTGCAATTTTGTCTCGATTAGAAATTCCTCCGTCGTTTGTTTTGTTTGAGTTACAGCCGTTTCTAATAATTTCCAGTCTCGATAAGAAATGGCCATTTCAGCGACCCATTCGGCGACTGTCGCCTCCCTTTGGGCCTCAGCGTGAGGACCGGGGCTGGCAGGCCAGGCGAGCGGGTCGCCAGAGTGCCCAACGCCATTGGCGGCGCCCGCTTGGGTTACTGCTTCGTATATAAATTCTCCAGTCATAATAGCCGAACCACGGTAGCAGGCGGTTGGCGAGTCGTCAAACGAGAAAGTTGTAAGGGTTATAGTACCAAGCGGATCGAGTACAGATAAAATCGTTGTCAAGCGAGTTAGTGCAGAAGTGGCTGCACGGCAGGCGTTAAAATGCGCTTTGGGAAGTCGAGCATCGGAGGTTGACTGATGTCCCTGCTTAATGAGCAGTTCCGCCACAGTCATAGAGATATTCTGAAATCTGGCGCGCTGGCGCTGGTGCCTCTGGCGATCCCTGCGGCGAAAACTTCCTGGCAACCTCAATTGCCGATGACGGCGAACGGCGGCGCTGACCCTTACCCTATTCCGTGGCTGGATAAGAACGGCAGTCACAATCAGCCGGCAGGGCCAAACCTTGAACCATCGCATATCTACCACTTCAAAGGCCGAGTTGGGCGGTGCAGCACCTTTACCGGCATGGGCACCGACAACCAAGGAAATCGAATCGCGTTTGGAAGTCCGACAACCGACTACGGCGTGATGCAGGGCGAATATTGGGCAGCTCGTGCACCACAGCAAGGCACATTGACTCACATATGACTCACTTTGTTCCGTGGGCCGGCGGCCCCCGCCAACCAAATCCACAACTTTCACCCGCCCATTGCGTCGTCCGGGCTTTACTGGGTCGTTCCGGTTCCGGAGCGTGGCCTGACGATCAGTGCGGATGGGAGCACTTTCACGCTTGAAATGCAAGACGTCCCGGTCGTAGATCAGCCTCGCTGGCCGGCCCTCGACTCCATTGCCACACCCGCGCGAATGAGTTTCAAAATGGTTTGGAAATCAACGGGAGAGCCGGTGAAGTATGAAGATGCGTCCAAGCGCTTTCGGTTTACCGGGACCAAAGCCACGTGCCAATTGGAAGCGCAAGTTGAAGTGCCGTCCATTGGATTTTCGTGGAAGTCCGATCCGTTGAGTACGTCGAAGTGCGGCTTCGCGATTGTGGGGGAAGAGGTTAACGGGCGTTACTACGACGGTTAGTTTGTAAACGCACATCGAGTGCGGGGAAATTCAAACGCGCCACCCTTTGCAGCAACGGATGGGGCACCCGCGCTGCTACACCGAGCGGCAACTCATACAATTTGATTTGAGATTCATGTGGGGTGGCGGGGTGTGTGCGAAAATGCGTGGCGGAGGATAAAGCGATCGACAGGCGAATTATTTTAGGGTGGCGCAGCTTTGTGTTTTTGGGTTGCGTGGTGGCGGCGTCAATTGGGGCGCCGCCGCGGGCGTTTGGGCAGGCGCGGAGCGCTGGGGCGTGTCCGCAGAGGCCGGCGGCGGGGAGTTTGGTGGGGGAACCGGCAGAGGTGCGCAGCGAGGGTGGGGTGCTGCGATTAGACCTTCGATACCGCGACTCGTTTGAGCCGGATCGGCCGGTGCGGTATTGCTATTTGTTTGGCGGGAGCGGCGAAGCACCGACTTTGCGAGTTAAGCCTGGCGATTTGGTGATTTTGCGGTTGAAGAATGAGGTCTCGCAGACGGATAAGCCGAGGCCGCATCGGCATTCGCCCGCTGGGGCTTGCGCGGGCGGCACGATGGGTGAAGGCGCGTTTACGAATTTGCATTTTCATGGGTTGACGTTGGCGCCGGTTTGTCATGAGGACGATGCGCTGCATACGATGATTGAGGCGGGGGGCGCTGCGTTTGAGTATCGGTTTCGGATTCCGAAGGATGAGGCGCCGGGATTGTATTGGTATCACCCGCATGTTCATGGCGCGACGAACGTGCAAGTGCTGGGCGGGGCGTCGGGCGCGATTATTGTGGAGGGGATTGAGCGGGCGAATGCGGAAGTGGCGGGATTGCCGGAGAGATTATTTATTATTCGGGATCAGGAATTGGTGAATCCGGATGCGGCGCCGGTGCAGACGGATTCGATGCCGCCGCCGATGGTGATGCGCGATGCCGAGGGCGACATTCTGAATACGGGCACAGGCGGGGGCAAGCCGGCGAAAGATCTCTCGATTAATTTTGTGCCGGTGGCGTTTCCGAATTACGTGCCGGCGGTGGTGAAGATTCGGCCGGGGGAGAAAGAGTTTTGGCGGGTGTTGAATGCGTCGGCGATCACGTATCTCGATTTGCAGATGCTGGTGAACGGCAAGCCGCAGATGATGGGCGTGGTTTCGTTGGATGGCATTCCGATTAATTCGCGTGAGAGAACGGCTGCTGCGAAGGCGGAAGCTGGGAAGGCAGACGATGGGAGCGCGAAGAATCGAATTGTTTGGCAGAGTCATATTCTGATGCCGCCTGCCGGGCGAGCTGAAATTATCGTGAAAGGGCCGGCGGAGGGCGTGAAGGCAAGCTTGGTGACGCGGACGGTGGATACGGGGCCGGCGGGGGAGAACGATCCGACGAGGCCGCTGGCGACGATTGTGGCAGCGGCGGATGCTGCGGAACCCCGCTCGCGATTGGCTGCTTCGCCTGCGCCGCTGGCGCGGCCGACGCTGGCTTGGCTTGGCGATGTGCAGCGGGTGCGGACGCGGAAGCTTTATTTCACTGAGCAGCCGCACGATCCGAAAGATCCGAAGAGCACGACGGATTTTTTTATGACGGTGGAAGGGCAGAAGCCGAAGCTATTCAATCCGAATGACACGGCGCCGAATATTGTTGTGCAGCAGGGAGACGTGGAGGACTGGATTATCGAGAATCGAACGCAGGAGCTGCACGCGTTTCACATTCATCAGGCGCATTTCATGCTTGTGGAGTGGAATAGAGTGCCGCTCGACGAGCCGTTCTTGCGGGATACGATTAACGTGGCGTATTGGGATGGGAAGAGCGGGCAGTATCCCAGCGTGAAATTGCGGATGGATTTTCGCGATCCGAATATTGTGGGGACTTTCGTTTATCACTGCCATTTGCTGGAGCATGAGGATGGCGGGATGATGGGCGTGATTCGCGTGGTGGCGAAGGGGAAGCAGACAGGGATCATCGGAAAGCCGAGTGGCGCGGATGGAATGCCGGCGGCAAAGATTTCCACAGACTAACTTAAAAGGCTAAACGGCCGGCTCCGAAAGCCGGGACATAGTGGTATGCTCCCGCCGTCCCCGTGGTATCAACCGAATTTTCCAACCAGTTTAAGGAGACTCATGATCTATACGCATCTTCGCCGGATGGCGGCGGTCGCGCTTGCCTCCAGCCTCGCTCTGGTTATGCCCGGCAGCCTTATGGCGGGCACCGACAATCAGAAAACCACGACGCCGATCAAACACGTCATCGTGATCTTTCAAGAGAACAATTCGTTCGACCACTACTTCGGGACTTACCCTTACGCAACGAATCCTTCGGGGGAGCCGGCGTTCTACGCCAGGCCCGGAACGCCAGCGGTGAACAATCTTTTGAGCGGCGGGCTGCTGGATGAGAATCCAAATTCGACGCAGCCGTTTCGGATGGACACGGGAATACAGTCCGTGGTGTGCGACCAAAACCATAATTACACGCCGGAGCAAACGGCGGTGGATCACGGGTTGATGGACAAGTATCCGGAGGCAACGGGGCAGGGAAATTCAGCGGATTTTCCCTGTAACGATTACGGCAAGGGAAACGGCGTGGTGATGGGATATTTCGACGGCAATACGGTCACGGCGCTGTGGAACTACGCGCAGCATTACGCGATGAGCGACAACTCGTATGGCACGATGTTTGGGCCATCGGCAGTGGGAGCTCTCAATTTGGTGGCGGGAAGCACTGCGACCGCGACTCTCTTTCCCACAAAACCGAATGGCTCACCGGCTAGCGCAGCCGGCAATATCGCGAATGGCGCGACGACAGGTGCGGCCATCGGCGACGCGCGTCCTGCAGGCGACGAATGCGTGCTGACGAATCCGGGGTTGCAGTCCACCAACACGATCACTGTGGCGGGAACGAATGTGGGCGATCTGCTGAATGCGAAGGGCGTTACTTGGGGATGGTTTCAGGGCGGATTCGCACCGACTGGCTATGACTCGATGGGGCGCGCGATTTGCGGTGCGCATCATGCGGGCTTGGCCGGCGACGATGCGGTAACGACTGTTGGCGACTACATTCCTCACCATGAGCCGTTTCAGTACTACACGAGCACTCAGAATCTTCACCACGTTCAGCCGACGAATCCTGCGTTGATTGGGACATCGTCGGATGGAGCGAATCACCAGTATGATTTGAGCGCGTTTTGGACAGCTTTCGCGCACGATAACCTCCCGTCAGTGACGTACCTCAAGGCTGCCGCGTATCAGGATGGACATCCGGGCTATTCGGATCCGATTGATGAGCAGAACTTCGTAGTCAGCGTGGTGAACGCGATCGCGTTGAGCCATTTCTGGAATGACACGGCGATCATCATCGCTTACGACGATTCCGATGGCTGGTACGATCACGTGCTTGGGCCGGTGGTGAATCAGTCGGCGGTATCGGATGATGCGCTGGCTGGCCCCGGCGATTGCGGCGCGGCGACTGCGGTGGCGACGCAGGGGCGGTGCGGATACGGGCCGCGATTGCCGCTCATCGTTATTTCGCCGTTTGCGAAGCAGAACTACGTTGATCATGTGAGCACCGATCAGTCGTCCATACTGCGGTTTATTGAGGATAACTGGAGTCTTGGGCAGATTGGCGGAGGTTCGAGCGACGCCAAGGCGGGGAAACTTGATCGGATGTTCAACTTTGAAGGATTTTTCCGAGCGCCGAGAGTAATTCTTAATCCGGCGACGGGTAACGCGATCGCAAGTAGGATCGAGTGAAGAGGCGGATGCGTTCACTGTAGATTTACCTTAGTGCGAGTGAACTGGCTCGTTCCGATGATTTCGGGGCGAGCCAGTTTTTTTGTTGGCAGGGCGTTTCGGAATTGGCGGGGGAGTTGTGCGAGAATTGGCGCGTGCGTGGCTGAGTGATAGGCGCGAGGTGAATTGAGTTGTCTCCGCGGAGTATTGATGTGACGCAGGTTACGGAGTGGTCGGAGGGGCGCGTGCGGCGCGTGCAGGATTCGCTCGCGGGTGAAGAGCCGCTGGAGATTCGCGTTGGAGAGAATCCGCTGGCGGTGACGATGCGGACTCCGGGGCATGATTTGGAATTGGCGGCGGGATTTTTGTTTACCGAGGGGACTATTCAGAGGCGGGAGCAGATTATTTCGCTGGAGATTGCGAAGCCGGATAAACCTGGCGTTCGACCTGACACGCTAACCGGCGCGCAGGCCGGCAATCTTGTGGTGGCGCAGCTTGAGCGCGACGTGCAGCTTGATGCGGAGAAAACGCGGCGGAACTTTTTTGCGAATTCGAGTTGCGGGATTTGCGGCAAGGCGTCGATTGAGGCAGTGCGCTCGCGATTTCTGCGCGCGCCGAACGCGGGATTTCGCGTGAGTGCGGATGTGCTGTGCGGGCTGCCTGAAAAACTGGGAGGGTCGCAGGATATTTTCAGCCGCACGGGAGGATTGCACGCGGCGGGATTGTTTGCGGCGAATGGAGAACTTCTTGTGGCGCGCGAGGATATTGGGCGGCACAACGCTGTGGATAAAGTGGTTGGGTGGGCGTTGCGCGAGGGGCGCGTGCCGCTGGCGGAATTTATTTTGGTTGTGAGCGGGCGTTGCGGATTTGAGATTGCGCAGAAGGCGATTGCTGCAGGGATTCCGATTGTTGCGTCGGTATCGGCGCCGTCGAGTTTGGCGGTGCAACTGGCGCGGGAATTGAATCTCACGATGGCGGGATTTTTGCGCGGGAGGCGGTTTGTAGTTTATTCGGGCGAGGAGCGGTTTATTTTCGGCAGTGAGTAGCGATTCGTGGGGGAAGTTTAGGAGTGCGGGCGGCCGTTGCCGTTGCCATTTCCGTTGCCGTTTTTCTTCTGGGCGTGACGCTTGCGAATGTCGTCTACGCGCGCGCCATCTTCGGCAATCATCTTGCGGAATTCGATCAGCAGCTTGGGGTCCCACCATCCGCGCTGGGCTTCGTCTTCGATATGATCGAGCGCCTCGGCGGAATCGAGCGCGGTGCGATAGGGACGCTCGGTGGTGAGCGCGTCGTAGACATCAACGATTTGAAGGATGCGCGCCGTGACGGGGATCTCTTCTCCTCGCAAGCCGTCGGGATAACCGGTGCCATCCTGCTTCTCGTGATGATGTCGGATGATTGGGAGCACGAGGCGAAATGTCTTGAGCGGCGCACAGATGTGCTCGCCGACTACGGGATGCTCGCGTAGGAGATATTCTTCCTCGGCGGTGAGTGGCCCTTGCTTCAGGAGAATTGAATCGGGAATGGCAACTTTTCCGACGTCATGAACGACGCCAGCGCGGCGAAGAGCTGTGACCTGTTCGGGTTCGAGGCCCATGCGCGTGCCGAGAAGCGCGGAAATTTCCGAGAGGCGTCCGCAGTGGCCGTGAGTGGTAGGATCGCGCGCTTCAATGCTGAGCGCGAGGCTGAACAGAACGGCTTCGGCGTTCTCGAGTTCGTCGGTGTAATTTTTGAGGCGCAACAGCGAACGCGTGCGCGCGAGAAGTTCGTTGTAGTCGATCGGCTTGCTGAGGAAATCGTCGGCGCCTGCGTTGATTCCCTGAATGCGATCGGAAGTGGCTGAGAGTCCGGTGATCAAAACTACGGGCGTGAGCCGCATTTCCGGCATGGCCTTGATCTGGCGGCAAACTTCGATGCCGCTAAGGCCGGGCATTACGATGTCGAGGAGAACGAGGTCAGGGCGAAATTCCTCGCATATCGCGAGGGCGCTCGCGCCGTCGGCAGCCGCGCGGACTTCGAAGCCTTCACGGCGCAACAAGATTTCGAGACCGGTGCGCGGTGCGTGTTCGTCGTCGACTAAGAGGATTTTTTGCGTCATACAGTGTGTCAGCTGGAGGTAAACAAGTTTACAGGAGGCGGGGCTGCGCAGCAATTAGATTCGCGGTACTGGGACTTTTCGAATTTTTACGTAGGCATCGCAGTACTGATGCTCTTGCAGCTGCTAATGCGGGACGCTAAAGCTTGCGTTTCCTGAGGGTTTTGGTATCACCGCAAGGTAGCCTTCAGGACAATCGAGGCCATCGCAAATGAATAGAACTTTGACTCCTGAGTCGCTCGCGGAAATCGACGCGCGGCTCAAACGCGCGCACGATGATTTTGCGCGGATTTATCCCGGGCCGACTGGCGCTCGACAGCCGGTGCATACGGTGTATGCAGGCGCGCAACTATTTCATGCCGATACGATGCGGCGGCTGGGCGCGAATGCGCTGCATTCGCTCGACGAATATGCGCCGAATTTCGCGGTGTTTGCGAAAGCAATCGGACTCGATGGCGCGGGCGAATTGCCGGATGCGCCGGAAGAGATTGCGCGGCTCGAGAAGTATGTGAATTCGGATCCCGAAACTTTTCGCAAGGAGAGCAAGGCGACGTGGCTCGCGGTGACGATTTACAGGCGCGTGCGGGAGAAGCTTGGGCGCGAGCCGGTGGAAGATTTTCGAATTGATTTTGAAGACGGCTACGGGCACCGCTCGGATGAAGAGGAAGATGGGCACGCCGTCTCTACGGCGCGGGAGCTTGCCGCGGGCTACCGCGCGGGAGAACTCTCGCCCTTCATTGGCATTCGCGTGAAGGCATTCAACGAAGAATTGCGCGCGCGCAGCGTCCGCACGCTGGATCTTTTTATGAGCACGGTGGCGGAAGAAACAGGCGGATCGCTGCCGCCGAATTTTCATGTGACGATTCCGAAGGTGAATCTGCCGGAGGAAGTGGCGGCGCTGGCTGAAGTGCTCGACCGGTTGGAAGCGGCGCTAGGGATCCTGCGAGGATCGACGCGAATCGAAGTGATGATCGAGACGCCGCAATCCATTCTGAATCCGCGAGGCGAATCGAATCTGCTGGCGCTGGTGCGCGCTGGAGCCGGCCGGTGCATCGCCGCACATTTCGGAACTTATGATTACACCGCGGGGCGCAACATCACTGCAGCTCACCAGGACATGATGCATCCCGCGTGCGATTTTGCGAAAGAGATGATGGCAGTCTCGCTCGCGGGGACGGGCGTTTGGCTGTCGGATGGCGGGACGAACATTTTGCCGGTTCCGATTCACCGAGTGGCGAAAGATGGGACGCGTCTCTCCGCGCACGACGCGGCTGAAAATCGCGCGGCGCTGTATGCAGCGTGGAGGCTGCATTCCCGGCACATTCGGCATTCGCTCATTGGAGGATTTTATCAGGGGTGGGATTTGCATCCGGCGCAGCTTCCGACCCGCTATGCGGCGATTTATGCGTTTTTTCTCGAAAGCCTTGATGCTGCGGGAGAGCGCTTGCGAAATTTTATTGAGAAAGCTGCGCAGGCGACTTTGGTTGGCGAAGTGTTCGATGATGCGGCTACCGGACAGGGGCTGCTGAATTATTTTTTGCGAGGGATTAATTGCGGGGCGGTCACGCCGGAGGAAACGCTGAAATTGACGGGGCTTTCGCATGCGGATTTGCGTGCCGGTTCGTTCGCGCGGATTTTGGATGCGCGAACGCGGAAGGTTTGAGCAATAAACTCGGCTACGCGATCGAAACGCCAGCTGCTCAGATATCTCTGCGCACGGTTGCTTCAACGAGGCTCTCGGGTTCGGCGGCAGGAGCGAAGATCTCGTTGGCGTTCTGCATGCCAAAAGGCGACAGGTCAACCGAATCGTATTCCTGCAACGCCATTGAAAGCCGGATTTCCGCGAGTGACTCGAAGTTTCTCAAGACTGCGTCGGCCATCGCGTAGATTGTTTGCTGCGGTGAGCGGCTTTCGTGCTCGGCAAAACTCTCCAACAAAGACTGCCGCACGCCGTGCCAGATTGCGCTGTAAGCAATTTCTCCTGCCAAATAGCGCCAGCTTGCGGATAGCTTCGCAGCGAAAACGTGGTCCGAAGTTTCCTTCAGAGTCGTGTAAGGGTCGCGCGCGAATCCTTCGAATCCGGACTTCGCCGACTTCAGAATGACGAGATCGTTGACGCCCGCCCAGATCTCGATTCCATTTCGCGTGCCGACCAAAAGCGAAGTGCGTTGTTCCGCGCCTGTCCGAGCGAAGGCGCTGTCGTGGGACTTCGCTCCCATGCGGATGCGATCCCAGAGCTGTTCTTTTGTGTCGATGCGTATGCGTGAGACTTGCGGATTGTAGGTGAAGAAATGTTCGATCAGGTGCGATCCAAAATCCTCGATTGGCTCCGGAGAATATTGTTTTGCGAGGACGTAGACTGTATTTCTCATGGTGTCTGCGGGCAGAATTTTGGTGTTGTCGCCGGAAGTGTGCGCCGATTCGAAATCGCCGTCGAATTCAATGGCGAGCGTCGCTTCCTTGATGTCGTGACGGCTGCCTTTTCGCGAGACGCGCAAGAGGCGCACTGCGGTGGGGCCGTATTTGCTGTGCTCCAGGCGAACGCGCACGGTCAGCTCCCGCGGTAAGTTGTGTATCCGTACGGGCTCAAGAGCAGCGGAACGTGGTGATGACGAGTCGAGTCGCGTACGTGGAAGATGATTTCGACTATGGGATAGAAAGTTTGAATTTGCCGCCCGGCGAAGTATGCGCCGGTTTCGAAGCGC
>JGI12659J15293_10000835_pt1 | contig 9933 bp, 10 predicted proteins | sample JacPinW_OM2H0_O1_FD_15293 | JGI IMG/M metagenome (IMG submission 15293) | reverse complement strand
CAGTTGAAGCAGCGGCCGTGGAGTTTGATTCGAATCAAGCAACCCAAGGACCGCAAGGTCCCGGAATAGGAGGCTACGAAGCATGAGAATCCGACGCACAGCTCTTCTAATCGTCGCGCTCGCAGTCTCGACCGTCTTCGGCGGGTGCGCGGGCAAGGTAAGATATCCAACCTACTACACGTTGCATGTGCCCCCACCCCCCGATCCCGCGGCTGGACCAGGGGCGCACTCCTCGGTTGCTGTCCGAGAATTCCGAGCTCCAGTCTACCTACGCCAGGGGCCGCTTGTGTATCGCGAGTCACCCGAGCAAATCGGCTTCTATGAATACCATCGCTGGGCGTCTGACCCGCGCCAATTCGTTACGGCTGCAGTCGCAGATCGTCTGAATGCCAGCGGCAACTTCGCGCAGGTAACCTTGTATGACGGTCGATCACATGCGGATTACATGATCAGCGGCCGCCTGGAGAAACTTGAGGAGATAGATTACGGAGGCGGAGTCAAGGTTGAAGTCGCGCTTTCTGCACAGATGACGAACTTTCGCACAGGCGCAACGGTCTGGGCCAGCAGCGCGTCCGATATCGAAGAGGTTCCCCAGCGGAACGTGCCCGCGGTAGTGGCCGAAATGAGCAAGGCGATGGACCGTGCGATTGAGAAGCTCCTATCATCTCTTCCCCCTTCCGCGATAGCCAGCACACGCTAATCAGCCTTGCATGGAAACCCTCTTGCAGCGAATTGTTTCACTGCCGATCGGCACGAAGCTCGTGTGCGCGGTTCTGGGAATTCTTTTCGTTCACGCGACGTTTCGTCTGCTGGAGCGAACTCTTCCTCGCCACTTTCGCGAGCGGGATGCACGCTACCGAGTACGCAAGTTTGTTGTCTACGCGGGTTATGCTGTCGTCATCCTGCTCGTCACCATCCTCTTCGAAGACCGGCTGGGCCGGATCAGCTTTGCACTAGGAGTCGCCGGCGCCGGGGTGGTGGTAGCCCTTCAGGATGTAATCGCCAGCTTCGCGGGGTGGTTTGCGATCGGTTTGTCGAATTTGTATACCATTGGACACAGAATCCAGATTGGCGATATGAAAGGGGATGTGATCGACATCTCGATCATGAGGACCACTGTGATGGAAACGGGAAGCTGGGTGAGCGGAGATTTGTACAACGGCCGCGTTCTCCGAATTCCAAACAGTTATGTCTTGAGGGGGCCGATTTTCAACTATTCACAGGGCTTCCGATTTGTATGGGATGAGGTCAAGGTATCGCTCACAGCAAACAGCGACCCACACCTCGCGAAAGAAACCCTCTTGCGGGTCGCGAAGGAAAAGGTAGCTGGCTATCTGGCTGAGGCGGAGATTTCGTGGAAGAGGGTCGCCGACAATTATCGTCTCGAAAATCCGCCCCTGGAACCCACGGTAAGCCTGGTCGTGAGCGGTGGATCTTTGGAATTTACATTAAGTTATATCGTCGACTACGCAAGCCGGACCGCGATGAAAGATCTGTTGTTTACCCAGATAGTGGAGGAAGTCTTGCAAAGCAAAGGAAGACTCGCTTGGTCCGCGTCGCCAAGCGGCGGCCACGTCCAAGCACTAACCGCTGATGCATCGCCCTCCGAAGCTTTTCGCATAGTCCGGCGATAGGATGTATGCCGCAGCTTCTCTATGCTCGGCTTTTCAAGGTTCAATCAGGGGCGTTTGCGCCAGTTGAAGATCGATCATCAGGCCAAGACGCCAGTCGATTTGAAAAAAGAGTGTTGTCTCTCTGCCGGACAATACTTTGCGGAATATCGGAATGTACTTCAATCTCAACTGCATGATTGATTCCTCAACGGCTGCGCGTTTTCTCAAGTAGGTCTCGGACTGGTCACCCGTCATCGTATCGTTGTGCTGCGAGAACTCCTGTATGAGCGCCAGCTTGGAATCATAGATCCGCGCCACCTCCGTCGTATACTGATCGTAGATCGGCCAAAACTTCTCCGCTTCAGAGTCAGTGAGATCCATGTTGGCGGCGACAATCTGTTTTTTCAGCGATCTGACATCCTTACGCAGCAGTTGTAGATCCTGGTCAGAGGAAGCATCGGTCACACTGGACTTGTCAGAGGTTTCCGACACCTGCTTTGCCTGTGATTTTGTCGGCTGAGATGGTTGGACTTGCGCGAATGACAGGAAGCTACTTAAGAGAAATGTTGCCATGATCGCTGTGAAGATTGCTGATTTCGTGTTCACTTTTTCTCCTTCATTAGTTAGATATTTATCATTGCCCGCTTCAGGCAGCTGCAGGGGAATCTATGGATTGCAGCGCATCAGCTCCAAAGGACCTTGGGATCCGGGTATCAGTGACAGTTTCGCTAGCCTGAGCAAGGCGATATCCGATGAGTTCGGAAACAGTAATTAGCTTGAGCTGGGATTTGATCGCTCGCTTCAAGGTTGCACTCATTTGCTGGACACTACGGCGAGATCGGTCTTGCCTGCCGGCTTCTGCTCTTGCGACCCGTGATGATTAACAATGAGCCGGGAACCCCGCTGACCGGTGACATAAGTCCAAACCCACTGCACGAAAACGCTTACACGAAGACTCGATTGCGCCAGAAACTCAAGATGCACAGCTGCCCACGCTAGCCATGCCGGGAAACCGCTTAGCTGGATTTTGCCAGCTTGGAGCACTGCAAAGCCCTTGCCCACGACGGCCATGCTGCCTTTATCGAANTAGCTAAANGGCTGCTGATCAGGCCTTCCGCGGAGACGCCCTTGAATCAGCTTTCCTGCGTACCGCCCTTGCTGCATTGCCACCTGTGCAACACCGGGCAACGGCTTGCCATTTTGATCGAGCGACGCTGTATCCCCAACAACGAGAATCTCAGGATGACCGGGTATTGTGAGATCCTTTTCCACACGCACTCTGCCGGCACGATCCGTCTGGACGCCGAGCCACTTGCCCGCCGGGGACGGGCTCACGCCCGCTGTCCAAATCACGGTTTTACTGGCGATACGTTCCCCTGCTACGACGACGCCGTCGGCGTCGATCTGATCAACACTGTGTCCAAGCCGGATCTCGACACCCAGGCTTTCGAGCCTCTGCTTTGCCGCACTGGAAAGTTCCTCACTAAACGGCGGTAGAACTCTGGGAGCCATATCCACCAGCACAATGCGCGCCGCAGCGGGATCGATCCTTCGGAATTCCTTCTTGAGTGTGCTGCGTACCATTATTGCGATAGCGCCAGCCATTTCCACACCTGTGGGACCCGCCCCCACCAGGACGAAAGTCAGTAGCTCGCGATGCCGGCTCGGGTCTTCTTCGGCCTCCGCCTGTTCGAACGCCTGCAAGATCTTGTTTCGGATCGCCACGGCGTCTGCAAGACTCTTCAATCCCGGCGCGAATTGTTCGAATTCGTTGTGGCCGAAGTAACTGTGAGTAACGCCGGTCGCCAGGATGAGGTAATCGTATGGGAGACGAACCCCCTCGCGATCTGCGTCGCGGACGATGACATACTTCTGATCCTTGTCCACTCCGGTGACTTCTCCGAGAATGACGGTTGTATTCCTCTGCTTGCCCAAGATTCCGCGGATCGGGGAAGCAATTTGACCTGGTGTCAATACCGACGTTGCCACTTGATAAAGCAGCGGCTGAAAGAGGTGGTGGTTGGTCCGGTCGATCACAATAACTTCGGCTGGGGCATTTCGCAGAGCCCTGGCGGCGGCCAACCCGCCGAATCCGCCGCCGACGATCACGATTCTTGGTTGTGGCATGACCTCTCCCATCCGACCCGCAGCGCGGTATCGGAACGCGACTAATCTCCGGCAACGATGCGGTGGAACGCTATGTTGTCGCCGTCCCTTTTGTTCTCGTGAAGTCCGGCGGACGCTTCTCGAGGAACGCCGTGAACGCTTCCTTGGTGTCGGCCGATCGAACTCGCGAGGCGAACTCCTCGTTCTCGGCTTTCATCGCCTGTTCCATCTGTGCGCGTGAAGGCTGCTTCATGAGTCTCTTGCAGGCCTGTAACGCACCGACCGGCTTCTCGGCCAACTGCTGCGCGGTTTCAGTCGCTGTAGTGAGGAGCTTCTGATCAGGCACTACCCGGGTCACTAGTCCCAGCTCGGCAGCTCGCTTGGCATCGAATGGCGTTGCCAACAGGATCAACTCGGCGGCACGAATATGTCCCAAACGCGCTGGAATCGAGAAAGTCGAACCAAATTCGGGCACGAGGCCGAGATTGATAAACGGCATTTGGAACTTTGCGCTCTCACCCGCGTACACGAAGTCACAATGGGTCAGCATTGTGGTTCCGCCTCCGACCGCCGCGCCTTGTACAGCAGTGACCAATGGCTTGTCGAAGTTCATTAGCGCTTTCATCAAGATCGCTTGCGGACTATCTCCCGGTCCTGGAGGGTTCTTCAGAAAATCCTCGACATCGTTGCCCGCGCAGAATGAGTCTCCCGCGCCGTGCCAAAGGATGACGCTTATGTTGTCATCCTTCGCCGCGGCATTGAGGACATCCGCGAATGCGATGTACATGCTGGACGTCATCGCGTTTTTCTTTCCCGGACGATTGAATTGGACACGCAGTATGCTTCCGGAACGCTCCGTAACGATGTCGCTCATCGTCCACCTCCTGTCGGCGCAGCTTCCAAATGCCAAACGTGCGGAATGGCGCCGTTCGCGCGGAAACCGTCAATGTCGTCATCGGTGAAGCCGAGTTGCTTCAGCAATTCCTCGTTGTGCTCCCCGAGCTCCGGGGCACGCCTTGCTGTCACCTTTTGAACTCCGTGTATTTTTAACGGACTGCTCACGGTCAGTTTCAGGTGCTCGCCGCCACCCTCGATAGGCACAATGATGTCGTTCGCTAGTACCTGGGGATCGGTGATGCATTCAGCAGGAGACCGCACGATGCCGTAGGTGATGCGGGCACGATCCAGGACCTCGCGCCAGTGTGCCAATGGCTCTGACGTAAAGACTGAGTCCAGGATCTCCGCCAGCTTGGCCGAATTCGCGGCGCGGGTCGCATCATCAACGAATCGCGCATCGAGTAGCAGTTCGGGGTGTCCGATTCCCGTTGCCAGCGCGGGCCAATCCTTGGCCTGAACCACAATCAGGAACCAGTGGTCATCGGACGTCTGGTACACGTTGAAAATTGCATTCGGCGGATTCTTGCGGTCGTGTAGAGGAAAGAACTTGGCCCCACACAGCGCAGCTTGGATGGACATCGCGCTGGACCAGATGCCTTCTCCGATAAGCGATGTTGTGACATGCGAGCCCTTTCCCGTGCGCTCCCGCCGATACAAACCGGTCACGATCGCTGAATAGAGGCCGATTGCCGTGGCGTGATCTCCGCTGGCGGGAACGGGAAGCGTGGGTGGCGCGCCGGCATCCCGAGTCATCGCCAGCAGACCGGTTCGTGCCCAGTACGCGGTGATATCAAAGCCCGGCAGATCAGCATCCGGACCGGCGTCGCCATAGCCGGTAAGGTCGGCGTAAATCAGGCGGGGATTCCACGGAGCAATGTCTTCATAAGTAAGCCGAAGGCGCTTCCGAACTGGATTTGGGAAGTTGATAACGAATACGTCCGCCCACTTGACAAGCCTTTCCACAACCTCTTTAGCGTGCGGCGACTTTAAGTCGAGGGCCATCCCGCGTTTATTGCGATTCGACAGATGCCAGCCGTAGTTCTCTTTCGCGCTGGGGTTCGGGGGGATTTTGTACGTCATGCGGTGCGGGTCACCGATTCCGGGTGGTTCAACTTTGATCACTTCCGCCCCGAAGTCAGACAGTACGGTCGCCGCTCCCGGACCCGCAAGAAAACTGGCCATGTCCACAACTTTCAGGCCTGAAAAAATGGTTTCTTCTGCCATAGCATCTCCTTGATCTGTTCTAGAACTTCAAGACGAAGCCGGACATCCCGGCCTACCGGCCGCATACCTCATGGCCTCATCGACCCTGAAATTGTGGAGCACGCTTTGCCAGAAATGCCGATGTGCCTTCTTTCTTGTCTTCCGACCCGGCGCAGACCGCAAACAGCGAAGCTTCCAGCAGCAAGCCTTCCGAGACGCTGGCTTCCAGCCCCTTGTTCACAGCCTCAATAGAGAACTTGACGCCTAGAGGAGCATTGGAAATGATCTGGTTAAGGATGGCTTCGGCCCGCGGGATCAGATTGGAACTCGGAACGATCTCGTTTACTAAGCCGATCCGGTACGCCTCCTGAGCACTGATGACCTCGCCAGTGAGAATGAGTTGCAGCGCCCGACCCTTACCGACCAATCGCGGGAGACGCTGTGTTCCGCCAGCGCCAGGCATGATTCCAATCTTGACTTCGGGTTGGCCAAACTTCGCACCTTCGACCGCGAGTCGAATTGTGCAAGCCATCGACAGCTCGCACCCACCGCCTAGCGCAAACCCGTTCACCGCAGCAATGACCGGTTTGCCAAGATTCTCGATGATCTCCGTAACCTCTTGCGCACGTCGCGTCGCTTCCCCCGCTTCAATTCCCGTGTAATTCGACATTTCGGCGATGTCGGCTCCAGCTGCGAACGCCTTGCCCCCGCTGCCGGTCAAAATAACGCCCCGGATACTGGCGTCATTCCGTGCGTCCTCAAAAGCGGATTTCAGTTCCGCAAAGACTGCCTGCTTCAGGGCGTTGAGCACCTTCGGGCGGTTAAGCGTTACGTACGCGATGGCACCTCTCTTCTCATAGAGAACGTTTTCGAGTGTTAGTCCTGCAACTGCCGTGCTCATAGAATCCTCCCGGTTAACCTTAAGTCAGACAGAGCTGCGTGGAACGCCATCCATTGAGAACCAACACCGAGGATCTGGGTGTTCGCCCAGGTGGAGTAGCGCAGAGTGAATCCGGTTGCGCTTATCTTTTCTGCCCTAACCTTCAACCTCAAAGCGGTATAGGCCGCGATGTCGAGGTGATCGAGCGCCACTAGGACCTGTGGGATTTCCTCGAAGGGTTCCCTAAACTTCACAATGTGATCGAAGTGCCTTTCTCCTTCACCATCTTTGAACATCCGAAACTCGCGATCATCTTCAGAAACAGCGTGACTGCCAGCCTGAATATGCATGGGACGTTCGCTCTGCGGTAAGTGCAAACCGACGGCCAAACTGTCTCAGTCCAGTTCTCATCCAGCGCCGAAAGCGCTGCCGTTGAGACTCTTGCACTTGCTGAGATGGAGTCTGAGCACGGGAATAGTTTGGAAACCGGCGAAGTGCCAACTGGTTAGCACCGGCTAACCTGTTATCACCGCGAGCTTAGCGCAACGGACGATGTGCGCTTTTCCGTTTAGAGCTTCCGTATTCCTGTTCAAGCACTTGCGTTGTGAGGAACAGTCTCAGGCTCGCGGCAAGACAATTGCCCAAGACTTCTTAGCAATCGCGCAAGAAGCCGACGCTCGAGGCGATCCACCCAACGCAAATGGCAAGCACACGACATTCGAGCACGCTGGGCGTATTCCACCTATTCCTGGTGGCCATTTGGTCCGCGGTCTCTTCGACTGACACGGCGGCTCAGTCGATGAGCCCTACAAACATCTTTGCGCCCGTCTCGACGCCTGCTAAGTCAATCTTTGGACTATCCATCTTTGTGCTTGCCGTGACGGCAGCCATATTCGTGGTCGTGTTTGCTCTGCTCACTTACTCTGTCGTGAAATTCAGAAAGAGGGCCAATGACGACGGGCGCGAACCTCCTCAGGTGTATGGCAGTAATCAGGTCGAGCTCGCCTGGACCGTAATCCCTGTCCTTATCGTTGTGGCACTGTTCATGGCGACGGCGCGAGTAATTGCCGATGTACAGAAGACCGCACGACCGGACAACGCGATCGAGGTGATTGCCATCGGCCACCAGTTCTGGTGGGAGTATCGATATCCGGCGCTCGGAGTTGTGACCGCGAATGAATTGCACGTGCCAGTGAGCGATTCAAACCATCCGACACCCACGCTCATCAAGCTGCTGTCAGCGGATACAGATCACAGTTTCTGGGTGCCACGCCTGGCTGGCAAAACCGACCTCATTCCCAACCATCCGAACAGCATGTGGATTGATCCGCATCAAACGGGTCTTTACCTGGGCCAGTGTGCGCAGTATTGTGGGACACAACACGCCAAAATGTTGTTGCGAGTTTATGTTCAGTCGCGGGAAGAGTTTGACCGCTGGATTCAGGAACAACGTCGTCCGGCATTCGCAAGTGACGTCGCTTCTCGAGGACAACGAATATTTGAAACCACTGCGTGCATCAACTGCCACACTGTGGCAGGCACGGTGGCTGACGGGCGCTTTGGTCCTGATCTCACTCACCTAATGAGCCGGGACACAATCGCTGCAGGCGCCACTCCTAATACGCCAGAAAATCTTCGGCTCTGGATTCGGGACCCCGAGGCCATCAAGCCAGGTTCCTTGATGCCAGCGATGGAGTTGAACGACCAGGATCTAGACGCACTAACCGCTTACTTGGAGACGCTTCGTTGAGGGCCTCGCTCAACATGCCTAGGAGACCGTGCGATGTCGGCTGATGCCATTGCATTGCCGAGGATGGAATTAGCGTCGCGTCCTTTCGTCGATGCGCTCCACGAATGGGTTACGACCGTCGATCACAAACGGCTGGGCATTCTGTATATCGTTTACGCCCTGGTGTTTCTCGTGATAGGTGGAATCGAAGCTGGAGTCATGCGGATTCAGTTGGTGCGGGCTCACAATGATTTTGTGTCGCCACAGGTTTTCAACCGCATGTTCACCATGCACGGGACCACGATGATTTTCTTTGTCGCGATGCCCCTGGTGTTCGGCTTTGCCAATTATCTAGTTCCCCTCATGATCGGCGCTCGGGACATGGCTTTTCCGCGCCTGAACGCGTTCAGTTTCTGGCTTACCGCTTTCGGAGGCCTTCTCCTTTATTTCAGTTTGGTTGGCGCGAACGGCCTGTATGGAGCGGGAAACGCACCCGACGTGGGATGGTTCGCTTACGCGCCTTTGACCTCCAGAACGTTTTCGGTTGGGCACAGTACGGACTTCTGGACTCTGGGTTTGCTGGTCTCGGGCTTCGGCAGTATCGGCACAGCAATCAACATCCTGACTACGATCTTATGTCTGCGTTGCCCGGGCATGAGTCTGGGGAAAATGCCGCTGCTGGTTTGGCTTAACTTCGTCATGTCCGGCATGGTTGTTCTTGCCGTCAGTCCTTTAACTGCTGCCCAGTTGATGTTGCTTGTTGATCGTTACCTGGGCGGTCACTTCTTCGATACGCAAGCTGGCGGCTCGGCGGTGATTTGGATGCATTTCTTCTGGATCTTTGGTCATCCGGAAGTCTATGTGCTGGTCATCCCGGCTTTTGCCTTCGCGTCTGAGATCATCCCAGTTTTCTCACGCAAAGCGATCTTCGGCTACCCGGTCATGGTGGCGGCCACAATTTGCATCGGCTTCATCGGGATGAGCGTCTGGGCTCACCACATGTTTACGGTTGGCATGAGTTCGAATGCCAACACATTCTTTGTCCTCTCGACGATGGCAATCGCCGTTCCCACTGGAATTAAGATCTTCAACTGGTTGGCCACGATGTGGGGCGGAAAGATCGAGTTCAAGACACCCATGCTGTTCTGCGTTGGGTTTCTTTTCCAGTTCCTGATTGCGGGCCTCACCGGAATCATGTTGAGTGCCGCGCCTTTCGATTGGCAGTTGGGAAACTCCTACTTTGTAGTTGCACATTTTCACTACGTGATTGTGGGTGGGATCCTGTTTACAGTTTTCGCCGCCTTCTATTACTGGTTCCCGAAGATGACAGGAAGGATGTGCGATGAGACTCTGGGCAAACTGCATTTCTGGCTGTTCCTCATCGGTTTCCACTTGACCTTCGATTTCATGCATATTCCCGGCCTGCTGGGAATGCCTCGACGAATCTACACCTATGAACCGGGGCGGGGTTGGGATATCTGGAACCTTATTGTGACCATTGGTGT
>JGI12659J15293_10000830_pt1 | contig 9960 bp, 8 predicted proteins | sample JacPinW_OM2H0_O1_FD_15293 | JGI IMG/M metagenome (IMG submission 15293) | reverse complement strand
GATGCGCCTTAACCAGAGCAGCCAAACTCTCAAAGCGGAAGTCGTACTTGGGCGTCTGGGCGAGAGCCATGGTCGCGCCGGAGCCCTCCTGACCGTGGCGGCGATGAATCCAGCACGAGGTGAGCCCCTGTTCGTTCGCCGGCCGGTGGTCATGGAAGAGGCTCTCAGCGGTGTGCAAGATCTCCCTCTTCTCAATTCCGAGCGTCTTGAGCTTGGCGAGCATGTACTCGAAATTGCGAGCGGAGGGTTTGTACGAGCCGCAATCCTCGGCGGTGTAGACCGCGTCGAAATCGACCCCAAGCTTTTCGTTGGTGAAGGAAAAGCTTTCGTTGTCCACGTTCGACAAAATCGCGAGCTTGTAGTGCCGCTTCAAGTGTTGAAGCGACGCAACTGTATCGGCGAACGCCGGCCAGTTGCGGACCGATCGGCCATAGGCGACGCAGTCGCTCCAGCTCGTGGCGACACCCCATTCCTCGGCCAGACGGCGATAAACGGTCGCCAGCAGGTCGCGATAGACTTTGGCCGGCGTCTGGACTTGCTGCGCCGATTCGTGGCGCGCGTGCGCTTCAAGAATTTCGTCGCGCTTGAGCTTCCGTGACGCTTTGCTGGTCAGAAGCTTGAGCGCCTCGACCATGCCCGTTTCCCAGTCGATCAGCGTGCCGTAGCAATCGAAGGTCAGGGCCTTGAAGTCGGTGAGCTTCGCCATCGACCCTGCGCTCGATGCTGGTGGACTGGAGGATGTCATTTGGATGTTGGTGGAGCCAGACGGAATCGAACCGACGACCTCTTCAATGCCATTGAAGCGCTCTCCCAACTGAGCTATGGCCCCGTTCTCCAAATGTGTCGCGCTTCGATTGGGGCGAAGCGCGCCCTACTTTCCGAGGGCGGCGGTATAACCGCAAACTTGTGGCGTCCACAAGGGCCGCGGGTCAAAAAAGCGGCGGTCCGCGCCGGCCCATCAGCGCCGGGCCCAGAATCCCACGCGCCGCTCAGGTTTCCTCGTCGGGGGCGATGTCGCCATCGATGAGGTTGGTGACGTCGTCGTCGTCCTCCTCTTCCTCTTCGAGGAAGGGATCATCCGCGGCGTCCTCCTCGGCCTCCTCCTCGACATCGATGTCGTCGACCACCGGTTCGGCGGCGGCCTTCTCCTCACCCGCCTCAACCTCGTCGAGCGACACGACCTCGATTCCGGCCGGCGTCGCAACCTCGGCCTCCTCTTCTTCCTCGGCTTTGGCGGCTGGCCGCGCCCGCGCCGCGGCCGCGACTTGGAACACGGTCCCGCATTTCGGGCAGACAATGGGGTCCTTGTTGAGATCAAAGAATTTCGCGCCGCAGTTCTGGCACTGATGTTTGGTTCCGAGTTCGGGCTTGGCCAAGGCAATCTATTCCGGGTGAGTGGAGGATGAAATTTCAGGCGGAGGTTCGGTTAGTCGCCGCCCCCCGCCCTGTCAATGCGCCATATGGGTCGCTCATCGACAGTTTCCAGCGTCGGTGATACGAGCGCGGTCCGCCGGATGGCGCGTTCGTGCGCCCCGGTCAAGGAAGGCCGCAAGTGTCCGCCCACTCGTCGCATCAATCCGTGGCCTCGCCGCTCAGCGCCAAGCGCGCGCGGCCGCTCAAGGGGCGCTTGCGGCCGCCAGGCGACAAATCGATCTCGCACCGCGCATTTCTGCTTGGCCTGCTTGCCTGCGGCGAGACGAAGGTCGAGGGGCTGCTCGAGGGCGACGATGTCCTGCGGACGGGCAAGGCTTGCCAAGCCTTGGGCGCAGTCACCGAGCGTCTAGAGCCAGGCGCATGGCGAATTCGCGGCCCAGGGATCGGGGCACTCTTAGCCCCGCGCGAAACGCTCGATTTCGGCAACGCCGGCACTGGCTGCCGCCTGATGATGGGCGTCGTCGGCGGTCACGGAATCACCGCAACCTTCGACGGCGACGCCTCCCTGCGCAAGCGGCCGATGCGGCGCATCCTCGACCCGCTCAGGCTCATGGGCGCTCAGATCGCCTCTGAGGCCGAAGGCGGCCGCTGCCCAGTCGTGCTCAAGGGCGCGCGCGATCCAGCGCCGATCGAATATCGCACGCCGGTCGCCTCGGCCCAGATCAAATCGGCCGTCCTGTTTGCCGGCCTCAACGCGCCGGGCGTCACAACCGTGGTTGAAGGCGAGGCCTCGCGCGACCACACCGAGAAAATGCTCGCCTATTTTGGCGCCGAGGTCGTTGTCGCGCCTGAGGAAAACGGGCGCCGGATCACGCTCGTCGGCCGGCCGGAATTGCGGCCAACGACTGTTGTGGTTCCGGGCGACCCATCGTCGGCGGCGTTCCCCCTCGTCGCGGCTCTGATTGTTCCGGGGTCTGACATCATCATCGAGGGGATGATGATGAACCCGCTCAGGACCGGGCTCCTGCAGACGCTGAAGGAGATGGGCGCCCATATCGAGACGCTCGACAAGCGCCTCGAAGGCGGCGAGGAGGTCGCGGACTTGAGGGTGCGCGCGGGCACGCTCAAGGGAGTCGACGTTCCCGCCGCGCGCGCGCCTTCGATGATCGACGAATATCCAATCCTGGCGGTCGCGTCCGCATTTGCTTCCGGCTCGACGCGGATGCGGGGCTTAAGCGAACTCAAGGTCAAGGAGAGCGATCGTCTGGCCGCGGTTGCCGCCGGGCTCAAGGCCGCCGGGGTCGACTGCGCCATTGAAGGCGATGATCTGATCGTCGAAGGCGGGCGTCCCCGCGGCGCAGGAATGGTCGCGACCCACATGGATCACCGGATCGCGATGAGTTTTCTGATCATGGGGCTAGCAACCCTGGAGCCAATGGCAGTCGACGACGTCGCGATGATCGCGACCAGCTTCCCGGAATTCCGTCCGACCATGGAGCGGCTCGGCGCGCAATTTAAGTAAGCGTCAGTCGACCGAGACCCAACGCCCCTCGCGGCTCGAGCGCGCGATGGCGTGAACGGTTCGTTCGATGGCGAGGCCAGCGTCGAAATCGATGGTGAGCGCAGGCCGGCCCAGAATGCGGTTCAGAAGTTCGTGGGCTTCGATGACCTTGAGGTCGTTGAAGCCCATCTGATGGCCGGGCGCGACGATGAATCGCTCGTAAGGAGAGTGCGCCGGGCCCATCAGAACCTGCTTGAACCCCTGCGCCTCCTCCGGCCCCTCCGCCACAAAGAGTCCGACCTCGTTGAAGCGCTCCTGGTCGAAGACGATCGTCCCTCGCGCGCCAAAGAGCTGCAATTGCAGGCGGCCCTTACGGCCCCAGGCGCAGCGGCTGACCTGAATCGTTCCCGACCCGCCGTCGGACATTCTGAGCAATGAGGCCGCGATGTCGAACGTTTCGACCTCACGCCGTCCGCCGCCGTCCGGGCGGTTCGGATAAGGCTTGCTCATCTCGCCGAAAACTTCGCGTGGGGGCCCGATCAGAGTCGCGATCAGGCTCAATGGGTGCACGGCGAAATCATCCAGGGCGCCGTACCCGGATCTCGCCTGACACCGCCAGGAAAAAGGCGCCTCGGAATCGGCCATGAAGTCCTCGTCCATTTCGAGGCGAAAATGGGTGAGCAAACCAATCGCATCGCTCTTGAGAAGCTTGTCGATGAAGCGCACGGCCGGGCTCTGGATGTAATTATAGCCGAGTATGGCGACGCAGCCGGAGGCGCGCGCCGCCGCCGCCATGCGCTCGGCCTCGTCGAGCGACGGCGCCATCGGCTTTTCGCACCACACATGCTTGCCAGCTTCGAGCGCCGCGATCGCCATCGCGGCGTGCAAGGCGTTGGGGGTGGTGATCGAAACGACTTCCACGCCCGGGTCCGCGATCAGCGCGCGCCAGTCGTCGGTCGAGGATTCGAAGCCGAACTCGTCGGCTTTCCGACGCGCCAGCCCTTCTTCGACCTCGCAGAGCATGACGCGCCTGACGATCGGCGTGTCGTCGAAGACCGCGTGGACGCCCGTCCAGGCCAGTGCATGGCATTTGCCCATGTAGCCAGTGCCGATGAGTCCCACGCCGATTGTGCGCATCGTTCGCCCCGATTTTGGCGCCCCGACCTGGCGCTCGCCAATACAAATATTTCATACGCGACACAGATTGGAATATCTGTTCTATTCGTGTCGGTGTCGGCAGGATAACGCAGGCGAACGCGGGCGTCGCGGGGCGCGAGAGACAGCGATGAGCCACGACGCAGCAATCGAGCCGCCTGAGAGCTTCGACGCCTTCCAGCGCCGGCTGATCGAAATTGAGCCCCACCTGCCCAAGCGTCTCCGGCAAGCCGCGGCTTATGCGCTCGAGCACCCGGACGAATTTGCGCTGAGCACCGCTTCAACCCTCGCGCGCAACGCGGAAGTGCAAGCCTCGACCCTGGTGCGCTTTGCCCAAACGTTGGGCTTCGCCGGCTTTTCCGAGCTGCAGGAGCTATTTCGCTCGCGCCTGCGCAACCGTTGGCCCGATTATTCCGACCGCCTCCGCGCTCTTCAACAGAATTCACGCGACAGCGGCGATCCGACCCACCTTCTCTTCGGATTTGCGGATTCGGCGGCCGCTTCAATTGCGCGACTGCGCGAGGTCGTGCAGCGTCGCGAGCTCGAACAGGCCGTCAGCCTTCTGGCTCAAGCGCAGACAATCCATTGCCTCGGGCAGAGGCGGTCCTTCTGCGTCGCCCACTATCTCACTTATGCGCTATCTCAGCTCGGCGTCCCGGCCTCCCTTATCGACAATGTTGGCGGGCTCGGGCCGGAAGAGCTGGCGCAGGCGGGCCCAGGCGACGCGCTGATCGCGGTCAGCTTCTCGCCCTATGCGCCGTTCGCCGTCGACCTCACAAAACGGGCGCGACGCGCAGGCGTTCCGGTCGTCGTCATCACCGACAGCGCGCTTTCGCCGCTCGCTGGCCTCGCCGATGTCCGGTTTGAAGTTGTGGAGAGCGACTTCGGCTCCTTCCGTTCGCTGTCGGCGACCTTTTGCCTGGCGATGACGCTCGCCGTAGCCGTCGGGGAAAAGCGGGCGAAAGCAGCCGCGTAGTTTAGTTCACTCCGCGAGCGCCGGCCGAGGGGCGAAGACGACCTTCGGCACCAGAAACATGGTGGCCCCGACCAGGAGCGCGACCCCAAACATCGATACGAAAGTGAGGTGAAGAGACTGTTCGAGCGCAGCGCGAAGCCCAGGTTCCCCCACCGCTTCCGAACCTTGCTCCAGGAGTTGTCGAAGCTGCTCAGACGTCGCGCCTGCGTGGCCTGACCGAAGGAGGCCGAAATTGAGCACGGCGCCGAAGACGGTCGCGCCGAACGTGCTCCCGAGGCTGCGAGCAAAAAGGTAGGATGCGGTCACGCTGCCGCGCTCGGACCAATTGACGATTTCCTGGATCAGGATGATCGAGGCGCTGCTGGAGAGGCCCATGCCAACGCCGACGACGAGCGAGCCAAGGCCAGCCACGATTGGCGAACTCCCCCCGTTAAGGACGAGAAAAACGAGCGAGCCCAACGGAATCAGCACGCCGCCTACGCGCAGCATGGCGCGCACGCCGAAGCGCCTGAGGCCGACGCGCACGCCAACCGTCGCCCCGATTGGCCATCCGAGCACCATCGCGGAAAGGGCGAAACCGCCAATGAGCGCCGACTGCTGCATCACGCCCTGCACGAACATGGGCAGAAACGTGGTGAGGCCAATCATCACCATGCCGGCCAGGAGCGAAGCCGCATTGGCGGCGGCGATCGGCCGGCGACCCCAAAGCTCAAGCGAAATCATCGGCTCCGGGGAGCGGCGCTCCTGCAGAACGAACAGCACGACTGCAATGACAGCGACCAGAGTGGTGAACCCTATTTCGAACCGCCCCGAGGTCGAAAGCGCGGTGAGATCGACCATGATGGCGGCGATGGCCACGGTGAATATGCCGGCGCTCAGATGGTCAATTCTGCCGCGGCCGCGGACGCTCTTTTCGTGCAAAAAGGCCCAGAATCCGGCCGCAGCAAGGGCGCCGATCGGCAGGTTCATCCAGAAGATCCAGGCCCAGGAAAAATACTGGATGATGAGGCCGCCGGCCAGGGGCCCCAAAATTGCGGACACCGCCCAGACGCTTGCAAGCCAGCCCTGGATCTTCCCCCGCTCGTGCGGGGAATAGAGGTCGCCGACGATCGTCATGGCGGTCGGCTGAACGGCCCCCGCGCCGATGCCCTGCACCAGCCGGAAGACGATCAGCGACGGCATCGACCACGCAAATCCGCATAAGATCGAGCCAACAAGAAAGGCCGCGATGCCGACGAGCATCACGAGCTTGCGGCCGGCGAGATCCGAGAGCTTGCCGAACACCACGGTGGTCGCCGTCTGCGTCAGCAGGAACGCCGCGAACACCCAGCTGTAGAGCGGCAGGCCGCCGAGCTGACCGACGATCTGCGGCATGGCCGTGGACACGATCGTCGCTTCGATCGCGACCATAAAATTCGCCGCCATAACGGCGGCGAGCACAAGCGTTCGGTGAGTCGTCAGGGAGGGCATGGGTTTTCTTGGAGGTTGCCCGCGACAATAAGGGAGAAGCCGCCGTATCGCCAAATCGCATTCACGTGAAGAGGCCGAGGGCCGACGGAGGGATCCTTAATTCGCCCTTGGTTTCGAGTGGCTTAACTCTCGTCGCGAGAGGCGCCATCCTCGGCGTGCAACCGTCAGACGGTGTGTTCGGCGCACTGATCGGCGCGAATCGACCTTACCCTAGGCACGTCTGTCTTCGGCAAACCGTTGGGCCTCGTCACAAGCAATTGTGAGCCGCTCACCCTTCCCCGAAACCCCAATCTTACGTTATCCTCTTCGACATCAAGGAGAAATTCATGCAAACGCGCCGCCTAGGCCGCACCGATCTGTCCGTCGCCCCGCTCGTGCTCGGCGGTAACGTATTCGGCTGGACCGCCGACAAAAAGACGTCGTTCGACGTGCTCGACCGGTTCGCCGCGGCGGGCCTCAACGCCATCGACACCGCCGACGTCTATTCGGCCTGGGCGCCCGGCAATTCAGGCGGTGAATCCGAGACGATCATCGGCGAGTGGGTGAAGGCGCGGGGAAATCGCAATCGCGTCATCATCATCACCAAAGTCGGCTCACCCATGGGCAAGGGAAAGGAAGGCCTCAAGGCCCATTACGTCGCGGAGGCGGTCGAGGCGTCGCTCAAGCGCCTGCAGGTCGACATGATCGACCTTTATCTCTCGCACTGGCCGGACATGGCGACGCCGATCGACGAGACGCTCAGCGCCTATCAGCGCCTGATCGAACAGGGAAAGATCCGCTGGTGCGGCGCCTCGAACCTCAGCGTCAAGCTGCTCGAGGCCGCGCTGGCAGCTTCAAAGGCTAAGGGGTTGCCGCGCTACGAGGTTCTCCAACCGGAATATAATCTCGCCGACCGCCACGAATTCGAAAATGGCCTGGCCGATCTCTGCCAGCGCGAGCAGATCGGCGTCATCACCTATTTCAGTCTCGCCAAGGGGTTCCTCACGGGCAAGTACCGCAGCGAGGCCGATCTCTCCAAGAGTCCGCGCGGCGACGGGGTCAAGGCCTATCTCAATCCGCGTGGGTTTCGCATCCTCGATGGGCTCGAAGCGGTGGCGGCCAGCCACAAAGCAAAGCCCGCGGAGGTCGCGCTGGCCTGGGCCATAGCAAGGCCCGGCGTCACCGCCCCGATCGCCAGCGCTACCTCGGTCGAACAGACCGAGAGCCTTGTGCGCGCAACCGAGCTTACGCTGACGGGAGCCGACATGGACGCCCTCAACACGGCAAGCGCGCCCTGAGCGACTCCCCTCTCCTACGGGAGAGGGGCTGGGGGTGAAGGTTTCGCGCCCGAGAACCCTCGTCCGGCCGCGCCTTCGGCGCGTCCACCTTCTCCCCGGGGAGAAGGGAACCAGCGTCACTTCCCATGCGGGTGCTCTTGCTCACGCAATTCGCGGCGCAGAATCTTTCCGACCGTGGTATGCGGCAGCGACTCGCGGAACTCGACCTGACGCGGCGTCTTGTAGCCCGTCAGGTGCTGCCGGCAGTAGGCGATGAGAGCGGCCTCGGTCAGCGCGGGGTCTTTGCGCACAACGACGAGCTTGACCGCCTCTCCGGTCCTGGCGTCTTGCACGCCGACCGCCCCGGCCTCGAGCACGCCGGGATGGCCCATGGCGACGTCCTCGATTTCGTTCGGGTAGACGTTGAAACCGGAGACATTGATCATGTCCTTCTTGCGATCAACCACGAACACGTAGCCGCGCTCGTCGACCCGCGCGATGTCGCCGGTGCGCAAAAAACCATCGGCGGTCATCACCTTTTCGGTCTCGTCTGGCCGGTTCCAATAGCCTGCCATGACCTGAGGGCCTTTGATGCAGAGCTCGCCGGTTTCGCCGAGCTTGAGGTCGTGGCCATCGTCATCGCGAATGACGATCTCGGTCGATGGCATCGGCAGGCCTATCGCGCCGTTGAACGCATCGATGTTGAGCGGATTGGCGATCGCCGCCGGCGACGTCTCAGTCAGTCCGTAAGCTTCGATCAGCGGCTTCCCCGTCACTGACTGCCAGCGCTCGGCGACCGCTCGCTGCACCGCCATGCCGCCGCCGATCGTGAGATGCAGCTGCGAGAAATCGAGCTTGGCGAAGTCCTTATTGTTCAGTAGCGCGTTGAACAGCGTGTTGACGCCGGGGATGGCGGTGAACCGCGTTGCTCGCAACGCTTTAACTAGCGCCGGAATGTCGCGCGGATTGGCGATCATGAGATTCGAGGCGCCGATCATCAGCGGCACGAAGCCGTTCACCTGCAACGCAAACACGTGATAGAGCGGCAACGCGGCGACGAATATTTCGCCCTCTGCCCTGATCGCCGGCGCGACCCACGCATGAATCTGGCGCAGATTGGCCACCATGTTGCGATGGGTCAGCATCGCACCCTTCGGCACGCCGGTGGTCCCGCCGGTGTACTGAAGAAATGCGACGTCGTCCGACGCGATCGGCGCGTCCGTGAATGGGCTCCGCGATCCCAGGGCCAGCGCGCGATTGAAACGCACCGCCTGCGGCAGACGAAAGACAGGAACCGCGCGCCGGACGTGCCGCACGACCGAATTGACGATGAGCCCCTTGGCGCCGCCCAATTGGTCGCCAGCGCCGGTCACGACAATTGTTTTGAGCGCCGAGCCATCGATCGCCTTTTCGAGCGTACTGGCGAAGTTCTCCAAAACGACAATCGCCTCGGCGCCCGAATCGGCGAGCTGATGCTTAAGCTCGCGCGGCGAGTACAAAGGATTGCAATTGACGACCACGTAGCCCGCGCGCAGCGCGCCAAAGGCGGCGATCGGATATTGCAGCACGTTCGGCATCATGAGCGCGACACGGGCGCCCCGAGGCAGGCGCACAACATTCTGCAGGTAGCTCGCGAAGGCGCGCGACTTCAGGTCCAGTTCGCCATAGGACATCGCCTTGCCCATGCTGATGAAGGCGGTCCGATCACGAAATTTTTCGAAGCTGGTCTTGATGAAATCGCCGAGCGAGCCGAGCGCGCTCGAGTCAATCTCGGCCGGCACGCCCTCGGGATAGGACTTGAGCCATATCCGTTCCATGAAGCCCCCGTTGCAACCGCGCTTGCCCCACTTTGGCGCTTCACGCGAATACCGTACGGGACATGCAGTTGTCGACGATGGCTTATGCCTGTCTCGGCCTTGAAGTCGCCGTGTCTCTGCACGGCGACCGCCGCGGGCCTATCAAGTCACGAAGCCCAAGTTACCGCCCGCCGAAACTAGAGCAGGGCTTTCTGCGGGTCGCCGACCATGAATTCCCGGGTCGCGGGATCCACGGAATTCAACAGATCGTGGATGAATTTGTCCTGAATCTTGAAGCTTAGGTCTGCGGGGATGCCGATTGTCGACACCCGGAAAAGCGCTCCATCGGGAACCCATCCCCTCAGGCCGTATCCAAGCTTGAGCGCCTGGCGGGCCCAATTGCTGCTCGAATTGTCGTAGCCGATCCGCATC
>JGI12659J15293_10000821_pt1 | contig 10031 bp, 10 predicted proteins | sample JacPinW_OM2H0_O1_FD_15293 | JGI IMG/M metagenome (IMG submission 15293) | reverse complement strand
TCTTCACGGCACGAGCCAACCCAATCTTGGAGGAATTGAAGAATGAAATATTCTCGCCTGGGGCTCTCCGCTTGTCTTTTCATGCTGTTATGCTCGAGATTTACGCCGCAATGCTGGGCGCAAAAGGGCGAGGCATATGGCCAACTGCTAACGCCGCAGGTTCGCGCGGACAAACTGGGTGTCCCGGAGCATTTGCGGAATTACGTAATCGATGGAAAGCTCACGCTCAGCTTGCGCGATGCGGTTGTCCTTACGCTTGAAAACAACAGCCTTGTAAGGGTTCAGGAAACTCAGATTGAATCGTCGAAATTCGCGCTGCTGGGCGCGCACGCTCCGTTCGATCCCTTGCTGACGGCTTATTACAACGTGAATAGTTCGAGTTCCGCACCGTTCAGCCAACTGCAGGGAACCGGAACGGCAACAACCTTCATCTCTACCACGCAAAACGCCCAGTTCAATTACTCGCAAACCTTTGAGACGGGCACCAACATACAGGCGGCGCTGGGCACCAACAATAATTACACCAACAACTCGTTCTATCTCTTCAATCCGTATATCAGCTCTCTTCTGACGTTCCAGGTGGTTCAGCCTCTCCTAAAGAATGGCGGGCTATTCGCCAACCGGGCACCGTTGATGATCGCGCGGCGCAATCTGCAGCAGTCGCAGGCCAATTTTGTTGCCGAGGTGAATAACAACGTCTTACAAGCGGTGGGACAGTACTGGTCCGTAATTGAAGCGCGCGGTAATCTTGAGGTTGCCCGCAGTTCCATGGAGGCGGCGGAGGCGACGTACAAACGCGATAAACGCGCACTGGAACTGGGCGCGTTACCACCGCTCGACATCTACCGGTCAGAATCGCAAGTCGCCTCGCGTCGCGTGCAGGTGATCCAGAGCGAATACGCACTCAAACAAACCGAGGACGCACTCCGCATGACCGTGGGCGCGGACCAGGACCCGTATTTTGAGGCTCTCGATCTCGAACTTACGGAAAAACCGGAGCCCGAGGGTGAACTGCGCACCCTCGACGCATCCGCCGCGTTGCAACTGGCCCTGACCAAGCGGCCGGAGTTCGATGCCGCCCATGCCGCTCTGGCCAACGATCAAACTCGCATTCGTTTAGCCCACAATCATTTGTTGCCCGAACTCGACTTCACCGGCTATTACGGCAGTAACGGCCTGGGGGGCACGCAGTTCAACGGGCTGGGTCAAAAGACTACGAGCTCTTCGGTGAATCAACTTTTCGGCTTCACCTACCCAACTTATTACGCGCAGCTATCTCTAAGCCTGCCTCTGAAGAACCGGATGGCGAAGGCGGAAATGGGGAGTGCGCTGGTCTCGCGGCGCAGCGATTTATACACCGAACGACAAATCCGCGAGCAGGTCACGCTCGACGTCAGCAATGCCGTACACCAACTGGAGCAGGCAAAACTCAGCATCGCCGCCGGCAAGGAAGCATTGGACTTGGCCAAGAAGACCATGGCCGCCGAACAGCGCAAGTATGACCTGGGTTCAGAAACAATTTTCTTTGTGCTGGAAGCGCAGACCGAGCTGGCCAGCGCTCAGCTGGGCTTGCTGCAAGCCGAAGTGAATTATCAGCTCGCGGTTGCTGGCGTCGATCATGCCACCGGCGAATTACTAGACCCCTATCACGTGCAGATCGCCGGACTCACACACTGAGGCTGACACGGTTCTTCCCCAGTGCTGGCAAACGAAGTAAACTATAATTCCAAGATTGCGAAAGTGGCAGACGCACCAGACTTAGGATCGCGTGCTCGACATTTGCGGGATTTCGTGCCTGCCAGCATCCTCTGTGAAACAGAGCCTCTGCGGCCAGTACTTCCCAAACCGACATCAATGGATCTAAACGGGCAGTCGCTACAATATTCGCTACAGCCAAATCCCATGGGCGAGGGCTGGACAGACGGGAAGTCTTCCACCGCGCCACTTGCCGCACGTCGCCGAAAGTTCTGCCTGACCTCGGAACATGAGCGGCAGGAGTAATCAGGCCATCATTCTCGCGGCAACCACTCATTTGAATCAAGTCAGCACTGACCCAATACATCTCACAAGTAGCGGCGTCAAGACGGAATTGCAATTGACCGCCCCCAGCACGCGTAAGCAGGAGTCTCTCTCGTTACCCAGGTAACCTGATTTTCGTATCGCGAGTCCTTAAACTTACCTCACCTGGCGTGGGTTGCGACCTCGACCCGGTTTAAGGAGACGTGTGACAGAAGACAGTTTCGCGCAGCACACGCGGAATGAGCGCGAACGAGAGTCGAGGAGAACGTGGCTCACGGCGCTCGCGCTCGCAGTTGCGGCTTTAACGATCTTTCTGTGGGGTATCAACAAACCTCAGTCGGTTTTCTACGATGAGGTGATTTACGTAGATTCGGCGAAGGCGTTCCTGGCGGGGGGTGCTACGAATGCAGAAGTTCCGCCGCTCGGAAAACTCCTGATTGCAGCTGGAATAAAGACATTCGGGGATAATGCTCTGGGTTGGCGCGTGATGGGCTCATTCTTCGGAGCGCTCACTATAGCGGGCGTATTCGTCTGGGTGTACCTGCTGGTCCACGACTATGCCTTAGCCTCCACCGCGGCAATCCTTGCGCTGCTCAATAATTTCCTATATGTCATGTCGCGCGTGGCGATGATGGACATTTTTCTGGTCGGATTCCTGATCTGGGGCCTGGTCGCATTCACGATGTTGCTAGAAATGGACGAGCTCAGTGTGACACAACGTCGAATGCTGCTTGCTGCATCTGGTGCGATGTTTGGCTTCGCCTGTGCCTGCAAGTGGAACGGGGTGGACACGCTTGGGGTTGTGATCCTTATCGCAACTGGGTTGCTGTGGGGGGCAAAGCGATCTAAGAACGAAGCAATCTTGCGCCACGGGAGAAATCTCAGGCAGGCCGGGATTGTTCCCTCCTTGCTCGGTCTGTTGGTGGTTCCGGTCGTCGCCTATAGCGCTACGTATTGGCCGTTATGCCACAGTCTTCACCGCTCCTTTAGCCTAGGCGAACTGGTGACAATGAACGTGTCTATCTGGCGGCTGCATCGTGCCGATCTAGGCAATCCCGGTATCGCATCGAAATGGTATTCCTGGATTTTTCAAGTGGGCCCGCAGCGCGCGCTGTCATACCTGGTTGGCAATTGGGTGATCATGTGGGGCGGGTTGCTGGCTCTCGGATTCTGTATTCGGCGTATGTTCAATTTTCTGCCGGAAGCGTTCGTTGTCGCGCTCTATGGTGGGAATTTATTGCAGTGGGCGATCACTCCGCAAAAATATTTGTATTACTACTATTACTTTCCGGCTGCCATGTTTTTGGGTGTGGCAATTCCTGTAGCGCTCCATCGACTGCCCCACCGTATTTTTGGGGTGCGTCTGAGCGTCATTTGCGTAGCGGCCGCGGGCTGTGTCTTCCTCTACTGCTTGCCTCAAATGGCGCACTTGGAGGCACCCTTCGACTGCGCCTTAACTTGTTGGCCCTGAGTCTTGCCTCCGTCTGCCCCCTTCTGGCGGTTGCTTGCTTTCACGACGAGTGAGATTGCTGTAGGCCTTCGATTTCTATCAATCTCATCTAGCATTGGCGGAGTCGCGACAATTCTGTGTGCATTGAGGGGTCGCCATGACCTCAGTAACTAACATCGAATGCGCGCTCCGTGGTGTAATTCATGAGAGAGCGAAGTGTTATGGCCGTTACCGATTGGCGCGCCCTACGCGAAGTCCCGGTAGTGTTTGCCCGCATGGGCATGATGCTGTCCAAATACCGGGACTCCGAAAGACGTCGCGAACGAATCAAGGTGCTCCTGAAAATACGCTCCGAGCGAGACATGCTCCTGCTGCCCTGCGAGGCGTGCCAGGTGATGAGTCTGGTCGACGCCGTGAAGAATGTGCCGGGGGATATGGCCGAATTGGGGGTTGCGAGAGGAGCCTCGGCCAAAATGATCGCGGCGCGCGCGCCCGAACGTGTTCTTCATCTCTTCGACACTTTCGACGGGCTTCCTGACCCGTCTGAGAAAGACAGTTCGCGATTCAAGAAACGGCAGTACCGTCACACATTAGAAGAGGTCCAAGGGTACTTGGAGCCAGGCAAATTGCGCTTCTACAAGGGTTTGTTTCCTGAAACCGCGAAAGATATCTCCCATACTCGATTTGCTTTTGTCCATTTGGATGCTGACCTCTATGAAAGCACGATGGCCGGACTGGAGTGGTTCTATCCCCGCTTAAGTAAGGGAGGGATTTTAGTCAGCCACGATTACGACACCTCCAATGGGGTCAACCTGGCCTTCGAGCAATTTTTTGCCGACAAGCCAGAGCCTTATTTCGATCTTGTCGGTAGCCAGTGCATGTTCGTGAAGATGTGATCCCTGTCGTCCCTGACTATTCCCAACTGACTATGGGCACGTTAACCAGCATCGCGTTGATGGATCCACGGGAGTTGGTTGAAGAATTACCCGTTAGTTTGACCGTCATTCTTCCCTCGATGGACGAAACCTGGTCCCTGCGAGAGACGGTCGAGCAGATTGAAAAGACCAATCGTGCGGACGTTTTGGAGTACCTGATTGTCCTCTGCAAACGTACCACTCACGAATGCCGTGCCGTCGCTGAGGAACTCTCTGCCATAGTGCCCGACCGGGTGCGGATATTGGAACAGCGTTTGCCTTTTCTTGGTGGTGCGGTGCGTGACGCCTTTGACGTGGCCAAAGGTTCACACGTGGTCATGATGGGTGCCGATCTCGAAACGGATCCAGCCACGATTCCGTTCATGGTGGCCGAAGCCAAGCGGCATCGGGCGGCGATCGTTACCGCGACGCGCTGGAAAGGCGGTCTCCGTTTCGATGGCTACGGTTTGTTGAAACTGGTGCTGAACAGAATCTTCCAAGGATTTTTCGCACTTCTGTATGGGGTCCAGCTCACGGACTTGACCTTCGCCTATCGAATCCTTCCGACGGACTTGGTCCGTTCGGTTCGCTGGGAAGAGCTGAAACATCCATTTCTGTTCGAGACGATTGTTAAACCCCTGCGACTTGGCGTTGAAGTAATCGAGGTTCCGTCGTTTTGGCGGAACCGCCAGGAGGGCGTGACACACAGCACTTTCCTGATTAATTTTCTTTATTTTCGCACCGGTTTGAAGACTCGGTTTCGATCGCGCCGCAAGCTACTCAAGAGGATCCAATGAAGAAAGTCATTGTCACAACCACAATCAATCCACCGACCGAAGCATTGCGGAAGTTTGCCGCGATGGAAGGCTGGACCTTGGTTGCGATCGGCGACAAGAAAACGCTATCTGGCTGGCAGATCCCCGGCGCAATTTACGTCAGTCCGGAGGAGCAGGAAGCTTACGACCGCGCATTGTCCGACGCAGTTGGCTGGAATTGCATCCAGCGGCGCAATTTCGGGCTGTTGTGGGCTCACGATATGAGGGCCGACGTGGTTGCTGTGGTCGATGACGACAATATTCCGTACGACGGCTGGGGCCAAAACCTGATGATTGGCCGGGAAATCGACGTTCATTATTACCGTACCGACCAGCCAGCGTTTGATCCTGTGGGCGCCACCAACCATGCTCATCTCTGGCACCGGGGTTTTCCTCTCGGACTGTTGCCGAAGCGTGATTATTCGCGCCTCGAGTCACAGCGAATGACGCCTGACGTTCAAGCCGACTTCTGGAATGGCGATCCGGATATCGATGCGTTTTGTCGCTTGGAGCACGCCCCGGAATGTCACTTCCAAGAACACTTTTTCCCGATGGCTGGCGGCGCTCTTGCGCCGTTCAATTCGCAGAACACGTTCGTGTCTAGCAGTTTTTTGAAAGATTACTTTCTCTTTCCCAGGATCGGGCGAATGGACGACATTTGGGCGTCCTACTACCTCCAAGCCAAAGGTGCCCGCGTGGTCTACGGTAAACCTTCGGTCTATCAGCAGCGCAACCTCCACGACCTTGTCGGCGACATGAGGCAAGAATATCTGGGTTACGAACATAATTTGGCCATCGTGCAGGCATTGCCCGCCAATCCCGACGCACTGTTTGGGTTCCTGCCGCAACAATCCGTACGAGCCTTCGAACTTTACCGGAAACATTTCTAATGAAACGCATCTTGATTACCGGTGGTGCTGGGTTTGTCGGGCGCCGCTTTGTGCGGCGATTTCTGACGGCCGGCGACGAAGTGGTCTGTGTTGACCCCGTAGCGGCCGGGACAGGCGGCATTGATCCGTCAGGAGGCTGGCCGCTGTTCGAACCGCGAGATTTCCGCACGTTCCACTATTCCAAACAAGACTGCAGGGATTATTTTCGGGAAAATCCGGCAGAGCATTTCGATGAGGTGTACCACTTGGCGGCGATGGTTGGCGGCCGACTGATGATCGAGCAGCAACCGTTGCTGGTGGCCGACGATCTTTCGATCGACGCCCATTACTGGCGGTGGGCCGAGGCCGCCAGGCCCGGGAAGTCGATCATCTTCTCGTCGAGCGCGGCCTATCCGATCAAGTACCAGCGTCGCCAAGGCTACCTTCTGCTCAAGGAGTCAATGATTGATTTCACCGACGACCTTGGAATGCCTGACATGACGTACGGTTGGGCGAAACTTACCGTGGAATATGTAACCCGCTTGGCTTACCAGAAACACGGTCTGGAATCGGTGTGTTACCGTCCGTTTTCCGGTTACGGCGAAGACCAGGACCGAACTTATCCTTTCCCGTCGATCTGCAAACGGGCTCTCGGAAACCGGGGAGCGACGCAGTTGCAAGTCTGGGGCACCGGACAACAGATGCGCGACTTTATCCACATTGAAGACTGTGTGAACGGAGTATTGACGACGAAAGATCAGATCCACAATGGTGCGGCGGTGAACCTTTCCACCGGCGTGCTTACCACTTTCATTGCCTTCGCCATGCGGGCAGCTCAGTTGATCGGTTACTCTCCTGAGGTCACAGGAATGTCCGAGAAGCCTGAGGGGGTATTCGCCCGGGGCGGCGATACCGCGCTTCAACGCCGCCTTGGGTTCTTTCCGAGCATTACACTCGACACCGGGATAAGCATGTCACTCGCTTATTTCGAAAAACTCCAAGGGAAGAGTCTAGTACAGGCCGCGTCGGCATCGTAAGTGCGAAACTATCCTCCGGAGTTGGAGTTAGAAAAAAACTTTGGTACACCGAACCAGTTTCCCGGCACACGATCTCAAGCCAATGCAGTGAAAGACGCGATCAGATGAAGTTACCTTCGGATGCTGTCCTTCATACTCCACATACTGCCCTCACGGATCTTGGCGCGGCAGGAGCGGATGCGTTTACAATACAGACCTTGGCCGGACACGCATCGGTGAGTACACTTCAAAAATACGTGCTCCGGTGCCGGAAACTATGGCAAGAGCAATAGCTAGCCCCATAAGCAATTTTCTCCGCAAACCCCTTAAAGCCGCGTAATTATTGGGATCGGGTTTTTGCACCGGCAATGCCAAAAATGCTCTCAAGCCTTCCATCGAAGCGCCGTAGAAAGTCCACTCCTGCACCTGATTGGGATTACTGCTTGGCGCTGCTATGCCGCCGCTAGGAAGCGGCATACCATGAGCAGGAATGATTTCGGCAGGCTTTGCTTTCTTCATTTTTTGCCCACGCTTAACGACAATCAGCGCATAGCATCCCGACTAGAATTCCAAATACTGCTGGAAGAACGGCAACACATCAGCAATTACGCGACCCTCTGCGCCCCAGTAGGGATCCGCGTCCCAAAGCCCGTTGTACTCCTCGGCTTCGTGCACAATGCCAAACTCATTCAGCTTGTGCGTGAGCGCATGGTTCGAGTACACGTGGTCCCAGATCGCATCGTTGCGCGACCAGTCAAACTTGAAACCACGCAGCCTCTTCAGATTGTCCGCATACTGCGGGATCATCGACTCCAGAAAGAAGCTATCTCTTAATCGCGCGGTGAGCTTCGAGTCGATCACCAACTTTCCACCCTCCAGATGCGCGGGCAGATCAACATAGAGAGGTGGCTTCTCCGGGTTCGGCAAGTGGGCCTGAAAGATCGACGTGAAGATCGCAGAGAATCCATCCTTCTTCACCTCATCCAGAGAAGCCGCATGCGCGAGCAAATCCCAATTAGGCCTTGAATCCATAATCTGCACGCCTGATCCTGTACCAACGGGATTCATGCCGTAGATCGAACCAAAGACATCCACATGCTTCATGCCGATGCGGATGGCGCCATAAGCTCCCATATGGTGTCCCACAAGTCCGCGCGCATCCCGCGTCGGTATGGTGCGGAAGCTGGCATCGACATAGGGGACAAGCTCCTGCACCACAAAATCTTCCCAGTTTCCAGTTACAGGAGAGTTCACAAACCACGAAGCTCCCAGTGGAGTCGTCATATCCCCAGAGACAAGGATGAAACTGCGAACTGTACCTCGCGCGATTGCGCGGTCGAACAGAGCCTGTGCGCCGCTCTTATCGAAAAGCGTCCGATATCCATCCATTGGGCTCGGGAAAAAGTAGAGAACCGGATAGCGCTTCGACACTCCGTCATACCCAGCAGGCAGATACACCACCAGCTTGCGGTCGGCGCTTACGCCAATCTTGTTCCCCTCAAAGTTCTTCGAATGAATCACTCGCTCCACAATCTGGCTCTTGCTCCCATCGTTTTGAGCGACTGCGGAAACCGCACTCAAAAAGAATGCGCAGAGAATCGTTACAAATTGTTTATTTCGCGTCTTCATGCCCCCAGCTTTTCGTTGGAGAGTTCCGATCGTTCTGCGTGAGCCACAAGCCACCATGCGGGCAGGAGCAAGAACCAGTTCCGCATGTACATGCCGCCCCAAACCAACATCAGCGCAGTCATGGCTATTGCCAACGTCAGCGCTGTCCTATGGGACAAACGAGCACGACGTACTCCCTGCACGGCACCGACCACACCTGGTAGCAGAAACAAGAGCACGCACAGACGCGAGAGAGATGTGTCCTGAAACCGAAGCACACAGGAGAGGCACGGGATCGCGCACAGCATGCCGCTCACCCATGGCGTCTTCCCAGAGAGTGACCCCACCGCAAATCCACTCGTCCACGCCCACGACAGCATCAGCAGAGCTTCACAGAGGACGCTGCCATACCCACGCTCGCCGCGCAGAAGATGACGCGAGTCCACCGATAGCCCGAAGGACACGCCCAGTAAGAGCAAACTCCCTGCGAAGGCCGCGCTGCTCGCAACCCACGGCTGCCACGCGCGCCAAAACTCCATCTGCTGCCGCACCACAAGTCCCATCACTGAGCGAAGGGCGCTCCATCCACTGGCACCCGTCTCCGCCAGATCGCCCAGCACCGCATCCCGATCCTTCGGCGCAAGGAAGGTCGTCGCCATCTCTGCCAGTGAACTCATGACGCACGCTCCGGCTTGCCCGTAGCCCATGAAGCGTTACGGCTTACGCGCATCATCGCTTCGTAAAACTCCTTCGCCGCATGCATGCCCTTCGGCGTCACGCGCACCATGCGTTTTGCTCTGCCGCCGCGTTGGGCCGTAGCCTCGCCCATCCACGTCTTGAGGAGGCCCTTCTTCTCCAGCCGCTCAATCGTCGTATACAAAGCCCCAATCGAGCAGCTTCGGCCTGCCACCTTCTCAATCTCTTCACGAATGGCCGCCCCATAGGCGCTCTCGCCCAGGCCAGCCGCTGCGGTCATCAGAACGTATTCAAATTCACCAAGCATGATATGTACTACATTGTGTATTTAATTAGGATGCTTGTCAAGCGCGCGATCTCATCCCGCGGCAACCTTGATTACCTCCTCTGTGCCGGTGGCTAAACATCATGCGTTGCGCCCAGTACTGCTTGTTCAGCATCGCCAGTCGGCTTAATCGAAATCACATCAAATGCTATTTTCTTTACTGCTTGCCCAAGCACAGGTCCCACTCCCACCCCACTCACCACCCGCCACCGCCTCCCCCACGGCACACGAGCATCCAGCAGCCGCATCACGCGCCGCTCCAGCCCACCGCCATCCAGCACGCCCACCAACAGCCTCGGCTCGTCAGCTTTGAACACTC
>JGI12659J15293_10000820_pt1 | contig 10033 bp, 8 predicted proteins | sample JacPinW_OM2H0_O1_FD_15293 | JGI IMG/M metagenome (IMG submission 15293) | reverse complement strand
CGTCATTGCGAGCGAAGCGAAGCAATCCAGGGGAACATAGAGCGCGCCCGCGACTCCTGGATCGCCGCGTCGCTTCGCTCCTCGCGATGACGAGACTGCTCCAGAACCCCGTCGCCGCGTCAGGCGACCGCCGCCCCCATGAGTTTTCGCGCTGCGGCGGCGCTCATCGGCTGGCCGAAAGCCGCCCCTTGCGCGAATTGGCAGCCAAGTTGGGCAAGCTCGACAGCGTCGGATTCCGTCTCGGCGCCCTCAGAGATGACGTCCATCCCGATCTCCTGGGCCATCGCCACGATCGATCGCAGGATTGGCGACCGCGCGCCAAAGGCGTTGGGCCTGACCAGCGACGCGTCGATCCGCATTGCGTCGAAACGATACTCCGGCAGATGACCGAGCGAGGTGTAGCCGGCGCCAAACCGGTCGAGCATGAGCGCCGCGCCGATTTCGCGCACCCGTTGCAAGAGCGCCGCGGCATATTCCGGGTTTTCCATCACCAAGCTCTCCGCCGCGGCGAGCTTGAGCGAGCCGCGCTCGACGTAATGGCGGCCGAGTGCGGAGCGCACGTCGAGCAGCAAGTCGTGGCTGAGCATTTGGCGCGACGAGGCTGCGACAGTGGCGAAGATGGGCGGATTGACCTCGAGCGCCTTCTGCCACGCCGCCAGTTCCCTGGCGGTCGCCTCCAAAGCGTAGGCGCCGATGTCGACGATTGCCCCGGTCGCCTCGGCGGCGGAGAGGAATTCATCCTCGCCAAGAACGCCAAGCCTCGGATGGCGCCAACGGATAAGAGACTGGAATCCGGCGACCGTTCGATCCTCGAGGCGCACGATCGGCCGGAACAGAATTGAGATTTCCCCACGCTCGAGCGCGCGCCGCATGTCGTTCTCGAGCGTCTGCCGGTCGGTGCGGTGCGAGCGCATGGAGGGGACGAAAACCTCCACCCGATCGCCGCCGGCCTTTTTGGCGTTGGCGAGCGCGAGCTGAGCGTCAGCGAGAAGATCGCCGCCTTTGTCGTGCAGTTTCGGGTTGTAGTGCGCAGCGCCGATCGAAACGGAGAGCGTGATTTCCCGTTCGCCGAAACTGATCGGGGCGGCGAGCGCCGCATGCAAGGCGTCGATCTTGGCGGGCGCGTCCGTGGACGCCGGTTCGGTAAGCACGATCGCGCCGAACGTGTCGCCGCCCAGGCGAGCCAGGGTATCGCCGGGGCGTAAATCCCGCGCCAAACGCCGGGCCACGGCCAACAGAGCCGAGTCGCCGATCGACAGCCCGTAGGAATCGTTGACCGACTGGAATTCGTCGACGTCGATCACCATCACCGTCGGCGCGGCGCCGCCTGGCTTCCGGGCCATGAGAATCGTCGCGCCCAGGCGATCGGTGAACAGCTCGCGGTTGGGAAGTCCGGTCAGATTGTCGTGAACCGCGTCATGGAGCATGCGCTCCTCGGCCGATTTCAGTTCGGTTACGTCCGACAGCGAGCCGATCACCCGCACCACCTCGCCGTCGGCGCTGATCACCGGCCGGGCCTTCAGAACGTACCAGAAGTAATGTCCGTCCGATCCGCGCAGCCTCAGATCGTGATTGATCCGGCCCGAGCGCTGATGCAGGAGCCCGTCCAGCGCCAGGGTGTAGCGGTCGCGATCGAGAGGATGCAGCACATCGAGCCACCCGGCCGCCGGCCCCTCAAGCGCGCCACGTTTCAGTCCGAGCTGGCTTTCGATCGCCTCGCTGCCGTTTACTTCGTCGGTCAGCACGTTCCAATCGAAGATCGCCTCGCCCGATCCTGTCATGGCGAGAGAGCGCCGCTCGGTGTCAGGGCCGCTGTCCATGGCCCCGCCGGAGCCGGCGAAGGCGAATTGCATCACCGTGAAGCCGATCAGCATGACGATGAGCACCAGGCCGCCGACGAGGCCCGGCGCCGCCAGGTCATTGGTCAGATAGCCGAGCGCCGCCGCTCCCGCGGCCACCACCCAGACCGCCAACAGATACCAGGTCGGAATCAGCATCACCGCGCGGTCGGACCCGCGCGCGGCGAGGCTCAGGATGAGCAGGAAGCCGATTCCCGCGACGGTGGCGATCGAGATTCGCGCCACCCCCGCCGCGACTGGCGGATTGTAGACCGAGAGCCCGACCACGGCCGCCATCAGCACGAGCCAGGCGAGCGCGAAATGGGNGTAGCGCACATGCCATCGGCGCAGATTGAGGTAGGCGAACAGGAAGATGATCAGCGTCGCGCCGATCGTCGCCTCGACGCCTGCGCGCCAGATTCGTTCCGAGGCGTCCTCGAGGCCGAACATCTTGCGCCAGAAGCCGAAGTCGATGCAGACATAGGCGAAGACTGCCCAGGCGAGCGCCGCGGCGGCGGGAAAAATCATCGCGCCGCGCACCACAAAGACGATGGTCAGAAACAGTGCCAACAGACCGGCGATGCCGATCAATATCCCTTCATAGAGCGTGAGGCTGGTCGACTTGTCCTTGAACGCGTCCGGCTCCCACAAATAAAGCTGCGGCAGGTGGGGCGCGCGCAGCTCCGCGACATAGGTCACGGTGGTTCCCGGATCCAAGGTCAGGCGGAAAACATCCGCTTCCGCATTGTCCTCACGTTCCGGCGCCGCGCCCTGGCTGGCCGTGATCGTGGTAATTCGCGACGAACCGAGATCCGGCCAAATGAGCCCCGAGCCGACGAAGCGGAAATGCGGCGCCACAATCAGCCGCGTCAGCTGCTCCTCGGAATCATTGGTCAGCGCGAACACGATCCAGGCCGGCTGGGCGCCCGGCTCGAGCGCGCTGACCTCGATCCGGCGGACGATGCCGTCGGCGCCGGGCGCGGTCGACACCTGGATGCGATCGCCCTGGGCGCTGTAACGTTCGACCGCCCGGGTCAGGTCGATCGCGTCCGAATCAGGTGAAACTCTGATCGATTGCACCGCGCAGGCGGGCCCGCAGAGCCCCGTCAGCGCGACCAGGAGCGCCACAGCCCCGATGAGGCCGTGCCACGCGCCCGAGGCGCGCTTCTGAGGCCGGCCCGGGGAACCCGTTCCGCGATGGGCCTTCAGGCGATCGTTGAGGGTCCGTTCAGTCAAGATTGGTCCACGCCAGTCGCGGACGCACGTCGCTGTCGACCAGCCCGAACAGGAGGTGGTCGCGCCAAGCCCCGCTGATCCTGAGGAAGCCTCGCGCGTAGCCCTCGCGCCGGAAGCCGTTGCGCTCAAGCAAGGCTATCGATGGGGTATTTTCAGGGATGCAGGCCGCTTCGATCCGATGCAGCCGTAACTTGGACAGGGCGAATTCGACCGTCGCGGCGACCGCGCGCGTCATGCGCCCTTTGCCCGCATGCGGGGCTCCCATCCAGTAGCCGAGCGTCCCGCTCTGCGACACCCCCCTCCGCACCCCGCCGAGCGTGATTCCGCCCAAGAGCTCGTCGACGCTGCTGTCGAAAATGAGAAACGTATAGGCCTCGTCACGCACCATGTCGTCGTCCTGGCGCTTGAGGCGGCGGCGAAACGCGGCGCGTGTCAGGTCATCGTCCGGCCACGTCGGCTCCCAGGGCTCAAGAAAGCTGCGACTTGCACCTCGCAACCTCGACCATGACGAATAGTCCGCAAGCGCCGCCGGCCGCAGATAGAGGCCGTCGCCGCGGACCACAGGCTCCGGGCTAACGGGTCGCGTCAAGCCGAAAAGCGCCATCATACCCCTTTCAAAGCGCCAGCGATCTTCGCTTGGCCGGGGACCTTGCCGACCGCGCCAATCACCGCCAGCGTGGGGGGCGATCTAAGCATGGCGGCGCCGGTTTTGCGAACCTCTTCGACAGTGATGGCGTCGACGCGCGCCAGCATCTCGTTGAACGAAAGCGGGCGCCCATAGACCTGCATCTGCCGCGAGAGCTGGTGGACCCGGGCCGCAGGCTGCTCGAGCGCGGTCACCAGCGAGACCTTCATCTGCGCCTTGGCGCGGCGAATTTCCGATTCCTCAAGCCCGTGCGCGGCTTCCGCAAGGCAATCGAGCGACGCAGCGACCACCTCCGCCACATCTCGGTCGGCCGAGCCGGCGTAGAAGCCGAACAGGCCAGTGTCGATGAAGTCCCAGTGGAATCCATAGATCGAATAGGCGAGGCCCCGCTTCTCGCGCACTTCCTGAAAGAGCCGTGACGACATGCCCCCGCCCGCCGCGGCGGCGAAGACTTGGGCGGCGTCGTGATCCGGCGCGCCGGCCGGCCGGCCCTCGAAGCCCACCACGACATGCGTCTGCTCGAGGCGCCGGCTGCGCTTGGTCTCCCCGCCGCGATAAGCGGCTCGCGTTTCGGCCGGCGCGGGCGTGGGCGGAAGCCTTTCGAGGCGGGATTGAGCGAGGGAAAGAATATGATCGTGATCCACCGCGCCGGCGGCGGCGACGACGGTGGCGCCGGCGTTATAGCGGCGGCTGAGATACCCGTCGATCGCCGCCCGGTCGAAAGCCTCGACGCCCTCCCGTGTGCCGAGGATCGGCCGGCCGATCGGCTGGTCCGGCCATGCGGTCGCGGTGAGGAGATCGAAAACCAGGTCGTCCGGCGTGTCTTCGACCGCTCCGATTTCCTGGATGATAACGTTCTTCTCTCGGTCGAGTTCCTCCGGATCGAACGCGCTGTCGGTGAGAAGGTCGCCAATGACGTCGAGCGCGAGTTCTGCGTCGCTTCCCAGAACACGGGCGAAATAGCTGGTTCGTTCAACTCCGGTCTCTGCGTTAAGGTCGCCGCCGACGTCCTCGATCGTCTCGGCGATCTCGCGCGCGCTTCGACGGCGAGTGCCCTTGAACGCCATATGCTCGATGAAATGCGACAGCCCGTGCTCGCCCGCGCACTCGTAGCGAGATCCCGCAGCGACGAACACGCCGATCGCCGCCGTCTTAACGTGGGGCGCCGTCTCGGTTACGACGGCGAGCCCCGTGGGAAGGCTCGTAACTTGTACGCTCACGCCGCGGCTCGGGCGGTCTGGCGCAGGTAATCGGCCACCGCCCGGGCGTCGTTGGGCAGGACAACGATCGCTTCCTTGCGTCCCATCAGATCCGAGAGGCGCTCCGGCAGCCGCGGACGCACGCCGGTCGCGCGCTCGACGGCGTCGGGAAACTTTGCGGCATGGGCCGTCGCGAGAGCGACGACCGGCGTCGCCGACGCGGCGCTCAGCGCCTTGCGCGCGGCGTGAACGCCGACCGCGGTGTGCGGATCGATAATCCCGCCGCTCTCGCGGTAGACGCGGCCCATCTCCTCGGCGCACGCAGCCTCATCGATCCGAAAAGCATCGAAATCGGCGCGGATGCGGTCTAGCGCCGATGCCGCAATCGTGAATGAGCCTTCTTTGGCTAGGTCGTTCATCCGCGCGACCACTTCCTCCGGGTCGCGGCCAGCCGCCTCAAACAGGAGGCGCTCGAAGTTTGAGGACACTTGAATGTCCATCGACGGGGACTGCGTCGCCTTGACGCCCTTCGGCGCATAGCGTCCGCTGGCCAGCGTGCGCACCAGAATGTCGTTCTCATTGGTCGCAATAACCAAGCGCTCGATGGGCAATCCCATGCGCTTGGCGTAATAGCCCGCCAGCACGTCGCCGAAATTGCCGGTCGGAACCGCAAAGGATACGGGCCGGTCAGGCGCGCCAAGCGCGACCGCGGCGACGAAATAATAGACGATCTGCGCCAATATGCGCGCCCAATTGATGGAGTTGACGCCCGACAGACCCATTTCGTCGCGAAAGGCGAGATCGCCGAACAGTTCCTTGACGATGCGCTGACAGTCGTCGAACGAACCTTGAATCGCGAGCGCGTGGACGTTGCGTCGATCGACTGTCGTCATCTGCCGGCGCTGTACGTCCGAAACCCGGCCCTGTGGATAAAGGATGAACATTTCGACCTGGGACTGCTCGGCAAAGGCCTCAATCGCCGACGCGCCGGTATCGCCCGAAGTCGCCCCGATAATCGTCGCCCGCGCGCCGCGCCGCCGCAAAACGCAATTCATCGCCTGACCCAGCCACTGCATGGCGAAGTCCTTGAACGCCAGCGTCGGGCCGTGGAAAAGTTCGAGCGAGAACAGGTTGTCGTCGACCTGCGTGAGCGGCGCAACCGCTGCGTGACGGAAACCGGCGTAGGCGACCGCGGTCAGCGACTTGATTTCGTCGGGATCGAAATCCTCGTCGACGAAGGGCGCCATAATCCGCGCCGCCGCCTCCGGATACGGGAGGCCCCGCAACGCCCGGATCGCGTCTGGCGGCAAATGGGGAACGGCGAGCGGCAAATAAAGGCCGCCGTCGCGCGCCAGCCCCGCGAGAAGGGCGTCCGCGAAGCCGAGCGTCGGCGCCGCGCCGCGCGTCGAAACATAATCCACGATGAGGGAATCCTTGGCCGATTGGGTCGTCGTCTAGCGCAAATTGCGCCAGAGGGGAACGGCGGCGGACTTGGTCGCACGAATGGGGCCAAAACAAGACGCTTCCGGTCAGGGCTTTGCGCTGCAGGAATGCCCGCTGATCTAGATTTGCACTTGAAAACGCCTCGGAACCTTTCATAACTTGTCGCAGTTAAAGGAGAAACGGCGCAGCCTGGGGAGCGGCGCCGACCGATAAGGACGGCGGGTGGGAGCTATGAACGCGGTTTTCAAGGCATATTTGCGGAGACTGGTTAGTAAGGGTCGGCTGGAAGTGGAGAGCGCCGACGGGGCGGTAGAGACTTTCGGCGACGGCACGGGGCCGGTCCTTGGCGTCAAGCTTCTTGATCATGCGGCCGAATGGAAGCTGATGCTCAACCCGGCGTTGTCCCTGGGCGAGCTCTACATGGACGGACGCCTGATCGTCACCAAGGGCGATCTTTACCATCTGCTGGAGCTCGGCGCCCGCGACCTCGCCGAACTGGAGGGGCGCTTCTGGGGTAAGGCCCTGAATAAGGCGCGCATGGCGTTTCGCGACCTGCACCAGCGCAACGATCGGCGGAACGCCAGACGGAATATCGCCCAGCATTACGACCTCAACGAACGTCTCTATGGCCTCTTCCTCGATTCCGACCGTCAGTATTCCTGCGCTTATTTCGAGTATCCAGGCCAATCGCTCGAGGACGCCCAAACCGCAAAGAAGCGCCACATCGCCGCCAAGCTCTTGCCGGAGGATGGGGTAAATGCGCTCGACATCGGTTGCGGGTTCGGGGGTCTCGGGCTCTATCTCGGCGGTATCGCTGGCGCCCGCGTAACCGGGGTTACGCTATCCGAGGAGCAGTTCGCCGTCGCCACCAATCGCGCCCGCGAGATGGGTCTCGACGACCGGGTCGAATTTCGGCTGCAGGACTATCGCGACGTCAGCGAAACCTTCGACCGCATCGTCTCGGTCGGCATGTTCGAACACGTGGGGGCGGCTCGATACGACGAATTCTTCGCCAAGGTCCGCACTCTGCTCAAGGACGATGGGGTGATGCTGCTCCATTCCATCGGCCGGAACTCCGTTCCCGGCGTCACCAACCCCTGGATCCGCAAATACATCTTCCCCGGCGGCTACATTCCAAGCCTGTCCGAAGTGCTGCCCGCGATCGAGCGGGCGGGTCTTTACGTGACGGACGTTGAGATCTTGCGGTTACACTATGCCGAAACCTTACGCGTTTGGCGCGAGCGATTTATGGCGCACCGAGATGAGGCCGCAAAGCTTTACGACGAGCGCTTCTGCCGCATGTGGGAATTCTATCTCGCTGGCTCGGAAACTTCGTTCCGCGTCGACGGCCACATGGTCATGCAGCTCCAGCTCGCCAAGCGGCAGGAAGAGGTTCCGCTGACCCGGGATTACATCCTCGAGCGGGAGGCTGAGCTTCGCCGCCGCGAGCAGGCGCACTCGGTGATACGTCACGCAGCGGAGTAGGAATCCGCGTCTGGATTCGGAAGCAGCGTGCTGCGGGCGTTTCGCGGTTGGCCACGCGGGAGCCAGTTGAGGCGCGGCGATCCACGACGTATCCTCCACCCTGGCCGACCTCGCTCCCCTACGGCGGCGCTTCCGTCCACAGCCGCGCGGAAACGAACCGCCCTGCGCTTCCATTCGCGAGTCCAGAATGACAGGAGCCACCCAAGATCCGGTCACACGGGACACTGAAGAATTGATGGATCTTGTCGGCGCCGTTTATGACACCGTGCTGGATCGAACAATCTGGCCGGATGTGCTGAAGAAACTATCGCTTTTCGTCGAGGGCGCAGCATCGGCCGTTTTCTGGGAAGACGGAGTGAGCAGTCAAGGCGACGTCTATTTCTACGACGACGGCATCCCTCCGTACTATAAAGATTTGTATTTCAGCAAATATGTCGGCCTCAACCCGACAACGATCCCCCGCTTGTTCACGAACGTCGACGAACCCATCGCGACAGGCGACCTGGTGCCTTACGAAGAATTTCTTCAGACGCGTTTCTATCGCGAGTGGGCGCAGCCCCAAGGCCTGGTCGATTTCGTCAGCATCACTTTGGAAAAGACTGCGGGGAAAGCCGCCATGTTTGGCGTCTTCCGTCACGCGCGCAATGGAATCGTCGATGAAGCCGCGCGGCGCCGCATGCAACTCTTGGCGCCGCATGTCCGGCGGGCTGTCCTGATCTCCAAAGGGGTCGATTTCAAGCGGGACGAAGCCGACATATTCTCCCGAACTCTGGATGGCCTGCGCGCAGCGGTCATCCTGGTTGATGCGAGGGGCCGCATCGTTCACGCCAACGCGGCCGCCGGGGCGCTCCTTTCAGACGGCTGTGTGATCCAGGCCGTGAATGGCGCGCTCACCGCAAGCGCGCGTCAGGCGGATCTGCGCCTGCGAGCCATTTTCGACGCCGCAGCCGAAGGCGACAAAGCGATTGGCAAGGAGGGGATCGCGCTGTCTTTGCTGGGCAAAACCGGCGAGCGCTATGTCGCTCACGCTCTGCCGTTGACATCGCGCGCCCGCCGGCAGACCGGACGGACGCTTGGGGCGGCAGCCGCGATCTTCATTCACAAGGCCCGCATCGAGGCCCTTTCGCCGCCGGCCGCCATCGCCGAAGCGTATAGGCTGACGATGGCGGAACTGCGCGTGCTTTTCGCCATCGTTGAGGTCGGCGGCGTGCCGGAGGTCGCCGAAACGCTCGGGATCGCGGCCTCGACGGTCAGGACCCACCTCGGCCGTCTCTATGAAAAGACCGGCGTCCGCCGCCAGGCGGATCTCGTCAAACTCGTCGCCGGATTCTCCAGCCCGCTGATTTCCTAAAGTCCCATCCCCTAATCGGTGGACGCGGGGCGAACGGGAGCGGCGCAAAATCTTGCCTTGTTGTGTGTGGCCCGTGCCTTCAATGACGGGCGACCCCAGTGGCCAACAAGGAGACTGGATAATGACCAATATTGCCAAACCGCCCGAGTTCTCTGACCGCGGCCTGTTTGGCGCTCACGACCTTCCGAGGGTGGCTGCCCTCAAGCCCGCCTTCCTTTTGGCTTTCCTTGTCGCCTATGCCCTTGGCTTTCTAATCCTCTATCCGCTTGCCCAAACGAGCGTGTCCAAAAGCGCAGCCGAGGGCAACGATCCAATGGCGTTCGTTGGCGGGTGAGCGAAAGTCGGATCGTCGCCAGCTTCTGAGAAGATGAGGCGGCGCGGGCAGCGCAGCGGCGAAGCGGGCGCCTCCTCAAAAACGGACTCGAAACGGCGCTCGCCAGTCCGTGACTGGCCTCAGGCCGCCTGCGCGAAGCGCACCGCGAGGCCCGTCGCCGTCACGCGTTGAAGCCGAACTCCGTCAACGTCGTAGCCCTTGCAGCCGTCGACCTCGAAACGAACGTCGACCAGGGCGTCGGCCCCATAGTCCTCGGCTTCGCGCGTCAGAGCTTCGAGCGCCGCCTGACGATCCGCTTCCACGCTTGCCAGGCCCGCGGCGCGCCAGGGGCCTGGTGCCCGGATTCGCCCAATCGCAACTGTACGCCGGCCGTCATCAAGGGCGGCCGCAAAACTCACTTGCATAAGGTTCAGTCCATATACTGAGGCGCAGACTCCATAGCGCACTCGGCCTTTCCGAGGCGTTAACAAGCGGTTACGGCTCGGAAACTCGCGGCGCCAG
>JGI12659J15293_10000817_pt1 | contig 10038 bp, 9 predicted proteins | sample JacPinW_OM2H0_O1_FD_15293 | JGI IMG/M metagenome (IMG submission 15293) | reverse complement strand
CGCCCAGCGCCACAACGATTGATGAAAACGGAAGCGTTAGCAGTATGCTGTGTGGAGGCGTGTGGTCCAGAGGTCTTCGACCTTACTGGCGCTTGAGAGCCCGAGGATGAGTTTGACCCGGGACGCGCTTTGGCACAACGGACTGTAGCCTCCTCGTGAGGGGAGAGCACGTGAGGGAGATTCACCCTATCAGCGCGTCCTGGATCACACGTCAATGGAGGTGTAATCATGGACGTGCTGCATTCGAGATGCTGCGGTTTGGATGTGCATAAGAGCTCGATTTCTGCTTGCATTTTGCTGCGTGAAGCGGGACGCGTGCAGAAGCACCAGCGTCGCTTTGGCGCTATGACCCAAGAACTGCAGGAGCTTGCCGAATGGCTACGGCAGTTCGGTGTGACTCAGGTAGCGATGGAATCCAGCGGCGTTTACTGGAAACCAGTTTGGAACATTCTGGAAGGACAGTTCACGGTAGTTTTGGCAAATGCGCAGCACATCAAGAATGTGCCGGGTCGCAAGACCGACCAGAAGGATGCGGAATGGATCGCGCAGTTGCTGCAGTATGGTCTTCTGCGGGCCAGCTATATACCCTGCGAAATCATTCGCGATCTACGCGACCTGACCAGAATGCGAGCCAGCTTGTCCCAGGAAACCTCGCGCATTAGTAGTCGAATTCAGAAGGTGCTGGAAGACGCAAACGTAAAGCTGGCGAGCGTGGCGACCAACGTTCTCGGCAAGAGTGGACGGGCCATGCTGGAGGACATCATCACCGGGAACGATGATCCGGAACACCTCGCCTCCCTCGCCCTGGGTCATCTCCGGGTGAAGATTCCGCAATTGAGACTTGCTCTGGAAGGAAAGATCCGTTCCCATCATCGCTTTTTGCTTCGGCGATTACTGGATCAAATCCAGTTTCTGGAACACGAGATTGCATTGCTCGACGAGCGCCTGGAGGATATCGGCCGACAAAGACCGGACCTGGCGCAAGCGGTTGCTCGCTGGGACACGATACCGGGGATCGATCAGGTCGCAGCGTGGGCTCTTCTAGCTGAAATAGGTGACAACATGGCGCAGTTTCCAACCGCTGAGCATCTGGCCAGTTGGGTCGCGCTATGCCCCGGCAATCACGAGAGCGCCGGCAAGCGTTTGCGCGGTACAACTCGTCAAGGGAGCACCTGGTTGGGCCGCATGGCTTGTCAGTGCGCCTGGGCTGCCGCCCGAACCAAGAACACTTACTTGTCCTCGCAGTTCAGGCGCTTAGCCGCAAGGCGCGGCAAGAAGAGAGCCATCATCGCGGTGGCGCATACCCTCATCGTCATTGGTTATCACTTGCAGAAGAAGCAGAGCAACTACGAGGATCTCGGCGGAAACTACTTCGATCGCATCCACTCCGACGGTCTCAAGCGCTATTTGGTGAAGCGGCTCCAACAACTGGGGCACAAGGTAACTCTAGAGCCGATGGAAGCTGCTTAACCCACCACTTCCCGCAGTTGTTTTCGAGGGAGAAGGCCGGTCTCCGAGGGGGTACTGTAGGCTCTCCCAAGTTATCGACGTGCTCGAAGCACAAGAGATAGGAGTTGAAAAGCCCGGACAAAATCGCCTTCAAGTAGGTCATGCGCGGATAGCAGGCCGAGATCAGCGTGTGTAGTAGTAGCGATAGGAGCGGCCAGCCCAGGCTGGCCGCTTTGGTTTGAAACTGCGTGGTTCTGGGCACGGTCGATACGACTCTTTGCGCCCTACTACGCGGTCACGGCGGTCACGGTTGAAGGATGTCCAAGGTCTGGTACCAGATTGTATTGTTGACCGCATTTTTCCATGCGACCAAGTAATAAGGGGCATTGCTGGAGAATGGAAACACTACGGCCGGTGCAGCATTGCTCGACGAACCCGGGACCGTTGCCGGCTCTGACCAAAAACAGGGAGTGTCTTCTCCGGTCTCGTAGGAATAGAAGATCACACCGTCGCTGTTCGTCCAGAACACTACCGGGTTGTAGATCCCATTTATCGCTGGGCTGGTGTACGCGGCGGCGGAAGCGAAATTGGTTTGGAAGGCCGGCCATTGGGTTTCGTTTGGGCAGGAAACCTTTACCTGTCCCTCAGTCCAACCCTCCATGTATCCGCTCATCCAGATATTCGTTGATCCTCCGCCTTTCCAAAACATGAGCATGACATCCGCTTGGGTACCTGACGATGACAAAGCGCTGATGGGCTGCACCCAGGCTGGCGTGGTACTCGTCCCAGCGGTCCATTCGGTGCCCTCGTCGGTGCCGCTCACCGTTTCCTCCTGGGTCCATCCTGATCCGTCCCAAAACGAAGTCCAGATATCTTGGGTTGAAGCTCCCCTCCACGCCAACACCATTGGCCATCCCCCCGCGCTTCCGCCCAGTGCCGGTGCGACTCCGGTCAGCGGCTGGTTCCCTGTAGCAGGGACCACAGCTTCCTGCTTCCGTCAATTCGTTCCAGTCCACCAGGTAAACAAGATCCCGTCTGTCGGGGTGGATTGTCCCTTATACGCCAGCCATATTTGGTTAGATTGGGAATCAAAGGCCAGCGCCGGAGAGGCGTTGGTCCCCGCGGTCCAGTTCGTGCCGCCCACCACCCCGGCGCCTCCTTCGGAACTTCCAAGGAGTGTCCAAGTGTTTGTGTTTGCAGGTGACGTGGCGACGAGGATTTGGTTGCTCCCGGCCAAGTTCCACGCTATGTACTTAGTCCCATTGTTGTCGATGGCCACGGCCGGTGCTGTCGTGGACACTGCCTGCCAGCCGCTGCCCGCCACTTGTATTTGAGCCAGTCCTTGGTTTGCGAAGCTGGCCAAAAACAGTGCCAATCCCATAGTCAGGTGTGTGATCCTGTGCCGCATCTTGGTTCTCCTTGTTACTTGTGGGCTTTGCCAACCCGAACACTGTTGCTCGCTTATATAGTGCGAGCCTGTACGAAAACGCTTCAGTCGGATTACTGGTGTATTCTGCGGAGTCCAAACAGTTGTCCGGCCATCTGAGGCATTTCGAGCTCGCACAAAGCCCATGAACGAGTCATGAGTATCGAGTCGATTAGAGAGTTGGTGAAAAAAGATACAGCGAAGCGATGCCTGGAGTTAGATTTACTACTACGAAATTCTCAGTGAGACGGTTTCCGGGCTGTCCAGCCGGCTATCCCCGAGCCGTCTCGCGGGGACCGGAGTCGCCACTTACACTCTAGTATCATAAAAGCCGCATTCCAGGTCAGATCGGACTGCGCCGTGTACGCCTGAGACGACTGAAAGTTCGTGCGCGAGCAGTTCTTCCTCGCAGCGGCGGCGCAGAACACCAAGCGACTGGTCCGCTTGCTAAGCCCAGCGACAGCGCCACAGACTCTTACCACCTAGAAAAGAAAAGAAAGGAAAAAACGGAAAAACCTCAGCAGCACTTCCCTAGCCCGCACAAGATCGGTCCAAGCACTCAGTTTTTCAACAGCCAATGGCGTTTACACTCATTGAACTTTTCGGCCTGGAATTTTCGGTCGGCAAACTGGACAGCGTTGGAAACGATGGATGAGTCGTTTCCATAATGGCCAGCTTTGCTTTTCAATTTCGTGTTGCCATCGAGGTCCAAACACTTTCTTTCGAATCTCTGGATCGCTGACACCCATACGACGACTCCCAGTTGCTGGCGCAGAAGACTCAAGTGGCGTTCTCAATGGAGTGGCTTGGCTCTAAGATTATGCAGTCAAGATCACGAATGTCGCAACCAGATTTGCACAGAGCCGACGAGACCGCCCTGCTGTGCAAATCCCATCTCGCAATTTCTCCGGGCTAAGTCATTATAAGGCGGTTACACTCATTGGGGAGTTTTGGGCCTCACTTCGCGCACGGCGTAGGAACGCTACCACTACTCAGTCCGCCCGATGGTCATGCGGTGACTATTTCAACCACGAACCCACAATGATCGAATGATCGAGCGAATCTTGGGTTTGCGCCAAAGAAACATTCCTCGACTGTGCTTCTGGGTTGAGCGCCAACATGAGGATTACTAATGGCATCTTCGCTTCTGGTTTGTTCGGAGTATCGGTCTCGTTGCTGCTTTGGATTGGCGGTTCTGCTCTCGCTCATCCCCATGAGTGCAAGCATAACACGACCTTCCAATCCAAAATTGGGGCAGAAGGCGCAGTTTCAAGTCATCGCTTTTTATTCCCCAAGTGCGGAGCCGGACCACGTCCAGTTTGCTGAGGACGCTCTGAAGTTCTTTTCCGCCCTCGCTGCAAGGGACGACTTTACATTCGACTCGACCGACGACTGGGCGAACCTAAACGCTTCGTACTTAAAGAAATACCAAGTCGTCATTTGGCTGAACGAAGCTCCCACCAATGCGGAGCAAAGGCTCGCCTTCCAACAGTACATCGAAACTGGGGGCGCATGGCTGGGATTTCATGCAGCTGGTTACAACGATAAGGATACGAACTGGCCGTGGTTCGTCGATTTTCTGGGGGGAGCGGTGTTTCACAGTAACAGTTGGCCACCCTTGCCGGCGCGGCTTATCGTTGACGAGCGGACCCATCCCGCAACCGCGAACCTCCCGGACACTTTTGTAGCGCCGTCCAATGAATGGTATGTCTGGAAGCCGAGCCCGCGCCTTAATAAAAACGTAAGGGTCCTGGTGACATTCGCTCCCTCGAATTATCCACTGGGGCTGAAGGACGTCCTCACGGGCGGGGACTTGCCCGTAGTATGGACCAACACGAAGTACAAGATGATCTACATGAACATGGGGCATGGGGACAAAATCTTCGCCAGTGCCATCCAGAACAAGCTCATTGAAGATGCGACAATTTCGCTTGGCACGCCCTCAGCCCGCGCGGACAGCCCGCCGGCGACGGGATTGGAAATCAGTCCTCGCGGCATCGTGGTGAATTATGCGACTCGCAGGGTGTACGCGGTGAATTCCGCAGGCGGCAGCGTGACTGTGATTGACGAAGCCGTGGGTTCCACTAAGACGGTGAAGGTGGGCACTGAGCCGGAAGCGATCGCGGTCAACCCGATCACGAACAAAATCTATGTGGGTAACTCGGGAAGCGGAACGGTGAGCGTAATCGACGGAGCGACGGATGTGGTCACGGCGACCGTGCCGGTCGGCGACCTGCCATACGTGGTCGCGGTGAATCTGGTACGCGACAAGGTTTACGTGTCGAAGACTTTCAGCAACACGACCACCGTGATTGACGGCAAGACCAACCAAACCAGCATTCTGAAAGCGGGAGTGCAGGCCGACGCGATCGCCATGGACGACGTGACGAACAGGATCTACATGACCAGCTATGAAGGCAGCAAAGTCACCGTGATCGACGGCAGGAACGACAACGTCACGACCATCGATGTGGATACGCACATTTGGGGGATCGCGGCGAACATCGTGACTAAGAGAATCTACCTGACCGGCTCCGGCAGCGCGAAAGTGTGGGCGATCGACGAAAAAAGCAATGCCGTGGCGTCGGTTGACACGGGCGAGATTCCTTGCGCGATCGCTGTGGATCAGGCCGCGAACCGAGTCTATGCGGCGAATTACGGGAGCGACAGCGTAACCGTAATTGATGGAGCCACCAACTCGGTCCTCGCAACTGTACGCGTGGGCGAGCATCCTCAAGCCCTTGCACTCAACTCGACGACCCACCGGGTCTACGTGGCGAACACCCACAGTAACAACGTAACCGTGATCGATGGGACGCTCAATTCTGTAGTCGCCACCGTGAATACTGGAAATGGCCCTTACGCGATCGCCATAGATGCCACCGCCAAAAAGGTTTACGTGGCAACCATGGCGGGTGAGAATCTCACAATGATTGATGAAAATACGCTCACTGGAACTCCGGTAGCGCCGCCAGCGACGAGGCAATAGGGAAGCACTGGGAGGGGCTACAGCGGTTTTGCTCTTGCATAATTTGACCACATCAGCGATTACACCAATTGAGCAAGGGCGCCTTCGCCCAGGAGCCCGCCAAAAAAAATAAAAGTTGCAGAGTGCGAAGGCGCCGAAAGGCGTCTCCCCCAACCCGCCCCCACTCCTGACTGACAACTCAGGACGGCCCCGCGCCCGCGTGGAATTTTGTGTCGTAACTTGTGTCGTAACTTGTGTCGCAACCCTCGCATCCCGGCCTGTCTCGGGCACTCTCGCGCGCGCTGTCGCTCGGGTACAGGGCAAGGGCACAGAGTTGAGAATTCGCAACGATGAGGCGTCGGTCCGATCCCCACTATCTCCACTATAGCCTCAAGCACTTGCAAGCGCCTCGTCAGCCAATCTTTTCACACTTTGTGACACAAAAATTTCAGATCAGATCGCCTGGAGTTGCCTCACAACTCACAGCGCGCACAAGGTTGCCCCCAGCCCTCAGATCCAGATGAGTATAGTCGCAATTTATCAACACCTACGGGTCATGCGTCTCAAGCCGCATCCTCGCGCTCGGGGAGCACGCTTTCCTCGGGTGCATGCTCTGTTTCCAGCCACAGCAGCACGCGTCTGCGAATCTGGAGAAGGACGCCAGATTCCTCAAGAGCGAAGTACCCGATCATCGCAATTGCGCTGCTCCAGCCGCCGATCATCAACTTTACAAAGGGAGACATAATCCACTCCTATGCTGAGGTATGCACGTCTGTAACAAACCTTCAGCTTCTAAAATCGTCAAACACAGGGCAAAAGCCGACATCGATACGAGATTTATTTGTGGAGCACGAGGGCGCAGGCAGAATCGACTAAGTTCGTCGGCGCAACCCACAGACCTCCTGTTCGCCTCCCATATGGTGCGGGGTCGCATGACAACGTTTCATCCAATATGGGAGGTGCTTTTACGAAGGTCCTTCACCTCGGCTCGCTTAGCAGGGGGGTAGATCGACCCCCCTCAACTGGGTGTGATCATGTTCCCGCTTCCCGGAAATGTCCATGGAGCCAGTCTGAAGCAATCTGAATTGATCTGAAGAAATGCCTTTGGCGGATGGCAAACGGTCACGGCTCAGAGCCGGGGGCCGATTGGGATTGCAGTGGATGGCGGGGACGGCTGGCGGCAGCAGCAACTCGCACCGGGGGCGCGAGAATCCTCTATCACAGAACCAGAGCCGGTCTCTCTGACGGCAAGAATGTCCCAGCCGGACTCGCCGTCCGTAATTCGCACGAGCTTCGGCGCTAGTATTCGATCCGCTCTTTTGGGTGGTCTTCGGGATCGTCCGGTTCCAAGCCGGCTGCCGCCATGACAGCCCGTCCCAATTCTTCGAAAGAAAATGTGTTTCCCTCGCCGGGCAGCGATTTCCCCTGAGGCCCTACGAAGCGGTATCCCCATCAGCGTTAACACTCAAATCCCTCACGTTATCGCGATTTTTNAACAAATCGACCAGAGGGCGAAGATTCAATTCCACTACTTCTGTAATTTCTGTCGAGCGCACTTTTCGTTTAGCTTTCATCTGAAGCTTGTTAAGCAGAAGACATTCTCAGTGCTTATGCCCTGCCGTTATGTGATCGACGAGGAGAATCGGCTGGTCATCAGTTCAGCGTGGGATCGTGTCACCGTCGCTCACGTAGATACTCACCAAAGCAAACTGTCCGTTGATCCGCATTTCAACCCGGATTTCAAGCAACTGGTAGAGGCCACAGCGGTAACGGCCCTGGACATCGATGGACGAGGCTAAGACGATTCTTGGACGGACGATTCTTGGGCGCAAGACGTTCTCTTCTCATCACGCTCTGCCTTTCTGGGCAGGGGCTTGATCATCCTAGGGATGGGACGGTTAATCGAGGCACAGGCTGCGATGGCCTGGGGGCGGAAAACGGTGCGCGTATTTTCCGACCGTAAACCAGCCTTGAAATGGCTGCGGATCGAGAACATTCCTTAAAGCCGATGCATTATGACTGCGACTCGCTGGCGAGGATTCGTGAGCAGGGCACCGCTAATGTGCGGCCCTCAAAATCTCGAGGTTTTCCGTCTTTTCTGCCTGTTTCGCAAGGTCCAGCGCGGTCAGGCCCTTGCTGTTGTGCTCGCGCGGGTCGAGTCCTTTCGCCAGCAGGTATTGCACAGCTGCCGCATCCAGATCCTCCGCCGCAAACATTAGTACTGAATTGCCATCGCAGTCTTTTATATGCAAGTCAGCACCGTGCTCGGCGAGTAGGCGCAACACAGCGAGATTGACCGCATGCATTATCACCGGGCGGCATCCTGCGGAGTGCGTCGCGCCTGTCGAATCCGTCACTTCGTAGATGGCCTTCGCATTGGGATTTGCCTTATGCTCGAACAGAAGCTGCACCGTGGCGGCATCACCCGATGCAGCCGCCTCCATCAGGGCGGTGAGGCCAGCGTTCACTCCCGATGCGCCCACTGCAACCGTCGCGGTCGTATCCACGTTTGCCCCGGCGTCGAGCAGCAGCCGAACCACGCTTGAGTGGCCGCCACGCGCCGCCAGCATTAGGGCGGTTAGCGTATTGCCGTCGGTATTGGCTGCATTCGGGCTGGCTCCACGCTTGAGCAGCGACTTGACTTCGTTGACCTTACCCTCATCGGCCGCAGTCAGAAGGGGCGCATCCAGCCGCATCGATGGCGAAGTCTGCGCCCAAAGGAGAGCGGCCACAAAAACCAGGGAGCCGATGATTTTTGGCATCGTGAAACTCAACCTTGTTGAAAGGAAAATGTCGGGCCGCTGAAGATAACTTGCCGGTAGACTTGCCGGATTTGGGCCATCGAACGCGCCGTCTGGCCGCCGTAATAGCTGCCGCCCGTTGCCGTCGGCAGACTGGCCCATACCTGAGCTCCTATATGCACGGCTTCCTCGAGGTCGTCGGCAAGAAGCGGCTCGATCATGTAGGCTTGCTGCATCAGCCTCACAGCAGCGATGTCCTGTGAAGCCGCCGAAAAATCGCGCATCTTCAGTCCATTCCAAGTGTCTTTTAAGAACTGATATCGGCCGGCCGCGGTGCTAGTGAGCGTCGCGTTGACTTGGACGAGAATGTTCGGGTGCCGAGTTAAATCGGTCACACTTACGTTACGTTTGCCCACCAATTCCGGATAGTACGGGGATGTTAGCACGAGGCCATCCACCACTTTGCCGTAATCGGTTCCCGTACCCTCGGTGAATGCCAGGACGTTCAGCATGGCTTTCACGCGGAGATTCCGGGTTAACTGCACGGCTGCGTCGTAGTCGTCTCCTGTCGGCAGCGTCGCTATCGTCTCAGGGGAGGCGTTGGCGGCAAGAAAAGTGAGGGTCGGCCCTACCCTATTCACTTTGCCGTCGGGAAACTTCATGTGCAGATTGCGACGCTGGATCTCCTCGATGGCGTCGATGGTGGGCGGGGCGCACGTACCGTCGACGTCGACGGGGCGCAACGGATCCGGCAAACTATCGTTGATGAGACGTTGAACGACCCGTACGTCTGCGGACTTGTTGGGACAATTGCGCCCCACCGCGGCGGAAATCTTTATCTTTGCCGATGCCATGAAAGGCCTCCGGGACAGGCGCTTGGCGGCGCTGACTCACCTTCATCGCAGCATCCTGTAGCGACTGCATACCCATTAACGCGCAAAGGACCTGGCAAAGAGTTCACCAACGGTCAAAAATATTTCCTGGCGGGAGCGGGCCGGATTTTTGGCATTGAACCTACAGTGGCTCCGCTCAAGCCCTACCCACAAAGTCGCCATTGCCAACTTTCGAGGGTCCGGCCCCGAATTGAGGCGAATCTGAGGCCCACATCGGATCGCAACCTAAAACTTCACACGACGTAGTCTTTTCGAACACCAATTATGAAACTGCTTTGGGAGGAAACAAGGGTCGGGGACCCCCGATCACATGCAGCTGTGATCCAAGGTGCCGATGTTCCGCGCGGCAAGCGGGGCGACGAGGCTACAGTCTTCTTCTAAAGAATAGCCCGGCGGAGCGCAGCGCGCCCTGCAGCCGCCCGCTTGCGGTGCGAGCGAATTGCATGTCCAGAAAGCCCTCCATTTGGCGGGTAAGGGTGGCTCCGTATCCGTACCACCATTGTTTTTTCACACTGGGCAAGCGGTCGGAGGCCACATACTTCGTGCGGACCATTTCTTCCA
>JGI12659J15293_10000815_pt1 | contig 10039 bp, 7 predicted proteins | sample JacPinW_OM2H0_O1_FD_15293 | JGI IMG/M metagenome (IMG submission 15293) | reverse complement strand
CAACCAAGTATAGAACAGGGAAGGAGTACCGCGGCCAAATCATGATTTAGCCGCGGCGATAAGCTTTGGACCACCTGCGGTAGGGGAAGGGCGGGCCCCTTCCCATCACCTCAGGTCCTCGCTAGCGAACCGCTTTTTGAAGGTGGCGGCTTCGCTAGCCGAAGTCTAGACAGTTCCGCATTAGGGGCAGCCACCTTCTGCGGCAATCCCTCAGAAACTACTCACGTGATGGTTCGGCGAGCGGGGAGGACAGCGCGCCTAGCTGACGCCAAACACCGTCATCCCTCGATTCACCAACAGCATCGCCCCAGCCGGCCCTGGCGGCTTCGTGAGCGTCCTCACCGGTATGTGCGACTTCGCGACCTTTTTCCTGTGCTGCCTTCCGTCCATCGGTCTTGTTGAGGGACGCGGCGAAGGCGACATAGGCGATGCGATCGCCCTCGATGGCCGTAAGGATCGGATCGACGGGCGTCGCCATTGCGACAACAGGAACCTTCCACGCCGGAGCGCTGGCGAGCACGCGAACAGCCGCGGTGCGGTCCATAGTATCTTTCATTTGAGGGCGTGGCCGGGTTTTCACGAGCGCTTCAAACGGCGCGCGAGATCTGCGTGGTCGAATCCGGTTCGTACAGGCGCAAGCAGCGGTTAAGAACCGCTCTCCGCATTGCGACGCCGCGCGCATGGATGCCGGAAACCAGAGGCATCCCATCCATGCCAGCAGCCTTAAGGCAGGCGCCCCGGTTCGCGGGGGCACCTGCAACTTCAATCATCAGACTCTCACGCGGCGATCTTGGCCGCCTTGCCCTCAAGGACGACCTTCTTGGCGGTCGTGATGGGTATCGCCCGGGGCTTCATCGCCTCTGGGACAACCCGCAAGAGGTCGACCTGCAGAAGCCCGTTCTCCAGGCTCGCGCCCTTGATCTGAACATGGTCGGCGAGTTGGAAGTTGCGTTCGAAATTCCGCTCAGCAATGCCCTGGTAGATCAGGTCGCTCTCCTCCTCACCGCTGCTCTGCTTGTTGCCGCGGATCGTTAGCGTGTTCTCGTTCACCTCGATCGAAAGATCAGCACCGGCGAAGCCCGCGACTGCTACCGAGATGTTGTAGGCATTCTCCCCCGAACGCTTGATATTGTAAGGAGGATAGCCCGGCACCGCAGCGCTTTCCACCCCTCCGACTTGATCGAGCATTGAAAACAGTCGGTCGAAACCGACGGTGGAACGATAGAAAGGAGCAAAATCAAATGTACGCATAGCATGACCTCTATGTTTGAGCGACATGCGAACGATCCTCCCTTAGGCCGGATCTTTCGTAACGCAGCCTCATGGCCTACGCGAATTGTATTTGGGTATTGACTTGCCAAATTTTAAGATGATGCGTTTTTTATTTCTCCGCGGTAAGATTGTTCGGAAAGCAAAATTCACTGCTGAACTTGCTGTCCACTAAGACCCTGTTAGTAGTCGCGACTGAGTTGATCCTGGTATTCGGAAGTTAAGTGAGCTAATTTGGCTTAGGGTAGCTTTAGCTTTCTCTTCTCTAACCGAAGAGATCGGGGGGTACCGGCGAAGGGCGTTCGCATCGCGGCCGCGACGCATTCGGGGCGCTGTTGGTGAACCCCCAAAGGAATGTTCCACGTGCACTGCGTAGCATCTAGTGCATCCGCGGAGGCGACGGACATCGTAAACGCTTTCGCGACCGGTGGAGTGGTCTCGCCCTGGCGAACGTCTGAAAGTGGGCGGAATTGACCCTCACAGGGAATGAACGGCATTTGCGCGCAACTGCCGCTCACGACGGATAGTATGGAAAAGCCCCGGGTGCCGGTGGCGCTATTTGCGCCCGCGGCAGTCTGCAGGCGAGGCGAAGTTGAGCTGCGCGGCCTCATGTGGCGAATACGGTGCCGGGAGCGGGTTGAGCTTCGCCAGTTCCCTCAGATTTTGGGCGGTGGCGGCCAACAGGAACTCGTCTTTCGCTCCGCTTGGGCCAGGCAGGCGCAACCGATCGAGCCTGAGTATGCGCTTCAGGTGAGCGAAGTGCATCTCGACCTTCTGACGTTGGCGGCGTGTGACAGCGTAGGCCTCGGTCTTTGCGATTGCGCGCGCCTTGTCGCGAGCGGCTTCATAAATGGAGCGCGCGCGATCTTGGGTNCAGGCGAGTTNGGGCAGCACTCGGTCTTAAGCGCGCAGGCCTCGCAGTCGTGCTTGCTGCGCATATACGTCCGGACATGACAANGCGCGCCCGCCTCACATATTGGGGTAATTAGGGCCTCCGCCGCCTTCCGGTGTGCACCAGGTAATGTTCTGCGCAGGATCCTTGATATCACAGGTTTTGCAGTGCACGCAGTTCTGCGCATTGATGACGAAACGCGGATCGCTCTTTTTCACTTCGTCGCTATAGGCAATTTCATAGACCCCCGCGGGGCAATAGAGCCGCGCGGGCTCGCCGAACTCCGGCAGATTCTTGCCCACAGGTATCGAGGGATCGCTCAATCTCAGATGGATGGGCTGGTCTTCCTCGTGATTGGTATTGGAGAGAAACACCGAGGATAATTTATCGAAGGTCAGCACCCCGTCGGGCTTGGGATAGACAATCGGCGCCACCTGATCGATGCGCTTGAGCGTGGCGTAATCGGGCTTGCCGTGCTTCAGCGTCCCGAACAGCGAGAAGCCGAATATATCGTTCAGCCACATGTCGGCTCCGCCCAAAGGCACGCCGACCCAGGTGCCGAACTTCGACCACAGCGGCTTGACGTTGCGCACCTTTTTCAGGTCGTGGCCGATTTCGCTGCTGCGCCAGCCTGCCTCATAGGAGGACAATTCATCATGTGCGCGCCCCTCGCTCAGCGCCAGCGCCAAAGCGTCTGCCGCCTGAACACCAGATAGAATGGCATTGTGCGAGCCTTTTATGCGCGGGACATTCATGAAGCCTGCCGAACAGCCGACCAGCGCGCCGCCAGGGAATGTCAGCTTCGGCACGGATTGCCAGCCGCCCTCGGTCAAAGCGCGGGCGCCATAGCTCAGCCGCTTGCCGCCGGCGAACACGTCGCGGATCATCGGATGCGTCTTGAATCGTTGGAACTCGTCGAAGGGCGACAGCGTCGGATTGGTGTAGTTCAGGTGAACCACAAAACCGACGACGATCTGATTTTCCTCGACATGATAGAGGAACGAGCCACCACCAGTTTTGGAATCCAGCGGCCACCCGAAGGAATGCTGCACCAGCCCTGGCCTGTGCAGGGTCGGATCAACCTGCCACAGCTCCTTGATGCCGAGGCCATACTTTTGCGGCTCGCAGCCTTGGTCCAGCTTGAAGCGGGCGATGATCTGCTTGGACAGCGACCCTCGCGCGCCCTCGGCGAAAAGCGTGTATTTTCCCCGCAGCTCCATGCCACGAGTAAAAGAGTCTTTAGGCTTGCCGTCGCGGCCAATGCCCGCGTCGCCGGTGGCGATTCCAAGCACTTCGCCCGTCTCTCGGAACAAGACTTCGGCTGCGGCGAAGCCAGGATAGATTTCAACGCCGAGCGCTTCTGCTTTGGCGCCGAGATAGCGACACACATTGCCCAACGAACCGACAAAATTCCCGTGATTGTTCAGCAGCGGCGGCATCAGGAAATTTGGCAGCCTGACGCCGCGTGAGGGGCCGAGCAAATAGAACTTGTCCTCGGTGACTGGTGTCTTGAGCGGACGATCGGGATCTTCGCGCCAGCCTGGCAGCAATTTGTCGAGACCAATCGGATCGACCACCACGCCGGAAAGGATGTGTGCGCCGATTTCCGAGCCTTTTTCCACGATCACGACGGCGGCGTCCGGCGCGATCTGCTTCAGCCGGATCGCCGCTGCGAGCCCAGCTGGTCCGCCGCCGACAATTACTGCATCATAGTCCATCGCCTCGCGCGGAGGCAGCTTTCGCGCTTCGATCATCGATTGCTTTTGCTCCGTTTGCGGGTGGTGGGGCGCTATCCAGATTCGAACGCCGCGCCAATCGTTCACGCCATGGAGACCTCCCGAAAAATCCGGCGCAACTCGCCGTTCTGTATGCGAGCTAGTCCCGTGGGGATGCAAACCGTAAGAGTCGGAATCTACTCAGTGCCAGTTGCGTCAGCGATGGCCAACTATTCGGAGGAATTGGGGCCGGCGTGGGTTCTTGCCCCGAGCCGACCAGCGACGCCCGCTCTCAGGCCCCGATGAATGGCGTACTTGGCGTGACCGTGAGTAGTTTCCGAGTCTATCGCCCACGAGGGACACGATCCTATCCTGCGGCCGGTCTCTGGTCAGCGCCGCAATGTCGTTCTCATAGCAGTCCGAAGTTGCTGCGCCGCGATCCGAACGGCGATTCCACGAACGTAAAGGCGCGAAGCCCGCTTTTGGCGAACAGGGAAGTGAAACATTTTATGAAGCTGCAGACAAACCGGATCGTTGCGCGGCAACTAGGCGGGGCCGGTCGTCCCGTCGACGCCATGCGCGCGTCGTTCACTGAGCGAGCGCGTGCGAACTCAGTGTCTTTTTCGAAGATGCTCGCAGAAAGAATNGTCCCATGAACCAGCTTGGTGGCTACGAATTCGCCGATCTGCGAATCGGCATGTCGGCGACTTTCGCCAAGACGATCACCGAAGCCGACATTGTCCTGTTCGCCGCAGTGTCGGGCGACAACAATGCCTTGCATATCAACGACGAATACGCGGCAACGACCATCTTCGAGACCCGTATCGCCCACGGCATGCTTTCGGCAAGCGTGATCTCCGCCGCAATCGCCAACAAGCTGCCAGGTCCCGGCAGCATCTACCTATCCCAAAGCCTGCGTTTTAGGGCACCCGTACGCGCCGGCGATACCGTTCATGCCATCGTCAGGGTCATAGAGCTCGTCTCAGAGCGATCCCGCGTGCTGCTCAGCACGGAATGCACGGTACGGGGAGTCGCGGTCATTTCCGGCGAGGCGCTGGTGCTTCTGCCGGCGCCGGAGCGGACCATGCCGATCCTCGAGCAGGCCGAACCCATGCTCGCCTGATCCGCGGGCCGGCGGTCAGTCCCGTCGGGGCGTCGGCCCGATCATACGCATTTCGAATCGAACGATAAAGACGGCCGATTTAGTTTGGAGATCGCCAATGGACACCTTCCTCGAAGCGACACCGAAACGGGCGGGTCCCTACAGAGATAGTCTCGGCAAGCGGACGGCGAATTATACGCCTCTGTCGCCGCTGAGTTTTCTGCCAAAGGCGGCGGCAGTCCATCCTCATCGGATCGCCCTTGTCCATGGCGCGTGGCGCAGCACCTGGGCAGAGACCTACGACCGCTGCCGCCGGCTCGCGTCCGCCCTGGCGCAGCATGACGTCAGACCGGGCGACACTGTCGCCATTCTCGCGCCGAATGTGCCGGCGATGTACGAAGCGCACTTCGGCGTGCCCATGACAGGCGCTGTGCTGAACACGTTGAACATCCGCCTGGATGCGGAGGCGATTGCCTTCCAGCTCACGCATGGAGAAGCAAAAGTCTTGATCACCGACCGTGAATTCAGCGCCGTCGCGCAGCGGGCCCTCAGCATGCTCGAACGCCGCCCACTGGTGATCGACATAGATGATCCCTTGCACCAGAGCGGTACGCTGCTCGGCGCCATGGACTACGAAGCTTTCCTTGGCCAGGGCGCCGCTGATTTCGACTGGCCCTATCCCGACGACGAATTCGACCCCATTGCCCTGAACTACACCTCCGGCACGACGGGCAATCCCAAGGGTGTGGTCACTCACCATCGCGGCGCTTATCTCAACGCCGTCTCGCAGATCCTCTCGTGGGGCATGCCGGCGCATTCGGTTTACCTCTGGACACTGCCGATGTTCCATTGCAACGGCTGGTGCTTCCCCTGGGCGATGGCGGCGAACGCGGGGACCAATATCTGCCTGCGAAAGATCGACGTGAAGCAGATCTTCGAGGCCATAGAGGAGTATCATGTCACGCACATGTGCGGCGCGCCCATCGTATACAACATGCTGATCAATGCGCCTGCCGAGCTGCAGGGCAAGTCCCGGCGCAAGGTCTGCGGCTACATCGCCGGAGCCGCCCCGCCCGCGTCGACGATCGAGGGCGCCGAGCGCATAGGGTTCGACATCACGCATGTATACGGGCTGACGGAAACCTACGGTCCCGCGTCGATATGCGCCGCCCAGGAAGAATGGCGCTCGCTGCCTCTGGCTGAACGCGCAAGGCTGAAAGCGCGCCAGGGCGTCGCCAGCCCGATGCAGGAAGCGATGACCGTTCGAGACCCAGTTACCATGGAGACGGTTCCTGCCGACGGCGAGACCGTCGGCGAGATCATGTTCCGCGGCAACATCGTCATGAACGGTTACTTGAAGAACCCGTCCTCCACCGACGAGGCCTTCGCCGGCGGTTGGCTGCGTACCGGTGATCTCGCCGTAATAGAGCCGGACGGATACGTGCGCATCAAGGACCGTTCGAAAGACGTGATTATCTCCGGCGGCGAGAACATTTCCTCGATCGAACTGGAAGACGTCCTGCACCGTCATCCNGCNGTCGATACCGCGGCTGTCGTGGCTAAGCCCGATCCGAAATGGGGCGAAGTCCCCTGCGCCTTCATCGAANTGAGGCCGAATGCAACGGTGAGCGAGGCTGAGATACGCCAGTTCTGCCGGGATCAGATGGCCGGATACAAGGTGCCCAGGCTNGTGGTGTTCGGACCGATTCCGAAAAACGCCACGGGCAAGGTGCNGAAAGTGCTTCTGCGCGAACGCATCAGGACCATGGGCGAGGCGGCGGCATGACCTACGCGGCCCCGCTTGAGGAGATGCGCTTCGTCCTTGACCGTCTCGCTGGACTGCCGGAGATCGTCGACCTGCCGGGATTTGAAGACGCGCAGCCGGACGTTGTCGAGGCGATCCTAACGGAGGCCTCTCGATTTGCCTCTGAAGTGCTGGCCCCGCTGAACGCGACCGGCGACCACCAGGGTTGCCGGTGGGAGGGTGGGCGCGTCACCACGCCCGATGGATTCCCGCTGGCCTACCGGCAGTTCGTTGACGCCGGTTGGCACGCCATGCCGGTCAGTTCCGCCATCGGCGGCCAGGGAATGCCGGCGCTCCTCTCGAGCGCAGTGGCCGAAATGTGGAAATCGGCCAACCTCGCTTTCTCGCTGTGTCAGATGCTGACAATCGGCGCGGTCGAGGCGCTGGCGCATCACGCGTCAGATGAGCTGAAGGCGCTCTTCCTGCCGAAGATGGTAGCTGGCGAGTGGACCGGAACGATGAATCTGACGGAACCGCAGGCCGGCTCGGACCTTTCGGCCGTGCGCACCCGCGCCGAGCCGGACGGCGAGCACTACCGCCTGTTCGGCTCGAAGATCTTCATCACCTGGGGCGAACATGACGTTGCCGAGAACATCATCCACCTCGTGCTCGCGCGATTGCCCGACGCGCCCGTTGGCACGCGCGGGATCTCACTCTTCGTCGCGCCGAAATTCCTGGTCGCTCCCGACGGGAGCCTGGGCGCGCGCAACGATCTTTCCTGCGTCTCAATCGAACACAAGCTGGGCATACACGCCTCCCCGACCGCTATCATATCCTATGGCGACAAGGATGGTGCGATTGCCTACCTCGTCGGCGAGCCCAACCACGGCTTGGAATACATGTTCACCATGATGAACCACGCCAGGCTGAATGTAGGCCTTGAGGGCGTGGCGGTCGCGGAGGCGGCCTACCAGAAGGCCGTCGCCTACGCACGCACCCGCGTGCAGGGCAGGCCGATCGGCGGCAGCTCGCGCGCATCGATCATCCATCATCCGGATGTACGGCGCATGCTCATGGACATGAAGGCGCGAACCGAGGCAATGCGCGCGCTCGCCTACGTCATCGCCGCCTGTATGGATCGCGCCCGGCATCACCCCGACCCCGACGAGCGGCGTCGCAGCCAGGGCCGTGTGGAGTTCCTCACGCCGGTCGTCAAAGGCTGGTCCACCGAGACCTCGATCAAGATCGCCTCCACCGGCATCCAGGTGCACGGAGGGATGGGCTATGTCGAGGAGACCGGCGCCGCGCAATATCTCCGTGACGCACGCATCACCACGATCTACGAGGGTACGACCGGGATTCAGGCGATCGACCTGATCGGGCGCAAGCTTGTTCGTGACAACGGCGCCAATGCGGCGGCGCTGATCAGCGATATAGCGACGGAAGTGGCGGCGTTCGCGCCCACGAACGATCCCGATCTCTCGGCGATCGGCACCACCTTGAAGACCGGCCTGCAATCTTTCCAAGAGGCAACCGACTGGCTCCTTGCCAACCACGACAGAAACCCGCGCGAAGCCGCGGCCGGCGCAGTGCCTTACCTCAAACTGACGGGTGTGGTCGCCGGCGGGTGGCAGATGGCGCGAGCTGCACGCATTGCCCGGGATCTGACGCAGGCCGGAGAAAGCAGCGGCGCCTTCCTGAGGGGCAAGATCGCGACGTCCCGCTTCTATGCCGAGCACGTGTTGCCGGAGGCCGAGGCATGGCGCCTCGAAGTCACGGCCGGCGCTGCTTCGACCTTGGCGCTCGCGGAGGCATCGTTCTAGGCCGGTCCTTTCTGTGCCCACGGGACCCGGTCTCAACCCGGCGGCGAAAGGGGACGCTTTTGATGGCCAACATTGCACACATAGACCGCAAGCGCCTCGCGACGACCGATGAGCGCCACCCGACGAAAAAGGGCCCGCCCAAGCCGCGCGGCAAGCGGAAGCGAACGAGCGCGGCTGCCAAGGCGGCCCCGCCCAAGCGTCGCAGGACGCCGGCGCTGAAAGCCATGCCTGCCGACCCAGAGATCACAGCCGCTGCGCCGAACGCCGTAAGTGCGGCGCCCGGCGCGCAAAAAATAGCCTCGCCGCAAGCCACTCCGACGCAGGAGGCCGCCACCAAACGGACCGCAGCGCCGCTTTCCGCGAGCGATTCCAAACCCTCCCGACAAGCTGTGGCGTCGACGACCCCCCGCCCCGCCGCCGCAGGCGAGACTGACGTCCTCAGAGCCCAATCTCCAATCCCCGACCCGGAAGCGCTCGCGCGCAACATTGGTCAGGCCGTAGAGCAGGGCGGCGAGGTGCTGGCCGCATATTTTAAGCCGCGCGAGACGGGCGAGATCAAGATGAAGCTCGCGGACGATGGCGGCGAAATGATCCGATCGCTCGGGCAGCTCGGCCAGTACTACATGGCCCACCCACTGAAGGCGTTTGAGGCGCAAACCGCGTTGACGATGCAGTTCATCAATCTGTGGGCCTCGACGCTGCATCGCTTCCTAGGCGCGCCGGCGGCGCTGGTCGCCACGCCCGACCGCCAGGACAAGCGGTTCTCCGACGCGGAGTGGCGCGACAATCCCTACTTCGATTTGATCAAACAGGCTTATGTGCTGACGACGCGTTGGGCGGACGATCTCGTCAAGCGCGCCGACGAAATGGATCCGCACGAGCGCGACAAGGCGCAGTTCTATCTAGGGCAGGTGACTGCCGCGCTCTCGCCTTCGAATTTCGTCGGAACGAATCCCGAGCTCCTGCGTATGACCCTTCAGGAGAGCGGCGAAAACCTCGTGCGCGGACTCAAGATGATGGCCGAGGACATCGAGGCCGGCAAGGGCAACCTGCGCATCCGCCAGGTCGACGCGCGCGCCTTCCAGCTTGGCGTCAACATGGCGAACACGCCCGGCAAGGTGATCTTCCGCAACGAACTCATCGAACTCATCCAGTACGAATCGTCGACGCAGCAGGTCTACAAGCGCCCACTCCTGATCGTGCCGCCCTGGATCAACAAGTTCTACATCCTCGATCTCAATCCGGAGAAATCGTTCATTCGTTGGGCGGTCGCGCAGGGCCTGACCGTGTTCGTCATTTCCTGGGTCAACCCGGACAAGCGCCTCGCCGACAAAGGGTTCGAAGCCTATATGCGCGAGGGCATTCTGACCGCCCTCGATTGTGTCGAACAGGCGACCGGCGAGCGCGAAGTCACCGCGATCGGCTATTGCGTCGGCGGAACGCTGCTCGCCGCGACCCTCGCCTACATGGCCGCCGTCGGCGACGGCCGCATCA
>JGI12659J15293_10000813_pt1 | contig 10051 bp, 10 predicted proteins | sample JacPinW_OM2H0_O1_FD_15293 | JGI IMG/M metagenome (IMG submission 15293) | reverse complement strand
GCACAGGCAGCCGCCGGTATAAAGTTTCGGATCGCTGGTCATGAGGGATCCCGCTGCTTTCGAGCCAGTCATGCCTCATACAAAATTCCGGCCGATTGGTCCTGTCATTCCCGGCGGATCGGAGGTCCGGCCGGGAATCCAGCCATTCCGACCAGCGGCCGAGGGCGCGCTGGATTCCCCGTCGGCTGCTCAGTCGCCGTCGGGAATGACGATGGACAGTACAGATCGAGTTGCTGGAATTTTTGACGCAAGCGCGGAAATCGTTCAATTGGCTCGTTCAATTCCTTGTCAAAAGCCGAAAATTATGTTATGCATTTTCTCTTCGCCGGATCGAAGCCGCGTCGTCGGCGCCGTCGAGACGGGTGAGGGGCGCGCGCGGAGCGCTCCACGACCAAGGAGAGAAAACTTTATTTGAATCGGCCGTAACCCATTGAAAGGTCTAGATTGGAAAAAATAAGGCGATGTTACACTTGCCATACCAAGGCGCAAGCGATAGTTGATGCGCTCCATGGCGGTGATTCGTCGTGAGTGCGGCACTAAAAAGTCTCGACTTTATCGAGGAGCTTTGCGTTGCCCTCGCTCATAAGTGGGAACCGCAGAGGCTATTCGTGATCTTTACCGCGTATTTTGATGAGAGCGACACTCACGGTCCAGCGCCGACCGTCATCTTGTCGGCGCACGTCGCGCACGCGTTCCAATGGCAACGGTTTAACGCCAAACTAGATAAAATCAGGCAACGGCATGGATTTAAAATATTCCATGCGAAACATTTTAAATCTAGGTCGGGCGAATTTTCTGGATGGTCAGAGGGTAAGCAACGCAAACTAATTGATGATCTAACTGAGCTGGTAAAGAAAACATTGACTGGTGGTCTTACAGTCTTTTTAGAACATTCTAGATATATGAATGAATATCGAGCTCCGCCAATTCCTAAGAAGATGAATTTAGATAGCCAATTGGGTGTTTGTTTTCGCTCTTGTATGGGTCACCTTATAGCCATAATGGAGGAAAACGGCTATAGAGATCGACTAAACATTGTTATGGAACGAGGGCACCCGAATGTATTTGATTGCGAGCGCATACTTAACGAGCTAAAAGAAAGTTATAAGATGTCAGGGAAGGATTTCATCGGCACTTTTACCATAGCGGCCAAGGAAGACTGCCTCCCCCTTATGGTATCGGACTTGCTCGGATCAGCCCATTCTCTGTTGCGATCTGCTGTAGGGCGCGGAGAGATAGATTTAAGACAGTTTTTTGTTACTAAGGGTACGAAAGGGGCGAAGTTAGCGTTCCTGGAGTTAGCTCCAGAATCTCTGCAGGGATTAAAGAGAGGATTCGAGGAGTTCCGCCAGCAAAAGATCAATCATTGGCGCGAGATGAAGGCAAAGCGGGCCGCTCATGATCAGGCGACGTCTTGATGTCGAGCTTGGAGAACGCTTTGTCGAAATCATCAATTGCCTCAGACGCTTCGACTTTCTTTGCCGTTTCGACAAATCGTTTGTGGCGCTCGGCGTCCGTTATTTTTGGCGGACGCCGCTCTTTGTCTTTGCTCATTTTGTCTCCCAATTCCTGCGGTTTGGACTCCTAGCCTTGCGCAGTTGTTTCATAAGTTAGGCGTTTCCCCTTGACGCCTTGTAGGGCGATGTCGGCTCGGTTGGTGTCGTTAACGCCTAGTTTGATGCGGTTTGAATAGCGGAAGTCAAATTCCGCCAGATAACGGTGAAGGTGCTGCTCGCCACAATGTTGATAAACGCCGATCATGCCACGCTTGAAGATGCTGTAATAGCCCTCAACGGTATTGGTATTTATCTTCTCGCCGCTTTCACGATCACGGTAGCCGTACTCTCCACGCGAATGTTCAACAGCGCCGTGTTTGGAGAAGTCATTGCCAAGCTTGGAGTAGACGGGGGATTCGTCAGTCATGACGTGGCTTTCACGGTCAATGTTCTCGCGAACGATGGGGATAACCACGTCCTTCGAGGCTTTCTCGACGTGGAACGAGCGGGCCTTACCGTCGCGCTCAACAAGGGTAAGAACCGCGTTCTTGTGGCCGGAGCCGCGCTTAACCTCAAAGCCGTCCTTGCGGCCAATATAGGTTTCGTCAATCTCCACAACGCCGCCAGCGCCACCCATAGGGGAGAACGCCCCGTCGCGCATTGCCTCTCGAATGCGGTGGGTGAGGAACCAAGCGGTTTTCATGCTGCAAGAAAGCATCCGCTGGATTTGATTGGTGGAAATTCCTTTCTTGCTGGCGCACATCAGGTGGATGACCTGAAGCCACAGATGCAGCGGCAAGTGGGAGCTCTCGAAGATGGTTCCCTGCCTAACGGTGAACTGTCCCTTGCACTCGTAGCACTTGTGAAGGCCAAGACGAGTGGTCTTGCCTTCCATCTTGCGAATGCGCTTTGCGTCGGCGTTACCGCAATGAGGGCATACCGGACCATTCGGCCAAAGCCTGCTCTCGACATACGCGAAAGCGGCTTCCTCGTTGAGGAACTGAGGGGCGTTGAGAACGGAAGTAGCCACAGGAATCTCCTATGGCCAAACCCTACATCATGGGGATTGGTATGTCAAGTGTAATGTCGCCAAATAAACGCTAGTAAACGCTAGCTGATTTACTAGCGTTTAGGCTCGTTTAGGCTCGTTTAATAGCGGCTAGTCGCGTTTATCTGCGAGGGATCAGGCCGCTGCAGCGCGGCCCTGGCGTTCGCGCATGAACGCCACGAGGTCGGCGTTGAGCTCTCCCATGTGGGTGAACATGAGGCCGTGCGGCGCGCCGGGATAGACGAGGAGCCGGCAATCGGGGATGAGCTCGGCCGAAGGCTTGCCGGTGAGTTCGACCGGCATCGACCGGTCGCGGTCGCCGTGGACGATGAGGGTGGGAACGTCGATGCCTCGCATCTCCGCCCGGAAGTCCGCTTGGACCATGGCGCGGGAGCAGGCGAGGGTGACGGGTAGGGAGGTCTGAAGGAGGTTCGCGCCCCAGCGCATCATCGCGGGCGACGTCTCCGGGATGAAGAACGGCGCCACGTTGTCGTCGACCCATTTCGGGTAATCGCGCCGCCACCCCGCCCACAAAGCCTCGAAGGCTCCCATCGGCAAGCCGTTCGGGTTGTCATGCGCCTTGAGCAGCATCGGCGTCGTCGGCGCGAGGAGGATAAGGCGCGCGACCCGTTGGCTGCCGTGCCGGGCGAGATACCGCACCGCCTCGCCGCCCGCCATCGAATGGGCGATGAGGGTGTGGCCGGTGAGATCGAGGTTTACGACGAGCGCCGCGACGTCGTCGGCGAACGTGTCGAAGTCGTACCCGCGGGCAGGCTGGTCGGAGCGGCCGTGGCCGCGGCGGTCGAAGCCGATGCAGCGGAAGCCTTGGTCCGCGAGGGCGGCCACCTGGTAGTCCCACATTCGGCTGTCGCAGCCGAGGCTGCTCAGGAACAGGATCGGCGCGCCCGCCCCCCACTCGCGCCAATAGAGCTTTGCGCCGTCTTTCGTCGTGATGAAGGGCATGGGATTTGTCCTTTATGAAGGGGTGGCTGGAATGGAGCGCGCGGTGCTCAGGCGGCAGCAAACGGGTGGTCGACCAGGATGCGCCCGTCGTCGTCGACGATCAGGAACTCGAGCCCGCCCGCCAGCACAGTCTCGCTGTCGGCGAGCAGCATTTCCCAGCGGAACGTCACAACGTCGCCGCGGAGGCGGGCGGTCGGGGCGGCGCGATAGCGGACGCCCTCATGGCCCACCCTCGTTCCGGGCGCTGCAAGGGTAAGCTTGGTGAGCGCGGAATATCCGCTTGGCCCTTTGTGGCCGAGCGCGTCCGGCGCCCAGAGCGCGGAAATGGCGGAAGAGCGCTTGGCCGCGTCCGGTTCGTTCCACGCGGCGACGTAGCGGTCGGCGAGCGCCTGAGCGTCGAGCATCATATCTCTCCACTTTGAAGATCGAGGGCCTGCGAGCCCTCTCGTTGGCCGCAGGATCGCGCCGCTCGGGCCGGCAATCCATGACCCGGCAGGTCAAAAAGCGACGGCGCAGGCGCTTCCGGCTTGACCTCGGAGGTCATGGTCTTACGCGCCGCCGGGCGCTAAGTTTGAGCCCCATGACCGCTCATCAGCTTCCCTTCGGCGTTCTGCTGCGGCGCTGGCGCGAGCGGCGCCGCATGACGCAGGCCGACCTCGCCTATGCTGCGGAGAGTTCGACGCGGCATCTCTCGTGTCTCGAGACCGGCAAGGCGCAGCCGAGCCGCGAGATGATCGCTCGCCTCGCCGAATATCTCGAGATCCCGCTGCGCGACCAGAACTCGCTTCTCCTGGCGGCAGGCTTCGCGCCGGCGTTTCAGGAGCGCTCGATCGCGGCCCTAGCGGCGGCGAAAACCGCGATCGACGCCATTCTTCAGGCGCACAAGCCTTATCCCGCCTTCGCGGTCGATAGGCATTGGGACGTCGTGATGTCCAATTCCGCGCTGCCCCAACTTTACGAGGACTGTTCGGCGGATCTCGTGCGCCCGCCGGTCAACGCCGTGCGCCTCACCCTGCACCCCGCGGGTATGGCGCCGAGGATCGTGAATTATGGGGCGTGGCGCGCCCATATGCTGAGCGTGCTTCGCCAGCAGATCGACGCGCGGGGCGATGCGGTTCTGCAGGGCCTGTTCGCCGAAGTCTCGGCCTATCCGACGCCGCCCGAAAGCGAACCGGCGGAGAGCTTCGGCGCGGCGGAGCGCCTGGCCACGCCGCTTCGCGTCGCGACGCGCCTGGGCGTCATGTCCTTCCTCGGCACGGTCACCGTTTTCGGCACGCCAAACGACGTGACGCTCTCCGAGCTGGCGCTGGAGATGCTCTTCCCGGCGGACGAGGCCACCGCGCGCATCGCGCACGAAATGGTCGAGGAGCAGGAGAGGGCGGCATGAATCGCGGACCGGCGCCGTGGGCGATCGCCCCTTGCGCGTGGCCGCCTCATGGTCCACATAGGCGGCGGGAGGTTGGCGAAGGACGTACCGCTCGCCAACCGGGTCAGGTCCGGAAGGAAGCAGCCCTAACGAGCCAGGGCGGGTCTTTGTCCAACCTCCCACTGACGCGCTTGGGCCGTCAGCGACCAGACGAGCGTGATCTGAGTTCGCCTTCGCCCCCGAGCGGTGATTCATCGAGCGAAGCAAAGCTCGAAATGCTCCGCCACCGACCTTTTCCTGCCGAGAGAGGGTGTCGTTGAGCGATTCGCTCTTCCCTGTCACTGAAGCTCAAGCCGCGCCGACGGCCTCCCCCTATCGGGTGCTGGCGCGCAAATATCGGCCGATGCGCTTCGAGGATCTCGTCGGCCAGGAGCCGATGGTGCGCACGCTCGCCAATTCCTTCGCCGCGAGCCGTATTCACCAAGCCTATATCCTCACGGGCGTGCGAGGCGTCGGCAAGACGACGACGGCGCGGATTCTGGCGCGCGCCTTCAATTATGCCTTGCCCGGCACGATCGACCGCCCGAGCGTGGACATGCCCGAGCTCGGTCTCCATTGCCAGGCGATCATGGAATCACGCCATGTCGATGTGATCGAAATGGACGCAGCCTCCCACACCGGCATCGACGATGTGCGCGAGATCATCGAGAACGCGCGTTATCGCCCGGTCTCCGCGCGTACCAAGGTCTACATCATCGATGAAGTGCACATGCTCTCGAAGCAGGCCTTCAACGGCCTCCTGAAGACGCTTGAAGAACCGCCGGAACACGTCAAGTTTCTGTTCGCGACCACCGAAATCGAAAAAGTTCCGATCACGGTGCGCTCGCGCTGCATCCGCTTCGATTTGCGGCGCATCGAGGCGGGGCCGATGGTCGGCCATCTGAGCAAGATCTGCGCCGCCGAAGGGGTTTCGGCCGAGCCGGAGGCGCTGGCGCTGATCGCCCGCGTCGCTGAAGGCTCCGTGCGCGACGCCCTTTCGCTGCTCGATCAGGGGATAGCGCATGGCGGCGACGAGGGCGTCACAGCGCTCGCCATTCGCGACATGCTGGGCCTCTCGGACCGGGGCGAGGTCGTGGCGCTGTTCGAGCGCGTCATGAGGGGTCAGATCGCCGAGGCCCTGGAGATCGTGCGCGCGCTCCACCAGGCAGGCGCGGACGCCGCCGACATCCTGATTGATCTGGCCGAGTTTTGCCATTTCGTCACGCGCGCCAAGATCGCCCCAGCCGCGACCGAGGATCCCACGGTCAGCCAGGTCGAGCGCGAACGCGGCCGGGAATTCGCCGACAAGCTGACGGTGGGAGTCTTGGCGCGAACTTGGCAAATCCTGCTCAAGGGCGTGGAGGATGTGAGGGATTCGCCTCGCCCGCTCGCCTCGGCCGAAATGGCGCTGATCCGGCTCGCTTACGCCTCCGATCTGCCCACCCCCGAGGAGACGATTCGCAAGCTAAGCCAAGCGACCGACGGTCCGCGTCAAGCGCCGCTGCTTCCGTCGGGGGGCGGGGGGCCGCGCGCTTCGATGCGGCTCGCGGCCACACAGCCTGCTCCGGTCGGGTCCGCGCCGCCTTCGCCTTCGCCTGCGGTGGTTCCACGGCTCGCCCGTTTCGACGACGTCATCGCCCTCGCGCGCTCCAAGCGCGACATTCAGCTTGTCCAATCGCTTGAACGCGACGTGCGGCTCGCCCGCTTCGAACGGGGCAGCATCGCTTTCACCCCAGTCGAAGGCGGCGGACCCGAACTGGCGCAGACGCTGAGCCGACGCCTGCAGGAGTGGACGGGCGAGCGATGGATGGTGGCGCTTGTCGGAGGATCAACCGCGCCGACGTTGCGGGAGACGGCGCAGGCGCGTGAGGCCGAGCGAACGAGCAGTGCCGCGTCGCATCCCCTGGTGCAGAAGGTTCTTGACCGCTTCAAAGGGGCCCGCATCGTCGACGTGCGGCGTCCAGAAGCGCCCTCCTCTGCGGCGGGCGAGGTCGACGATGAGGTCGGTTACGCGGATTCTGGCGCCGACCCCGCCGACGAAGTTTGAGAAGGAGGTCGCGCCGTGGATATCATGGGTATGATGAAAAAAGCGCAGGAGGTTCAGGCCAAGCTTCAGGAAGCGCAAGAAGAACTCGGGCGTCTCGAGGTTGAAGGCCAGGCAGGCGGCGGCATGGTGAGTCTTACGCTTAGCGCCAAAGGCGAGTTGAAGGGCGTGCGCATAGACGCTTCGCTCTTTACGCCGGCCGATAAGGAGATGCTTGAGGATCTGATCATTGCCGCGTTCAATGACGGCAAGGCCAAGGCCGACCGCATGGCGGCTGAGAAGATGCAGTCCCTGACGGCGGGCCTGCCCCTTCCGCCCGGCATGAAGCTGCCGTTCTAGAGGCGCGATGTCGACAAACGTCGCCGGACCGGAAATCGAGCGCCTCGTTCAGCTTCTCGCGCGCTTGCCGGGATTGGGGCCGCGTTCGGCGCGCCGCGTGGCTCTCCATCTTATCGGTAAGCGCGAGACGCTGCTCGCGCCGCTCGCCGATGCCTTGCGCGTCGCGCAGGAGCGCATCTTGACCTGCTCGGTCTGCGGTAATGTCGACACGCGAGATCCTTGCACGATCTGTTCGGATGAGCGGCGCGATTCGACGACGCTCGTCGTTGTCGAATCGGTTGGCGATCTCTGGGCGCTCGAGCGTGCGGGCGCCACGCGGGCGCGTTACCATGTGCTTGGCGGCGCCCTTTCGGCGCTCGACGGTGTTGGCCCGTCCGATCTCAATCTGTCGGGTTTGGTCGGACGCGTCGCCAATGGCGGCGTCAGCGAAATGATCCTCGCAGTCAACGCCACGGTCGAAGGCCAGACGACCGCGCACTACATCATCGATCTCTTGACCGACTATCCCGTCAAGGTGACGCGGCTCGCGCATGGCGTGCCGGTGGGTGGTGAGCTCGACTATCTCGACGACGGCACGCTCGCGACCGCGATGCGTCAGCGCACGGCGTTTTGATCCAGGGCTGCGGCGCGAGGCGGATTTTTGCTCTTGCCTCTGTTGGGCGGCCCTACCGCGGCCTAAGTGTGAGCCGGAAACGTCTTTCGAAGGCGAACGTGATGTCGGTTGCAACCGTAGCCTCTAGGCCCTTCGTGCCGCCTTACCCGCGTCGGCCCACAAGGCCCCGAGGATCGCTCTCGATTCTCCTCGCCCTGCAGCGCAATCCGATCGAAGTCTGGTGGGAGGGTGATTTCGAGCGGCCGGTTTCCATTGGCCGCACCATCTTCGGGTTGCGCGCTGCCGCCCATGACCCGGCGGCCGTTCGACGTGTGTTTCTCGACAACGCCGCCAACTACCGCAAAGACGACCTTCAGCTTCGCATTCTGCGGCCCGGCCTCGGCAACGGGTTGTTGACCGCAGAGGGCGAGGACTGGCGCGTTCAGCGCCGGGCGCTGGCGCCCCTCTTCTCTCCGCGTCAAATCGCGGAATTTGCTCCGGCCGTCCACCGGGTTGGACGCGCTGCAGTCGAGCGCATGAGCCGGCGGCGGGACGGAGCCGTGGCGGATGTCGGCGCGGTCATGTCGCGCCTCACTCTGGAAGTGCTTGAGCAGACGCTGTTCTCGCAGGGGCTCGGGCGCGAGCCCAGCGCCTTCCAGCGTGCCGTGTCGAGCTATTTCGAGACGATCGGCAGGATCGACCCGCTCGATTTGCTGGGGGCGCCCGCTTTCGTGCCGAGGCTCAGGCGCCGGCGCGGCCGTGGCGCGCTCGAGTTTTTCGATTCGGCGGTCGATGCAATCATCGAAAAACGTCGAGAGCTCCTGAGCGAAGGCGGCGAGGCGCCGCGCGATCTCTTGACCCTTCTCATGTCCGCCAAGGACCCCGAAGACGGCCGCGCCATCGCTGAGGCGGATGTGCGGGCCAACATCGTCACCTTCATCAACGCGGGTCACGAGACGACCGCCAATGCGCTGACCTGGTCCCTTTTCCTTCTGTCCCAATCCCCTGAATGGCGTGCACGCGCCGAGGCTGACGCCGATCAGGCTTTCGACGCCGATGGAACCGTGGCCTCAGAAAGGTGCGAAATCCTTCGCGCTGTTTTCGAGGAGGCCTTGCGCCTTTATCCCCCGGCGGCGATGCTTGCTCGTCAGGCGATCGCCGATGACCAGCTTGGGGGCATAACCATCCCGGCGGGCACAGTGGTTACGGTCTCGCCCTATGTCCTGCACCGGCGAAGGGGTCTCTGGGACAATCCCGACGCCTTCGATCCTTCGAGATTCCTCGGCGAAAAGCGTGATCGGATCGACCGTTTCGCCTACATTCCGTTCGGCGCGGGGCCGCGCGTGTGCATCGGCATGGCCTTCGCGATGCAGGAGGGAATGGTTCTCCTCGCCCATCTTTTGCGCGCATTTCGCTTCGATTTGGTGAAAGGCCATGTCGTCATGCCGTTGCAAAGGGTCACGTTGCGCCCGAGGGAGGGCATGAAAATGCACGTAAAGCCGCGGGAAAGCGGGAAGTATTCCACAACGGAAAGATTCTTTGTGAAAGTGCGTTGACAGCAATCTCACAGGGGCCTATATGCGGCTCTCCCAACGACGACGGGCGCTTTTGAGGCGGCCAAGTCAGCGGGTTGCGGGAACTTTCCGAACACACTCCTCCCTGCTGTGAGGCGGGGGCGGAGAAATTTCGGTCGTTTCCTGACTGCGTGAAAACGCGGTAATGTGGAATTCGGGCCTGAACTGGGCTCTGGCGGCGGGTCGCCTCAGAGTTCGGTTTTTGTCTGTGGGGCTTCGGCTCCTTGCTGTTTGACAATTGCATCGGAAGAAAGAGAGACGTGGGCGGCGGGGTCCTTGCGGGACTTTGGTCGTCGGGTTGAATTCAAGCGCGAGCATGGAGCCGATCCGGGGATTGAAGTCCGAAGAGACAACTGACGGTCACGTTTCAAAAATTCATCGCGCTTCGAAGGAGCGCTGCCAGACCGTCGTGAGGCGGGCAGGCTGCAAACCTCTTTTGAGGCGGATGTGTTTGGAACTCGTCAAGAATACAGTGCCCCAACCTTCGGGGCGCTGAAGTGACCAGTCAGGACAAAGATCTCATTCAACTTGAGAGTTTGATCCTGGCTCAGAACGAACGCTGGCGGCAGGCTTAACACATGCAAGTCGAA
>JGI12659J15293_10000811_pt1 | contig 10056 bp, 10 predicted proteins | sample JacPinW_OM2H0_O1_FD_15293 | JGI IMG/M metagenome (IMG submission 15293) | reverse complement strand
GAGCCTTCGCTGAGCCCAAGCGCGCCGCGGCAGGAATGCCACAAGCCGTAATACGTGTGAATTAATAGGCCAATTGGTGAGGAATCGAGCGGTTTTGCGCGCTGCGCCATCGCGCTTTTTTCCCCGACCGCTTTGATCGCCTCACGCGCGGGTCAAACCCTTCTTGTGGTATTGCATGGTGCGTGAGGGCGGCTCGCCATGTCCGAAATCCGGAAGATTGCTGCGATCCTGGTGGCGGACGTCGTCGGCTACAGCCGGCTCGCGGGCGCGGACGAGGACCGAACCCTGGCGCGGCTGCGCGCGCTGCGCTCTGAGCTGATCGATCCCGCCGTCGCCGCCCATCACGGGCGGGTGGTCAAGCGCACCGGCGACGGCAGCCTGATCGAGTTCCGCAGCGTGGTCGAGGCCGTGCGCTCTGCCATTGCGATGCAGAAGGGCCTCACTGAGCACAATGTTGGCGTGGCGGACGACCGCCGCATCGATTTCCGCATCGGAATCCATCTCGGCGACGTGGTCGAGGAAGCCGACGGCGACCTGATGGGCGACGGCGTCAATATTGCCGCGCGATTGGAGAGCATTTGCGAGCCGGGCGCGATCTGTCTATCCGAGGACGCCTATCGGCAAGTCAAAGGGCGGCTCGATCTCGCGGTCAGCGATCTCGGCCTCATCCAACTCAAGAATATCGCTGAGCCGATCCGCGTCTACTCGCTGCAAGTCGGAGAGCCGCCCCAGGCGCCGGCCCCGGCGCCGGAAAAGTCCGACCCGCCGCGCCTCTCGATGGTGGTGCTTCCGTTCGCCAACATCGGAGGCGGCGTGGAGCAGGATCATTTCGTTGACGGCGTCACGGAGAGTCTGACGACCGACCTTTCGCGGATACGCGGTTCGTTCGTGATCGGGCGCAACACGGCTTTCACTTTCAAGGGCCGAGCCGTCGATCTGAAGCAGATCGGGCGGGAGTTGAACGTGCGCTATGTCCTCGAAGGCAGCGTTCAGCGCGGCAGCGCCCGCATACGCGTCAATGTGCAGTTGATCGACGCCGAGTCCGACAATCACCTCTGGGCCGAGCGGTTCGACAAGCCGCTCGCCGATCTCTTCGACATGCAGGATGAAATTGTCGCGCGGCTGGCCAGCGCGCTGAACGCCCAACTCGTCACCGCCGAGGCGCGACGAGCGGAGAAAGCGCCCAACCCCGATTCTACGGACCTCTACTTCCAGGGCATGGCTTGGTTTTATAAGGGCCTGACCCCTCGCTATATGGCGCAATCACGCAGTTACTTCGATCGCGCGCTCGTCGCCGATCCCAACAATGTCGACGCCGTGATTGGATTGGCAGGCATTGAGGCGATCGAGGGGGTAAATTCCTTTGCGGCTGATCCCGTGGCGTCCTTCGCGGCGGCCGAAGCAAAGTTGATCGAAGCTCTCTCGTCGGTTCCGGACCACGTGGTTGGCCACATGTGGCTGGGACTTGTCCTCATCTGGACGAAGCGTGCGGCTGAGGGCATCGCCAAATGCGAGCATGCGCTGGCGCTGGACCGAAATGTCGCACGCGCCGAAGGCGCTATCGGATTTGGTAAGATACTTATCGGTCGCGCCGAAGAAGCAGAGGCTCATGTTGCCGAGGCCCTGCGCCGCAGCCCCCGCGATACGGTAGCGTTTGTCTGGATGACTCACGTGGGCCTCGCGAAGAACCTTCTGGGCAGTTGGGAGCAAGCGGTCGCCTGGTGTCGACGGGCGATCGAGGCGAACCGAAATTATCCTAGAGCGTATTTTCAGTTGGCCGTCGCTCTCGCGCAGCTTGGTAGACTTGACGAGGCGCATTCGTCAGTCACGGCCGGTATCGCGATCCACCCAACTTTTTCCCTCTCTCGCGCCCACGCCGATTGGACGGCGCTGAGCGACGATCCCACGTACCTGGGCCAGCTTGGGCCAGTTCTCGAAGGCCTGCGTATGGCCGGGATCCCCGAGCAATGAATGCGACCCGCCGGCTCGCCGCGATCATGGCGGTCGACGTCGTCGGCTACTCCCGCCTGATGGGTGAGGACGAGGCCGGAACGGCGCGGGCGGTCAAGGAGCATCGCGACGCGGCGCGCCCGATCCTGGCGGCGCTCGGCGGCCGGATCGTCAAGACCATGGGCGACGGGCTGCTGCTGGAGTTTCCCTCCGTCGTCGCCGCCGTCGAAGGCGCCATCGCGATCCAAAAGCTGATGGCCAAGCGCAACGCCGACACGCCCGAGGCGAAACGCATTGTCTATCGCATCGGCGTCAACCTTGGCGACGTGCTGATCGAAGACGACGACATTCTCGGCGACGGGGTCAACATCGCCGCGCGGATCGAGGCGCTCTGCGAGCCGGGCGGCGTGCTGATTTCAGGCGCGGCTTACGAACACACGCGCGGCAGGATCGACGCGGACTTTGTCGATCTCGGCGAGAAGGCGCTCAAGAACATCGAAAGACCAATCCGGGTCTATTCGCTGCAAGTCGGCGTCCCCGCCCAAGCGAAACCTGCGACAGAGCCTGAGCCCCTCGAAAAGCCACCGAGATTGAAACCGCACTCAGCGTTCTTGCCGCTGATCGCCGGGATCGTCGCGCTCATCGTAATCGTGGGCGACGCTTGGTATTTCCTCGGCGGAAACCGAGTCGCGCCCGTCACCGCGACTGCGCCGGCGCCCACCGAGGCCGCGCGCCTTTCCATCGTCGTGCTGCCCTTCGCCAACCTGTCCGGGGACCCTGCCCAAGACTATTTCGCCGACGGCATCACCGAGAACCTGACCACCGATCTCGCGCGCATCCGCGACAGCTTCGTGATCGCGCGCAACACGGCCTTTACCTTCAAGGGCAAGGCCATCGACGCCAAGGAGATCGGCAAGGAACTCGGGATTCGCTACGTGCTCGAAGGCTCAGTGCAGCGTGACCAGAACCGGGTGCGGGTCAATGCCCAACTCATCGACGCGCAATCGGGCGCGCATCTGTGGGCCGACCGGTTCGAAGAGGACGTGGCCGACCTGTTCAAGCTGCAGGATCAGGTGGTCGCGCGATTGGCCAACACATTGGGCATCGAACTCGTCAAGGCGGAGGCGCAGAGAGATGAGCGCATCGCTCACCCCGACGCGTTCGATCTCAGCATGCGCGGCCGCGCGCTGCAGATGCACGCTCAGGAGCAGCGGACGAAGGAGAACAACAACGCGGCGCGAGCGATGTTCGAACGGGCGCTCGCGATCGACCCGAACGATCCTGGGGCGCTGGCGGGCGAGGCAACGACTTATTTGTTTGACAACGTTTTTGGTTGGGCGGACCCAAACGTCGACTATGACGCCAAAGTGGTCGGCTTGGCCGACCGATCCATCGCCATCGCCCCAGAAGAGGCCAGGCCCTATGCCACAAAGAGCCTTTATCTGAGCAACGGAAACCATTCTGTCGAGGGTCTTCGCGCAGCCGACGCTGGCCTCTCAGTCAATCCAAATGACCCGCTGCTGCATGCGGCGCGGGGTATCGCTGAGGATTACCTCGGCCATTTCGACCAAGGAATATCCGAGGTGAGGCAAGCGATGCGGCTGAGCCCTCGCGATCCGAACACAGGCGCATGGCACAATTTCGCAGCATTTGCTGAACTGGGGCTCGGACATTTCGATGCGGCGATCGACGAAGCGAACAAGGCGATTGACGCCGGTTATCGCGTTTTCCAGGCCTACACTATGCTGACGGTGGCCTACGCCCTCGATGGGAAGCTGGCAGAGGCGAAAGCCGCCCTGGCCGAGGCGCGCCGCGTAAATCCGAAACTCACGGTCAAACTGATGCGTGAGCTCGATCCAGATTTTCCGTGGATGGCGGAGGGCCTGCGGAAAGCGGGGCTGCCGGAGGAGTGAATGCGGAGCTGGCACGCGCGAGATTGATTGCGCGTGGTCCGCGAGGACAGCGGCGTGAGGGCGGCGCCTTACGACAAGAGATAAAACAAGCCGCCCGAAAGCACGATCGTGGCCGGGAGGGTCAGCACCCATGCGGTGGCGATCTGCCAAGCAGTCGCCGGCCGTAGCCCGGCGCCAGAGCCCACCATCGTTCCGGAAATGCCTCCGGTCACCACGTGGATGGTGCTCACCGGAAAGCCTGTGAATCCCGCGACGCCGGTGACCGCGGCCGCCGCCAGTTCAGCCGACCCACCCTGCGCCGGCAGCAACGGCGATGCCGCCGAGAAGAACGCCGAGGAAATTCATCAGGCCGGACCACACGACTGCGTAGAGAGGCTTCAGAGAATTGGTGTAAATCACCGTCGCGACAGCGTTCGCCGTGTCATGAAATCCATTTGAGAATTCGAAGGCCAGGACCAGCGCCAGGCATGCGATGAGGAAGCCGGCCGTCGTGGGCGACCCCTGAGCGAGAAAAGACAGCATGCAAACTCCGCTTTGGCAGCGCGCGGCAACACGCTCTGCAGCGGATATGCTTCGGATCGCTTCTGGATCTCTCGCGCCAGCAACATCCGGGGTTCTGTCATAGTTCCGGCGAGCCGAGCGAGGATCGTCTCGCCCAAAGCGCTCGGCTCCGGCTCTTAGCCGCCGTCCTGCCCGCGCATAAACGCCCGCATGTGGAAACCCGCCTGTTCGGGGCCGTAGGCGTGTTCCGCGCCGACCGGGCAGGCGCGACGCGCAAGGCAACCCCCGCCCATGCAATCCCCGCCGGCCGCGCTTCGAAGGTGACCCGCGCAAGCCCCGACATCGTAGCCCTCGTTCGAAAACGCCCCGACGGGGCAAGCGCTCAAACACCAGCGCCCCGTACAGGTTTCGCAAGGGCTCGGCACTGCCGCCGACGCGGACACGTTGAGCTCTTCACGGAACGCAAGCGCGCCGCGATAGGAATGCCACAGGCCGTAATACGGATGAATTAATAGGCCAATCGGTGAGGAATGAACCGGTTCTGCACGCTGCGCCCATCGCTGGAACGGCAAGAATGGCGGGCCACCAAAGGGAAACAGCGCCTTGCCGCCGAGCTCGCGCGCGAGGCTCTCGATCAGCCGCCGGCTCCAGCGGTCGAGCGGGTCGGCAAGCCCGTCGCTCGCCTCGGGACTTGCCGCGAACGCATCCCAGCCGCCGCGGCCGACTATGCCGGCGAGCACGATCGTGCGGATGTCCGCGAGTTTGCCGACCCGCTCGCTGTCGGCGGTGAGAAAGGCACCGCGAGGAACAAGGCTGGTTCTCCGGATGGCGGCGAACACGGTCTCGACCTCAGCGCCTTTCACGCGGATCGTCCCGCGCGGCGGCGACAGGCGTCTTTGGATTTTACGCGCAGGTCGGTCATGTTGGTTTATATACGAACCATCTTGCGCCAAACCCCCGCATGGCGCAAAAACTCAGGTGCGCGCCGACGAGAGCGCGGGCGGCGCAAACGCGGAGGCTCTCATTGGACGCAGCCTACAGCGAAGTCAGTGACGGCGTGTTTCGCGCCGGTGAGCTGACCCGCGGCCCGTGGCATCCCGACCATCAGCACGCCGGGCCGCCTTCAGCGCTGATCTGTCGCGCGATCGAACGCGTCGCGGCCAAAGACGGGTTGACGCATCTCGGGCGGCTCACTGTCAACCTCTTGCGGCCCGCGCCCATCGGCGAGTGTCGCGTCGAGGTCGCGGCGGACTACACCGGCCGCAACGCCGGGCACTTTTCGGGTCGCCTGACGGCCCAGGACAAGGACATCGCGCGTTTCACGGCGCTGATGCAGCGCGAGGAGTATTCGCCCATTCCAGATGGTACTCCAGGCCATCCGCCGCCTCAGGCGCCGAAGCCGCCCGACCAAAGCCCGGTCGTCAAGATCCCGATGGCCGAGCTGAGGAGTGGTTACGGCAATCTGGTCGAAAATCGGATCGCGGCGGGCCGCTTCTTCCACGGACCCTCCGCCGCCTGGTTTCGCATGAACCATCCGCTCGTTGAGGGCGAGCATCCCAGCCCCTATCAGCGCGTGGCCGTCGCGGGCGATTCGGGTAACGGAGTCAGCGCCGCGTTGGACTTCGCAAAATATGTATTCATCAATTGCGATCTCACCATCAACCTCTTCCGCCGACCGGAGGGTGAATGGATTTGCCTCGAGGCGCGCACCCTGCTCGGCGGCAACAGCTGCGGGTTGGCCGAGTCCGCGCTCTACGACGAAAAAGGACTGATCGGCCGCGCGACGCAGAGTCTTGCGATCAGGCTGCGCTAGGCGTCGCGCTTTCTGCGTTCGGTCCGGCTTCACGCAGCCACAAGGCCAAGATGCTCTTCCATGGCCACAAAGTCGCGGTCGTCGTGCAGAAGTGAGCAGCCGCGTTCAATGCAAAACGTGCCGATAATGATGTCGTTCGTCTTGCGGATCGTGATGCCCATGTCTCTGAGCCTGCGATCGTTCCGCGCGGCGCGCGGGGCGAGATCGGCGTCGAGGAGAGGCACGACCTCGAAGCGGCGCAAGCCGCGTTCGATGCGGGCCGCAGCACGCTCATCGCGGGCGCCTTGAAGAACTTCAAGCAGAATGAGGTCGCCAACAAGGATCGGCTCGGTACTCACCGCAGCTTCGAGTTTCGCGGTCGCCGGCGTCAAAGACCCCCGAAGGTGCGCGATCCAGACCGAGCTATCGACCAGGATCACGACGGGCGCGACGATCGGCCTGCCGCATCTCGTCAAGGTCGCCTTCCCAACCCAAGCCCCTGAGGGCCTTCAGCGCCCGGGCTTGCTTGCGAAGCCTGACCATCAGCCGCAGGCCCTCTTCCACCACCGCTCGCTTGGTCGGCAAGCCGCTGAGCTTCAGGGCCTGAGCCATCAGTTCGTCGTCGATTTCGATGTTGGTGCGCATGGCTGGGGTCTTGGTGTATGTGTATGATATGCCATATTATACACATACAAGGCTGCTCGCAAAGGCTTCGTCATCGCCAGCGTAAGCGAAGCGATCCAGGGATGAAGGGGAGAGGCGGCGACTCTGGATCGCCACGTCGCTCCGCTCCTCGCGATGACGGCGGTAATTCGACTGTAGAACGCGCCAGAACACAGCGACTTGTCATTCCCGCGCAAGCGAGAATCCGCCGCCCCAAGCGGAACCTGCTGGATGCCCGCTTTCGCGGGCTGACAAGGCAGCGGGCATGACAAGGCGCCCGTTGTAACGCGCGCGACCCTACTTCGCCCGCAGCGCCTCGACGCCCGGCAGCGCCTTGCCCTCCATCCATTCGAGGAACGCGCCGCCCGCGGTCGAGACATAGGTGAGATCGTCCGCCACATTGGCTTCGTTGAGCGCAGCGACGGTGTCGCCGCCGCCGGCGACGGAGGTCAACTTGCCTTGCTTGGTGAGCGAGGCGGCGGTTTTTGCGATCGCCACCGTCGCCCTGTCAAAGGGCGGCGTCTCGAACGCGCCGAACGGGCCGTTCCATACCAGCGTCCTCGCCTGCGCGAGAGCTTCTTCGACACCGGTCACGGACTTCGGGCCAATGTCGAGGATCATCTCCCCTGCAGGAACATGATCGACGTCGACGACATGCGCGTGGACATTGGCTTTAAGCTCCGCCGCGACGGTCGCGTCGACCGGCAACAGAATACGGCATTTGGCCTTCTCAGCCGCCGCGACGATCGACCTTGCTGTATCGGCGAGATCCTTCTCGCACAGCGACTTGCCGACTCCCTTGCCCTCCGCGAACAGGAAGGTGTTGGCCATGCCGCCGCCGATGATGAGCACATCGACCTTATTGACGAGATTGCCTAGCAGCTCGAGCTTGGTCGACACTTTGGCGCCGCCGACAATCGCCACCACCGGACGCTTCGGATTGCCGAGCGCAGCTTCGAGCGCATCGAGCTCCTTCTGCATCGCGCGCCCTGCATGCGCGGGCAACTTACGAGCGAGCCCCTCGGTGGTCGCGTGCGCCCGGTGAGCGGCGGAGAAAGCGTCGTTGACATAGACATCGCCGAGCTTGGCGAGCTCATCGACATGGGTTGGATCGTTCTTTTCCTCGCCCTTATGAAATCGGGTGTTCTCCAAGAGAAGCACGTCGCCGTTCTTCATTTTGGCGATCGCGTCGTCGGCCGTCTTGCCGATACAGTCCGTGGCGAACCCGACCGGCCGCTTGATGATGTCGGCGACCGCCGCGGCGACGGGCTTCAGCGAATTGGCCTCGTCCGGGCCGCCCTTGGGCCGGCCGAAATGCGCAAGCAGAATGACCTTGCCGCCCTTGTCCGCAATCTCCGTGATGGTCGGCGCGACACGTTCGATGCGCGTCGCGTCGGTCACGCGACCGTTTTCGGTCGGCACGTTGAGGTCGACGCGCAACAGCACGCGCTTACCGGCCAAGTCCGCGTCGTCGAGCGTACGAAACGGTTTGCTCATGTCAGCGCCTCTCAAGCTTCCGACTGCAGCGACACGTTCCAGCTCCCTGCCGTTCTGTCACGCCCGCGTGAAGCGGGCATCCAGTCCAGCCGCACCCGGTCGAACGGGGCTTTCGCGACACGATTCTGGACCCCCGCTTTCGCGGGGGTGACACCCAATCCCTAGATCAGCTTCGCCATCGCGACGGCCGTGTCCGCCATGCGGTTCGAGAAGCCCCATTCGTTGTCGTACCAGGAGAGAACGCGCACGAATTTGCCGTCGATCACTTTGGTCTGATCAAGGTGGAAGATCGAGGAGCGGTCGTCGTGATTGAAATCGCTCGAGACGTTGGGCTCGTCGGTATAGCCAAGGATGCCCTTGAGCGGCCCGTTGCCGTCCGCAGTCGTCTTGACCGCGTTGTTGATCTCGTCCGGGCTCGTCGTACGCTTGGCGACAAACTTGAAGTCGACGACTGAGACGTTTGGCGTCGGCACGCGGATCGAGGAGCCGTCCAGCTTGCCCTTGAGCTCCGGCAGCACGAGGCCGACCGCCTTCGCCGCGCCGGTCGTGGTCGGGATCATCGACAAAGCCGCGCCGCGCGCGCGGTAGAGATCCTTGTGCAGCGTGTCGAGCGTCGGCTGATCGCCGGTGTAGGAGTGGATGGTGGTCATGAACCCGTGCTCGATGCCGATCGCGTCGTTGAGCACCTTGGCGACCGGCGCCAGGCAATTGGTCGTGCATGACGCATTGGAGACGACGAGATGATCCTTGGTCAGCTTGTCGTCGTTGACGCCATAGACGACCGTCAGATCCGCGCCTTCCGCCGGCGCCGAGATGAGGACACGCTTCGCGCCCGCCTTGAGATGGGCCGCCGCTTTCTCCCGCGCGGTGAAAATGCCCGTGCATTCGAGCGCAACGTCGACGCCGAGAGCTTTGTGCGGAAGCTCGGCCGGATCCTTGATCGCGGTCACCTTGATCTTGTGGCCGTCGACGACCATCGTGTCGCCCTCGACCTTGACCTCGTGAGGAAAACGCCCGTGGATGCTGTCGTAGCGCAAGAGGTGCGCGTTCGTCTCCACCGGACCGAGATCGTTGATGGCGACGACCTCAATGTCCTTGCGGCCCGACTCCAGAATCCCGCGTAGCACCAGCCGTCCAATCCGGCCGAAGCCATTGATCGCTACCTTGGCAACCATCGTCTCTTCTCCTGAAGCGCCCGCGACATGACCGCGGACGCCTCGTAACTCAAGCCACTGAAGCCGCGCTTATTGTCCGATCACCGACCCAATGTCCACAGTGGAATTGAGCCGGCGGCGCCTTGGCTATGGGACCCGCGATCAGCTGCGGAGCTGGCCTAGCGCCGCCTCGACCACCGCCTCGGGCGTGATCCCGAAATGCTGGTAGACGGCTTTATAGGGTCCGCTCTCGCCGAAGCTCTTCATGCCGATGAAGGGGCCATCACCGATGATGGCGTCCCATCCGAACCGCACCGCGGCCTCGACGCCGACCTTCACCTTAGCCGAGCCGATGACCGAGCGACGATAGTCTTCCGGCTGCTCGAAGAACGCCGGGAAGCAGGGCATCGACACCACCCGGGCGGCCACTCCCTTCTCCTTCAATTGCGCCTGCGCGGCGACGGCGAGCGACACTTCGGAGCCGGAGGCGAAGATCGACACCTCGGCCTGTCCTGAGGCGGGAGAAATTTCGTAGCCGCCGCGCGCGCACAAATTCTCGGCCACATGGGTGAGCCGCAGCGCCGGC
>JGI12659J15293_10000810_pt1 | contig 10058 bp, 10 predicted proteins | sample JacPinW_OM2H0_O1_FD_15293 | JGI IMG/M metagenome (IMG submission 15293) | reverse complement strand
ATAAGGGATGTGGAAGAGGTTCGCGACTTGATCGTGAACCGTCAGGAACCGTTGCGCCTGTCTAGCTGATTTGAATCGCTTCATGATCCGTTCGCGCCGCCGGGTCGGTTGATGAGAGTTGTCCGCGCGATTGTTCAGGCCTTTGTGCTGGCGATGTTCAACTTGAAGGCCCATCTTAGCCCGCGCCGCTGCGTAGGAGCGGAGCTTGTCCGTGATCATAACGCGGGGCGGGATGATCGCCGATTTCAGAAGCCTCTTCATGAGCCGCTTCGCCGCGCGAGCAGCCACCTATCGTACGAAAGATCGACATTGACAATCGTTACAGCGGCTGATTGCATACAAAGCCTGCAAAGCTATCATAATGGTCAAAATGGATGAACCTATCCATCGCCGATCGAGCCCCGAGGCGGAAGGGGGGCTGGTCGACAACGCTTTGCGCGCGATCAACCAGCGCATCCGCGCCGAGCGCCTCCGCGTCGGCGATCCCGTTCCGTCAGAAGCCGGCCTCGCAGTAGAGTTCGGGGTTTCGCGCACGGTGGTGCGCGAGGCGTTCAGGGCCCTCGCAGCGCTTGGAATCATCAATCTTGGGAATGGGCGGCGGGCTCGGGTCGGGACGATCGACAAGGACGTGTTGGGGCTTGTCATTGATCATGCGGTCCATACCGACCAGGTGTCGATCCAGCAAATCTATGATGTTCGCCGCACCATCGAAATGCGCACTGTCGCACTCGCGACGCTGCGCCGATCGGAGCCCGAGGCTGAGGCGATCAACGCACACGCCTTCGCGATGCGCCAAGCGTTTTCGCGCCCGGACGAGGCCATGGAACACGACATCGCCTTCCACACAGCGATCGCCGTCGCCTCGCGCAACCCGCTCTTCGCCCTCATCGTTGGCTCGTTCAGCGTCGTCACGCGCCAGACCTGGCGCATCGGTTGGGACAGCCGCTCTACGGACGCGGAACGACTCGCCAACGTCGACTGCCACGCGCGCATCGCCGCGGCGATCGAGGCCCGCGAACCTCGCGTGGCTGAGGCGGCGATGGCGGAGCATTTCGACAATTCCGTCAAAGCCCTTCTCTCCGCTGGCGTGATTTGAGGCGGACTATGAAGATCACCGCTCTCGAAACCATACGCATCGCCGAATTCGTCAATCTCCTTTGGCTCAAGGTGCACACCTCGGAAGGGATCGTCGGCCTCGGCGAGACCTTCTTCCTCCCCGAGACCGTCGAGGCTTACGTCCACGAAAATCTCGCGCAGAAGTTGCTCGGCAGCAATCCGCTCGAGATTGACCGGATTTCAAAAGACCTCGTTGGCTATCTGGGGTTTCGCTCCACTGGCGCGGAAATGCGCGGCAATTCTGCGCTCGACATCGCGCTTTGGGATGTCTTTGGCAAAGTCACCGGACAACCCCTCGCACAGCTTCTTGGCGGATTCTCGCGCTCGAGAATCCGCACATACAATACCTGCGCTGGCGCCTCCTACATGCGCAAGGCAATCGGCCAGACGACATTGAACTATGGCACAACCGCTGGCGAGAACGGGCCTTATGACGATCTCAATGGCTTTCTGCATCGCGCCGGCGAATTGGCGATTGAGCTTTTGAGCGAAGGGATCACAGCCATGAAGATATGGCCGTTTGATCATGCCGCGGAAAGCACCGACGGGACTTATATCTCCTCGGAAGACCTCAAAGCGGCGTTGGTTCCTTTCGAAAAAATTCGCAACGCCGTCGGCGACAAAATTGATGTCATGGTCGAGTTTCACTCGATGTGGCAACTACTGCCCGCGATGACCATCGCGCGCGCCCTTCGGCCATTCGATACGTTCTGGCACGAAGACCCGATCAAGATGGACAGCCTCGGGTCGCTCAAGCGCTACGCGGAGGCGTCCATGGCGCCGATTTGCGCGTCAGAGACGCTTGGCGGGCGGGCCGCGTTTCGCGATCTCCTGGAAACCGGCGTGGCCGGCGTCATCATGGTGGACCTGTCTTGGTGCGGCGGCGTCTCTGAAGCCAAGAAGATCGCCGCCATGGCGGAAGCTTGGCATCTTCCAATTGCGCCTCACGACTGCACCGGTCCAGTCGTCCTGGCCGCTTCGACACACCTTGCGCTCAACGTACCGAACGCCTTGGTTCAGGAGAGCGTACGCGCCTTTTACCGCACCTGGTATCGCGACCTTGTGGTCGGCCTGCCGGAAGTCACCGATGGTCAGATCTCGGTCGGCCGCCAGCCGGGGCACGGCGTCGAACTTCACGCGGATCTTGCCAAGCGATTTACCCTGGAGAGCCGCATGAGCGCGCTCAAGTAGAGGGACGTTCGACCAAAAACTAAAACGGAGAGGAGACAGCTCATGGGTACGCGCAGTATCGCATCGCAAGTACTGAGTGGAGTCGGCGTGGCGGCATTATCATTCGCGCTTGCCGGCCCGGCCGCGGCGGACGACAAACTCAACATCGTCTACACCCATCATTCGTCAGCATCGAACCCATTTTGGCAGGCGGTGAAGAAGGGCTTCGATGACGCTTGCGCCAAGATCCAGGCCAATTGTCAGATGATCTTTACCCAGACTGAGGGATCGATCGACCAGGAAGTGGCCAATCAGCAGGCGGCGCTCGCGCGCAAGCCCGACGCGCTGATCACGACGCTGATCGACAACAACGCTTTCGTCGCCAATCTGAAGGACGCCAAAGCGAAGGGGGTAATCGTGATCGCCTCGAACGTTGACGCCACGGGAGGACCGGAACGCGAATTGCGTCAGGCCTTTGTCGGCCAGAACTTTGTCCCTGCTGGCATGACGCTCGGACGTCGCATGGCCGCTTTATTCCCGAAGGAGGGCCCCATCCGCGTGCTGGTCGGAGTCAACGCCCCGGGCCAGAACTGGTCAGAGCAGCGCGCCAAAGGCATCATGAGTGGGCTTGAAGAGTTCAAGAAGGCAAATCCGAACCGCGAGGTCACGATCGACCGTCTGGATGTGAGCGCTGACGGCGCAATCGTTAGCGATCGCGTTGGCGCCTATCTCAGCGCCCATCCGGATACGACCGCCTATATCGAGACCGGGCTTTGGCATTCCAACGTCGCGCGCATGCTGAAAGACCGCAGCATTCCGCCCGGCAAGATTCTGTTGGGCGGCTTCGATCTCGCGCCACAGGTGATCGAGCAAATGAAGTCCGGCTATATCCAGGTCGAGATTGACCAGCAGCCGTATGAGCAGGGTTTCCTACCAGTTATGCAGGTGTACCTGGAAAAGAAAGTCGGGCTGGCACCAGCCGATATCGACTCGGGCGAGGCTGTGTTTACGCCGGAGCAGGCCGATCAGTTAATGGGTTTGGCTAAACAGGGCCTTCGCTGACCGACCGGAATCCGGGGAGCTTGGCTCCCCCATTTCCCTGACAACGTGAGCCGGCAGGGGCACCGTGAGGAATCTGTTCCGAATCTATCTCGAAAAGCCGGAACTAGCGGGCGTTGCACTGCTCGTTTTGCTCGCCGCGGTGTTCGAAGCGGGTTCGGCGGGCGCCTTTCTGTCGACCGACAATCTCCGCGGCATTCTCGGACTGCTGCCCGAGGTTGGCCTCGTCTCGATCGGTGTCACGATTCTGATGATCTGCGGCGAGTTCGACCTCTCAGTCGGTTCAACGTTCGCGCTAACGCCGATGGCGACGTCCCTCTTGATCATCGCCGGCGTGCCGGCGCTCGCGGCGATTGTGCTCGGTCTTCTGCTCGCCGCCGCGATTGGGTTCGCGAACGGATTCATTACCTTGACCTTCGCCATCCCAAGCTTCATCGCGACGCTGGGAATGCTGTTCATCGTTCGCTCGCTTACCGTGGTGGTCTCGGGCGGCTTTCCGCCCTTACTGCCCGACGATCTCACAACCGGCGAATTCACCCAGTTCGTCGGACCAGGCGGCTTGTTTCGCGCGTCGTTCATCTGGTTCCTGGCGATCACATTCGCGGCTTCAACGCTGTTGGCCAAATCCAGTGTCGGGAACTGGATCAAGGCAACGGGCGGCCACCTCGAGGCGGCGAGCGCGATGGGCGTGCCAGTGCGGCGGGTCAAACTGTTCTGTTTCATGTTGTGTTCTGTGATGGCCGGTTTTGGCGGCATCATTCAGGTGTTCCGTCTGCATTCGCCGCTTCCCTCGATCGGCGATGGGCTCGAACTCCAAGCGGTGGCCGCGGCGGTGATTGGGGGAACCGCGCTAAGCGGCGGTGTCGGAACCGTACTGGGCGCCGTCGTCGGCGCCTTATTGATTCGCGTCATCGACAATGGACTCGTGATGACGCAGGTCGACGCCAACTGGTTTAAGCTGGCCGTTGGCACCCTGACGATCTTCGCCGTGGTTTCCAATACATGGCTGCGCCGAACGGCGCGGCGGATTAAAGTGGCGGGTTGATATGATCCCTCCGTTGATCTCCGTGCGGCACATTCACAAATGGTACGCGGGCGTCCATGCGCTGAAGGGCGTCACTCTCGACGTTCAGTCGCGTGAGGTTGTCGGACTCGTGGGCGACAACGGCGCGGGAAAATCGACGCTGATCAAAATACTCTCCGGCGTTCTGCAACCCGACAAGGGTGAGATTCGCATTGAGGGACAGGGGGTCGAGATCACTTCGCCCAGAGTCGCCATGCGTTTCGGCGTCGAAACGATCTATCAGGACGCCTCGATGGTGCCGACGATGTCCATCGCCCGAAACCTCTTCATCGGCCGCGAGCCGTTGCGCTTGGGCATCGGCCGCATTGGCCTGATCGATCATGACCGCATGCGCCGGGAAGCGATCAAGGCTATCGCAGACGTCGATCTGCATCTGCGCTCGCCTGACGCATCGCTCGCGGACCTGTCAGGCGGACAGCGTCAGGGCGTGGCGATCGCGCGCGCGATGCATTTCAAGTCGCGAATTCTCATTCTCGACGAACCGACCAATCACCTGTCGGTCAAGGAGACGGCGAAAGTGCTAGGCTTCGTGCGCGGCCTGCCGGCGCAAGGGGTCACGGGCATTCTCATTAGCCACAACCTCCACCACGTCTTGCAATCTTGCGATCGGGTTGTCGCCATGGCGCGCGGGGAGATCGTGTTCGACAAGCAGGTCGCCGAGACCTCTGTGGAGGAGGTTTCGGATGTCCTGTAACGGCGGCCCGTCGTGATGATCGAGGGCAAGAATGTGTTGCTCACCGGGGCTCTCAGCTCGCTTGGACGCGCCCAGGCTTTGAGGCTGGCCGCGGCCGGCGCAAGGATGTTTCTTCTCGACCGACCGGGTCACCAAAACGGCGAGACATTTGCCGCAGAAGTGACCAATTTGGGTGGCGAGGCGGCGACATTCGTCGGGCAAGAACCTCGGCGACTTACCGGCCGCGCAGGACGTCGTGCGAGGCCTGGCGGAGCGCGTTCGCGGCTCGCCAAGAAATACGGAAGGATCGTCAATTTCTGCTCGGTGACGCTGAACTGTGTGATCGAAGGCTATGTCCCCTATGTTGCGTCGAAAGGCGCGCTCTATGGATTGACCAAGACGCTCGTGCGGGAGCTCGGCGGCCATGGAATACGCGTCAATGCGGTGAGTCGCGGAGCCGTGCGCTCGGAAGCGGAGGAGCCTGTGTTCGGCGATCGGCTTCAGCAATACAGCGACTGGGTGCTCGATCGGCAGTCGGTCAAAGAACGCATGCAACCCGAGCATATGGCCGACTTGGCGCCGTTTCTTTGCGCCAGCGAGTTCGGCATGATCACCGGCCAAAATATCGCGATCGACGGCGGCTGGTAGCAGGAGGATGGCATCACCACCCCTCGTCACCCTCGGCGATGGCGTCGCTGAGGCGACGGTCGCTCCGGACCTCGGCGGCGGCCTTGCCTCCTATGATCTCGTCGGGGCGGCCGGGCGCGCGGCTTTATTCAGGCCATGTCGCGATCTGTCGCGGGCCGGGCCGTTCGACCTCGCCAACAACTTGCTTGTTCCCTGGTCGAACCGGATTTCCGGCGGCGGCTTCCATTTTCGCGGACGATTTTATCGGCTCGAACCGAACGTGGACGGTGAGCCCTATCCGATTCACGGCAGCGGCTTTTCGAGCGGGTGGTCGGTTAGGAACGCCTCTGCTAAAAAGGTCGAGCTCTCGCTGAGGTCGAATGGCCCGGGGCCATTCTGTTACGAGGCGCGCGCGACATATGCGCTCGACGCCGGCGCACTGAACATGTGGCTTTGGGTGCGCAACGTTGGGACTGTGACGTTGCCGTTCGGCCTCGGCTTTCACCCCTGGCTGGTTCGGACCCCAGGCACGCTTCTGCAAGCGAAAGCGAAACGGGTCGTGTTGGAGAACAGCGACCATTTGCCAGACGGTGAAGCGCCTGTTGTTTCGCGCGTCGAATGGGACTTCGCTGCGCCCCACGCCCTTCCCGCGGACTGGATCAATAACGCCTTTTTAGGCTGGGACGGACGCGGCTGGCCTTGGTTGACACCTCTCTATAGCCGACGGAGCCGAGAGGCACGCCCTGCCGTGCCACGAAAGCACAAGCGCGCCGGCAAGGAGCTCCGCCTCGATCTCGCGGAAGTCGAGGCCCGCGCGCATGACGCGGGAACCAGCTTGCGGCGAGCCGAGCTCATCGTCCAACCCCGTCAACAGATCCTGCCTCGCCCACGACCATCGCGCGCTTCAACGGCAGCTCCCAAGATCCGCGCCGGTCGAGCGCCCTCTCGGGGGGTGACAGCCTGAGGCGCGCGGGCCCGCCATCGAGCTGCTTGCGCATTGTCTCGCACGCCGGTCCAGGAGAATCCGCTCCGTGCATCACTGAGCGGCGCAGTCGTTCGCGGGCTTGGCCTCCGGCGCCAGCGTCAACTCGGCGTCGGCGGTGACATAGCGGACATAGCGGTAGTCGTGGATGAAAGTGATCTGGCCGTCGCGCCACTCGAGCCACATTATGTAGCTCGGCTTCGGATCGGCGCGACTTTCGAAAAAAACGCGATTACCTCTCGACCTTCAAGCCGACGTCCTCGCCGTCGATGGCCGATCCCACGAGACGCGCCTCAAGCGACTACGCGGACATGTCTCATGGCGCCGGCCGACGCCGATCCGCGTCATCACACCCGCGGTTGCCTGCGCCGGGGCGTGGTCGGCTTCGGGGCGTGGTGGCGGTCCCCGACTTCGAGATCCTAACTGCTCAGTAGTCCATTCCGCCCATGCCGCCGCCCCCTGGCATGGCCGGAGCCTCCTTCTTCTTCGGAGTCTCCGCGACCATGGCCTCGGTCGTGATCATCAGGCCGGCGATCGACGCGGCGTCCTGCAGCGCGACACGAACGACCTTCGCCGGGTCGACGATGCCGGCGCTCAGCATGTCGACATATTGCTCGGTCTGGGCGTCGAAGCCGAAGGTCTGCGACTTGTTCTCAAGCACCTTTCCGACCACGATTGAGCCCTCTACGCCTGCGTTTTCGGCAATCTGGCGGATCGGCGCCTCGAGCGCCCTGAGCACGATGTTGATGCCGGCCTGGATGTCGGCATTCTCGTCGCTGAGCTTGCCGATCGCAGCCTTGGCGCGCAACAGCGCGACGCCGCCGCCCGGCACGATGCCTTCTTCAACGGCCGCCTTGGTTGCGTGCATCGCGTCGTCGACGCGGTCCTTCTTTTCCTTAACCTCGACCTCGGTCGAACCGCCAACGCGGATAACCGCGACGCCGCCGGCGAGCTTGGCCAGTCGCTCCTGCAGCTTCTCCTTGTCATAGTCTGACGTGGTCTCCTCGATCTGCGCCTTGATCTGGGCGATCCGGCCCTCGATGTCCTTCTTCGACCCGGCGCCGTCGATGATCGTGGTGTTTTCCTTCTCGATGCGAACCCGCTTGGCCTTACCGAGCATCTGAAGGGTCACGTTCTCGAGCTTGATGCCGAGGTCCTCCGCGATCATGGTGCCAGTGGTCAGGACAGCGATGTCCTCGAGCATCGCCTTGCGCCGATCGCCAAACCCAGGCGCCTTCACCGCCGCAACCTTCAAGCCGCCGCGCAGCTTGTTGACGACCAGCGTCGCCAAGGCTTCGCCCTCGATGTCCTCTGCGACTATGAGCAGAGGTTTGCCAGCCTGAACGACAGCCTCGAGGATGGGTAGCATTGGCTGCAGCGAGGAGAGCTTCTTCTCGTGGATGAGAATGTGAGGGTCCTCGAGCTCGGCGATCATCTTCTCGGCGTTGGTGATGAAATAGGGCGAGAGGTAGCCGCGGTCGAACTGCATCCCCTCGACGACATCGAGCTCTGTTTCGGCGGTCTTGGCCTCCTCGACCGTGATCACCCCCTCGTTGCCGACCTTTTTCATCGCGTCGGCGATCATCTTGCCGACCGCCTTGTCTCCGTTGGCCGAGATCGTGCCGACCTGGGCGATTTCTTCGGAGGATTGGACCTTCTTCGCCCGGCGTTCGATGTCCTTGACGACGGCCGCCGCCGCGACATCGATGCCCCGCTTCAAGTCCATCGGATTCATCCCTGCGGCGACGAGCTTGAGACCCTCCTTGATGATCGAGGCAGTCAACACCGTCGCTGTGGTCGTCCCATCGCCGGCCCTGTCACTGGTCTTCGAGGCGACTTCGCGCACCATCTGGGCGCCCATGTTCTCGAACTTGTCTTCGAGTTCGATTTCCTTGGCGACGGTCACCCCGTCCTTGGTGATGCGAGGCGCGCCGTATGACTTGTCGAGGACGACATTCCGCCCCTTGGGACCGAGCGTCGCCTTGACGGCGTTATTGAGGATATCGACGCCGCGCAGCATTCGGTCGCGTGCGTCGGAGGAAAAGCGGACGTCTTTGGCGGACATGATGTTCAATCGATGGTTTGAGATGAGGGGACGGGCGGGGTCAGGCCGCCTAGATCACGATCTGCCTTGCGTTGCCAGCAAGAGCTCAGAAGATGAAACCATTCTGACAGTCGGCGTTGGGAAGCCATGCCATCCATCGGTTCATCCACCTGGATCCGCCGGGGAGTCTTGGCCCTGGCGAACTTGTGATCGGGATCGACGAAATTGACAATCACGCGGCTCTGACAACCGCGCCTTCGATGACGACCCCGTAGGTGACATACTTCCAAAGGGCGACGAGAAGCTTGCGAGCAAGGGCAACGATCGTCGGCTTCTTTAGACGGCCCCCGTTTGCTTTAACTCGATCCAGGAACCATTGGCTCAGAACCGAGCCGGGTTGGTGGCGTAGCCACAGCCAAGCCAATTGAAGCAGCATGGCCCGCAAGCGCGGATTGCCGGCCTTCGAGACTCCCTGTTCTCGATCGATTGACCCACTCTGCCAGGGCGTCGGCGCGAGGCCCGCGTAGGCCGCCACCTGCCTGCGATTGTCGAAGCTGCGATACAGGCACTCGGTCCAGAGCACAGTGGCAAATTCGTTGCCGATCCCTTTGAGCTCGATCAGCATTCGAGGTACAGGCGTCACTGTGTCCGCCGCGACGATGGCATGCCGCAACTCGTCTTCGATCGCCTTTATCTGCTCAACTGCCATCTCCAGACGGTCGAGTTCACGATCAATCTGAGCCTTCAGATGGGGAGGCAGCGGCCGCCCATCGCCGGTTTGCAATCCGACCAGTCGCTGGCGGCGGTCGCGGCCCAGTGGCTCATAACCCGTGACGCCTTGAGCGAACAACAGTCCCTTGATTCGATTGCTATGCTGGACACGCTCCTTCAATAAGACCCGGCGCTCGCGGGATAGTCGGCGCCTGTCCTCTTCTTCAGGGGTCGGCGGTCGCACCATCGCGCAGACTCTTGGCTCGCCGCGTTTGTAGGCAAGCAAGGTGCGAACCAGTGTGTCGCCATCGAGTTTGTCGGTCTTCGCACGCCGCCGCCGGCGTGACGTGGCGACGGATGCCGGATCGACAACGTGGCTCTCGATACCGTTCTCCGTCAGCACTCGATGGATCCAAAACCCTTCGAGCCCGCCTCCTGGATGACGACCAGCGGAGATAGCTGCTTCCGCCTGGCCCGCACCCGCTCCTGGAGCGATCGGAGCCGCGTAAGAAGGCCGCCAATATCACCGGCCGGCACGGAGTGCTTTGACATCTTCTCCCGCGTGCCCGGAGATAGCGAAGTGACCAGCCAT
>JGI12659J15293_10000806_pt1 | contig 10071 bp, 8 predicted proteins | sample JacPinW_OM2H0_O1_FD_15293 | JGI IMG/M metagenome (IMG submission 15293) | reverse complement strand
GCGGGAACAACCCTAAGCGCTCTACCGCACCAAGCTAACGGCGGGCGCATCAGGCGACGCCTGCGCGAGCGTAAACAGGAGCGCCGGCGCGTCGTCCCTGCCTGAGAGGCTGGCCCGAACGGCGGCCCGGTGGCCGATGGGGTTGGCCGCGCCTAACGTCAGTTCGAGCGCGATTAAATATTTGCTAAATCAGAAATAATCAGCTATAGTTTCTTATGAACAGGATCGTACCCCCGCGGATGCGAAGCTGGCGAAGCCGCCGGCGAGGAAACGGGCGGAGGCGATTTGGGCACAACCTGCGACGCGAGTTAAGCCGGAAGCGGATTTTTTTATTTGGATTCGCCGTAACCCTTTGAAAAGTCCGGATTCGGAAAAGGAAATGAAAGGAAATGAAAGCAAATTTGCTTTCATTTCCTTTCATTCTCTTGCTTTTGTTTGCGGAGACTTCCCGCCTTGGTTGCATCCGCTTCGGGCGCCGGAGCCTTCCGCCGCGTCAACGGTGTCGGGAACTCAGAGGTCGTCGCCCGGGCCCTCGTCCTTGGTCTCATACTTCATGATGAGGGGCGCCTGGGAGAGCGCGAACAGGAGGGTGAGCGGCAGGAAGCCGAAGGTCTTGAACTTGACCCACATGTCGGTCGTCTGCGTGCGCCAGACGATCTCGTTGAGGACGGCAAGGGCCAGGAAGAAGAACGCCCAGCGCCAGGTGAGCTTGCGCCACCCCTCGTCGGTGACGTGCAGCGCGCCGTCGAACAGGATTTTCAGGAGCGGCTTCTTGAGCCAGAGGCCGACGAACAAAGCCGCGCCAAACAGGATGTAAAGCGCGGTCGGCTTGATCTTGATCAGCGTCTCGTCATGAAGGACGAGGGTCAGCGAACCGAAGATGAGCACGATCACCGCGGTTATCAGCGGCATGATCGGAAAGCGCCTGAGCATCGCATAGGAGACGCCGAGCGTGATCAGGACGCTCGCCATCAGGATGCCGGTCGCGGCGAAAATGCCGAGCCTGCCGTAGGCGATGAAGAACAGCGCGAGAGGCCCGAGTTCGAGCGCGAACTTGAGCATCGGATTGAGCGCTTTGCGCGGCGGCGTCGCGATGGTTTCGCTCGCGGGGGTTCTACTCGTTGGCGCGGTCATGCGGCCTCTCTGTCGATCCCAGCGATCGCATCGGCGAAGTCGCGCGCGGTGAAGGGCTCGAGATCGTCGACGCCCTCGCCGACGCCAATGAAATGGACGGGCAGCGCGAATTTGTCGGCGATCGCGACCAGAATGCCGCCGCGCGCGGTGCCGTCAAGCTTCGTCATCACAAGGCCGGTGACGCCTGCAACGCGGCCAAAAATCTCGACCTGGCTCAGCGCGTTCTGCCCGACGGTGGCGTCGAGCACAAGCAGCACGGCATGGGGCGCTTCGGCGTCGACCTTCCGCATCACCCGGATGATCTTCTCAAGTTCGCTCATGAGTTCCGTGCGGTTCTGCAGCCGCCCGGCGGTGTCCATGAGAACGACGTCGATGTTCAGTTCGCGGGCTTTTGTCAGCGCGTCGAAGGCGAGCCCGGCCGCGTCGGCGCCCTGGTCGCGCTCGACGAGCGCGGAAAAGGTGCGCCGCGCCCAGATGCGCAATTGCTCGATCGCGGCGGCGCGGAAAGTGTCGCCCGCCGCGAGCAGGACCGCCTTGCCTTCGGCCCGGAACTTGGCGGCGAGCTTGCCGATGGTCGTCGTCTTGCCGGAGCCGTTGACGCCGATGACGAGGATCACGAACGGGCGCTTCAGGGGGTCGATCACGAGCGGGCGCGCGACCGGGCTCAGCGCGCGCTCGACTTCGTCGGCGAGGATCTGCTTGACCTCATCCGGGTTGATGCCGCGCTCGTAGCGCCCGCTGCCGACCGCATCGCGAATGCGAGAGGCAGCGGCGAGGCCGAGGTCGGCCTGGATGAGAACGTCCTCGAGATCGTCGAGCGAGGCGGCATCAAGCTTGCGCTTGGTGAAGATGTCGGTCACCCCGCGCGCGATCGTCGTTGACGAGCGCGACAGCCCTAAGCGCAGGCGCTGAAGCCAGCTTTGCTTCGGCGGCGGGGGCGCAGCGGCGACGGTCAGAGGCGCCAGGGTCTCGGCAAGCGGGTCGACAACCAGTTCGGCTTCATCCGCGGTCGACGTGGACGCCTCGACGGGCGCGGGCGCCTCGCCGCCGCGGAACCAGCGGCCGAGCAGGCCTGATTTCCCTTTTTTCTCGTCTTCGTCCGACGCCACAAACCCTCCTCAAGGCCGCCCTATGCGGGCGCGGCCGATGCTGCCATACCACTTCTTCCCATGACGCCGGAAGAAACAAGAGAGCGGCTCCTCTATCGCGACGGGCTCATGCTCGTCCTCGATAAGCCCGCCGGAATCGCCGTCCACGCCGGCCCGAAAGGCGGCGCGAGCCTCGAGGATGATTTTGACGCCCTGCGCTTCGGCCTGCCGCGCAGGCCCGCGCTCGCGCACCGGCTCGATCGCGACACCGCGGGATGCCTGGTGCTCGGACGGCATCACAAGGCCCTGGAAAAACTGGGGCTTCTGTTCAAACAGGGCAAGATCGCCAAGACCTATTGGGCGATCGTAGCGGGCTCGCCCGAGGGCGAAGAGGGAACAATTGACCTGCCGCTCGGCCGCCTCGATGACAAGATAGGCTGGTGGATGAAGGCCGACCCCAACGGCCAGAAGGCGCTGACGCTCTGGCGCGTCAAAGGACGAGGGGAATGGCGCGGCGCGCCGGTCGCCTGGCTCGAACTCGAACCGCAGACCGGACGCACGCATCAGTTGCGCGTCCACTGCGCTTCGCAGGGCTGGCCGATCTTTGGCGATCCGATCTATGGCGCGCGCGCAGACCTGCCGCTCCAACTGCTAGCGCGCAAGGTGATCGTGCCGCTGTCGAAGTCGAAGCCGCCGATCGAGGTCGAAGCGCCCGCGCCGCCGCACATGCTGGAGACGCTCGCGGCTTGCGGCTTTGAGGGGGATCCGTCGGCGCCCCTCTAGGCGCGGTCGCTACACGAGCCCGCGATTGTGCGGCGCAGCAGATTGTGAAAGGGTCTTCGGGACGTCACAAACCCCCGGAAGCCATGTCGATCCGAGCCGCAATCCATCACCTCACGCACTACAAATACGACCGTCCGGTCTCGCTCGGCCCGCAGATCATCAGGCTCAGGCCCGCGCCCCACAGCCGCACCCGGGTCATATCGCACTCGCTGAAGGTTTCGCCCGCCAACCATTTCGTGAACCATCAGCAGGATCCGTACGGCAACTGGCTCGCGCGCTACGTCTTCCCGGAACTCGTCAACGAACTGAAGATCGAGGTCGACGTCGTCGCCGACATGACGGTCTACAATCCGTTCGATTTCTTCGTCGAAGAGAACGCGGAAACGTGGCCCTTCGAATATCCCGAGGACCTGCGGCCCGATCTCGTCATCTACCGCACGCCCGAGCCCGCTGGACCCCGGCTTCAGGCCTTCTTGAGCGGGATCGATCGGACGCCCAGGCGCACCGTCGATTTCGTGGTCGATCTCAACCGGCGCCTTGCGGGCGAGATTCAGTATCTCATCCGCATGGAATCGGGGGTTCAGACCCCGGAGGAGACGTTCGAGCGTGGCTCGGGCTCATGCCGCGATTCGAGCTGGCTTCTGGTGCAGATTTTCCGCCACCTCGGCTTGGCCGCCCGGTTCGTGTCCGGCTATCTCATTCAGCTCAAGCCCGATCTCGTCGCGCTCGACGGGCCGCCCGGCACCGACCACGACTTCACCGATCTCCACGCCTGGACCGAGGTCTACCTGCCCGGGGCCGGCTGGGTCGGGCTCGATCCGACCTCGGGCCTATTGGCCGCGGAAAGCCATATTCCGCTGGCCGCGACCCCGCACTATCGCAACGCCGCGCCGATTTCGGGCCTCGCAAGTTTCGCCAATGTCGATTTCAATTTCGACATGCGGGTCGAGAGGGTCGCCGAACATCCGCGCATCACCAAGCCGTTTTCTGAAGAGGCCTGGAAGGCGCTCGACGCTCTCGGCGAGGAGGTCGACAAGAAGCTCGTCGCCGACGACGTCCGCTTGACCATGGGCGGCGAGCCGACCTTCGTTTCGATCGACGACTTCGAAGCGGGCGAGTGGAACGCCGACGCAGTCGGCCCGACCAAGCGGGCGCTGGCCGACCGGCTGATCCGGCGACTGCGCGACCGATTCGCTCCCGGCGGCTTCCTCCACTACGGGCAGGGCAAATGGTATCCTGGCGAATCCCTGCCGCGCTGGACGTTTTCGCTCTACTGGCGGCGCGACGGCAAGCCAATCTGGCAGAACCCAGAGCGCATCGCTGCGGAGGGAGAGCAAACCGGGGCAAGCAAGGAGACGGCGGAGGCCTTGCTTGGCGCGATCGCGTCCGAACTCGGGATTGAGTCCGACCATGTCGCGCCGGCTTACGAGGATCCTGCCGAGTGGCTTGTCAAAGAGGCCAATCTGCCGGCGAACGTCTCCCCGGAGAACTCTGAGCTCAAGGACCCTGAGGAGCGCCACCGCATCGCCCGCGTTTTCTCGCGCGGGCTCACTGAGCCTTCGGGCTATGTCCTGCCCGTCCAGCGCTGGCAGGCGAAGGCTGAGGGGATCCGCTGGCGCAGCGAGAAATGGAAAACCCGTCGCGGCGCGCTCCATCTGGTCCCGGGCGACAGTCCGGTCGGCTACCGCCTGCCGCTCGGCGCCCTGCCCTACGTTCCGCCGTCCGCGTTCCCCTATGTCGTCGAAGCCGACCCGACCGAACCGCGCGGGCCATTGCCGGATTTCCACGATGCGCGGGAGCATGCCCAGCGGGTCGCCTCGTTCGCCGCGGCGGAAGGGGCGGGTCAGCAGCGTGTCGAGCAGCGCCTCGGCGATATCGACGGCGCCGTTCGCACCGCGGTNACGGTCGAGCCGCGCGACGGGCGCCTNTGCGTGTTCCTGCCTCCGGTCGAGCGGCTNGAGGATTATCTCGAACTGGTCGCCGCCGCCGAAGCCGCGGCCGAACAGGTCGGGCTTCCGGTGCAGATCGAAGGCTATCCGCCTCCGGTCGATCCGCGCATGAACGTCATTCGCGTCGCGCCAGACCCCGGCGTGATCGAAGTCAACATCCATCCCTCGTCGAGCTGGCGCGAATGCGTCGCCACCACCGAAATCGTCTACGAGGAGGCGCGGCTTTCCCGCCTCGGCGCCGACAAGTTCATGATCGACGGCAAGCATGCGGGGACGGGCGGGGGCAATCATGTCGTGGTGGGCGGGCAGACGCCGCTCGACAGCCCGTTCCTCCGGCGTCCCGACCTGCTCAAGAGCCTGATCATCTACTGGTTGCGGCGCCCAAGCCTGAGCTATTTCTTCTCTGGCCTGTTCATCGGCCCGACCAGCCAGGCGCCGCGAATCGACGAAGCGCGCCACGACGCTCTTTACGAGCTGGAAATCGCGCTCGCCCAGATCCCGAAGCCCGGAGATGGCGCCGCGCCGCGGCCGTGGTTGCTCGACCGGCTCATGCGCAACCTGCTCACCGACGTCACTGGCAACACGCATCGGGCGGAAATCTGCATCGATAAGCTCTATTCCCCTGACGGGGCGACGGGTCGGCTTGGCCTCGTCGAGTTCCGCAGCTTCGAGATGCCGCCGGATTCCCGGATGAGTCTCGCTCAGCAGCTCATGATCCGGGCGATCCTCTCCCGGCTATGGCGCGAGCCGCTGGATGGGCCGCTGCCGCGCTGGGGCGCGTCGCTGCACGACCGGTTCATGCTGCCGCATTTCGTGTGGGAGGATTTCCTTGGCGTTCTCGCCGATCTCAAAGCGCAGGGGTACCCCTTCCGATCCGCCTGGTACGAAGCGCAGGCCGAGTTCCGTTTTCCGTTCTGCGGCGAGGTCGATTACGAGGGTGTTCAGCTCGAACTGCGCCAGGCGCTGGAGCCCTGGCATGTGCTGGGGGAAACGGGCGCGATCGGCGGAACGGCGCGCTATACCGACAGTTCGACCGAGCGGCTGCAGGTGAAACTCACGACATCCGATCCCAAGCGCTACATCGTCGCCTGCAATGGCCGCCGCGTTCCCCTGGCGCGGACCGCAACGAATGGCGTCGCGGTCGGCGCGGTGCGCTACAAGGCCTGGAAACCGGCGACGGCGATGCATCCGACCGTCCCGGTCCACGCGCCCTTGGTCTTCGATATTTTCGATACCTGGAGCGGGCGGGCGCTCGGCGGCTGCGTCTATCACGTGGCCCACCCGGGCGGGCTCAGCTACGAGACCTTTCCGGTCAACAGCAATGAGGCGGAAGCGCGCCGCCTTTCGCGCTTCGAGGCGCGCGGCCACACGCCCGGGACCTATCAACCGGCGCCCGAGACGCCGCATCCCGAGTTCCCGCTGACGCTCGACCTGAGGCGGCCCGCCGGGCTGCCTTAGCCCGACCTGGGATGCGCCGCGGATCGGCTGGCCCTTATCCGAACGCGCCGGTGATGTCCTTCATGGTCGGCAGATCGGCGAAGGCGTCAAACCGCCCGTTCTCGGCAATGTCCTTCGCGGCGCGCATGAATCCGCCCCAGGCAGCGCGCGCGAGCGCTCCGCCGACGCTGATCCGCTTGACGCCGAGGTCCTCGAGCTGGTGCTTGGTGAAGCCAGGCCAGCCGGCAAGCACGTTGACCGGCAGCTTGCCCGCGACGCGCACGACCTCGGCCACTTCCTCCGGGGTCCTCACCAGCGGCACGTAAAGCACGTCGGCGCCCGCTTCCGCGTAAAGGGGAAGGCGCCGCAGGGCCTCGGCGAGCCCGCCAGCCTGGCGCAGGATTGCCTCGCTGCGCGCAGTGAGCAGAACCTTTTCGCCGCTGGCGCTGATCGCGGCGCGCGCCGCCCGCAGCCGGTCGACCGCCTCGGTCACACTATAGAGGGGAGCGCCGGGATTGCCGGTGTAGTCTTCAATCGAAAAGCCCGACACCCCAGCGCCGACGCAAAGCCGCGCGCTCTCGTGGACGCCGTCAGCGTCGCGGGCGAAGCCGGCCTCGAAATCGGCGTTGAGCGGCAGATCCGTCGCTTCGGCGAGGTCGCGGAGGTGGCTCAGCGTGTAGGCCCGGTCGACGGCGCCATCGCCTTTTCCTGCGGCGAAGGCCATGCCGGCGCTTGTGCTGGCGAGCGCCGGGAAGCCGAGCGAGGCGAGGTATTTGGCTGAGCCGATGTCGAACGGATTGGGAATCACGAAGCAGCCCGGAGATGCGTGAAGTTCAGCGAAACGCGCGCGCTTCTGAGCAATCGTCAGCATCATTCATTCCCCTTCGGCATCAAGGCCGAGAGCGCGACCCTCTGCCGCCCGTTGGAATCGAAATTATCCGGCGCGAGCCAGCGCTCATACGCGGCCTTGCGCGCCGGCCACTCGCTGTCGAGCACGGCGAACCACGCGGTGTCGCGGTTGCGGCCTTTGACGATCATATGCTGGCGGAAAATCCCCTCGAACGTGAAGCCGAAGCGTTCCGCGGCGCGACGCGAGGGCGCGTTGAGGGCATTGCACTTCCACTCGTAGCGGCGATAGCCGAGATCGTCGAAGACGTATTTCGCGAACAGATATTGCGCCTCGGTCGCGCCGGCCGTCCGTTGCATCGCCGGCGTATACATGATGTTGCCGACCTCGATCACCCGGTTGGGTGGATCGATGCGCAGGAAGGTCTGGTAGCCGACCGGTGTCCCCGAGGCGTTGTCGATCACGGCGAAGAACAACGGATCGGTCGAGCGAGCCTTGGCCTCGATATTGGCGCGAAATTCATCGAGGCTCGTGTAGGGACCGTCGAACAGATAGGTCCATACGGATTCCCGCGCCGCGTCGCCGTTCGAACCCTCATAGAGCGCCTTGGCGTGCGCCTGCGGGTCGAGGGGCGTGAGTGTGATCCACCGCCCCGCGAGCGTGACTCGCTCGGGACGCTTGGCCGGATGAGTGTCGACCAGCGGGCCGATGGGCCGGGTCGCCGGCGCTGTTGTCATAAGTAGTCTCGTACTGCCTTTAGGCGGGAGGGAAACGAAGCGTTGTCGGCGATGGTCTCAATTGGCCCCGGCGTCAGTTTGCGCGAAATCCTCGCCTTTGAACAGCAGCGCCGCGCCGTGCGCTTTCGCGCAGGCGTATGAGAGGCAGTCGGCAAAGTTGAGCCGCGCAGGATGTCGGCCCTTTCCATATTGTTCAAAGCAAGCGACAGCCGCGGCGCCCACGGCAGAGTCGATGGGCGTCTCCTCGATGTCGGCGCTGAGGAGAAGCTTCTCAAACTGCCTCTCCGCTTCCCGTGGGGAAAGCTTCAGTCGGGTCCCAAGAACGATGCAAGTTTCCAGACGCACGATAGGCGAGGTGAGCCTGGTTTCGGCCGCCTCGATCGCTTTTGAGAAGTCGCGCCAATCCGACTCTTTCGATAGGATCGCGACAAAGACTGACGTGTCGACGAAGATCACTGACCCCATAAATCGTCGATTTCGTCCTTCGTCATGACATGTCCTCCCGGCCGACCCATCGCGATGGTTTCGTCGGCCAGCTCCTCGAGCCGCTCCGCTAACGGCCGCTTGTCGCGCTCGCGCTCGAGTTCGGCGCGAAGCGCATGAGCGATCGCCTCGGTCATATTGGTTTTGCGCAGCCTGGCGAGTTCGCGCGCGAGTTGGCCAACCTCGGGATCACGGATGCTGATGCCCATGACACCCTCCGTCTATACAGATTCGGACAAAATGTATAGACGGAGGCCGAGTTCGTCAATGGTTGTCGCGAGGCACACCCATGGTCTGGGCCAGCCGCTGATACTGAACCGCGGGCTTGAGCACCATGCCTTCATCGAACTGCGCCACCATCTCGCGCTGGATCTGCTGCCACGGCGTCTGGCTCTTGGGATAGGGGAACCCGCCATTCTGGGCGAGCGTGGCCCGACGCTCATTCAGCTCGGCGTCCGATATCAGGATGTTGGCCGTGCCCTTCTTGAGGTCGATCCGCACCCGGTCGCCGGTCTTGATCAGCGACAATCCCCCGCCCGCTGCGGCTTCCGGGGAAGCGTTGAGGATCGACGGCGAGCCGGAGGTGCCCGATTGCCGGCCGTCGCCGACGCAGGGCAGCGCGTGCACGCCCTTCTTGAGCAGCGCCGCCGGGGGCTGCATGTTGACCACTTCCGCCCCGCCCGGATAGCCGATCGGCCCGGTGCCGCGAATGAACAGAATGCTGTGCTCGTCGATCTCGAGCTTCGGATCGTCGATGCGGTGGTGATAGTCCTCCGGCCCTTCGAACACGATCGCCCGACCTTCGAACGCGTCCGGATCCTTCGGGTTGGAGAGGAAGCGTGCGCGGAACTCCGCGTCGATCACGCTCGTCTTCATGATCGCGTCGTTGAACAAATTGCCGCTCAGGACGACAAATCCGGCGTCCTCCTTCAACGGCTTGTCGATCGGCATGATGACGTCGTGATCGTCCGAATGGATCTTGGCGCAGTTTTCTCCCATCGTCTTGCCGTTGACGGTCAGCGCCTTCTCATGGATGAGCTTGCGCTTCATCAATTCGTTGACGACGGCCGGGACGCCGCCGGCGCGGTGATATTCCTCGCCAAGGTATTTGCCGGCGGGCTGCATGTTGACGAGCAGCGGCACCTTGTGCCCGATCGTCTCCCAATCCTGAATCGAGAGCGGCACGCCGATGTGGCGGGCGATCGCGTTAATGTGGATCGGCGCGTTGGTCGAGCCGCCAATGGCGCTGTTGACGACGATCGTGTTCTCGAACGCCTCGCGCGTCAGGATGTCCGACGGCTTCAGGTCCTCCCACACCATTTCGACGATTCGCTGGCCGGTCCGATAGGCGATCTGGCCCCGCTCGCGGTGAGGCGCAGGGATGGCGGCGCAGCCGGGCAGGCTCATGCCGAGCGCCTCGGCGAGCGAGTTCATGGTCGAGGCGGTGCCCATCGTGTTGCAATGACCGATCGAGGGCGCCGAGGAGGTGACGATCTCCATGAATTCCTCGTAGTCGATCTTGCCTTCGGCAAGGTCAGCGCGCGCCTGCCAGACGACGGTGCCCGAGCCGCTGCGCTGGCCGTGGTGCCAGCCGTTGAGCATGGGCCCGCCGG
>JGI12659J15293_10000803_pt1 | contig 10073 bp, 9 predicted proteins | sample JacPinW_OM2H0_O1_FD_15293 | JGI IMG/M metagenome (IMG submission 15293) | reverse complement strand
CGCGGCTGAGCCGCCATTGGTGAACCTGCACGACCGTGCCCGGCGGCGGAGGCGCGCCGAGCCGCGCGGCGCTCGCCCAATATCGCCGGTCGGCCCATGTGCGTTTCTCGGTCGGCGTGAAACTCTGGGCGAACTCGATCCATATCGGCTTCGTCTCAAATGTCGGCCAATCGGGCCGCGCGCTCCAGGCGGCGACGGCTTCCGAGTTGAGCCATTGCCGCAGCTCTTGACCTGTCGTGAAGGTCGCGCCGGTGTCAGTCACCGCTTTGATCGCAGCGAGCCGTGAATTGAAGCCGGCCTGGATAAGTATCGAGGCTGAACGGTTCAACGTGCCAGTTTCAACGGCTGGGACTGCGAGGCCGAGTTCATGGTCCTCCAACAACATGTCGAACACGCCGACCGTATCGCCTTTGGCGGCGGCGCGGACACGGATCGCCTCCATCGCCCAGGGCAGCCGATAGACAAGGCCACCTTCGACGAATTGCAGCGTCTCCGAGGGCTGACCTGCGCCCAGCGCCGCGAGCGGCTGGCCGAGCAGCCACGCGCGCAGGATATCGCGCCAGTTCACCGGTAGGGGGTCGGGCGTGAAAGGATAGAAGGCGAAGACCCGCTCGGCGAGGCCACTGGTGGCGGCGATCGCCGCTTCGGCGTCGCCCGCAAGGATGGCGCCATTGGCTTGGATGAGGAGAAGATTCGCGTCGGCGGCGATGGCGTCGAGGGCATGGCCGGTCGTCAGTCCGACGCCGGCAAGGAAATAGCCACGGCGCCGGGCGGCGGTCGACTGGCTCCAGATCAGCCGGCTGCGGGACACGAGGCCGGCCTTAAGTATCTGCTGCACCTGCGCGTCCTGGCGCTGCAGCCTGCGGTGCCACAGCGAGGATTGAAGGATATCGTCGAGCGCGGCCTCGATCCCGTCGTCAGGGATGTCGTTCTCGCCGATGAGGCTGAGGATCGCCGTGTCGAGCGTCGCGACATGACGTTCCCAGTCCGCGAGGGCGCGGTCGCGGTCTTCGGGCTTTTCATTCGCGACCTCGGGGAAAGTCCAGGCGGCGGCGTTGTTGACGACATATTCGACAAGCTGGTTGAGGTCTCCGCCGATGCGCGCGCGCATCCGCGTCAAGAGGACCACGACCAGCCGCACGAGGCCACTTTCCATCTCGCGCGCCCCAAGATCGGTGATGAGCGCTTCCCAGTTGCGCCGCTTCTTGGCGACGTCGTCGAACATGGGGAAGAGGACGATACCCTCGACATCGACATAGGCGCGGCCGGCACGGCCGATGACGTTCTTGAATTCGCTGATTCGATCCGCTCGCCGGCGCGGTGAAGGGAATACATAACAACAGCCGTGGCCGACAGATTGAGGCCCTGCGCCAATGTCGGTGAGGAGATGGTGACCTTGAGGACGTTCTCGCGCAGCAGGCGTTCGACCTCTTTGCGATAGGCCGTCGGCAATACCCCGTGGTGCAGGGCGACACCAAGGCGGAGGCATTTCAGGATGGCGCTGTCGACGCCCAGCCATTCTTCACCCAGAGCGATCGCGGTGTTCAGAACGATTGGATCGGCCTCGAGCAATGTGCGCAGGGCACCGCGCTCGTGCAGGTCGACAATAACATCAGCGAACGGCTCGACGCTGCGTCGCACGGGGCAGAAGATCAAGACGGTCTGTCCGTCATCGACAAGCCGCCAGGCGGTCGCGAGGCAGAGTTCGCGCTGGTCGTCGGGAAATAGGCGGAGGCGGCGGCGCTTCGGCGGAATCCAGTTGGGCGGGGCAGCACCGGTGAGGAAACGCTGAACCCACGGCCGCTCGTCGCCGACCCGCAGATTGAGCCGCGCGCTCGGTGACGTCCACACTACTTCACCGAAGCGCAGCCGGGTCGGTCGCCAGTCGTTTTTGATCAGCCCACCCGGGTGATCGCGGCGCAGCCAGGCGGCAAAGTCGTCGAGTTGGTTGCCGTCGGGCAGGATCGCCGAGAGACAGACGATCCGCCGCTCCTGTGCATCCGGACGGCGAAGGAGTCGCTGGATCTGCACCTCGTAGCGAACTTCACGCTCGTTGAGGCCGATCATATGCCCTTCGTCGAAGACCAGCAGTCCGACATCGTCGAGAAGCGACGGATCATTGCGAAGCGCGAAGTCGAGCTTCTCGGGAGTAGCGACGACTATGTCTCGCTCGCGGATCGCGTCTTCGTCGAAGCCGCTGACGCCGATGCTGCCATAGAGGGCCGAGATGGTCTTGCCGAGCGGCCCAAACGTCCTTTGCAGCGTTGTTTCGGTCTGCGCCGACAAGGCGCGTAGCGGGGTGATGAACACCACTCGTTTGCCGCCGGCGAGGCAGCGGAGAATGCAAAGTTCGGCGATGCGCGTCTTGCCGGCGCTCGTCGGCAGCGACACCACCAAGTCGTCGGACTGGTCGACGGCGCGGGCCGCCGCCTCCGCCTGCGACGGCCAGAGGTCGATCTCCGCTTTCGTTCGACGTTGCAGCAGCGCGATGAACAACTCGCGCAGGCGCGCCCAGTCGGCAGCCAGTCCACCGGCGGGCTGAAGCGGGAGCCTCTCATGGAAGGTGCTCGACCAAAGGTCCGACAGGAGGTGGATCGCGACGCGATGCGCCCACCACTGCGGCAGCATGTTCATCTCGCTGCAGATCGCGAGGTTGACGCGGAGCCGTTCCAGCGCCTGCTCGACAAGCGGCTGCTCGCCGCGTTCGAGGGCGAGCAAGAAGAGCGACATGAAGCCATGAAGGCGTCGGTCAGCGCTATATCGAGCCCGTCGAAGAGGAAGTCGTTGCCATCCTCGGGCGGGGCGACGACGGCTTCGGCCTCATCGAGCTGGGCCTGGATGCCAGCGGCGATCCGTGCGTCGCTACCCTGGCCGGAGGCCCGATAGTCGAGAACGCTGGAGCGGATAGCGCCGAAATTGCGGCGCATCAACTGCGCGAGGGTACGCTCGACGGGGGAAAAGTTCTCGTCGGCCTCGACGATTGCGAGGAGGGAATAGGCGCGCGCCGAAAGGTGGGCGAGATGGTAGGCGGCTGCGGCCATGACGAAATGGAAGTCGCGATCGGCCTCTTGGCGGTTGCCTTTGGCCATCACCGCCTCGAGGGCCGTGGCTGCCTGCTCGAATGCCGTGCGCGCTTGGGCTGCATCGCCACCAAGCTCGCGAAGGCGCAGGCCGAGCCCTAGCAATGCATAGGCGTAGGAATGCAGATCGTAGCTGAGCTGGGGCGCAAAGGCCGGCGCGTCGGGTGGAAGTGCGCCGTCGCGCCAGATGATCGCGCGGGCCTGACCGCGGGCGATCAGCCGGCCGCGAAAACCTGCGGTCGCGGCTTCTGCGATATCGGCCGCGATGGCTTCAGGGGTTGTTGGCATCGGCGATCACTCGATCATAAACCGCGCCGATGAAGGCAGCATGTCCTTCCACGCGGAGCCCGATGCCCCATTGGTTGATGGGTCCAGGATAGGCCTGAAGGGAGGCGGTCAGCAGCGCATCGGGCGCGTTCCCGGAGAACGTGAAAAGCAGATGCCGGATGTTCTGTGGCGGGATGCCGTGCTTGAGCAGCGCGTCGTCTATGGCGTCGGCCAGGGGCAGGTTGTCGAGTTCGAGCAGCCGCGCCGAGATGAAGGAGAGCGCGTGCGCCGATGGTAGGCCGCCATCCTTGTCGAGTCCTGAGCGCGCATCGGTGAGCACCTGGGCAGTGAGTGCAGCGCGGCTCTTCGCATCTGTCTTCAGGAAATGAAGGCGCTGCGACTGAGCGTCCTGCAGGATTCCAATCACGTCGTCGCCGCGCATCGCCATGTTGCGGTGGTCCTTCCATCGCAGCCGCTTGATCGGCGTGCGGTAGCCGCCACTGTGCGTCGATCCACTCGGTCGCATAGATCTCGCCGAGATCGCCCGAGCGGATCGCCTTGGTGGTCGGGAGTTTGCCTTCGATCAGCGCCGCCGTCGCGGGCTTGCCGAGCCGGGCGAGAGCGCGCGCCACCTGTTCTTCCGACGCGTAGTGCGCGGGGACGATGGCAGCCGTCGCCTGGATGCCGGTCGCGAGGTTCGCAGCCTGCCCGGTCATCACTCTGCGATGGTGAGTTCCCACTGGCCCGTCGACCGCCACGCACCAGTCATTGAACTGCGCCACCCTCGTTCCTCCCGGTCATTGAGGAAAGAGATCGCGGACGCGGATGAACGGCGCGCCGGTTTCGGCGGCGCGGCGGATTTTGCGTTCGAGAACTTGGGTGAGCGGAATCTCGCGGTCGAGCATCTCGTAGAGGTCAAGCCGTCCATGCAGATCACGCGCTTGCCGCGCCCGAAGGCGGCGAGACCGTCATCGGTGGAGCCACTGTTGCTGACGAAGAGACCGCGGGTCCAAGCGGCCTTCTGCTCGATCTTGCCGTGGAATGTATGCAGATCGGCGACGCCGATAGACTGGCCGTGCCATTTAGCTTCGAGGAGGTAGATCTCGCTTCCGAGTTGGAAGCTGCCATCGATCTGCTCACCGCGCAGGCGAAAGGGTTCCTGCGCGGCCAAGCCAAAAGCATCGAACAGGCCTTTGAGAAATCCCTCGAACGCATAACCCCGCGCGTGCGGCGCCAGCGCGGTGACCTGGAGAAGGTCCGCTTTGATCTTCACGATTGTCTGCCGATCGATCGCAGTGGGCTGGGGACTGGCTGCTGGGGGTTGTGGCGTGGCGCGCCCCCGCCCCGAGAGGCGGCTGATCAGCCCTTGATAGCGCGTCTCGGCATTGGCGACGGGATCCTTGCCGCCGGAGCGGGCGAGATATTCGCCGCGATGCTCCCAGAGCACGGTCAGAGCGCGGACGGCGGTCGCGTCATCGCACCTCTGCAGGAAATAGCGCAGTCGTTTGCCCTTCGATCCGCCGTTTGTCGCGTATTTCGGATCGTCGATGTTGACCTTGAGCTCGGAGGCGAAGAAGTCCGCGAAGCTGGTGTCGGAAAAATCCAGCACGAAGCCGGGACCCCGGACGAAGTCGACGAGGCCATCAATGAGGCGCAGGTCGATGGCTCGAATCGAACTAATAAACCTTCCTCCCCAGCGGACAGCCTTGAGCTAGCTGTTGATCGTTTCGTGGAGCGCAGCAATTTTCCCAAGTATGTGCGCCTTCAGCCTTATGTCCCTCCAGACGGCCGACGATCTCCTGTGGCAGGCGGTCGCCGGCCGATTGCCGAAGCTTGGAGCGATCACGCTGGCTCGGTCGGGACGGATTGGGCCGCTGGTTGAACTCGCGATGGCCACCACTGCTCTCCCGGACGCTTACCGCGGTGTCGTGGTCGAAGCACCGGTATTTCACCAGGTTGAGCGCGCGCTCAGGGAGGGATTGATCAGCGGCGCCGGCGCACGCGATCGCGCCGGGGTGTTTCCCCTGTCCCGGGCGGAACGGCTTGCCTGGGAGCAGTGGGCGAAGCATGCCGAGAACGCTACGGTTGCAGCCGGGCTGACAAAAGGGCTCGTCGGCGGCCTGATGGGTGCGCTCGGCGAGCTGCAGGACAATGTGTTTGAGCACAGCGGCCGACCGGAGAGTGGCGTTGTCGTATATGCCGCGAACAACGGCGCCTTCGAGTTCGTGGTCGCTGACGGCGGGCGAGGTGTGCTCGCGAGTTTGCGCGAGAACCCTGAATTCTCGCTTCTTCCAGATTCCGGAGCGGCGCTGCGTGTCGCCGTTTCTGACGGGGCGTCGCGGCACGCGCGCAGCACAGGCCACGGCTATGGTATTGGACAACTGTTTCGGGCACTCGCTCATGACGCCGCCGAGTTAAGGTTTCGCAGTGGTGATCATGCCCTGAGGCTCTGGGGCGACGCCCCGAGCCTCATCGGACAGGTGGAGTTGGCGCAGAAGGCTTGGCTGGACGGACTCACCATCACGGTGCGCTGTGCGCCAGGAGCGTCGCGTCGGCCGCCATAGTCGCGATGCCGGCTTCACCGGCGTCTCGTAGGAGGCGCGCACAAGCGCAACGCTGTGTGCGAGAAGATCATCTAGCGGCGCGCCCTTCGGGGTCGGGAACTTGGCCCACTTCAATCGGCCAGATTCGGTGAGATAGGCGCGCCGGCGACGGATGGTGCGCGAGAAGGCTTCGGTCTCGATCAGCGAAACGTGTGCGAAGTGGTGCCGAAGTTCGCCGAGCTTGCGACCTCCGCCCCGGATGACGAGCGCGAGCGGTCGGCCGACCCGAGTGGCGAGTGCGCAGAGCTGAGCCACGTGCCGGTCGATTCGCTCGCCGCGTCCGCGGCCGGTCGCGAACTCGAAGGCGAGAATTTCGATCTCGGGCCGCTCGGCGATGAGGTCGCCCCAGCGGGCGAAGTCGCGAATGGTGCGGCCGTTGACGTGCAAGGCGGCCGGCAGGCCCGCCTGCGCCATCTCCGTCCAGGCCAACAGGATGCGCTTCATCGCGTGCAGATTGTCGGTGCGCGGCACGTCGGTCAGCACGCTGTAGTTCGGCGTGGTGACGAGGGCGATCCCGAGCGCCCTGAGCGTCTCGAGAATTGTGGTGCGCTCCTTCAGCTCCCACCAGCGTTCGATCGGGTCATCCTTGTCGACGCCGCTGATGATGACGGTCGCGCCCTCCGGGATGCGAAACCGGTCGGCTAACTCGGCGCGGGAGGTGACGTGTGACGATCCGGTCGCAAGATTGACCAAATCATAGAGCGAGAGCGCGACCACTGGCTCATCGAGTGTCGCGGAGCGGCCGTAACGGTGATCGACGAAGGGCACGATCAGCGGAATAGCCGGCACTCCGTTTGTCGGCGCGCGCGGCGCATTCGCGAAACCGAGTCCACGCACCTCACGCATGCGGGCGACAAAGAGGCCCGGGTTGAATCGGCAGACCATGTCGCACCTGCTCTTGTCCTCGCAGGAGCAAAGGTCGCGGCAGTCGAGGACCCCGGCGTCGGTGTGAACACCGCCGCAGCGGTCGCGCTCGAGACAGGTTGGACACCCCAATGATTTCGCGTGACGTGTCGGATCGTCCCAGAGCCGCTGCGGCTGCGGGAAGTGACGCGAAGGCTCGTGGGGCGGCCGGCGGTTCATTTCACGCTGAGCTCCGCAGTGTCGCCGAACAGCCCGACACGCTGGAGCATGCCTTCGGCATATCCGCCCCCTTCGCGGACGGCGGTGCTCAACTCGGTCGAGGGGTTGGTGATCCGACCGATCGCATGGAGGCCGTCGCTGACGATTAGACCGTCGGATGCGCTCTGGACGATCAGCTTGCCACCCGCCTTGACGTGGGCGCCGGCATTGAGCTCAGCGGTCACGGTGCGCGCCGCCTCCGTCACAGTGAGGTCGAGCAGTGTTGGTGTCTTCAATCGGTCGAGGCCACCGTTCCAGCGCTTGCGCCAGGGCTTGCCGGTTTGCGCGCGGATATAGTCGAGACCCATCAGGTGATCTCCAGGAGCGGACTGAACGACTTGGTCTTGCCGAGCTTGCGCTGGACGAGAAGGCCTTTGGCGGCCAGCGCAGACAGGCGGTTGTTCCAGGCGGTCGGCCCAATTTGCTGGTCGGCGAAGCGAGCGGCGAGCTCGGGGGCAGTGATGGCGCCGAGTTCGAGCGCCGCCTCGAATGTCGAGCGCTGAGCAGTGTCGAGTTCGCCGATCAACCAGGCGCTGACGACATTGTCGTCCGAACCGAGCTCGCAGCTCCACAGCACGTCGCCGCGGGCGCGGACGAAGAACTCGAGTTCTTCAGCGACGGTGGGTGCCAGATTGGCGACCGCGGGGTAAACGTTTCCGAGCGATTGCAGGGCGAAGTCTCTGAAGCCAATAACCGCCTCCCGCAGAAACGACGCGGTTGCTACTTCGATCTGTGCGAAGTCGAGGAAGGCGGGTGTGGGAGCCGCAAAGGAGGACGTAGCCGCGATCAGGACGCTCAGGAGCGTCCGGCCCGAGATGGCGCCCGAGAGGACGGTTTTGCCGCCGGTCAAATCGATTAGTCGATGCCGCAATTCACAATCCTCACCCATGAGAAGTGAAGATGGTGAGCAAATCGATCGCAGTCAAGAGTATCCTGTAGTGCCGGGGAGTTTTCCTCAGTTTGGCAGAGAGGCCGGGTTCCAGGTAACCGCAGCCGGGTCCGTCCGCGCCGAGTGAGTGTCCAGCCAGCCTAGGTGGACATGTGCAAACGTACTCTCGAGATTGGTGGAAACTTCTGCATCATAGGCGGCTCAAACCAAGCGCCGGCTCGACACCGCAGATGGCCGAGGCGATGCATCGCGAACAGTGGTTTTGCGCGACGTTAGCTACGTGAAGAATGGTAGCTCCGAGATTCACTGGAAGACGGCCGACCCTCGCTGCAGGCGAGGGCGCGGATTTCCACCAGCGCAGATCTCCGCCGTGGACACCATGTGGACACCACGCCTGAAACGACGAAGGCCGCCTCAGGCGGCCTTCTCGTAACAGACTGATTTCCATGAAGAAATTTGGAGCGGGCGAAGGGATTCGAACCCTCGACCCCAACCTTGGCAAGGTTCCCAGACAGCTTACGCCACAGCATCTGTTTCTATCCCGGTGCCGGCTAAATCACTATGGCATAATAGCTTTTCTTGCCAGGCGTCGTGCCTGGCCTATCCTGCTCCAACCCAGAGACCTTCGCTCCCGTGCTTCCCCCCTGCTTCCCCGGCCTCCACCAGCGAGCCCGGGGAAGCAAATCTGGAAACAACATCGGCCACGAGAGCAGGAACGGACATGGCGAGGATTACCAAACGAACGGTGGACATGCTGCAACCCAATAAGGATCGGGACGTATTCGCTTGGGACAGCGAGCTGAGAGGCTTTGGCGTCCGCGTGAAGCCTTCGGGCGTGAAAGCCTTCTTCATCCAGTATCGCAATGTCGAGGGGCGAACGCGACGGCTGGTCCTCGGCCAGTATGGGGCTTTGACTCCCGAGACCGCGCGTGACCTCGCCCGCGAGAAGTTAGCCGGCGTCGCCAGGGGCGAAGATCCCTCCGCAGAGCGACATGCGGTTCGCGCTGGCGTGTCGGTCACCGAAGTGTGCGACTGGTATCTCAAGGAAGCCGAAGCTGGCCGGATCCTCGGCCGCAGTCGCCGGCCGATCAAGGCATCGACGTTGAAGATGGACCGTAGTCGCGTTGAGACCCACATTAAGCCGCTGCTGGGCGCTCGCCTCGTCAGCGGGCTCACGCTGCGGGACATCGAGGGGATGCAGGCCGACATCGCCGCGGGCAAATCGGCACGAGGCCCGAAGGCAGGACGAGGCGGCACGTCGACCGGCGGCTCCGGGGTTGCGAGCCGTACAGTCGGAACGCTGCGAAGCCTCCTTGGTCATGCGGCTCGGCTGAACGTCGTCCGCAAGAACCCCGCGGAGGGCGTTCGACAGCTCGCCCTTGAGTGTCGTCAAAGGAAGCTGAGCGACGACGAGCTTCGGCATCTCGGACAGGTCATGCGGAGCCTAGCGGCCGATGGCGAACATCCGACCGGCCTCGCGGCCATCCGTCTGATGCTCCTTTCTGGGTTTCGTCGTATGGAGGTGTTAGGACTGGAGCGAATTTGGATCAGCCGACGAGACCATTGCGTCCGTTTCCCTGACACGAAGAGCGGCGCTCAGATGAGGGTTCTCGGCGAGGCTGCGATGACGTGCGTCGACGCCGCGCCAGGGCGTGAGGGCTCGCCCTTCGTGTTTCCGGCCGACTGGGGCGACAGTCATTTCATAGGCGTGGTGCGGGTTCTCGACAGGGTCTGCGTGAAAGCGAAGCTCGACGATGTGACACCACACGTCCTTCGCCACACTTTTGCCAGCGTAGCTGGTGACGTCGGTTTCTCCGAGCTGACGATCGCCGGGTTGCTTGGTCACTCAGCCCGCGGAGTGACACAGGGTTACATCCATTTGGACACCGCACTTGTCGTAGCAGCGGATTGTGTTTCTGCTGAGATAGCAAGATTGCTCGATGGTACGACGACTGCGGGGACTTACAAAAGGTCGGCTCAAACCGCGGCTGCGATTGGAGCCTCAAGATCTTAAGTTTACTGTGTCATAAACTTTTGAGGTGATGGTTTCGATTCACGCCTGATTTGGAGGGGCCAGTGGATCGAAATGCGGATGGTGAGGGAAGCGAGTCT
>JGI12659J15293_10000798_pt1 | contig 10098 bp, 12 predicted proteins | sample JacPinW_OM2H0_O1_FD_15293 | JGI IMG/M metagenome (IMG submission 15293) | reverse complement strand
GAGGGGACAGGCCCGGCGCAAGCCGTGCTTGCGCTTGGCTATGCCGGCTGGGCCTCGGGGCAGCTCGAGAACGAGATCCTGGCCAACGGCTGGCTCACCTGCCCCGCCGACGCCGGTCTCATCTTCGACCCCGATTTCGACCGAAAATACGATCGTGCCCTGGCGATCCTCGGTGTCGACGAAGGGATGCTGTCCTCCGACGCGGGCCACGCCTAGGGTGCTCGCCGGGTCATAGGACGTTCGGAAGAATGCTCGTCTTTCGCCAAGCTATGAAGTGCGCCCTGAGAGAGCTTTATCGAGAGGGCGTCATGCTCGCCGCCGCCACTATTATCGTCGTGACCGCCGGTATCCTGGCTCGGGTCGTGTCCAACTCAGGCATGTCCAACACCAATGCCACACCCGTTGTGTTCAGCGCCTTCGTCGCGACCGTCGCCGCGGCCGCTTGCGCGTTCGCGGGGGCGCCGTCCTGATGCGCGCGATGTCCGTAGAGGCCGTCAAAGAATGGTGTCGATGCCCTTGGCGTCGGCGAGGGCGAGGAGCTTGAGGGAGGGGCCGCTCGGGTGCACTTCGCCTCGCTCCCATTTGCTGATGAGCATCTTCGGCACGTTCAACGCGAAGGCGAAGGTCGCCTGGCTCATATGAGCCTTCTCGCGGATTTGTCTGATCGCTTCGGGCGTGAGTTTCTCCACGGGCGTCAGGCAACCAAGGTCAAAGTCACGCATCGTGGCCTTGTCGATCGCGCCGACCTCGTGGAGGTCCTCCATCACCTCGTGAAGGGACTGAAGCGCGGGGCTTCGGTAGCGCTTGGTCTGGGTCATATTTCTAATTCTCTCCATCCTCGCTTGGCGCTCAGGGCGGTCAGCTCTTTGTCCGTGAGCTTCGCAAGTTCCTGACCCGCTCGTGAATACATGGCCAGTTCCGACTTGGTCAGGTTGGCCTTTTTGCTCTTGGGGAAGATGTGCAGAAACACCGCGACTTTTCCCCGTCTGTAGAAGACAACGGCGCGCGAGCCTCTCGCTGCGCCCTGGTTGCCTCTAGAAATTCTCTGTTTAATGAGACCCTGTCCAAGGTCCGCATCGATTAGGCCGCTTTCGGCCCTCCGGATCGCCTCTCGGCAATCCTCGTCAGAAACGCCGTTGCTGTCCGCTTCGCGCTGAAACGACTTTGGGAGGTAGGCCTTCATTGAGATGCTTTCTCCGCCTTTCGGGCGGGTTGTAGGGTCTGATTGTCATTGTTCTCTCCGTGGCAGGGATTATTACGAGTCAGAATATAACCCAGATGGTTATAGGAAGCAAGAGACGATGGCGCGGCGTTATCCGCGCCGCCTGAAGGTTATTCCAGCCCGGTTGGGTTCCTTGAGCGATTCACGTGGGCGCCTACCGGAACCGTGGCATCGTAACGGGCCGGAAAACCGGGTCGGCCCTTCATGGGGCGTTCGGTCGAGCGCCCCGCCGATGCTGCCTTCTCGCGGGGGCGGTTTCTATTCGGGAGTTTCGTGTCGGGGCGCCGACACGGAATGGAGGTCGAAAATGGGGCATCCCCGCTGAAGAAAAGCGGTCCGATGTTGGACGCCGAGCGGCTGCGCCGCCGTTGCCAGAAGGTCGCCCGCGAAAAGAAGCTTGCACCCTCACGCCGCCCGCACCCCGGTCTCCGCCGAAACGTCGAACATCTCCGCGCGGCCCTTAAGCTCGCCAAATACGGCGGGATCGGCGCCGGTGAGAAACACCTGGCCGCCGAGGCGGGAGAGCGCGTCATAAAGCGCGGCGCGGCGGCGCGGATCGAAATGGGCGGCGACCTCGTCGAGAAGCGCGAGCGGCGCAATCCCCGACATCTCGGCGGTGAGGCGCGCATGGGCGAGCGCGAGTCCAACGATCAGCGCCTTCTGCTCGCCGGTCGAGGACGCGGCCGCCGGCGCCTGTTTCGGCCCGTGCCAGACCAGAAGATCGGAAAGATGCGGGCCGATGAGCGTGCGGCCGGCCGCGGCGTCGCGGCCGCGATTGTCGCGCAGGCTCGCCCGGTAACTGTCTTCCGCCTTGAGCGCCGGGCCGCTGCCGGTCATGGCTTCGATTTCGCCCTGAAGTGCGAGCTTCGCCCACGGAAACGGCGACGAATCGTCGCGCTCGGCGTCGATGAGGGCCTCGAGCCGGCGCACGCAGTCGAGCCGCGCCGCGGCGACCGCGACGCCGAGCTCAGCCGCCTCGCGCTCGATCGCGTCGAGCCATGCGGCGTTGCGCCCGCCCTCTTCCAGAAGCCGATTGCGGCCGCGCAGCGCCCGCTCGAACTGCCCGACCCGCGCGCCGTGATTGGGGTCGATCGCCAACACGAAGCGATCGAGAAAACGGCGCCGCTCGCTCGCCGGCCCTGCGAACAGCGAATCCATCGCCGGCGTCAGCCAAACGACACGCACATGGTCGCAAAACGCGCGCGACGAGGCGACGGCCCCGCGGTCGATGCGGTTGCGGCGCTCAGCCGCCTCGCCGTTCGCGCCCGGTTTCCAGCCGGAGCCCAGCTGATGCCTCTCGCCGTCCTCCTCGACTTCGATCGACAGCGCGAAGCCGCCGGCGCCGCCGACCCGCACGCATTCGGCGAGCTCCGCTCGTCGTAAGCCGCGTCCCGGCGCGAACAGCGACAACGCCTCAAGGAGATTCGTCTTGCCGGCGCCGTTCTCGCCGCATAGGACGACAAGACCGCCTCGAACAGCGAGATCGAGCGCGGCATAAGAACGGAAATCGTTGAGCATGATGCGCCGCACGCGCGGGCGCCGTCGTGCCGGGGGGGCGCCGTCAAGGCTGGTCATGAGCGCGGCGTGTGCCACGTCCGGCGGCGCCGCGAAAGTGGAAAGACAGGAGCCTTGCCGATGAAACCCCTCGACGTTCTCATGCCCGCTAAAGGCATGGCGGTAATCGAAGATGAGATTAGCGCGCGGCTGCCGCTGCACCGCCTGTGGCTCGAGCCCAATCCCGACCTCTGGCTGGCGGAATGGACGCCGCGAATCCGGGCGATCGCGACGACCGGGGGGCATGCGCCGCTCGATGAGGCCTATATGCGCCAATACCCCAAGCTTGAGATCATCTCCAGCTTCGGGGTAGGCTACGACAATATCGACGCCAAGGCGGCGGCGCGGCTTGGGATTATCGTCACCAATACGCCGGGCGTGCTCGACGACGAAGTCGCCGACACGACGCTCGGCCTCATGATCATGACCGTTCGCCAATTGCCGCAGGCGGAGCGATATTTGCGCGCCGGGCACTGGTTGGCGAAGGGCGCCTATCCGCTTAGCCCTTCGTTGAGGGGCCGGACCGTCGGCATTCTGGGACTGGGACGCATCGGCAAGGCGATTGCGGCGCGCGTTACCGCATTCGGGCTTCCGGTCGTTTATTATGGCCGGCACGCCCAGGCCGACGTTCCCTATCGCTATTATGCTTCGCTCATCGACATGGCCAAGGCTTCAGACGTTCTGATCGTAGTCGCGCCCGGCGGCCCCGGGACGCGGCACATCATCAACGCCGAAGTCTTACAGGCGCTGGGTCCAGACGGCGTTTTGATCAATGTCGCGCGCGGTTCGTTGGTCGACGAGAAGGCGCTGATAGAGGCGCTGCGGAACAACAAGATTTTGGCCGCCGGCCTCGACGTTTTCGAGAACGAGCCCAGTGTTCCGCAAGAGCTGACCGCGCTCGAGAACGCTGTGCTCCTGCCGCACGTCGGCTCGGCCTCGGTCAAGACCCGTCGGGCAATGGCCGAATGCGTCGTCTCGAATCTGTTCGCCTGGGCCGACGGCAAACCGCCGCTCACGCCGGTGCCCGAGACGCCGTGGCAGGGGCAGTGGGGGAAGGGCGGGTAGAGAGGGACGATTTCGGACCGACTCAAGGCCGTCATTGCGAGCGAAGCGAAGCAATCTCGGGGGAGCGTCGGGCGCCCTACGATTCCTGGATCGCCGCGTCGTTACGCCGTGTAATTGGCGCTGTCCCCGCCGGTCACATCGTAGGTCGCGCCGCTCACCATGTAGGCCTCGTCCGACGCGAGGGAACACAATCGCGGGCGCAATCGCCTCAGGCTCGATCCATGGAACGCCAAGCGGCGACTTTGCGCTGAGTCTTGCTTTCGCTTCGGCTTCCAGAACAGCGGTCGGTTGCGCGGAATCGAGATCGTCAACGGCCTGTGCATAGCGCTGCCGGTGTCGGGTGAGAGGCGTGTCGATGAGGCCGGGAATGACGGCGTTCACCGTGATCTTGTGTACGCCGAGCTCGAGCGCGGCCGATTTCATGAGCCCGATGATGCCCCACTTGGAGGCGGAATAGGCGGCGCCGAATTTGGTGCCGTGCCGTCCTTGCGTGGATGAAGTGACGATGATGCGTCCGCCGCCGTTTTTGACCAGATGCGGCGCAACCGCGCGAATGGCGTTGCAGGTCCCGGTCAGGTTGACGTCGATCGTGTCCTGCCAGTCCGCGTCCTGCCAGTCGAGGATCGGTTTGAACGCCTGGATGCCGGCGTTCGCGAACAGGATGTCGAGCCGACCGAAGGCCGCGCGCGCCTTTTCGGCCGCGGCGCGCAGAGCGGGAAGATCGCGCTGGTCGAGATGCGCTTCAAGCCAGCACGTCCCGGCGGCCTCGACCAGACGGCCCGTCTCCGCCAATTCCTCGGAGGTCGCGGGCGCGACTTCGAGCGTCGAACTCACTGGTCCAGTAATGTCGATGCCCATTACGTCGGCGCCCTCGCGGGCGAAGGCGACAGCGGTCGCGCGGCCGATCCCTCGGGCGGCGCCTGTCACGATCGCGGCCTTGCCACGCAGACGGCCTGAGTGTTGGGTTCCCTGCGACTCCTGGCTGGTTGCCATGATCCTTTTCCCTCACCTTGCGTTTGAGCCAAAAAGCTGCCGAGCGAGCTGCCGGACCGCTGCTTTGGCGCCGTCAGCCAAACGATGTACGAGAGGGCCGTCAAGCTGGGGCTGATTTCTCGCCAACATGAACAACGGGTGGAAGCAGATATTCCGTCTCGATGCGCGAGCGTCGGACGGCGCCTGGGCGCTTGGCTCGACGTCGACATCGGGCTCAATTCCGAAAATGATCTCGGTAAGGGCCAATTCACGATGACTGGCGGCGAGGACACCGACTGAAATCTCAGGGTCCGAATGGGCGCCCCCAAGTCAAGATGCTACGGTTCACGGATGCGGCGATTTCGCCGACAGTCCAACAGAGATGGGAGCAAACGACCATGTTGAGCAATGCCACCCTCGGCCTCTGCGCGGGATTCGTCGCCCTTTTCGCGGCGCCGCTCGCCGCGTCGGCCCAGGACGCGATCGCCGCGCCTGCGCAGAAGACGATCGGCCAGCCGCAGTCGACCAAAAGCGACATGATTCCCTCGCTGGCGGTGATCAATTCCCGGGGGGCGACTCTCCAGGGCAACATTCTGACAATGACCGATGTGGGATCGAATTCGATCGTCTTCGCCGATCGCCCGTACAGAGCGGCTGGGCACGTGCTGACCAAACACTTCCTCAAGGAATGGGATGAGGGAAGCGACAGTTTCGCCAAGAATCCCCCGAACGCGACGATATCGGTGTTGAGCGCAGAGGGCGATACGGTCGAGGACGCCGTCGTGACCCTGAAATCGCCAAAGCTCGAAGGCGACAAGTTGACCTTCGAAGTGACCGTACTCGAAGGGGGACTGTCGAAGGCGACGGGACCCGCTTCCCTGTTCGTCGACTGGTTTGCCGCACGCGGTTATGGCGGTCGAGGGTTCGTCGCCGGGGGCGGTGGATGGCATGGCGCCTGGTACGGTCATCCCAATTACGGCGCGGTGGCGGGAGCGGCAGCCCTTGGCCTCGGCGCCGCGGCGGTGGCCGGCGCCTACTATCACCCCTACGCCGATCCGTACTACGCTCCGCCGCCGCCGGCCTGCGGCTATTATCCCTATCCGCCCTGCTACTGAGGCGACGGGAACGGCGCGGCGGCCGGATGGGCCTATGGAGTTCGAATAGCGAGAGTCGATAAAGGCATGCTTGTCGAGGGAGGTCTTATGTCGGGGAATGTTTTGACGCGCCGCGCCGCGCTTCTGAGTTTCGGCGCTTTCGCCGCCGCCGGCTTGAGTGGCTGCAACACGACGCCCACCGCCGGAATCCAACCTGTGGCTGCCTCCGGCCTTGGCGGCGCCATCAGCGTCGATACAACGCCGCTAGTCGCTTATGTCGGCAATCCCACTGCGGGCTGGGTCCAGCAGTCCTTACCTGGCGCGCTCGCCCAAGCTCTCGGGTCGAATGCGCCCGGTGGGCTTCACGTGCGTATCGACACGCTCTATCTGGGCAATGGCGGGCCGGGCGATCCCGACCGGATGAGAGGCGTCGCGACCCTCGGCGGCCGGACGATAAAGGTGCGGGCGAACTCGACCTATTGGGCAAGCCCGACCGATCAGGCGCTGCCCGAACAGGCGCTGCAAGGCCGCGTGCAGGCGTTGTCAACCGCCTTCGCCTACCGGCTGAAACGAAAAATGGGGTCGTAACGGCGCTCAGGCGCTGTTAGCCGGGCGCCCGTGCCTTTCGTTAGCGCTTGCGCGCCGCCGCGCCTTTGGCGGCGGCATTTTTGACTGTTCCCCGCTCGCGCTTGGTCTTGACGGCTTTCGCGGCGGCTTCCTTGCGATGGGCTTGCGGATGGACGCCGAGATCGCGCCATGACGTCTCCGTCAGCTCGACGTCATAATGTTCGGCCGCCTTCTTGATGTTGGCGAAGGCCAAGGCCCGATCCTCGTCGGACACGTCCGTGACCTGGTCGAATCGCGCTACGGCGTTGCGAACGTGCTTCGCGTCGGTCATCGGCTCTTTGCGCTGGCTCGGAAATGCGAACACCGTGTCGGGCAAGTCGCCTTTGGCCGTCAGTTCGCCGTGCTTCTCATGGGGCTTCCAGGTCGCTTGCATTGGGAACTCCCTTGTCTCGCTGGCCTCGAGCGCCGACCCGCGCCACGAGCGCCTGGCGCGCAAACGCAAGACGAGCCCCTTTTGTTTCGCAAGCGGGACAGACGAAAGCTAGCCGCCCGCGGCGCCGGGCGCGAGATATTGGACCCCGCCTGCCGGCCGGCGATAGAGCGCAAGCGTCGCGATCAGGCCGCAGACCGCCGCGAAGCTCATCCAATAGCCGGGCGCGGCCTTGTCGCCGGTGTGGGCGATCAGCCAGGTCGAGATCAAAAGCGACGAGCCGCCAAGCGTGGTCGCGAGGCTATAGGCGAGTGAGAAGCCCGACGTCCGCACTGAAGCCGGGATGACCTCGGTCAGCGCCACGACCATCGCGCCGTTGTAGCAGGCGTAGATGAACGACAGCCACAGTTCGACCGTTAGCATGCGGTCGAAGGTCGGCTCCCGCACCAGCCAGGCGAGCGCGGGATAGGCGGTCAGAAGGGCGAGAACGGCGAAGGCGAGGAGGATCGGCTTGCGGCCGATCCGATCCGAAAGAGCGCCGGACAACGGCAGCCAGACAAAATTCGACGCCGCAACCGCGATTGTCACCAGGAGCGCATCGGATTCGGTGAGCTTGAGCACGCTCCTGCCGAAAGTCGGCGTGTACACGGTGATGAGATAGAACGACACTGTCGTCATCATCACCATCGCCACGCCGCTGAGCACGATCGGCCAGTTGGCGCCGAGCGTGGCAAAGATCTGCGCGGTCGTCGGGTGGATTTTCCGCGCCGCGAACTCGGCCGTTTCCTCAAGCTTGCGCCGGATCATGTACAGGAACGGCACGATGGCGCAGCCGATGAAGAACGGGATGCGCCAGCCCCAGTTCGAGGCCGTTTCGAGCGTCATCAGGTTGGCGATCGCGTAGCCGAGCAACGCGGCGAACACGACTGCGACCTGCTGACTCGCCGATTGCCAGCTGACGTACAAGCCCTTGTTCCCGGGCGTCGCCATCTCCGACAGATAAACCGACACGCCCCCGAGTTCGACGCCCGCGGAGAATCCCTGCAGGAGCCGCCCCAGCACCACCAGCATCGGGGCCAGCACGCCGATGGTCGCGTAAGCAGGCACGAAGGCGATGAGGACTGTGCCGCAGGCCATGATCGAGAGCGTGAGAATAAGGCCTTTGCGCCGGCCGATGCGGTCGATGTACGGCCCCAGCGCCAACGCCCCAATCGGACGCATCGCAAACCCCGCCGCGAAACTCAGGAAGGTCGCCATCAGCGAGGCGTAAGGGTCGTCGCTAGGGAAGAAGGTTTGCCCAATCTGCCGGGCGTAGATGCCGAACAGAAAGAAGTCATACATTTCGAGGAAATTGCCGCTGGTGACGCGCAGAACGGTCTTGGCTTTCTCGAGCCTTGTTTCGTGCATCGGATTCCTCCCTCGACGCGACAGTTACGCACGAAACTAAGGCTGCATGGAAGCGGTGCGGCTATTGGCTCGCCCAACGCGCCGCAGCGCGGCCAGCCGCCGCGCCGGTCGCGAATGAGGCCTGCAATAGATAGCCACCGGTCGGCGCCTCCCAGTCGATCATCTCGCCGGCAACGAAGACGCCCTGGCGCTTCCTCAGCATGAAGTCCTGGTCGATCTCACTCCACGAGACCCCGCCGGCGGTCGAGATCGCCCGGGCGATCGAAGCGGTTCCGACGAGACGAAGGGCGCAGGTCTTGACATGGCTAGCGAGCGCCTCGCCTTCGGGAAGAGGTCCCGCTTCGCGCAGGATGTTGATCGCGGCAGGCGAAAGGCCGGCGCCTTTGCGCAGGAGCGTGGACATGGATTGGCCGGGCTTGCGCTTCAACCGCGCCGCGAGCGTGGCTTCACTGAGGTCGGGCTTGAAGTCGATCGTTATCGTCGCCGATCCACAGGCTTCGATCGCTTCCCGAAGCGAGGCGGAGAGCGCGTAGATCGCGCCGCCTTCGAGGCCGGCGCTCGTGACCATCGCCTCGCCGCGAACGCGCATCCCGGCGTGAGAAAGCTCTATAGTTTTGAGCGGCGCGCCGGCGAAGGTTTCCCGTATCTTCGGCGACCAGTCGACGAGGAAGCCGCAATTGGCGGGCCTCAGCGGCGTAACCGCGATTCCCTCAGCGCGAAAAGCCTCGACCCAACCGCCGTCCGCCCCGAGGCGCGGCCACGAGGCCCCGCCGAGCGCGAAAACGACCGACGCCGCTTGAACGCTCGTCTCGCCCGACGGCGCCATGAAACGAAGCGCTCCGTCCGGCTCAAAGCCGAGAAAGCGGGAGCGTGGAACAAAGTTGACGCGAAGGCCGCCGAGGCGTCGCAGCCAGGCGCGAAGGAGCGGCGTCGCCTTGAAGCTCTTCGGAAAGACGCGCCCGCTTGAGCCGATAAACGTCTCTTCGCCGAGCTCTGCGGCCCAGCCGCGAAGCCTGTCCGGCGGGAAGGCTTCGATCGCCGGAAGAAGCCTATCGGCGGCTGGCCCGTAATGCTCAAGAAAGGTCTGAAGCGGCTCGGAATGGGTGAGATTGAGGCCGCCTCGTCCCGCCAGCAGAAATTTGCGCGCCGGACTCGGACTCGCATCATGGACCACGACGCTTCGCCCGGCGGACGCCATCGTCTCCGCCGCCATCAACCCCGCCGCCCCCGCGCCAACGACGATCGCACTGGTCTCCGCCTTCATCCCCGCGCCTTCAAAAAAACCCGCGCCGGCTCATAGCATAGCGTTCGTCCGAGAAGCCGGAGCTCGCAATGGCCGACGCCGCTGATTTCCGCCGCATCGCGCTCTCGTTCGAGGGCGCTGGCGAATATCCGCATTTCGATCGCCGCGCCTTCAAGGCGCGCGTCACCTTCGCGACGCTCGCGCCGGACGAGCTTAGCGCCAACATCAAATTCGCGCCGGACGAACAGGCGCTGAAATGCGCCGTCGCGCCCGACGCATTCGCGGCGCTCGACAACGCCTGGGGGCGGCGCGGCTGGACCTGCGCGACGCTTGCGGCCTTGAGCGAAGCCGAACTCAAGGCCGCGCTGGAAATGGCCTGGCGCCACGCGGGGCCGAAGGTGAAAACGCGCAAGCGACGCTAAGTCGTGTTGCGTCTGGCGGGACCCGACTGCCGCCTCACGCAGGCCTCGTCCTTGTAACTCATTGTCTGCGTCTTCTGGTATCGTTGGAGGCGCGGATGCGGAGGGGACGCCGGCTCGTCCTT
>JGI12659J15293_10000795_pt1 | contig 10117 bp, 7 predicted proteins | sample JacPinW_OM2H0_O1_FD_15293 | JGI IMG/M metagenome (IMG submission 15293) | reverse complement strand
AGCACGATCGCCGCCGAGCACATGATCGGCGCGTTTCGCGCCAATGGCGGCGAAGCGGTCGCCGTCATGAGCACGAACGCGGACCGGGCGACGAGTTACGCAAAAAAGCATGGGATCGCGCATGCAACGACGAGCTTGAAAGAGCTGGTCGAATCCAAGGACCTGGACGCNGTCTACATCTCCACCACCAACGAGCTGCACCGGGATCAGGTCTTTGCCGCCGCGGCGGCTGGAAAGCATGTCTTGTGTGAGAAACCACTCGCGTTGACGCTAAAGGACGCGCGCGCGATGGTCGCGGAATGCCGCAAGCGCGGCGTCGTCATGGGGACCAATCACCACCTCCGTAACGCCGCGACGCATCGGGCTATGCGGGAGGCGATCAAGCAGGGGCGGGTTGGCAAGCCGCTGTTCGCGCGGGTGTTCCACTCCGTCTATCTGCCCGCGCATCTGCAAGGCTGGCGGCTCGATCGCCCCGATGCGGGCGGCGGTGTTATTCTGGATATCACCGTTCATGACGCCGACACGCTTCGATTCGTCCTCGACGACGAACCAAAATCGGTTGTGGCCATGACCTCGCACGGCGGCATGGGCCGCGAGGGGCTGGATGACGGGGCCATGGGCGTCATCCGCTTCTCGAACGGCGTCCTGGCGCAATTTCACGATGGATTCACCACCAAATACGCGACGACCGGCTTCGAGGTGCATGGAGAGGTGGGTTCGTTGATTGGCCGCGACTGTATGACGCAAACGCCGAAGGGCGAGGTGACCTTAAGGACCGCGGGCGGCGACGAGCAGCTCAAACTCGATCACGAGAACCTGTACGCGCGTTCGATCCGTCTGTTTGAGGACGCCGTTCAAGGACGTGGGGCCCCTTCAGCGAGCGGCGAGGACGGAGTTAAGTCCTTGAGCGTCGCGATTTCCGCGGCTGTCGCGGCGCGCACGGGCGCGGAGACTCCCGTCGATCTGACGGTCTGAGGACAGCAATGGCCAGGCCAAAGGTCATTTCCGCAAGCGACGCCGCCCGTCTCATTCCCGACGGCGCGGTGGTCACTGTGTCATCCTCGTCCGCGCTTGGATGTCCCGATGCGACGCTCGCGGCGATCGGCGCACGCTTCGACGCCGAGGGCCACCCGCGCAATATCACCACCCTGCACCCGATCGCCGCTGGGGACATGTGGGGCGTCAAGGGGGTCGATCACCTCGCTAAGTCTGGCTGCCTTGCGCGCGTTCTCGCGGGATCCTATCCGTCGGGCCCTTCTTCGGCCGAACCGCCGGAAATCTGGAAGATGATTACGAGCGACGCGATCCCGGCCTACAACGTGCCGTCCGGCATATTGTTCGACATCCATCGCGAGGCCGCGGCCAAGCGGCCGGGTGTGCTGACGAAGATCGGGATGGACACGTTCGTTGATCCTGTCCATCAGGGCTGCGCCATGAACGCCAAGGCAGCGGCCGATCCGATTGTCAAGCGCGTCGATTTCGCTGGCGAGAATTGGCTTTTTTTTCCGAGCATCACGCCGCAAGTCGCCATCATCCGCGCAACAACCGCCGACGAGCGCGGAAACCTTTCCTACGAACACGAGGGCGGCATCCTCGGGCCGCTCGATCAGGCGCTCGCCGTGCGCAACAACGGCGGCGTGGTCATCGCGCAGGTCAAGCGCCTCGCGGCGGCAGGAACACTGAGGCCGCACGACGTCGTCGTTCCAGGCGTGCTGGTCGACTACATCGTGGTCGCGCCCGAGCAGCTGCAGACGACCCACACGGCCTACGAGCCGGCGATTTCAGGCGAGGTCTTTCGACCGCTGTCGTCGTTTGAGACGCCGAAGTTCGATATCGCCAAGGTCATCGCAAGGCGCGTTGCGCAAGAGCTCCGCGACGGGGATGCTGTCAACATCGGCTTCGGCATCTCGGCCAATGTGCCGCGGATCCTCATCGAGGAGGGACGTCACGGCGCGGTGACCTGGGTGATCGAGCAAGGCGCCGTCGGCGGCGTGCCGCTGCTCGACTTCCAGTTCGGCTGCGCCTCCAACGCCGAGGCCATTGTCCAGTCGCCGCACCAGTTCATCTACTTCCAGGGCGCGGGCTTCGACATGTCGCTGCTCTCGTTCTTGCAGATCGACCGCGGCGGTTCGGTCAATGTCTCGAAGCTCGGCGTGCGTCCGCATGTCACTGCGGGCGCCGGCGGGTTCGTTGACATTACCGCGCGCGCGAAGAAGATCGTCTTCTCCGGTTATTTCACCGCCGGCGCAAAACTCGAGGTCGATGACGGCGCAGTCAGGATCGCAAAGGAAGGCAAGGTCAAGAAGCTCGTCGAAGCCGTCGAGCAGATTTCGTTCTCCGGCCCGCGAGCGGTCGATCAAGGGCAGGAAATCGTCTACGTCACCGAACGTTGCGTGCTGCGGCTCGAGAAAGACGGCGTGACAATCACCGAACTTGCGCCGGGCGTCGATCTCGAGCGCGACGTCCTCGCCCAGGCCGAGTTTCCGCTGCGCGTCGCGAAAAACATCCGCAAAATGGACCCCGCTTTGTTTCACGCCCCGCCAATCAGGCTTGAGCTTCGCCCGGCGAAGGAGCTGGCTCTGTGAGCCCCTTTGTCGAACTGCGCTTCGAGGGACCGCTCGCGCGGCTGACGCTGAAACGCGCCGACAAGCTCAACGCGCTTGATCGCGCGATGATCGACGCCCTCGCCGATGCGGCGCGCACCATCGACGCCTCATCCGAAGCGCGAGTCGCGATTCTCTCAGGCGAAGGCAAGGCGTTCTGCGCCGGCGGCGACATCGGCGCCTGGGGGGGCCTCCCTCCCCTCGAGATGTGGCGCGACTGGACGCGCGCGGGCCATCGCGCCTTCGAGGCGCTTGCGCGCCTGCGTGTTCCGCTCATCGCCGCGGTGACCGGGTACGCCTTCGGCGGCGGCCTCGAACTGGCGGCTGTCGCCGACATTCGCATCGCCGAGAGCGGGATCAAGCTCGGCCTTCCGGAATCAGGTCTTGGCATGGCGCCGGGCTGGTCGGGCACGCAGAGGCTCACGCGCCGCTTCGGCGCGTCGGTCGTGCGGCGCATGGCTTTGGCCGGCGCCATGTTCTCAGCCGAAGAGGCATTGGCGCTCGGCCTCGTCGACGAGTTGGCCGCCAGGGGTGAGGGCGTCGTGCGGGCGGAGGCGCTCGCGGCCGATATCGCCAAGCGCGGGCCGCTCGCGGTGCAAATGGTGAAAGCGATGATCAATGCCGCTGAAGGCGAGGATCGCGATGCGCCGATCGAGGGCCTGGCCGGAGCGCTCACGGCGTTCACCCAAGATCTCGCTGAAGGCGTCGCCGCGTTTCGCGGCAAGCGGCCGCCAGCGTTCTCCGGTCGATAGACATTGCGGAGGCGAAAGACATCGATAATCGGGAGCCGATCAACGGTTTCTGGATCCGGCGCCGGACCGCTTCCGGTGGGAGCAACGTGTGGGAAGGGTAGAAAAATGACATTGAGGGCAATCTTGATGGGCGGAGCAGCCGTCGCGTGGGCGGTCGGTCTCTCCGGCGGCGCACATGCGGCGGACAGCAAGGAAGTGCAGATGCTGCATTGGTGGACGTCGGGCGGGGAAGCGGCGGCGCTGAGCGTCATCAAGGATTATCTGGCGAAGGAAGGGTACGCGTGGAAGGATGTGCCGGTCGCCGGCGGCGGCGGCGAGGCCGCGATGACGACGCTGAAGGCCATGGTCGCCGCCGGCAATCCGCCGACCGCCTCGCAGATCCTCGGCTATTTCGCCCTCGACTATGCCGAAGCGGGCAAGCTCGGCGACGTCACTTCGCTCGCCGAGAAGGGCGGCTGGGCCAAGGTCATCCCGACCGCGCTGCAGAAATTCACAACCACCGACGGCAAGTGGGATGCAGTCCCGATCAACATCCATTCCGTTAACTGGATCTGGGTCAACAAGGCGATCATGGACAAGATCGGCGGAACCGCGCCGAAGAATTTCGACGAGTTCGTAGCCCTCCTCGACAAGGCCAAGAAGGCCGGCGTCATTCCCCTCGCGCTCGGCGGACAGCCCTGGCAGGAAGCGACGCTGTTCGACTCCGTCGTGATGTCGACCGGCGGCCCGGACTTTTACAAGAAGGCCTTCATCGATCTCGACGACAGCGCGCTGAAATCGGATACGATGAAAACGTCTTTCGACAACCTCGCGAAGCTGCGCGACTACGTCGATCCCAACTTCGCCGGCCGCGACTGGAACCTCGCGACCGCCATGGTCATCAAGGGCGACGCGCTGCTTCAGGTCATGGGCGACTGGGCGAAGGGCGAATTCAAGGTCGCCAACAAGGAGCCGGGCAAGGACTATTTCTGCTACCGCTTCCCCGGCACCGACGGCACGGTGATCTACAACACCGACATGTTCGCGTTCTTCAACGTCTCCGCCGACCGCAAGGCCGCGCAGAACGCGCTGGCTGAAGCGTCCATGAACCCTGAGGTCCAGTCCGCCTTCAACGTCATCAAGGGATCGGTTCCGGCTCGCATCGACGTGCCCGACACCGCCTTCGACATGTGCGGCAAGAAGGGCATCGCCGACGTGAAGGCCGCCAACGAGAAGGGCACGTTCGTCGGTTCCATGGCGCAGAACTACGCGCAGCCGCCCGCCATCGGCACCGGCGCTTATCATGACGTCGTGACCAAATTCTTCCATGGCGAGATCAAGACCTCCGATCGGGCGGTCGCAGAGCTCGACAAGGCGATCAACGCCGCGAAATGATCGCCAAGCGACCTTCTCCCGCCTGCGTGGGAGAACGCCCGCACAGCCGGCGATGAAACGTTCGCGGGAGGGAAACGGGCATGACTACGGCGATTGACCCAGTCGTCGCTTACGCGGTCGAGGGACCGCGCCCTGGTCTCAAGGACCATCTTCGCGACTGGATTCCGAGGCTGGTTCTCGCGCCTTCGTTCGCGCTGGTCCTCATCTTCGTTTACGGCTTCAACCTTTGGACGCTTCTGATCTCCTTCACGAACTCCAAGGCCTTCGCCAACTTCAACTTCATCGGCTGGGGGAATTACGCCAAGCTCTGGACCTGGACGTTCGAGACCGATCCGCCGTCGAATTGGTACACGGCGCTGGTCAACATGGTCATCTTCGGCGGACTCTATGTCATCTTCTGCCTTGTGCTCGGTTTGGCGCTCGCGATCCTATTGGACCAGAAGATTCGCGGCGAAGGCATCCTGAGGCCGCTCTATCTCTATCCGCTCGCGCTCTCTTTCATTGTCACCGGCACGGCGTGGAAGCTTTTCCTCGACCCGCGCATCGGTCTAGAGAAGGCTGTCCATGACCTTGGCTGGACAAGCTTCCACTTCGACTGGGTCGTCAACCCGCGCATGATGATCTATTGCGTCGCGATCGCCGGCATCTGGCAGACCTCTGGTTTTGTCATGGCGATGTTCCTAGCGGCGTTGCGCGGAATCGATGGCGAGATCCTGAAGGCGGCGCAGATTGATGGCGCCTCCGCCTACGCAACCTACCGCCGGATCATTATTCCGATGATGCGGCCTGTCTTCATGTCGGCGCTGATCATCCTCACCCACATGGCGATCAAATCCTATGATCTCGTCCTGTCCGTCACCGGCAAAAATCCGGGCGGCGCGGCCGAGCTGCCGTCGACATTCATGTATTCCTACACCTTCACCCGCAATCAGATGGCGGTCGGTTCGGCAAGCGCGATCATCATGCTCATGACCATCGCCGCGATCATGGTCCCCTATCTCTATTCCGAGCTGAGGGAGAAACACTGATGACCGCCGCAGCTGACGCGCTTGTCGCCGGGCGATCGCGGGAACCGGCGCGCCACTCGATGACGACCCGCGTCATCATCTACGGCGTGCTTGTCCTGTTCGCGATCGTCTACCTCCTGCCGCTCGTCGTCATGGTGATGACGTCGCTGAAACCGCTCGACGAAGTCACGGGCGGAAACATGTTCTACTTCCCGCACGACCTGACCTTCGAGCCGTGGAAGAAAGCCTGGGGTACGACCTGCGTCGGCCTGACTTGCGAAGGCATCAAGGGCTACGTCTGGAATTCGGTGAGAATGGTCGTCCCGGCCGTCCTCATTTCGACTTTGCTCGGCGCGCTCAATGGCTACGTATTGACCAAATGGCGATTCCCCGGCCACAAGCTCGTGTTCGGCATGATGCTGTTCGCCTGCTTCATTCCGTTCCAGTCCGTGCTCATTCCGATGGCGATGATCCTCGGCAAGCTCGGTGCCTTGGGGCAGACGCTTATCGATGCGACCGGCTTCTCGTGGGGGTTCGGCAACCCCACCGTTAATCTCGTGCTCGTGCACGTGGTCTATGGCCTCGGCTTCACAACGCTCTTTTTCCGCAATTACTACGAGACGTTTCCGACCGAGCTCGTGAAGGCGGCGCAGATCGACGGAGCGAGCTTCTTCCAGATCTTCCGACGCATTCTGCTGCCGAATTCAGCGCCCATCTTCATCGTGACCGTAATCTATCAGTTCACCAACATATGGAATGACTTCCTGTTCGGTTCGACCTTTGCTGCAGGCGACTCGAGTCCAATGACCGTCGCGCTCTACAATATCGTCAACACCTCGACCGGCGTTATTGAATACAACGTCAATATGGCGGCCGCGATTATCGCTGCTGCGCCGACTCTCGTCGTTTACATCCTCGCCGGACGATATTTCGTGCGCGGCCTCATGGCCGGCGCAGTGAAAGGATGAGCAATGGCCACTCTCGAAATCCGCGCGCTCCGCAAGCGATTCGGCGCCCTGGAAATCCTCAAGGGCATCGACATCTCGCTCGAGAAAGGCGGCTTTCTCGTGCTGGTTGGACCGTCCGGCTGCGGCAAGTCCACCCTGCTCAACACGATCGCGGGGCTCGAGTCGATCAGCTCCGGCGAGATCCTGATCGGCGGCCAGGTCGTCAACGACCTGCACCCATCGAAGCGCGACATCGCCATGGTGTTCCAGTCCTACGCGCTCTATCCGAACATGTCCGTCGCCGAGAACATTGCGTTCGGGATGGAAATGCGCGGCGTGCCTAAGCCCGACCGCGAGAAGGCGGTCGCAGCCGTCGCCAAGACGCTGCAGATCGAGCACTTGCTGAGCCGACGGCCCAGCCAGCTTTCAGGCGGTCAACGGCAACGCGTAGCCATGGGCCGAGCGCTCGTGCGCCAACCGCGCGTGTTCCTGTTCGACGAGCCGCTCTCGAATCTTGACGCCAAGCTGCGCGTCGACATGCGCGTCGAGATCAAGCGGCTCCACCAGCAAACTGGGACAACGATCGTCTATGTCACTCACGATCAGATTGAGGCGATGACGCTCGCGACCAAGATTGCGGTCCTGAAGGATGGCGAACTGCAGCAGGTCGGGACGCCTCACGAAATTTACAATTCGCCGTCCAACCTCTTTGTCGCCGACTTCATGGGTTCACCGGCCATGAATCTCCTCGAAGGCACGGTGAAGGGACTGAACGGCGCACGGCGAATTGTGCTTGAACGTCACGAACATCCGCCAATCATTCTTCCGATCCCGGCAAATGCCGACGAGAGCCGACTGTCTGACGGCGCCAAGGTCATTTTTGGCATCCGGCCAGAGGCGGTTAACGACAAGGACGGCGTGGATCGCGGCGCGCGGTCAGTCGCCACCTTCGAGGCCCGGGTGGAGATCGTCGAGCCGGCGGGCTCGGATACGTTTGTCGTCACCCGCGCCGCTGGCAAAGAACTCACCGCGCGCGTGCGAGCCGACACCCAGTTGCGCATCGGCGAGAACCATACCTTCGCCTTCAACCTCGACAAGGCAGTGCTGTTCGATCCTCAGACGTCGCGCCGGATTTGAAACAGCCGATCCATGGCCAACTCGGAAACTGTCGACATCCTGATTGTCGGCTCGGGCATGGGCGGAGCGACATCAGCGGCCGGCCTGGCGCCGACTGGAGCGCGGATTCTCATCCTCGAGCGGGGGCTACGTCTTCGCGACAGCGCTGATGCGCGCGACGTCCGCGCGATCTTCCAGCGTGGCGTTTTCCGCCCCGACGAGACCTGGCTCGACGGAGCGGGTCAACCCTTCAATCCGGGCAATTACTACTACGTCGGGGGCAACTCCAAGCTCTACGGCGCCGTGCTGTTTCGCTTCCGGGCGCGGGACTTCGAGCCTGTCGCCTATCGCGACGGGGCGACGCCGGGTTGGCCGTTTTCCTACGAGGAGCTCGAACCCTGGTACGGCCTCGCCGAGAAGCTTTACAATGTCCGCGGCGCGATCGGGTTTGACCCAACGGAGCCCGCGCATTCGGCCCCCTACCCTTTTGGCCCCGTGCCGGATGAACCGGCGATCGGTAAAGTCCGGGAGCGCTTGAAGCGTGTCGGGCTGCACCCTTCGCCTCTACCGCTCGGCGTCGACCTCGACAAATGGCTTAGCCGTGCGAAAACGCCGTGGGACGCCTTCCCCGACACGGGGACTGGCAAGATGGATGCGGAGACCTGCGGTCTCGACAAAGCCCTCGCTTATGACAATGTCGGGCTACGGGAAGACGCTCGCGTCGAGCGGCTGCTGATGGGTCCAGACGGCAAGCGGACCAGCGGCGTAGAAGCATCGATTGCCGGGGAACGCAAAACGATATCGGCTGGGATCGTGATCCTTGCCGCGGGCGCCGTGAACTCCGCCGTTCTGCTTCTCGCGTCTGGCGAAAACGGCGTCGCCAATCGCTCCGGCACAGTCGGCCGACATTTCATGAATCACAATTGCTCGGCGGTGCTGGCCATCGATCCCCGTACAATCAACGACTCCGTCTATCAGAAGACGCTCGGCATCAACGATTTCTATTTGGATGACGGGCATGGCGGACCGCCGCTCGGCAACATTCAGCTCCTTGGCCGCGTAACCGCGCCAATCTTGAAGTCAAGCATTCCGCGGGCGCCGGAGTGGGCGCTCAATCTCATGAGCCGCCGCTCAGTAGACTGGTACGCGATGAGCGAGGATCTGCCGAATCCAGAAAGCCGCGTCACCGTGGAAGGCGGGCAGATCCGGCTCGACTGGAGGCGCAGCAACTGGAGCGCTCATGAGGGACTCGTCAAGGCGTTCAAGGAGCGATTGCGCGCCGCCGGCTATCCGATCGTTTTGACGAAGCCGTTCGACCGGCGAACGCCCTCTCACCAATGCGGCACCGTGCGCATCGGGTCAAATCCTGCGACCTCGCCACTCGATCCTTATTGCCGCGCCTGGGACCACCCGAACCTCCTCGTCGTCGACGCCTCATTTCTCCCGACGTCGGCGGCGGTCAATCCGTCGTTGACGATCGCTGCTCAGGCGCTCCGTGTCGCCGATCATATCGCCAAGACAGACCTTCGAACGGCCTGAGGATTCGACGATGGCGTACGACTACATCATTGTCGGCGGCGGTTCAGCGGGTTGCGTCCTGGCCAACCGCTTGAGCGCCGATCCCTCGATCAACGTTCTTCTCCTCGAGGCAGGCGGCTCCGACTGGAACCCCCTGTTCAGAATGCCCGCAGGCTTCGCCAAAATGACCAAAGGGGTCGCCAGCTGGGGCTGGAGCACGGTTCCGCAGAAGCATCTCAATGGCCGTGTCATTTGGTACACCCAGGCCAAGGTGATCGGAGGTGGCTCGTCGATCAACGCTCAACTTTACACGCGCGGCAATGCGAAGGACTACGATGCTTGGGCAAGCGAGGCAGGGGCGACCGGCTGGAGCTATCGCGAGGTTCTTCCCTATTTCAAGCGCAGCGAGGACAACCAGAAGCTCCACAACGCCTATCACAGCTATGGCGGGCCGCTCGGGGTGTCCTATCCCATCAATCCGCCCCCCATCAGCTACGCTTTCTTACGCGCCGCGCAGGAACTCGGCATTCCCTTCAACGACGATTTCAACGGCGCGGTCCAGGACGGGATCGGCCACTACCAGCTCTCCACCCGCAACGCCGAGCGATCTTCAGCATCCACCGCTTTTGTGAAGCCGATAGAGAGCAGGAAGAATCTTACGGTTCGCCTCAACGCCCAAACGCTGAAGATCGAAGTCCAAAACGGCCGCGCCATTGGGGTGACAGTCGTCTCGGGCGCCGGGACCGAGACACTGAACGCGGACCGGGAGATTATCATCAGCTGCGGCGCTATCGGCTCGC
>JGI12659J15293_10000787_pt1 | contig 10186 bp, 9 predicted proteins | sample JacPinW_OM2H0_O1_FD_15293 | JGI IMG/M metagenome (IMG submission 15293) | reverse complement strand
GGGAGGAGCGCTTTAGCGCTCCGAAAAAATCCGCGCCCCGATCTCCGGCTTCAGCCGCGGAAGAGTTCTGCCACGCCGATTCGCAGCTGATTGTATAAGTTTCCTCGCGAAATCTGCCCAAGAATAAACCGCCGACATTAAGGGTCGATGAAAATATCGTCATAGCTCGCATTTTTTTTCAGAGCCGGGAGGCTCCCGCCTCCCGAAACCCAGCGCAACGATGACCACACCCATCAAATCAAAGCCGCCACATGCCGCACAATCATCAAATCTTCATTCGTTTTAATCACCCGCACTTTTACGCGACTCTCGCCTGACGATATCACCGCCGCATTAGCTTCGTTTCCGCCCGCATCCAACCGAATCCCCAAAAACTCCAATCCATCGCAAATACCTTTGCGAACCACCGGCGCCTTTTCGCCAATCCCTCCCGCAAACACAAACACATCCAGCCCGCCAAGCACCGCCGCATACGCGCCGACATATTTCTTAGCTCGAGAGCAAAAAAGATCCACAGCATCCGCGGCTTGAGAATCTTGGCCGGCCTTCTCAATCAACTCTTTCATATCGGCAGACGTCCCTGAAACTCCCAGCAGTCCAGATTTTTTATTCAGCAACGCACTCGCATTTTTCCCGCCCAATTTCTTCTCCTCGACCAGATAGAGAAGCGCCCCCGGATCGAAGTCGCCAGAACGCGTCGCCATGACCAGTCCCTCGAGCGGCGTAAATCCCATTGACGTGTCAATGCTCTTCCCTTCTTTCACCGCGACCATGCTGGCGCCGCTGCCAAGATGCGCGATGATCACCCGCCCGTTGGCAAGCTCTCCGTCAAGCGATTGCAATTCGCTCATCACGTACTCATACGAGAGTCCATGGAATCCATATCGAAAAATTCCATCGTCGTAGAAACGTCGCGGCAGCGCGTACATCCGCGCAATTTTTGGGAGGGACTGATGGAACGCGGTGTCGAAACATGCCACTTGGAGAAGATCCGGAAATTTCTTGGCGATGAAATTTATTCCAGCGATCGCCGCCGGTAGATGATCGGGATCGAGTGGAATAAGCCTTTCGATCTCGGACATAAATTCCGGCGTAATTTTTTGAGGATCTCTATATCGAGGCCCGCCGTGGACAAGCCGGTGACCCACCGCCGCAAGTCCCGTAAGAAATCCGCGTTCGCCCATCCACGCGAGCATAGCTTCCAGCGCGGCGTTCGACTTCGCGCCGTCGAGCACGCTGTCTAAGAGCGACTTCCCACTAGCATCCGCAATCTTCAGCCGTCCCTTCGCGCCCCCACCCTGCTCCACGGATATCGAAAGCACAAGCTCCATTCGTCGCGCCGGCATCCTGCCGGCGTCTTTGACTTTGGCTCCCGCTATCTCATCCTGAACCCCCGCGTCATACAACGCCGATTTCAGCGTCGCCGACCCCCGGTTCACCGTCAAAATCCGCCGTTTAAGTTCTCCCGTCACGAACCCATCCTACTCCGGCACCAGTTTTATTCTCCCACTACTTTTCTTCAGAGCCGGGAGGCCCCTGCCCCCGGAGCCAATGCACGGTCGGCACGCCCGTTCTATTCGTGCAGCCACGCCCGCAAGCACTTGTAGCGGCGGGCTTTCTTAGCCCGGGACGCTGATCGCTGGCTATACGTGCGCCACGTGCGTCCAATTTCGCATCTTCCGCAAAATCAAAGCACAATTTCGTAAGATTTTCGTGTCCCAATCCCACTGATTCCCCGACACTTCCCCAAATCCTTACACCCAATGCATTTGCGCACACCCCGCGACGCATGTTATAATTGGCCCCTTTAATTAACCTAACATTATGATACTTATAGAGTTAATACGGAGAGCACCGCTCTCGCGCCGTCACGGCGGCCGCGAGCGCAGATGCCCCGCTCTGACATGGGAAGCACCCCTCGGAGGCAGGCACCCGGCTCTGCCAAACGGCTCAGCGTCCCCGTTTCACTCTTCCATCTCCCCTTTCCTCCCCATTTCTAATCGAGACTGGAAATTATTAGAAACGCCTGCAACTCAAACAAAACAATCACCACGACCCATGTCTAATCGAGACAAAATGAGGGGGTCAAACGAAGCCATTTCGAGCGCAATTTATGAACGGCTGAAATCCTTGTGGTACCGTAACCACAGTACCAGCTAGAATGTGCCTTCCATGTTGGCGGGCCTGAACTTTACTATGAATGACCACATTAGGAGCTAGATTGAGGGTGCGCCGGCTTTGAACGAAGCCGGGTAGATGTGATTCATGCAGGGCGGCACCTAAACCGTGCCGCGAGCCCGAAGAGGAGAACCAGCCCATGGTCACGGAACGCCGGCAATCGCCCCGAGTTACCCCCTACGAACCGGTCTACATCAGCTTCCCCAATCAGAACCGCGGCGTCGTCATTGATGCCTGCGAAAATGGTCTGCAGTTTCGGGCCGAAGCTCCGGTCGAGCACGATCAGGGCGCGGTTTCCATCCGATTCACCTTCAGCCCCTTCGCTGAAATGGAAACGGTTGCCGACATCATCTGGATCGACGCAGAAAGCAAAACCGGTGGCCTGCAATTCAGGGATCTACCTGAGGCCTCGCGCGCGAACATCGGCAGATGGCTCGAGCAGAATGCCCTCCCGCTGCCACCTCGAGCGGAGTCGGCGCCGGAAATCAAAGTAGTAAACGATATTGGAAGCGAACCCATCTTGGCCGGCGCGGATGAATTTGCGTTGACGGCACCCGCGGGTGACGATGGGTCTCGCGCCGGAGCTTCCGCGCCAAGTTCGGAGTTCGCAGCGCCATGGCGGCCTCCCGCGGGCGCGCGCTTCAATCCGGGAGATGCTCCGCGGAGCGGAGTTCGCACCGCCGTAACCGTCATTCTATGTTTGGTGTTTGTTGGCGTAACTGGCCTCGCCGCTTACATCTATTGGCGCACCGGCGGGGACACGCAGGCGCTCGGCAAGGTTTTGTCCAACTGGCGCTGGGACTCGCAGTCTGACGCGCAGACCTCGCCGACAGCGAACGCAATTAGCCCGCTATTGTTGCCTCCATCGAAGAATCGTCGAGCACGGCCCGTTGTCTCGGGGCGCGAAGCGGCCCTTAGATGGTCCTCGGGCACAGGCCCCGGAGAAGCCGAACTCAACACTGGATTGCAATATCTGGGCGGAGATGGCGGGCAGGCCGAAACGGCAGTCGCCGTGAAGTGGCTGTGGGCTTCAGAGAAAAAAGGAAATATGAGAGCCGCAATGCTTCTTGCCGATCTGTATGCGTGGGGACGTGGCGTGCCTCAGAATTGCGAACAAGCGCGGGTGCTGCTGATCGCCGCATCGAATCGCGGAAGCGCGGAAGCCTCGCAGCAGCTGCAAGACATGGAAGCGGACGGTTGTGCCAGCGCGGAAGCTCGCTAGGAAACCAGGAGTTCGAAAATGATTACCCCAGACACTCATTTCGAAACGAACCGCCAGGAACACAGTTTGTTGCCCGCTTCTCGCGGCTTAAAACATAAATCTGCATGGGCAACCGCTCGGCGTTGCAGTTATCTCGCGGCCGTATTGATCGCGATCTCCGCCGCCACGTGCACCACGGTTATTGCTCAAACCAGTTTTCAAACGAATCTAGGAACGAGATCTCCCAAAGCCGCGTGCGTCAACAACGCCGCCAAGTGGGGATACGTCGACAGTACAGGTAAGCTCGTGATTAACCCGAAGTTTGACTCGACTGAACCGTTTTCCGACGACTTGGCTGCCGTTCAAGTTGACGGCAAATGGGGATTTATAGACCCAACAGGAAACATGGCCATCCCTCTTCGGTTCAATAAAGCGAATTCGTTTGCCGAGCATTTGGCAGCGGTTCAAGTCGGTAAAAAATGGGGCTACATCGACAAGACCGGCAACCTGGTGATTCCTGCTCAGTTTGATTTTGCTCAGAAGTTCTCCGAACAGTTCGCGGCCGTGCAAGTCGACCGCAAATGGGGTTACATCGATACGACCGGCAAGGTTCTTATTGCTCCAAAGTTCGACAGCGCAAAGCGATTCTCCGAGGGGCTAGCCGCGGTGCAACTCGATCATAAGTGGGGTTACGTCGATGCGGCCGGCACAATCGTGATCGCTCCGCACTTTGACGGCGCAGCTTCGTTCTCCGAACAATTGGCTCTGGTTCAGAGCGCTGGAACGTTTGGCTACATTGACAAGACGGGGCACGCCGTAACTCCACCGCGCCTTACATCGGCCGGCGCTCTTTCTCTTCAGCACGTCTCCGAACAGCGGGATCCAGTCGAAGTCGGCGGCAGGTATGATTACATCGACAAGGTCGGAAACGTGGTTATTCCCTTGCAGGTCGAGGGAGTTTGCGGCCTTTAGCCTGATCTCACGAGTCCGAACATAACACCGCCCCGGGTCATCACGAGACTTGCCCGTTGCCAAACTGATTCCAGGCGCAGTACAGTGAATCACTTGCACGCAACGCGCCCGTAGCTCAGCTGGATAGAGCATCTGCCTTCGAAGCAGAGGGTCGGGAGTTCGAATCTCTCCGGGCGCGCCACAAACTTCAAAATAGATACGCTTACTATCGCGAATAGCGTGTTGTGCTGACCTGCGCACAACGTGCAATTGCGGACAGTATTGAAATTCACTCGGTCTGACACTGAGAGCTCACCGTTTCTTAAGGAGACTCTCATTGAAGATTTCCGCAGTGTTATTCGCAGTGCTCGTAAGTCTGGGCGGGTCTACGATGGTCCAGGCTCAAACCACAGTATCGACCGACAATAATCAGACATCAACCTACCGAGTAAGCGTAGTCAGCCGCACGACACGAGCGGTGAGTTACAGACACCGCAGCGGATCAACGAAAATCGATTTCCTCGGCACCGATTTGATGCCAACAGCAGCGGGCGAGGCGAAAGTCGAGAGCAAGCGCGGCGCGATGTCCATCGAAGCTGAATTTTCTGGACTCGATAGGCCGACGAGCTTTGGCACTGAATATCTGACATATGTATTGTGGGCGATTTCGCCGGAGGGACGGCCGGTCAACATCTGCGAAGTATTAGTGGGCGATAACCATCGCAGCAAGCTCGAAGTGACCACGGACCTTCAGGCTTTCGCGCTGATCGTGACCGCGGAACCTTATTACGCGGTGCGCCGTCCGAGCAATGTCGTCATCCTCGAAAACGCGATTCGCTCCGACACCGTGGGCGCAAGCGAGGCCGTGGACGCGAAGTATGAACTCATCGATCGCGGCGGCTATGTTCCCACGGGCTATCATTTCGATCCCGTCGTCATGAATGCGAAACTCCCACTCGAATTTTTCGAAGCGCGCAATGCCGTGCGAATCGCCAAGTCAGCCGGAGCAGAGACGTACGCGACCGCCAGCTATGAAAACGCGGTCCGTCAAATGAAGCAGGCGGACGATCTCGCGATCAACAGACACGTTGACAAGAAATCACTGATCGCGGCGTCACGCGAAGTTGTGCAGACGGCGGACGACGCTCGCGAAATCGCCGTGAAAACGATTGATGCAAATCGCGTGAACTCCGACAGGGATGCGGCAGCAGCGCAAGTTGCAGATGCAAACGCCAAATCCGACGCCGATAGGCTCGCTCGTAAGGACGCAGAAGCAGCGACTTCGGATGCCGACCGCCGACGCGCGGACGCCGACCGCAAACGTGCCGACGCCGATGCGGCTGCGCTTGCCGCACAGCAGAAACAGCACGATGCTCAAGCGGACGCGGATCAGAATCGCGCCGCAGCTGCGGACGCCAACAGGGCGGCTGCGGACGCGCAACAGGGTCAGAAAGACGCAGAGGCGCAATCGGATCGCGATCGAGCCGCTGCAGCGTCTTCGGATCAGCAACTACAGCAAGCGGTGCAGGATCGTGAAGAACTTCGGGCCAAATTACTGCTACAGTTCAACGCAATTCTCGCGACTCGCGACACCGCTCGCGGCCTGGTCGTGAATTTGTCGGACGTGCTTTTTGACACCGGCAAGTACACGCTTCGTCCGCTGGCGCGCGAGAAGCTAGCCAAAATATCCGGAATCGTTCTTGCTTATCCCGATTTGAGGCTAGCCATCGAAGGCAATACGGATAGCGTCGGCGGCGACGCTATGAATCAGACGCTTTCGGAACAGCGGGCTGATGCCGTTCGGGATTACCTGGCGCAGCAAAACATTCCTATGACGTCAATGACGGCGCAGGGATTCGGTAAGACGCAACCTGCTGCGACCAATGATACGGCGGAAGGACGTCAAGAGAATCGCCGCGTCGAGATGATCGTGTCGGGCGACGTAATCGGAACTACGGTTGGAGCAGTATCGCTAAATCTTCCTGTGCCTAGCCGTCCGTAAGACGGTTGGCGGAAAATTGCCGAGCCCCGGCGGATTGCGCATCGCCGGGGCTTGGCACACATCACGTCCGCGAATGTCGCTCGTCCGCTTGCTTACTATTTCAGACTTTCTATATACGCGATAAGTGTCTTCAAATCGTCTGGCGGCAAATCTACTTTGGGCATGCCGCCAGCAATCATCTTGGCTGTGGGATGCGCGAAAAGTTCGACAAGTTGATCGGATGTAAATTTAGCTGAGATTCCGACGAGGGCCGGAGCCGCAGCCGTGCCAATTCCGCCACCACCGTGGCAGGCGTTGCAGGATTGCGCCTCGAAAATTGTTTTTCCCTTCGCCGCAAGCGGATCGGCGAGAGACACATTCGCGGCAGCCAAGGAGCCGGAAGAAAGCTCAGGCTCAAATGGTTTGCGCATGAAGTCGTTTTCTTCGGTCTTTTGCAAAGCCAGTTGCTTCGCAACTCCAGGATCGTGCTGGTCCTGATACTCACTTCGAAGCCCCAGGCCCACGAGCGCGACAATAACGAATACATAGGCTCCCATCGCCACGGGCCGTTTCCATGGACGCCGCTCGATGCTGCGATCCAAAAACGGCAGAGCGACTACAGCGATAACGAGAATCATGGGAATAACCAGAATCCCGATTACCGAAACCGCGCCGTGCCAATATTTCAGCCACTGAAAAATGGGGAGGTAATACCACTCCGGCCGCGGCACGTACTGCGCATTTGCCGGATCGGCCGCTGGACCTAACGGCACCGGCGCGAAAAAGGCCAAGACGCCGAGTCCGGCTATGAGAAGAGCCGTGAGCGAGAGATCCATCATCACCTGGCGCGGGTAGAACGGCTCCGTCTTCTGTTTAGGGTTGTAGGGATCTTCGCTGATTGGTCCGGCTGCGCCAGCCTTGCGGAAGAGAAAAATGTGCGAGGCTACCAGGGCAAAAATGAATGCTGGAATCAAAAAAACATGGGCCACAAAAAAGCGTGAGACAGTGAGCGTTCCCATTTCAGTTCCGCCGCGCACGAGACGCGTGAGGCTCTCACCAATTCCGGGGATTTCGCCGATCGCGTTTGTGCCGACTGCCGTGGCGAAGTAAGCTCTCTGGTCCCATGGAAGCAAATAACCGGTGAAGGCCATTCCCAACACGAGCCCGAATAGCGCACATCCGGAGATCCAAAGAATTTCGCGGCGGCCCTTGTAAGCGCCGTAGAGGTACGTCTGAGAGAGGTGAAGGAGCAAGACAACAACCATCGCGCTCGATCCGTAGGAATGAAGGCTGCGAAGAAAGGAGCCCGCAGTCACTGCCTTGGTGATATAGACAACGGTCGTGTGCGCGTGGTCTGCCGATGGAACGTAATACAGCGCGAGAAATACTCCGGTAATAATCTGCGAGAGAAATATAAACAGTAGCCCAGATCCAAATATATAAGCGAAGCGCGCGCCGCCGGGGATAGGTTCGTCGAGGGAAGCGCGGAGCAGGTCATCCAAGCCAGTGCGCCGATTGAGCCAAGCGCGAACTCCGGTTCGGGGAACATCGGAGTTCTCTCTTCCATTGCGGTTGGTTAAATCCATCTCCTTAAAACACCTTCCTCAGCCCATTACCTCTTTATCAGCGACAAGTTGACGGAAATACTGAAAGCGCACCATCAATTGATCGTCCTGAATATTTGTTTCAAGGCTATCCATCCCGCGAAGCGACGGCCCACTGACGCGCGTGCCGTCCGGAGCGTAAACAGCGCCGTGACATGGGCAGATAAATGTGCCTTTGACAGCGTCCCACGGCACGGTGCAGCCCAAGTGGGGGCACACCGACGATAGGACCAGCAATTGCCCGCGAGAGTCTTTGGTCACATAGACGGCTTTTTCTGAAACTGCTTTGCGCCAGCCGTCTACCTGCTCAATTTGGATGTTCCGCAGGACCGGTATACTCAAGTTCAAAAATTCGGTCATCGGCCCAACGGGAGATTCTTTGAGTTCGGTCGTACGGCGCAAGAGAGGAAAAAGCGCGAAGCGAATTAACGGAACGGAAAGCAGCACGCCGACGCAAACGGATCCCAAAGCGAGCAGTGCACTTAGGAAAGACCGTCTGTTCCGAGGCATTCGTTCGGGAGCGGATAATTCACGCGCCCTCGTGCTGCTGGAATTCGCTTGGCTCCGGCTCATCCAACTCTCCCGTAGTTGAGTATCAAAAAGAGCGGGCGTGCTGCGCTCCGTTTACTCCAGCCCGTGACGATCGAGAGTCTGTTATTTTTTTGGAAGTTGACGGATGTAGGCCACGAGGGACTTTATCGAGTCTGCAGAAATTTTCGAGCCGAAGGCTGGCATTTTCCCGCGTCCCTTACTGATGATATCAGCGAGCTCGGCGTCCGATTGTTTCTGCACTTCATCCGAGCGCAGATCCTTAGCTTTCATGGCCTTGCCCGTCGAGGTATCCCCGCTTCCATCCGCCCCATGGCACAGCGTGCAATTCGTTTTGAAGATTTTGGCGGCATCGGCCTGAGCTCGAACGGGTGAGGCAGTGATCAAATTCACACATAAAACAAACAGCGGTAGTGGCGCAAGATGCAGACTAGATTTTTTCACGTCGCCTCCTTAGGTTAATCAAGTAAATCGAGCGACGGATTTCAGCAGTGTCTAGTTCGGAACAGCTCGATTCACTCACTCCAATGCGGGAAATAGTAGCTTACTGCCCGAGGATTGTCGCGTATCTCGGCTTTGGCGTGCGTGCCATCGCGAGTGGTTTTCTCAAATCCGTCTGGCGCATGATTTCGACCAATAGCACCCACGCGTTGCTCATGCTGACAAGGAGAGGAAAAATTAAACCTGGGATGAGCCAATACGGCTCCCGGTTACCCTGGAACAGAAATGATACAGCCGCGATCATCAATGGCAACGTGGCAGCTTGCGTGAACGCGAAGCGCTGGTATCCATGAAAGAGCGTGTCGTAATGACGGCGCCGCAGCGCTCGAATATCGAGATAAGTCGCCACGCACCACACGAAACAAAAAATACACAACAGCTCAATCCCAAAAGCTGCGGACGCATACGGAACGAGTCCCAGCAACGCCGCCACCAAAACCGCGCCGAGAAAAATCAAAGTTTCGCCGGCGCGGTCCGAGATGTCTGGGAGGCTGATGATTCGAGTCAAATTGATGGAGAGTCCGACGAAAAGCAGCCCGGCGAATGCAGCAGCTGCGCCGCTAACGGCGACGTAGAAATCTTTCCACTCCGCGACAGCGTACGGCTCCATGGCGCTCCGACAAATGATAGCCGCAATGATCACCGCAAAAAGCGGCGAGCAAACGATTCAGGCAGCGCGGTAGTCTGACGCGGACTCCAACGCGATTCAATTGTTCGGCAGGGATAAGCATGTGACGCGCGCGGCGAGGCCGTACGCCCGTGTCGCGCAGCCAGACTGATTAACGACCGACGAGGACGAACGCGCCCCAGTAAAACGGTAGGTCTTTGCCGAAACGCTGGCGAACGACCTCGCGCTCTTTGAGTTGCGCCTGGCGCATAGCTTCGTGCTTGTCGAGGCCGCCGAGCCAACCCTTATAAAAGAGCGTCATCAGCTCCTGCGTTTCGCGGTCGGGCACAGACCACATACTCATCAAGATGGCATCGACGCCGGCTTCCTGCAGGCCACGGCGCAACCCGAAAACACCTTCACTGTTGCTCTGCTTGCCGAGTCCAGTTTCGCACGCGCTAAGAACGACTAGCTCGGTGCCTTGAAGATTGAGCTGCGCGGCTTCGTAAGCTGTGAGTACACCGTCTTTCAGTCCTGAGGAGGGAGGTGCGCCCGATTCCGCGCGATCGGCGCCGGCGAAAAACAGACCCGAGCGTAGCATAGGATCTTCATGG
>JGI12659J15293_10000785_pt1 | contig 10192 bp, 9 predicted proteins | sample JacPinW_OM2H0_O1_FD_15293 | JGI IMG/M metagenome (IMG submission 15293) | reverse complement strand
TTTTCGAGATTTTGTCGCCCCCAAGAAGCGCTACCGCGAGGCCGACGACGTCGAGCGTGGCGTGCTGATGCAAATTTCTTCGAAGCTGTCGCAACTGTCGGCAAATGCGAACGCGGACCAAATTCAGCATGCGCTCTATGACATCGCGCGACCGGTTCCCCGCTATCAGGACCACTCAGCCAAGGGAGCGACGGCCTCGCGGCCCGGGGTCTCAAACGAGTTCTTCAACATGATTTATGCCGTGCTTCTGGGCGAGGATCGCGGGCCGCGCTTGGGGTCGTTCATTGCGATCTACGGGTTGGATGAGACGCGCAAGCTGATCGACAAAGCGCTCACGGGGAAGCTCGTCAGCGAAGGTCAAACCAGGGGCCTGGCGTCGCGCGGCGCCACATCTCGAAAGGCGGCAACGACCGGCGAGCGCGCAAGCCTCGAAGACGTCGCTCGCGAGGAATCCGGGGACGCCTGATTTTCCTTCGGGTGCGGATTTCAACAGCCGGGAGCAATGGCGGGAAGTCCGCGATGTCGGCTGGATCTCGTGCGAGTCGAACTGGTCCGCGTTGTCCCCTCTCATACGGATTCGGTTGATTAAATTGCTTGGCGTTCCGAAGGGCCCGATCGAGGGCCGGGACGCCTGTTTAAGAAAAATCGACAATGTTCTTGCCAAGCCGGCTGAGATTTACTATTGTTTTTCAGAACACTTACAGGCTCCTGGCACTTCTCATGAACGACGCCCGACCGGCAAGTGGAAAACGCGAATTAAAAAGGCGGTTAACCCACTGAAAACACACGATTCCGCGAAGTGACTGCTTCGGAGCTGATGACGATTCCAATAACGTGCGGCAGGGCATGCGAAACGTTCGTTTCGTCTTTCGCTGTTTTGGACCCTCGTTGACCCGAAAGGAAATGGCCCCATCGTCCTCCCGTCTCCTTTGCCCCTCGGACAGCGCGGAGCGATCCAAAATGTCGCCGCAAGCCACTGAAATTGCTCAAAACGAAATCGCAAATGGCGCGCGCCGGTGTGCCATCGAGGGCAAGGAGAATCGATCACGCGAATTCCGTATCACTCGCTCGCCGGGTGATCTGCTTCGGTTGACGCGACGACAGGTAGCAGGACAATGCAACTCTTTTCCGGGCGATGCTGGTGGCAAGAGATTGCCAGGCCTTCAAGCCCGCGCCCGCCCACCGAATGCTGCGTCGGGAGGCCCTTTCGGCATGACAGTTGCGGCCTCGTCTTTACGCGCTTTCAACGCGACATGACTTTGAGCGCACTTGCGAGCGCTCGCATATCTGCCCACGCAAATTGCTTATGCGCGGGTTGTCGCAGGAGGAAAGCTGGATGCAGCATGGCCAGCGCCCGGATCTCGCCGCCGATTCGGTGCGGATAGTCGAACCATGAGCCTCGAGCGCGCATGATTCCTCCCTCGACTCGCAACAATGTGCGAGCCGCCGACGCCCCGAGGCAAACCAGGAATTCAGGATTGGCAAGGTGGATTTGCCGCTGAATGAAAGGCAGACATGTTTGCGTCTCCTGGGGCGTCGGGGTTCGATTGCCCGGCGGCCGCCAAGGAACGACATTGGCGACATAGACCTTCTGCCGATCGAGTCCGATTGCGTTCAGCATGCGGTCCAGCAACTGCCCCGCTCTTCCGACAAACGGGCGCCCGATTCGATCTTCGTCCCCTCCCGGAGCCTCGCCGACAAACATGACCCGTGAGCCAGGGACGCCGTCCCCGAACACCAGTTGCGTGGCGGTCCGCTTCAACACGCAGCCGTCAAAATCCGCCATCACGGACCGGAGCGTTTCCAGATCTGGCGCTGTTTCCGCAAGCTCCCGAGCCGAACTTTCCGCCGTATCGGCCGGAATGCCCGCATGAACATTTTGAGACGTTCGTGATCCGCTTGACGATACCGCCGGCGATGATCGGCGCATTGAATCCGACACGTTCCGCGCGCCGCGCTGATCTCCGGCCAGACTGTCGGCAAAACGATCATGCGGCGCATCATCGAGCGCCTCAGTGACGCCGGCCCGACTCCACCAGCGGAGCGCCGCCATGCCCTGGCAGGCGCTCAACGGAAGAAATCCGTTAACTCGTTCTTCGTTGAAGACATCGATCCGGACCCACCTGAGAGTGCTTGCGCAGCCGCGCGAGGTCAAACTACCATATCGCGCCTCGAACTGCGCGGCATGAGGGATTGCGCCACGATCTAGGGATAGTCTTTGACGCAAAGCTGCGCGAACCCAGTTCTCTCGGCGAAAGGCAATCATGACCGACGATTCGACACTGTCCGCGCGGGAATCGATGCATTACGATGTCGTGATCGTCGGCGCGGGTCCCGCTGGACTGGCTGCGGCCATCCGGCTCAAATCATTGGACCCCAACATCTCTGTTGTCATTGTGGAAAAGGGGTCGACGGTTGGCGCGCATATCCTCTCGGGAGCAGTGATCGATCCGATTGGGCTTGACCGACTCATTCCCGACTGGCGCTCGGATTCGGAATGCCCGCTTAAAACTCAGGTCGCGGCAGATCAGTTCTATTTTCTGACGGAGACCGGAGGGGTGCGACTGCCCAATTGGGCGATGCCGAGGTTGATGGGCAACCATGGCAATTTCATCGGCTCGCTCGGGGCAATCGTCGGCTGGCTGGGCGCGCGCGCCGAGGCGCTCGGGGTCGAGATCTATCCCGGATTTGCGGCGACGGACCTTTTGTACGGCGACAAGGGGGAGGTGGTCGGCATCGCGACGGGAGACATGGGCGTCGGCCGCGACGGTCATCCGAAGGCGGGGTTCACCCGAGGGATGGAACTGCTCGGCAAGTATGTGCTGCTCGCGGAGGGGGCGCGCGGGTCGCTGTCGAAACAGGCCGTCGCCCGTTATGGTCTGGATTCCGCGAGCGCGCCGCAGAAGTACGGAATCGGTCTCAAAGAATTGTGGCAAGTCCCGGAGGACCGTTTTTCGTCGGGTCTCGTCCAGCATAGTTTCGGCTGGCCTTTGTCAAAAGGCGCGAGCGGCGGCTCATTTCTTTATCACTACGGCGACCGGCTGGTTTCGGTCGGATTTGTCGTGCATCTCAATTACGAAAACCCAACACTCTCCCCATTCGACGAATTTCAGCGTTTCAAGGCCCATCCGCTGGTGCGCGGGACCTTTGCCGGCGGTAGGCGGATAGCCTTTGGCGCGCGAGCGATTGCGTCCGGCGGCTGGCAGTCGGTCCCGAAATTGGTCTTTCCTGGGGGGGCCTTCATTGGCTGTTCGGCGGGGCTTGTAAATTTTGCCCGCATAAAGGGCTCCCATAACGCACTCCTGTCGGGAATATTGGCCGCCGAGAAGGCGCGCGACGCGGTTTCGGCGGGGCGCGCGAATGACGAATTGAGCGACTATGAGAGTTCTTGGCGAGACTCGGAGATTGGCCGCGATCTTTACAAGGTTCGTAACGTAAAGCCGCTTTGGTCGCGATTCGGTCTTGTCCTGGGCGTCGGGCTTGGCGGTTTTGACATGTGGACGAACGAACTGTTCGAGGTTTCAATTTTTCGCACGCTCAGCCACGACAAGCCCGATAGCGACACTTTAAGACCCATATCCGAGGTAACTCCAATCGTTTACCCCAAGCCCGACTCAGTGTTAACATTTGACAAAGCCTCTTCCGTCTATCTTTCGAACACAAATCACGAAGAGGACCAACCCGTCCATCTTCGTTTGCAGGACCCCGATATCCCGATCCGCGATAATTTGCCCCGCTTCGGAGAGCCCGCACGACTTTACTGCCCGGCCGGGGTCTACGAAGTGGTTTACGCAAACGAGGCAAGTCGCGCAAACCCGCAGTTTGTTATCAACGCTCAGAATTGTGTCCATTGCAAAACTTGCGACATCAAGGACCCGGCCAAAAACATCGATTGGACCCCACCGGAAGGTGGAGGCGGGCCAAACTATCTGGATATGTGAGCCGTGGCGCAAAAATGCCGTTTTCGACTGTCAGCGAGAGGCTTTCGTTTGGCCCGTCGGAGAGGCGAGTGGGTTGCATGCGAGCATTAGCGCTTGGTTGCTCACCTTGGTTGCTCACACTGACAGTCGTAGGAAGTCGCTAAACATGCAGAGCCGATCTCAATGTTGGACGCAACGGACAGGCTTTTTCTTGGCTTGGGTTTTGTCAATATCCAGCATTGGCGCCTTGGCTGCGGCGGTCCAGACCGAACCTGGATCGGAGAAGTTGCAGATTGGGGATACGCAACCCGGAAATTATCTTTCGGCTCTTATCGCCAGCGCTGATCGGGACACGCCTGCGGCTGAAGTCTACTACCGGGAAGCCCTCCGAGCTGACCCTCGAAATCCCGATCTCCTCGAGCGCGCCTTCGCGGCGGCTCTCTCGAATGGCGACGAATCGAGCGCCAGCTCTCTCGGCGAACGGCTCCTTATGCGCGATCCGAGCAACAACCTCGCGCGGCTCGCAATCGCCGTTCACGATATCGAGCAAGGACAACTTGCGTCTGCGCGCGCTCACTTGGCGAGCAGCGACGCGACGCGCGTCCGCGATGTGACGACGGCGCTCCTTACCGCTTGGAGCTATGCAGGACAATCCGACCTTCACCGCGCGCTCGACACGCTCGACCGTATTCACGACCGGTCGGTCCTCGCATTTCGCGATTATCACGCGGGCCTGATTGCTGGTCTGCTGGGAAACTCCGCCGAGGCCCAGCGGAGGCTGAAGTCCGCGTATGACGATGATAAAAACAGTCTGCGCTTCGCTGATGCTTACGCGCGAGCCTTAATTGCGGAAGGTGACCTGGCTGGAGCGACAAAAGTATACGAGGATTTCTCTGCCGTTATTCCTCACCATCCGCTCATCCAGCGAGCGCTGGCCGACCTCAAGACGCATGAAGCTCTCGATCCGGTCGTGCATAACGCCAGGGAGGGCGCCGCAGAAGTGCTCTATGGCCTGGGAAGCGCGGGGAGCCGACAGGGAGACGAGCTTCCGGCGCTCGTCTATCTCCAGTTGTCGCTCTACCTTCGACCGTCGAGCGATCTGACCGCAGTGACGCTAGCCGGTCTTTTCGAACAATTAAGACACAGTGACCAAGCCATCGCAGCCTACCAATTGGTCCCGCCCTCATCGCCGCTGAAAATGGGCGCAGATATCCAAATCGCGCTTGAACTTGACGGTTTGGGGAAAACCGACGAGGCGACGCGACGCCTCACTGACATTGTGGCGGCGCGGCCGCACGACGTTGAGGCGTTGAGCGCTTTGGCTGAGTTGCAGCGGTCTACCAAGAAATACGCGGAGGCGGCAGACACCTATGACAAGGCGATCGCGGCCGTTGGAATTCCACAGCGTGACAATTGGACGCTATTTTATTTCCGTGGAATTTGTTATGAGCGATCCAAGCAGTGGCCCAAGGCCGAGGTGGATTTCAAGAAAGCGCTGGAACTCAATCCGGATCAACCACTCGTCCTGAACTATCTTGGCTATTCTTGGGTAGACCAAGGACTTAATTTAGAAGAAGCATTCAAGATGCTCCGCAAGGCCGTGGAATTGCGGCCGAACGACGGTTATATCGTCGATAGCCTAGGCTGGGCGCACTACAAGCTTGGACAGTACGTGGAAGCGACCGAGACGCTGGAAAAGGCGATTGACCTGAAGCCCGCGGACCCGATTCTGAATAATCATTTGGGAGACGCGTATTGGCGGGTCAACCGCCGGATCGAGGCGCACTTTCAATGGAATCATGCCCGGGACATGGGGCCAGACCCTGAAGATCTGCCGGCGATTCTGAAAAAGATTGAAGTTGGACTTCCGGACCTTGCCACCGACACCGCCGCGCCAAAGTCTTCGTTCCAAAAAGACGGTGGGGGCTGACTCTTCGGCAAGGGCTCGATGCGATGGCTACGCGCTCAAGCGAAGATTAATTTAACTTTGCGTGTGATCGAACGCCGCGCCGACGGATATCATGAGCTTGAGAGCCTCGTGGCCTTTGCCGGGCTATTCGACTGGCTTGGTTTTGAGCCCGGCGATGACTTGATACTTGAGGTTCTCGGCCCTCGCGCTAACGAGGCTGGGCCTATCCATGAGAACCTCGTGGTGCGCGCAGCGCGTTCGCTTGCCGCACGCATGCCAGGGCTGAGGCTCGGCCGGTTCCGACTAGTCAAGCGGCTGCCAACCGCGGCTGGACTTGGCGGCGGCTCTGCCGATGCGGCGGCCGCTTTGCGGTTGCTGGCCGACGAGGCTGGATTGCGAGTTGACCATCCACAAGTTCACGCTTCTGCTCGGGCGACGGGAGCGGATATCTTAGCTTGTCTTTCTCCCCACGCCCGCGTCATCAGGGGCATTGGCGACAAACTCGGTCCGGCAATTCGGTTGCCAAATATTTTTGCCGTTCTGGTGAATCCGCAAGTTCAGGCGCCGACGCCGAAAGTTTTCGCCGCGTTTGACCTTGCGTCGGTATCGACCCTTGAATCATACCCGCTATCGTTTGCTACAGCGGAATCTGACGCGACGGCTGTTTTAGATTTTCTTTCTCGCAGCCGCAATGACCTGGAAGCTGCGGCGATCCGGATAGCGCCCGCGATCGCCGCTGTGCTCAAAAGACTGTCTCAAATCCCTGAGGCCAAAGCGACCGGAATGTCGGGCTCAGGAGCAACTTGCTTTGCCTTGTTCAGCGATCGACGTAGTGCGGCAGCTGCACGACGAACTGTCGCCGATGAAAATCCAGGGTGGTGGGTTGAGGCCACCGATCTTCACTAGTGACGCACTGCGACCGAACGGAGCATTTTCGTCGCGCAGCCCTCGTTGGGTCGCCGGAAGCACGACCCCGGTTGCCAACTGCGCGCGCAGCGACTGCGGTAACCCGAATTATCGCGCCTTCGGTCGGTCGCGATTAAATGCGACCACTTTTGAACCGCCCTGAGGCGGTTCGATCAATTTATGCCTCACTCCACATCGGAGGGTGTCTCAGACGATGACGGCAGGCGAGGTCCGAGAATAATTTGAGTGTGCTGAATGTCGGATCCAGAGGAGAATCGTCTCGCGCTCGTGATCCTTGGAGGCTTCTTCATTGGACGTCTTTTTTTTGCCTTCACTGTCGGACTCGGGATCGATGAAACCTACACGATCGCGATTTCGCGCCGCCTATGCCTGTCCTATTTCGACCATCCCCCATTGCACCTGTGGATCGCCCATTTCGCGGCTCTCGCAGTAGGTGAAAACGTCCTTGTGCGGGTGCCTTCTGTTGGGCTCTTCTTCGCGACGGCTTGGATCTACTATCTATTCGCGTCTGAGCTGTTCGGCCCTCGATCGGCGCTGATTGGGCTTTTCGCCCTAAACGTTACACCTTTCTTCTTCGCGTCAGCAGGGGCTTGGGTCGTACCCGATGGGCCGTTGCTTTTTGGGTTGGCGGTAGTCGCGTGGGCGGCGACCCGCCTGTTCTTTTCGAAGCTTCCCCGTCAGGCGTTGGCTTGGCGATATTGGATCCTTATTGGCGTTGGCCTGGGTTTGGCGGGATTGGCGAAGTACAGCGCCGTGCTCACCGCTGCAGGACTAGCGGCGTTCGTAACGCTCTCATCGAACCAGCGGCATTGGCTCAAACATCCAGCGCCATATGTCTCGGCGATCATGGTGTTTGTCATGATAACGCCGGTCATTGTGTGGAACGCGCAACACGGGTGGGCGTCCTTCGAGTTTCAGGGCGCCCGTGGCGTACCCAGCGGCGGATTGCACCCGGCACAGCTTTTCACAATGGTCGTGGGCGAAGTCGCTTTTTTATCGCCTTGGATATTCGCGCCTCTCGTCGCAGGCATCGCCAGTGCGTTCCGTCACTGGCGGGACGAACGGTGCCAGTTCATGCTTTGCCTCAGCCTGCCGGCCATCGTTTTGTTCACCCTGACGCCGCTTTGGGGCGGCCGCGGCCAACCTCACTGGGCGATGCCCGGTTGGTTTTTTGCATTCGCATTGATGGGCGCGTGGGTCAACGAACTCGGCGTCTCCGTCGGCGCGCTTCGTCGATGGGCTCTCCTTACATCGACGCTGCTGGCCGTGCTGGCTGGGTTCGCGATCATGCAAATGTCAACAGGCTGGCCGGGGTCTATTTTGACCGCGCGTTTGCATATGAGCGATCCGACGTTGGAGGGATTTGAATGGCGTGATCTGGCAAAAGCGCCCATTTTTGACCAGACGCCTCGCTTCGTCATTTCTACTAAATGGTCGGATGCGGGCAAGATCGCGCTCGCGCTAGGCCCTCAGATTCCCATTCTCGTGCTTTCAAATGACCCGCGCGGCTGGGCTTTTTTGGACGAAAGTGGTAGCTTTGTTGGGCAGAGCGGGGTCATTGTCACACCGGCGGCGGACGTCGCGCCGACTCTCGCCGCCACGAGTCTCCTATTTGCCAAGTTGGGACGGCCCGAGCTTTACACGCTAGGTCGTCGCGGCCGCCCCGAGATCAAGCTAGCTCTCATTCCGGCCAGCGGCTTGACGCGCAGGCTACCCGTGTCCTATTCGGGCGCGACCGGCAGATAATGTCATCAGCGCCGGACGAAATAAGCGTTGCGTGAAATGGCCGGCGATGCAGCGCCCGCGTGGTCACCTCCGACGCTTTCGATTATCGTTCCAGCATATCAAGAATCATACAACGCTCCGATTCTTTTCGAACGCGTCAAGGCCGTTGTCAATGGTGTGCAATGGGAGATGACCGTCGTCGATGACGACTCCCGGATGGAACCTCCAATGTCGCTTTTGCGCTCGCTGCGGCAGACGTCTACGCTGTTTGAGGCGTGTCAATCGCTCGGGTCTAGACTAGCGGGCGCGGTCATTGAGGGATGGATGTCGTCCAGCGCAGACTTCCTCGCGGCCATTGACGGCGATCTTCAGCATGACGAATCTATCGTCCTTCGGATGTACCAAGTCCTCGCCAAGGGCTCTGGCAATTTGGCGATCGGAACCCGGCCAAGAAAAGCAAGCAGCGGAAGTCTCTCCCCCGGCGCGGCAGAGGCTGAGCGATATCGGCGCGCGGGTCTTCAGGCAAACTGCAGGGGTGGCCGTTACCGTTCCAATGAGTGGCTTACGATTCGGCGAGAGATCGTCTCTCGTCTCGCTCCCTGTCTTTCGCCTGACGGTTTCAAGATCCTGGTCGACGTGATTCTTTCGGCTGACAGTCTAAGTATCGTCGAGGCCCCTACGCTTTTTCGTAGGCGTAACGCCGGCGAGTCCAAACTGACGCTACCGGTCTGGGTAGGGCGGCCGGCGGGAATGCCGACACCGCTCTGGACCTTCTCATTCGCGCCCTAGGCTCCGGGCTCAATCAGGTGCACCAGATGATAAGGGCGGCGATCATGACGGCGGCGGCAGAGGTGGCTGCGAGCTTGTCGTAGCGGGTGGCGATGCGTCTCCAATCCTTGAGGCGGCAGAACATGCGCTCGATGAGGTTGCGTTGGCGATAGCGGTCTCGTCGAAAGGGTGATGTCTCTTGCGGGTCGGATTGTTCGGGATGACCGGAACCGTGCCGCGTTCGAGAAGAAAGCGACGCAGACCATCGCTGTTGTAGGCGGCGTCAGCGGCCAAGCAACCGCCTGCCGGAACTCCGGCGATCAAGGCTGTCGCGACTCGCACGTCGCCGAGATGGCCGGGCGTCACTTCGATGGCGATGGGGTGCCCGCGCGCGTCGACGATGGCGTGGATTTTCGTGGTGCGGCCGGCGCGCGAACGGCCAATCGCCTGCGCCTCCGCCCCCCTTTTCCACCCGCCGCCGAGCGATGAGCCTTGGCCGTCGTGCTGTCGATGGCTTGACCATCGCCGGGATCGGCGCGCGCCAGCGCGTCAAACAAGCGGCGCCAAATGCCGCGCATCGTCCAGCGGCGAAAGCGATTGTAGATCGTCGTCGAAGGCCCGTAGACGGCCGGGCAATCCTGCCACCGACAGCCGGTCTTCAGAACGTGGACGATGCCGCTGATGACCCGCCGGTCGTCGGTCCTTCGCGCCCGGGCTGGTTCTTGGGCAACAGCGGCCAATGGCTCCCCATTGCGCTTCGCTCAACCAAAATTCGCTCGCCATGATCCAACTTCCAACCCGATTCGGCTTGAATCACAGACAGATAATCGACTCAATACCTTGATTGAGTCCGGACCCTAGATGTGTGGTCCCGGACTGAGGTGGTGCGGATTGATTTTGAAGATTGCGGGAGCTTTCGTCCAGGCCTCGCAGATGACCTGAT
>JGI12659J15293_10000784_pt1 | contig 10198 bp, 8 predicted proteins | sample JacPinW_OM2H0_O1_FD_15293 | JGI IMG/M metagenome (IMG submission 15293) | reverse complement strand
GTCTCCGCCATCGCCGCGGATGCCTTCTCAATATTCCCCATCTGCGTTTCCCAGATCTTTCCCAGCACTCCACCAATCCGCTCCCGATAAACACTGGCGCTCACAATTCCTCCCATGATGTTCTTGCTGCTCGGCCATAAACGATCTGGCAGATCCGCACTGCGGGTGCCTCCCCTTTTGAGAGCGGGCTGTGAATTTCACTCTCCACTGCGTTAAAGCCATCTCTTCTGCCACTTCTCAATAATCAATCCTGTAAATCCTCACCCCCAGTGCCGGGACTTCCGTCTTCACTGCAAGTCTTTTGCCCTCCACTTTTCGCGTCTCTCCAATCACGATTTCCCGCACGTTCCCGGCCGACCGATCTAACTCCTCCGTAAACTCCACTTCCGCCGCCTTCTCTCCGTGATTAAAGAAAAACACGAATCGGCCTTTCTCTCCGTCCATCTCCCGCAGTTCCACGAATGTAGGAGCCTTCAGTGCCGGCTCCGTCAGCCCCGCCCATTTCGCCAGGATTCTTCCCAACGGGTGCATCGCCACCGGTTTCGCCTCGTTCGACTGCCCCACAAAGGTCCCCAGCAGAATCGCGCTACCTTTTCCATACGCATGCTCGTAGCCGGCCGGCGTTCCATCCGCAAATGTCGCCAGCGGCTTCGCCTTCTCATCGAGCACGCTAAAGTGCTCCGCGAAGCTCGTGCCAGTAAACTCTTGCGTGCCCCACTTCACCTCAACTTTCTTCCCTGGGTCGATCGAACTTTCCCGCACGCCCAGCATTTCCGTCCATCCAAATCCCGGCACGGTACCCTCGGCGTGTCCGTCCTCGTTCACCCATCCCGGCCGCGCCTCCACGAACAAATGGCCGCCGTTCTCGACATACGTCTTCAGTGCTGCCGCTTCATCCTTCGTCATCATCAACGGATACGGCAGCACAATTAGTTTGTATTTCTGCAAATCCAGCCCCACCAGTTCCCGAGAACTGAGCACATCCACGGGCAAATTCCGCTCGAAAAACATCCGGTGGTATCCCGCCAGCGCCTTATGCATCGCGTTTCGAGAGTTTTCCTCATCGTAGCCGCCCAGCAGCGGCACTAGTGGGCTGAACACAATCGCCGTTTGCGCCTGCTTTGGTTTAGCCTGCAACAGCAAATCCGCATTCGCTGCGATTTTCTTCGCCGTCTCTCCCGCGCGACGGCTGCGCTCGGTCAACGTCCCTTCCAGTTGAATCATGCCATAGCCGCCGCTCTCATATCCTGCATTCATCGGGTAAAACGCGTAGTAGTTGATTGCTCGCGCCCCGCGCGACACCATCCCCCAGGTCCACAGTTCCAAGTCGCTCGCCGTCACTTCCGATCCAATGGTTGTTCCATGCACGCCGAACCCGCTCTGAAGTTCCCCCACGTAGAATCCGCGTCCCCCGGTCATCGCTGCCGTCAGATCCATGGCCAAAACCCGGCGTTCGAGCTTCCAGTTGTGCTCCGCAGCCGTCAGCTTTGGATAAAAACTGGTGCCGAAGTAATCGACTGAATCCTTCATCAAGAAATCGTCTGTGGGGTCGTACGGATCCGCCAGCGTACGGTCCATCGGAGAAGGATTCGGCGCGTGACTCGTCGTCACATGCGTGGCGTCGATCGCTTTCACCGCGTCGTTCCTCATCTTCAGGTCTTCTGCCAGTTTGTATCCGTAGTACACCCTCCAATCCATAAAATCCGTGTACGTCAGGATTGTTCCATATCGGGGTGGTTCCACCTGTTTCCAATCCGTGAACGTCCGGTGCCATGCCACGTTCAACTTCTCTAGCGTCCCGTATTTCATCTGCAGCCACTCACGAAAGCGTTCTACGCTCGCCGGACAATAGCAAAACATCGGTTCCGACTTATATCCGACCCGCGCCCAGTTCAGCGCTGCTGGTTCGCTCCACAAATCCCACCCGTAAAACGCCGTGCTCTTCTCGGCGTGCCGCGCCACTTCTTGAAAAAACGCCAACACTGCCTTACGAACGTTCTTATTGTCAAAGCAAAATCCCGGCGCCGCCTGGGACGGAATCGGCAGGCTGTCCTGCGCCGCGTACCGTCCCTCGGGATATTTCGTTCCCATCCACTCCGGCGCCGAATCCACATACACCTGCACAATCACTTTCAGACCGACTGCATGCGCCAGGCGTAACAGTAAGTCCAGATTTTCCAGGTGATATTCCCCCTCGCGGGGCTCGCCTACACTCCATTCCACCCAGGTCCGCACGGTATTGAATCCCAACCCTTTGATCTTCAGCAAATCTTCATTCCACAATCTCGCCGAATCCCCGCTCACTTCCTCCAGCATCGGCGCCCGGGCCTTCCCGCCGCTATACCAAACGGACACCGGATAGAAGGAGGATTGCGTTTGGGCTCCCTCTTGCGCCGGCAGCGCAGCGATCAACGCCAAGACTGAAAAGACAATTCGGAGAAGATTCATAGGTATGATCTCCACGGCAACCCACCACTGCTAAGGGGATCACGCAAGGCCACCCCTCAAGAAACTCCGAAACCTGGTAGTGGACTCCAGCCAGGGTGCCAACGTCAAGAATGAAAAACATCTGGGAATCAAGAGGGTAGGCCGAAAGTCCAGCGAAAGTGAGTCAGATTATAGAATCAGCCGAAATTAGATTTTGGCAAAAAGACCAAGGGCTTCGGTGAACACCGCAAATGCGGCCATGCTTTGCAGCGAGTCCACAGGGCAGATGGCCGCGCGTACTTACTCGATGCGCGAAAGAGGTTTGGTAACCACTGAGATTGAGACCTGACACTCATCCTCAAGCGCACTGGAGTCTTGTGGCACGGCTGGCATGGGTTCCGCAGAGGCTTGGGGATAGAGAACAAATTCATGAAGGACGTCCTTGATCCTTCACCGCCTCGAACAAGGCTCCAATCTCCCGCGGGTTGGCAGCATCCTTCGCGAACGTGAAAGTCCCATGCTCCTGCATCTCTCGAGCTGCGCGAAGGAAGGCGCCCAGAGCGGTCCGGGCTAGTGCACTGCCGACGCTGATGCGCTTCACGCCCATTGCCGAAAGTTCCGCCAACGTGAGCTGAACACCCCGAAGTCCCATGACTACATTGACAGGCCGGTCAACAGAGCTGACCACAGCAGCAATGTCCTCCTTCGTTATCAGACCGGGAGCGTAGAGAACATCGGCACCCGCTTCCTGAAATGCCTGCAAGCGCCTGATCGTGTCCTTAATATCGGGGCGACCGTGCAGATAGTTCTCTGTCCGAGCCGTTAGCGTAAAAGCAAAAGGAAGGGTATGAGCGGCTTTCGCAGCGGCCCTGACGCGCTCCGCCGCATGTTCCAGTTCATAGATCGGCCTATCGATCCGACCGCTATAGTCCTCGATCGAACCACCCACCAGCCCGGTTTCACCCGCCAGGCGGATGGTTTCTGCAGCGACTTCAGGCTCGTCGCCAAAACAATTCTCCAGATCGGCGCTCACCGGAAGCTCCGTAGTAGCCACGATCTCGCGCGCGTGCGCGAGAGTCTCATCGCGCGTGATTTTCCCATCGCGCCGCCCCTTCGAGAAAGCATAGCCCATGCTCGTGGTCGCCAAAGCCTCAAACCCTAGTTGCGCCAGAATCCGCGCGCTTCCCACGTCCCACGGGTTGGGAATAATGAAGGCACGGTCCCGCTGGTGGAGCGCGCGAAAAGCACGTCCCTTTTCATCTTGTGTCAACGCGGTGCGACTGGGCGACGGCGAGGAGCGAGAAGAGGATGGCTGGAAGCCAGGATAGCTACTAATGGAGTCCTGATGGGATGAGACATGCGGTCCTCTGTGGCAACGCCTGAACCATCATCGTGACCACCTTCCCTCGGAAGGCGTTCGGGGACAAGACAAACAATTGTTTGGGTATTAGATTTCATCGCGCCGCCTCTGCCGACTGTGATCGAGCTGATCTTCGCTATAGCGTTTGCAAGAAGTTGATCAAGTCTTGCATCTGCTGTTCCGACAGGCCAATCTGGAAACGGTGGTTATAAAAATTCACCACTTGTTGGAGATTGGCCGCAACTCCGTTATGGAAGTAGGGAGCGCGCGCTGCTAGACCGCGCAGGATAAGTCCTTTGCCTCTGCCAATATCGCTGCATTGACCGGAAATTAGGGCTTTGCCAGGATCCGAGGTGTAATACGTGGTGCCGGCGAGCGGCCCTTGGGTGCAGACCAACTCGAACACCGGCACGATCGGCGGCTGCAGTTGCTGAAGTCCGGCAAGTATGTTCGGGTCCGTCTCGTAGGTGAGCGAGCGACCCGTCCCGATATCTAGTGGCAAGGGGAGAGAGTGATTTCCCACGTTCAAGGTATCGTGGCAGGTTGTGCAGGTCCCCATAATCTGCTGCGTGCCGGTGGTTAATCCTGGGACATTGCTAATAGTCAGGGGTTGGGTGTTGAAAATCTGCTCGCCACGGGCGATCGAAGCTTGCTGCGGCTTCCGGGAATTTTGGAAGGATGAGTAGATGGTGAATACGTTTGGAGTGAATGAGTTCCCCTTGGGATCCGCACCCAAAGAGTCGTTGATTCCCGGATAGTACTGTTGCTTGGACAGGAATTGCGCTCCGCCGTTGGCTCCCTTCGACAAATCCCCGGCAAAGAAATCCGCTAATTGTGCCGAATTGAGCTCCGCCTCGAAGGCAACGATTTGGCTCAGTTGTGTGGACGTAGGGATCTGCGTGGCTTGGGCATGAGTTTGGGTCGCATCGATCGCCTGTTGTGTCAGGTCGGTGTTCAGATTGGCAGCGAATGTTTGTCCACTGTTCAGTGGGTAGACAAATGATTCCCGCCCGTCGAACATGACGGCGCTTAGAAATCCCAGATTGGTGGTGGGCAGAGGCCGGCGATAGACCGAAACGATCTGCTGCCCTGCCGGATTGGTCGTGAGGGCGCAACCATAGGGGTCCTGGACGGCGGTAATCGTGTATTGCGGAGGCGATGGGTCCGTTGTATTTGGCGGAACGGTCAGGGGGATGCGAATCAGCCCGTTGTTCAGGACCAGACTGTTGTTGATGGGTCCAGTGGGACATGTCGAACCATCCACCTGGTCAAATAACGGATCCCGTCCTTGGGTGATCAGGTACCGGAGTTGCGCATTGACCGCACTGAGTCCGAAGGCGTCGCTAGGCTGGTGGCAGGTTCCGCAGCTTCTTCCGTTGGTGCCGAGACTCTGAAAGAAGGGGCCACTCAGGTCGACGTTTCCGGTGCTGCTGTATGTTCCTGAGAAGCCGGTGCGATTCAGGAATGGAAATAAGTTGGGAAGGTAAATATCAGCAATGGCAGAACCCGTGGCAATGGCCACCAGCCCGACAATACAGATGACGAATCGCTTGCGGATCTTGCCCTCAACAGAATTCAGAACGCACTGACGCAACCGCCGAGCGCAAGAAATATTGAGTCGCTTTCCAAACATATGTCCCCCGAATTAAGAATTTGCGTGCTTTCAGTTAGCTGCGAAGCGTGGTATCTCAAGTCTGTGCCCGCCGTGCGACTAATTTCTTGCGCGTCGGCTCCCCGATTCCCGACTGTCCCCCGCAGCGGTAGACGATGTGTGACAGAGACCATAAGGCTCTGATCAGAGTTTCAAATGACAAACTCTGTAGATGGCTATTCAGCGGTGCAATGGTCCAGGCGCGAGCGGTCAGCGCGGTTTATGGCGCCCCCGGAGTCATTCCTTAAGGTGGTACCGCCGAAAGGTGCCGCCAAGACCGGAGTAAAAAAGCATCGCTGCGTGCTCATTGCCGTATTCCTCTCTCCCCCATCGGTCTCCATTTCGCGTCTCCAGGTCGGTGAAGAGATTTTTCTTCTGCTGAGTCCTCAGTTGAGAGCAGTCCAAATATCCGGCCACCAGTCCGTTGAGATTAGCCTTTTGAGCGACGGCGTCGTCGCCAGAGTTAACGGCGTTCCATGTGACGCGGCCACCGAACATCCTCGCCATAGTGTTTGCTTTGCGTCCATGAGCCGCGAGCACGACTCCTCGAGCGTAGCCCGTGGTGACCCACTCCTTCGCGATCTCGGTGCTCGCCTCGGCATAGCCCGAGCCAATGGCCCAAAACTCGCCAAATAGTCCTCCGATGGCGACGCTTCCTGAACCTAGGAAAAAGGCGGCCGCCTCCAGCAAGCAACCCGTTGCCATCGTCTCAGTCGCAAGCCCAAGAACCGTACTGACCTCATCCAAGACCCAGAAGGAATGTTCGAATCTTCTGCCGTTCTTGCCGTAATCCGGGGAGTCGGGTACTTGCCACAGCTTCGGTGTATCTGCCATTTTCAATTCTCCTTAATTTGCCTTTTTTGGCCTTACGCTTTCCCCCGATAGTCGAGGAAGATGGCGCAGCCAAAGCCCCCCGACTTCCACTGCGCCTCCCCCGGGTAGCGCCAGAGACCGGAATTACTCGGCTCTACTGTGAATATCGAAATCGGAAGGAAAAAGACGACACATGACCTGGAAAGAAAAAGTGTGGGGGCAGTTATTGACGAGGAGGATTGAGACCGGCGAGTTGGCGAGCGCTACGGGTATCAGGGTGATCGGGGCCGAGTGCGTTTTGCAGCTGTTCCGCTGCCGAGCGGGCAGTCGCACCAGCTTCGTCCCTTTTGCCCTGGGCATCGAGGGCACGGGCTAGAGCCAAGTAGGCACGACCCAGATAGCTCGAAAATGTTCCAAGCTGGGCATCTGCCTGCAACTGACTGACGGCTTGTGCGGCGTCTGCCGCCGCGTCGTTTTGTTGACCAAGTTGCAATTCGATCTCAGATCGGCGTACGAGAAACGTGCGCAAGTAAAACGCGCCGGCGCGACCAGCTTTCACCGAGGCTTCCGCAATCGTAACCGCTTGATTCGCCAACTGCAGAGCGATGCGGATGTCACCGCGCGCCTGCGCGTTAAGAGCCTGCTGCGACGCCAGGGCCGCGAATGCGATATGCCCGTCGGGAAGCCTCCCTTGCAAGCGCTGCTCGACTTCGGACAGCATCTGGTCCGCGTGCGGGAGGTCGCCTAGGCCGCGATAGATGGATGCCCGCAACAACAGTGCTTGGCTGATCGCGGTGTTGTCGCCCTCCTTGCGAGCCTTCGCGTATCCCCGCTCTGAGTAATCGGCTGCTTCCCTGAGCCGGTCGAGCTCGAACAGGACGCGGCCATAGTTGACGAGTGACATCGGCGACACGGTCTGCTCGCCCTGGTTGTCGCGGCCGATTGCCATCGAGCGGCCAAGGGCCTTTTCCGCCTCAAGTGGTCGCCCATCGACCGTTAGCGCGACGCCCCAATTGTTGAACACCGTACCTGCCCGTTGCGTGTCATCGCGGCCCAGCGCAGCTAGGCGCGCCGCCGCTTGCCCGAACGCGGTATTTGCCTCCTGCAAGCGCCCAGCGTCACTGTAGGCCCCGGCCAAGGTTATGCTGGTGTTGAGTTCCATCACATCGGACCGGTAGGGCCATTGGTTCAAGAGACGCTCCGCGGCTTGCGCTCGTGCGATGCCCTCGCTTGCGTCACCACGGTTTTGCGCGATTTCGCTGCCCAACAATAAGCAACTAACTCGATCGAGAGCGAACATCGGTTCGTTGGGAAGCTCCTGGATCCCCTGCTGAAAGAGCATCTCGCTGCGTGGGAGATCAGTCCCTCGCGACAGTACTTGCGCCAAACCGCACAACGCCCTGGCACGAATGGATGACTCCGGCAGGGCAAGCGAAAGCCGGTGCGCCTCTTCCAGCAATTCGCGGGCTTTTTCGTATTCGCCCTGGACGGTGTATTGGCGGCCGATCGAAATGAGCAGTTCCACGCGATCGGCGTCGCTTCCGCCGTGCTGCCGTCCGACTATGTGTTCCGCGCGGGCCAGCAGTTCGTCGACGGTAAAGGGCTTGCCCGAGGGCGCCAAATCGGAGAGGAGTAGAGTATTGAGATCGTTGATCGCTTCCGCACGGGAAAGTTGGCGGAATGCGAAGTCGCGCTGCCGGCGTGCGGTACCGGCTTGAAACAGGGTACCGGCGACGCCCGCCACCGTCGCCGCGAGGGCTAATGCCGTGAGCGCCACCGCCGTCCGATTCCGGCGTACGAACTTGGCCGCGCGATACGTGAGCGCGTCTGGTCGCGCACTGATCGGTTCATGTCTTAGGTATCGTCGCAGATCATCCGCCAGCGCCGTAACTGACACGTAACGTTCCTGCGGATTCTTCTTCAGCGCTTTGGCCACGATCGTATCGAGGTCTCCTCGCATTAACCGGCTGAGCTTCTCGGGGGTGGTGGCGCGTCTGGCTGCGTTGGTCGTGGTTTCCTTGGCGTTTGTCCTCGCCGGGATCACAATTCCCGAGGGGCGGGTGGGCTCAGTATCGACGATGGCTTTAACCAAGTCTGCCGGAGAATGGGGGCCGCTGCCGGCTGGGTGCTGTCCGGTCAACAACACATACAACAGCACGCCCAGCGCATAAACATCCGTGGCGGTCGTCACCGGCGCGCCGGTCACTTGCTCGGGGGCGGCATATTCCGGCGTCATGGCCCGACCCCCTTCGAGCGTGAGCAGTGTCGCCAATCCCTCCTGGCCTTCTGCTTCGAGTAGCTTGGCAATGCCGAAATCCAGCAGTTTGACCTGTCCGTCCTTGCTCACCAGCACATTCGACGGCTTGATGTCCCGGTGCACAATCAAATTGGCGTGTGCATGCGCAACCGCAACCAATACGTCGAGGAAGAGGCGGACCCGTGCCTCCACGTTGAGCATGCGGTCGTCACAATACCGGTCAATGTGGTCGCCCTCGACATACTCCAGAATGAGATACGGCTGCTCGGCGGGAGAAACACCCGCATCCACCAGTTCCGCGATATGCTCATGGGCCAACCGCCCAAGAATTCTGCCTTCACGTTTGAACCGCAGTTCACCCCCACGGCCGGACAAGGCGACGCTCAAGAACTTCACTGCCACTCGCCGTTCGAAGCGCCCGTCGCTGCGCTCGGCCAGCCAGACGCTTCCCATTCCACCCTGGCCAATCTGGGAGATCAGCGTGTACGGGCCAATGGTCTGGCCCGCCGGTCCTGGCGCATTAGGTGGCGCGGCCGGGCTCTTCTCCAAAAAGCCTTCTTGTGCCAGTATCCGGTGTTCCTCGAGAAGTGCTTTCACCTGCGCAGCCAGCGCGGGATCCCGCTCGGCCAGCGAGGACAGCCAGGCGGTGCGCTCATCGTCGGTCATGGCGAGCGCCTGGTCCAGATATGGGCTTAACACCTGCCAATGATCGGGGCGAAGTGTGGACATGGACTCCTCAAAGCGACAAATCTGGGCGAATTTTCCGATGCAGATAAATGCGCGCTTTCTCCCAGTTTCGCTGCACTGTTCGTTCCGATATGTCCCGCATGGCGGCAATTTCCGCGAATGAGAACCCACAGAAGAACCTCAAGTCAACAACCTCAGCGAGGGCGGGCTCGACTTTGACCAGTTCGTCCAATGCTTCGCTGATTTGGACAAGCTCAGGGTGGTCGACAGCGTTCTCCATCGCGATGGTGTCGAGCGAAGTAATCTCGAATAGGCCGCCGCGCTTCTGGGCGTGCCGCTCCCGGGCATGGTCGATGACCAGTCCCCGCATGACTCGCGCCGCATAGCCCATGAATCGCGCCCGGTCGGGAAACGATGGACCCTCGCGTCCAGCCATGTCCAGATACGCTTCGTGCAGGAGGGTGGTGGCGCTAAGGCTGACGGGTGACCCTTGCCGTGCCAGTTCACGCTTGGCCAGTCGATGCAGTTCTGAATACAGGGCAGCGAACAACCCTTCTGCGGCGGGACGGTCTCCTCGCTCGGCTGCGACAATAAGCGACGAGATTGCCCTCCCCACTTCAGCCTCCCGGCCAATTCCCACGGCGTGACCTTGATCTTCAAACGGCGACAGCTTCTCGCAGATCGGAAGGATAGTCAAGCGGCCCATCAGTGATTGTCAGTGATTGTCGTTAGAAGCACATGATATGTCCGGTTGAGATAGCAAGTGAAGTGTCCGCTTTGCAGGCGGCGAGGGTAGGAGACCATGGAAGACATGGTGACTTACATGCAGGCCGCAGTGGAGCGAACGATGAAAGTACAGGAAGTGATTTTTGCGGTCTATGGCGAAGAAGATCACGTGGTGGCAAGCAGCCGAGATCATCGGGATCAGCGACCGGCAGATGCGGCGCTGGCGGGAGCGTTATGAAAAGTTCGGTTTCCGGGGTTTGTTTGACCGGCGGCGGGG
>JGI12659J15293_10000781_pt1 | contig 10221 bp, 8 predicted proteins | sample JacPinW_OM2H0_O1_FD_15293 | JGI IMG/M metagenome (IMG submission 15293) | reverse complement strand
CGGGATCAACGGCCACGGCTTCCTCGCCGATACGACGGAAGCCGCGGTCGACGCGTTCTTCGCCCCCTACGCGGAGGTGATGAGCCGTGTCGGCCGCGAACGCGGCTGGCCGCCTCTGTCGCGGGCGCAGTTCGATCAGGGCCGGGAGCCCCGCGGACACCTGATGGTCGGAACGCCGGACGAGGCGATCGCCAAAATCCTAGCTCAGCACGAGGTTTTCGGCCACCAGCGCTATCTCATGCAGATGGCGGTCGGCGATCAACCGCAGGCTGCGATCCTGCGCTCGATCGAACTTTTGGGCACGGTCGTCGCGCCTAAGGTGCGGGCGGAACTGGCGGTCGACCCGTCCCCGGGCCGCCCCTTGTGAGGACCGGCGTCGAGGTTCAGGGTAGGTCCGCCTTTAGGGGACGCCCCTGTATTCTCCCTGAGAGTTACCACTTTCCGGATCCATGCGGCCTCCCGTATCGGGCTGGGTCGTGTTGGGCGGGTCGCTTGTAATCGCGTTGCTCCTAGACGCGTCGAACGGCCCCGCGAGGATTGCGCCCAAGGCCGCGAAAGGACCATTGTCGTAGCCGTTGCCGGGTCCGTGGCGCGGTGTGTGTGGCGGCTCGGCGTTAATGTGAGCCGGGCCCTCAGGGTCCATTTGCTGCGCGACGGCCGGTGTTGCGGATGCGAAGGCGCAAATCGCGGCCGTCGACAGTAATATGACAAATAACCGTTTCATGTTCTTAGCTCCTATACTCAACCCGCAATCGATCAGATTCGTGCGGATCAGTTGAAGTGTATAATCTTCCTGCGCCATTTGCGGACCGCTTGTTCAAAACGAACCGTGACTGATGCGCCGGTAAGACTGGTCATTACGACATTTTCTTACGATGGTCATTCCAACTTTTGTATGACCCTATTACACCTTGGTAGCCAACCAGTAAGCATACACTCCAATACATGCGGTGAACGCGGGGGAACCGCGTAAGACAGAGCTTCATAGCGGTTTCCTTTGTTAGCCGACCTTCTGATTTCGGTCTCTACCAGTAAGCCCGGCGAACGCTCCCTCTCCTAGTGCTAGCGTACGTAAATTGCTGCGCTGCAAAAAGCAATGGTGCAGCGCGGTAACAAATGCGAGAACCGCAGGACGACGATGACGTGAGGAAGGGCTGCCTGAAATTTGGCGCTTAGGAGGGAAACAGAAAGTCGTGAAGTATCTTTACGTGAATCAGAATCTATGCTATATATATTTTCATTCGCTGGATCGAACCCGCGCGCCGCGCAGGGCTTCCGGAGGCGAGGAGATAGGAGAGAGTAGGGTTGTGGCTTTTTAGGCACAGTGCGGCAGGGGGACAGAGATTTTTTTATTTGGATTCGGTGTAACCCATTGAAAAACCCCGATTAGGACGAATAAAACCAAATAACTCCAAGTAATTTTGCTTGGATTTATTTGGTGCGGTTTGGTTTTGCTTGGTTTTGTTTGGCCGCGCAGCCGAAGTCAGGCCTTTGCGCCCATCGCTTTGACGCTTAGGGCTTCTCCCAGGCTCCGCTCTTGGCGGACCGGAACAGCGCGTCGATGACGCGCATGTTGGCGATCGCGTGCTCGATTCCGAACTCGAGCTTCGCCTCGTCCACAATCGCGCGGGAGAACGCGTCGCCCTGCAGCGTGTACTGATCGCAGACGGGAAATGTCTCGACCCGTCGCGCGCCGCCGACGAGGTCAGCGCCGGTGTCGATGAGGATTTCGGTCGGCCGGTCAGTGGGCGCGTTGAACGGGATCATGACCTCGATCCGCCCGGCGTCGCCGACAATCGTCACCCGCTGGTGCGCTGACAATTGCGTGCCGACGCTGAAGGTCAGATGGCGCCCGCCGGGGAACTCGAGCAGAGCGCTTGCCAGCCGGTCGGTTTTGAACTTCGGGTCCCAGTCGATCGTGGCCACGACCCGGGTCGGCTCCGCGCCGAAAATGTATCGCGCGGTGAGGATCGCGTAGCAGCCGATGTCATAAAGCCCGCCGCCGCCGGGGGGACGGTTGCGCACATTGTCGGGGTCGAGCAGGCGGTAGGAGAAGAACGTCTGGATCGCGCGCACGTCCCCGATCGTCCCGTCCCGCGCAAGCTCGCGCGCGCGGCGCCATTGGGGGTGGAAGCGCACCATGAAGGCTTCGGCCACCAGTTTGCCGGAGCGGTTGCGCGCGTCGATCAGCGGGCGCGCTTCTTCGGCGTCGAGCGCGATCGGCTTCTCGCACAGCACGTGCTTGCCGGCCGCGAGCGCGCGAAGCGTCCAGGGGACATGCTGCTCATTGGGCAGCGGATTGTAGATCGCCTCGATCTCGGGATCGGCGAGCAGGTCCTCATAGGACCCGTAGGCGCGCGGAATGCCCAGCTTGTCCGCGGCCGCCCGCGCCTTGCCGATTTCGCGCGAGGCGATCGCGGCGATCTCCGAGACCTTGCCCTGCTGCATCGCCGGGATGACCTTTTCGACGGCGATCTTGGCGACGCCGATCACCCCCCACTTGACCTTGCGCAATCGCTCCCCCTCCTGTTGAGATCGCCGCCCGGCCGGGGGCGGCGGAAATCCTTACGCCTTCTTTGTCGGTACGCGGCCTTCGGCCTGCCGCGCCAGCATCCAGCCCGGATATTCGGGCTTGAGCGCGCTCGCCTCATCGAGTTTCGTGATCTCTTCGGGCGTAAGCGTCAGCTCGGCCGCGGCGAGGTTGTCATCGAGCTGCTCAATGGTCTTGGCGCCGATGATGACGCTCATCACGCCTTTGCGCTGCAAAAGCCAGGCGAGCGCGACGCGCGCCACGGAAGAGCCATGGGCCTTGGCGATCGGCGCCATGGCGTCGATGATGTCGTAGGCGCGCTCCTTGTCGACCGGGGGGAAATCAAACACCGTGCGGCGCGAGTCGTTATCGCCGCGCTTGTCGCGCGTGTATTTGCCGGAGAGAAATCCCCCAGCAAGCGGGCTCCACACCATCACGCCGAGGCCCTGGTCCTCAACCACGGGCACGATCTCGCGCTCAAGTTCGCGCCCCGCGATCGAGTAATAGGCCTGCACCGTCTCGAAGCGCGCGAACCCGCTTTTGTCGGAAATGCCGATCGCTTTCATGATCTGCCAGGCGGCGAGGTTCGAGCAGCCGATCGTGTTGACGAGACCGCGGCTCACGCAATCGTCGAGCGCGCGCAGCGTCTCCTCAAGGGGCGTCACGGGGTCGAATCCGTGGATCTGATAGAGATCCACATGATCGAGCCCCAGCCGTTTCAAGCTGCCAGCGATCTGATCCATGATGTGGCCGCGCGAGAGGCCGACAGCATTCGGCCCCTGACCCATGCGGCCGCGCACCTTGGTGGCGACGATGACGTCCTCGCGCTTGACTCCGAGATCGCGCAAGGCCTGCCCGACCTGAACTTCGGACTGGCCTTCGGAATAGACGTTGGCCGTATCGATGAAATTGACTCCCGCCTCGAGCGCGCGGGCGACGAGCTTGGTGGAGGCGGCCTGATCGAGCGCGCCGATGACGCGCCAGAATCCGGCGCCGCCGTCGAAGGTCATCGCGCCGAGACAAATTTCCGAGACATATTGGCCCGTACGGCCAAGCGGTCGATAGCGCATGAAACGTCAATTCCTTTTTGGAAGGCGCCGTATCGGTGGCGCAGCCCTATTCAACCGCGAGCGGCTCGTTTACGCAAATCGCGGTTTCGTGACTAGCGCCGAGCGGGGCGCGCGCGCAGCGCTATCGCACGCGCAAGCTCGCGTCAGGCCGCTTCTGCTTCAACGGGCGGGGTCATGGCGCCGGTCATCATCGCGACCGCGTCCGACATGGTCACTTTCTTCGGATCCACGACCGTCAAACGGCGGCCCAGGCGGTGGATGTGAATACGGTCTGCGACTTCGAACACGTGGGGCATGTTGTGCGAGATGAGGATGATCGGCATCCCTCGCTTCTTCACATCGAGAATGAGTTCGAGCACGCGGCGCGATTCCTTGACGCCGAGCGCGGCGGTGGGCTCGTCCATGATGACGACGCGCTTGGCGAAGGCCGCGGCGCGCGCCACGGCCACGCCCTGGCGCTGGCCGCCGGACAGCGTCTCGACCGGCTGATTGATGTTCTGGATCGTCATCAGGCCGAGTTCGTTGAGCTTCTCGCGCGCGAACTTCTGCATCGCGGTGCGGTCCATGGCGCGGAACCATTGGCCAATGAAGCTCGAAGAACGGATCTCGCGGCCGAGGAACATGTTGTCGGCGATCGACAGCGCCGGTGACAGCGCGAGGTTCTGGTAGACGGTTTCGATGCCCGCCTCGCGCGCGTCAATCGGAGACGTGAAATGCACGATCTCGCCACCGAGTCGAATTTCGCCCGAATCGGGGATCACCGCGCCGCAAAGGGCCTTAATCAGCGAAGACTTCCCGGCGCCATTATCGCCGATGACCGCAAGAATCTCGCTGGGATAGAGATCGAAATCGGCGTGATCGAGAGCGGTGACGCGGCCGTATCGCTTGACGAGCTGTCGCCCGACGAGAATGGGTTCGACCCTCACTTCGAGACCCTCCGGATCCATTGGTCGAGGGCAACAGCGACAATGATCAGAACGCCGATGGCGAACTCCTGCCACAGCACGTCGAGGCCGGCGAGCGACACCGCGGAGCGGAACACGCCGACAATCAGCGCCCCAATTAGCGTGCCGACGATCGAGCCTCGGCCACCGAATAGGCTGGTGCCCCCGATCACCACCGCGGTGATGCTATCGAGGTTGCCGTTGGCGCCGGCGGTCGGGCTGATCGCGCCAATACGCCCGATCAGCGCCCAGCCGGCGATCGCGGCGATGAAGCCCGCCAGAACATAAACGCTGAGCAAGATCCGGTCAGTGTTAATGCCGGCCAACCGCGCCGCCTCCGGATCGTCTCCTGTGGCATAGATGTGGCGGCCATAGGCCGTGCGGTTGAGCACGTACCAAAAAATGATCGCCAACACGATCAACAGGAAGCTCGCAAGGATAATTCTCGCGCTGCCGATGTTGAAGGGAATGCCCATCAATTGCAGGAACGGCGCCTTCTCCTCGATATCCTGCGTGCGAATCGTTTCGCTGCGCGAATAGAAGGTGTTGAGCGCGCCGATGATGCTGAGCGTGCCGAGCGTGACGATGAACGGCGGCATCTGCATGCGCGTGACNAGCACGCCGTTGAGCCAGCCGAACGCGACGCCGCACAGAAGCCCGAGCGGAAAGGCGATGAGCAGCGGCACGCCGTCAACGACCGCCAGCCGCCCCATCACGACCGATGAAATGACCATGATGACGCCGACCGAAAGATCGATGCCGGCGGTGAGGATAACCAGCGTCTGCGCAATGCCAAGGATGCCGATGATCGTCACCTGCGTCAGGACGGTCGAGATATTGCTCCCGGTGACGAAATGCGAGTAATTGACAGTGCAGCCGAGCAACAGACCCAGCACCAGCACGACAAACGGAACGGTCGTCGGATACGAGTGGAGGAAGCGTTGTACGCGTGTAGCTAAGGAAAGATGGTCTTCGTCGAAGGACGCCTGGGCAGTAGAGGCGGCGGCCAGCACGTTTTCGAACTCTTGCGGAGTCCGCCGTGACGCTTCGCTCATGGCATCCCCTCGCTGGTTTCCGACTCTGCGACTTCTTGCAGAGTCGGCGCCCACGGGTGAACCGACGAGCGCCGACTCCGTGTCTTCAGTCGATTAAGGACCGAAGTTCCGCCGAAATCAACCCCAGCAGAGCTTCATGCCCTCGTCGGAACTGATCGAGGGGACCCCCGGAACCGGATGATCGGTCACAAGCTTCTCGCCAGTATCGATGCTCACCGGCTTCTTGCCGGCCTTCACGAAATCGACGACCGCCTGCACCCCGTCCGCGGCCATCAGCAGAGGATATTGCTGAGAGGTCGCGCCTATCGCACCCGCTTTGACGCTCTTTATGCCGTTGCAGCCGCCGTCAACGGCGACCACCAATACGCCCTTTTCCTTGCCCGCCGCCTTGAGTGCTGCAAAGCCGCCGTCAGCCGCCGGCTCGTTGATTGCGTACACCAGATCGATCTGATCCGCCTTCTGGAGAATCTTCTCCATCGCCGTGCGGCCGCCTTCATCCGATCCCGAGGAAAGGTCGGAGCCGACGATTTGCGGGCTGTCGCTCATGGCGTAGTGCTTTGGATCTTTGACCGGGATACCAAAGCCGGTGAGGAAGCCGTTGTGGCGCAGATAGTCGACCGTGGGCTGGTTGGCGGTGAGATCGAGGGTTGCAATCTTTGCCGACTTGGCCTTGTCGCCGAGGGTTCCCTTCGCCCATTGGCCTATCAGTTCGCCCGCCTTGAAGTTGTCGGTGGCGAAATTGGCGTCTGCGGCGTCGATGGGATCGAGCGGCGTGTCGAGGGTGATGACGAGGATGCCGGCCTTGCGGGCTTTTTCGATGGTCGGGACGATCGCGGTCGAGTCGCTCGGCACGATCAGGATGCCCTTGGCGCCGGCGGCGATCAACTGCTCAATGGCCGCAACCTGACCGTCATTGTCGCCATCGAACTTGCCGGCGAGGGCCTGCGTCGTGACGCCGAGTTCTTTGGCCTTGGCCTCAAAACCCTCCTTCATCTTTACAAAGAAAGGGTTTGTGTTGGTCTTGGTGATGAGCCCAACTAGGATTGGGTCGGCTTGCGCGCTGGCGCCCATCAAGGCGATGGAAAAAGCGGCAGCCGCGATGGACGTGAACAATCCAGAAATCTTGGACACAGGTTTCCTCCCGATGAGTCGATGCGACGACGTCTCGGTTTCAGGCGACTGGAGTTAAGCCCTGTGCCTGACCGGTTTAACGCCGTTGCACTCCCCATAGGGCAGACTTTTGGCCAAGAGTCAAGGATAATTACATCCGATTGAATTATCTTGACAGACGCCATGTTCGGCATAATGATGCAGCGGAGGTCGCGCATAACCATGTAGAGGCGGAGGATGAAGGAGGCGCATGGCGAGCCGCGCGCGTATGGGGCGAGTGGGCTCGAGGGCGGCGACATGGCCTTCGACTCGCCGCTTGTCGTCGTCTCCCCGACGAACACTGCCGGTGCGAATCAGGCGGGCGTGCGCCTCTACAACGAGCGATTGCTGCTCTCGCTGGTGCGCCGCTTCGGTCCGTTGTCGAAGATTGAAGTCGCACGATTGACGGGACTGTCGGTGCAATCGACATCCGCAATTATGAACCGGTTGCAAGCGGAGGGACTATTGAAGCGAGAGGCCCCGCTTCGTGGCCGAGTTGGGCAGCCGACGATCCCTATGTCGATCGATCCCGAAGGCGCATATTCGTTTGGGCTCAAAGTCGGACGGCGCAGTTGCGATTTGGTGCTGGTCGATTTTCGCGGCGCCATTTGTCAGCGCGCTTACCGCGCCTACTCGTTTCCAACACCGATCATGATCCTCGATTTTGTCCGAGATTCACTGCCGTCGCTCGCCACGTCGCTCACCCCCTCGCAGAAGCGGCGGATCGTTGGCCTTGGCGTCGCAGCGCCGTTTCAGTTGTGGAGCTGGGAATCCGAGATCGGCGCGCCGCAGGGCGCAATGGACGCCTGGCAGCATTTCGACGCGGAAAGTGAAATCGCGGCCGTGTGCCCTTATCCGACGACGCTGTGCAATGATGGGACAGCCGCTTGCGCGGCCGAGTTCTTCTTCGGTCGCTGCTGGCGTCATCGGGATTTCCTCTATTTCTTCATCGGCGAATTTCTCGGCGGCGGATTGGTGCTCGACGGAGCCCTGCGCCCCGGGCGTACGGGCAACGCGGCGGCGCTCGGATCAATGCCGATCGTGGCGAAGAGCGATGGCGGCGTCGCTCGCCAGCTGATCGCGTGCGCGTCAATTTATCAACTAGAGCGCAGACTGGAGGCGGCCGGAATCGACGCTTCGTCGATTTGTGCGACGCCCGAATCGTGGGGCGAATTCGGGGCGCAACTCGACGGCTGGATTGAAGAAGCGGCTTCGGCTCTGGCGTATGCCACGGTTGCAGCGATCTCCGTTATCGACTTTGAGGCGATCGTGATTGACGGCGCACTTCCGGCGACGGTGCGCGAGCGTCTCATCGCCCGGACGGCTCAGGTCTTCTCCGGCCTTGATCGGCGCGGCTTGAGCGAAGTCGAAATTGTTTCGGGCTCGATCGGCGGCGACGCGGGCTCGATCGGAGGCGCAGCATTGCCACTGATTAAGCATTTCGCGCGCGATCGAGAAGTTTTGTTCAAGGATGCGATAAAGCAGGCGAGCTGAGACGCAACGGGCTCGTGCATCGCATGACTTGGCTCAGAGCGTGTTGATGGGTAGTGTTTGGTTGCCTGGGACCCGGCGAACCCCCCCGGCGACTGCCATTTCTCTCGAGGAGCAAACAGAGGCGATATGGCCGCACGCATTGTCAAGGTCGAACCATTCGATCTCGTCGTTTTCGGCGGCACTGGCGATTTGGCTCAACGCAAGCTGTACCCAGCGCTCTTTCGCCGTGAGTACAGCAATCAGTTCTCGGAGCCGACCCGGATTATCGGAGCGTCGCGTCGTCACCTTGACCGCGAGGCGTTCCGCGCCTCGGTCAAGGACGCGTTGACGAAGTTTAACGTCATTGACAGCGAAGCGGGCGCGGCCACGGAGCGATTTCTGTCCCGGTTGGACTATGTTGCGGTCGACGCAACGGGGGAGGGTGGATGGGCGGACCTGAAGGCGTTGCTTGGCGCCGACGAACGCATCCGCGCGTACTATCTTGCGACGGGGCCTGACCTGTTCGGTCCACTGGCGAAGCGCCTCGGCGCCGAAGGGCTCGTAACCCCCCGCTCGCGCATCATTGTCGAGAAGCCAATCGGCAGGGACGGCGAGAGCGCCGCGGCCATCAACGATGTGATCGGCTCCGTCTTCCTGGAGCGCAACATTTTCCGGATTGATCACTATCTCGGCAAGGAATCGGTTCAGAACCTCATGGCGCTGCGCTTCGCCAACATCCTGCTCGAGCCGCTGTGGAACAACGCGCACATCGATCATGTGCAGATCACCGTCGCCGAGACCCTCGGCGTCGAGGGACGAGGCGGCTACTACGAAGAAGCCGGCGCGATGCGGGACATGGTCCAGAACCATATGATGCAGCTCCTTTGCCTCGTTTCGATGGAGCCGCCGAATTCGCTCGAGGCGGATTCCTTGCGCGATGAAAAGCTGAAGGTTCTGAAGGCGTTGCAGCCGATCAATGAAACCAACGCCTCGACTCTCACCGTGCGTGGCCAATATCGCGCCGGCTTTGCCGATGGTGGCCCTGTTCCCGGGTACCTGCAGGACATCGGTAGGGAGCAGAGCGACACGGAAACCTTCGTGGCTCTCAAACTCGGCATCGCCAATTGGCGATGGGCCGGGGTCCCCTTCTATCTCCGCACAGGCAAAAGACTGCCGCAGCGCTTTTCGGAAATCGTCGTCGGATTTCGTCGCCTGCCGCACGTCATATTCGCGATGCATCCCGACGGCATACCTGCCAATCGCCTTGTGATGCGGGTACAGCCGGACGAGGGGATCAAGCTGTGGATGATGGTCAAGGAGCCGGGTCCCGGCGATATGCGGCTTCAGCATGTGCCGCTCGACATGAGCTTTGCGGAGGCGTTCGGCGTGGCTCCAGCTGACGCATATGAGAGGCTGCTGATGGACGCGCTCCGCGGCAACGCCGCTCTGTTCATGCGACGCGATGAAGTCGAGGCGGCGTGGAAATTCATCGATCCCATTCGCAATGCCTGGGCGCAGTCGGGTGAACCGCCGCGTCCGTACGCCGCCGGCACTTGGGGACCCAACGCGTCTGTCGCCCTGATCGAGCGCGACGGACGAACCTGGAACGAGGAATACGAATGATTGAGACCGATATCCAACGCCGCGAATTCGCGGACGGCGAAGAGCTGGCTAAGGGGCTGGCCGAATGGACGGCGGAGCATCTTCGCCGAGCGATCGCTGCGCGAGGGGTCGCGTTGCTCATCGTCTCCGGTGGGAAGTCGCCGGCTCGGTTCTTTGACCTGCTTTCGAATTTGGACCTCGATTGGACGCGAGTTGCGATCACTCTTGCCGACGAGCGGCGGGTGGCCGACGATAGCCCGCGGTCCAATGCTCGGCTGGCGCGCGAGAGACTGCTGCGCAATCGCGCGGAAGCCGCGAGCTTTACGCCGCTTGCGGACGTCCGCCTGCCGGAAGACCGAGAGCTCGCCGCCGCAAGCGCGCGCGTCGCCAATTTGCCA
>JGI12659J15293_10000780_pt1 | contig 10232 bp, 8 predicted proteins | sample JacPinW_OM2H0_O1_FD_15293 | JGI IMG/M metagenome (IMG submission 15293) | reverse complement strand
TTAAAACCCGTGTCGACAGCGACAATCACGACGGTCCTGCTCAAGCATGGATTGCGGCGGGTCTGGATGAGGGGAACGCGGCCGATTCGTCCTGGGCAGCCGCGCATTGTTGGGCGCGCGTTCACCTTGCGCTTCATTCCCGCGCGCGAGGATCTTGCCACGCCGGCTTCGTGGTCCTCCCCGCGCTCGACGAGAGCGGCGATTGAGGAGATGCCGCCAGGCTGCGTCGCCGTGGCCGACGCGATGGGCGTCACGGATGCAGGCATCTTCGGCGACATCCTCTGCGCGAGGATCAAGCAGCGAAGCGTCGCTGGCCTTGTCACCGACGGCGTTGTGCGCGACATGGCGGGCGTCCTCAAGACCGGCCTGTCCGTCTGGTGCGCGGGCGCAGCCGCCCCTCCCTCGGTCGCCGCTCTTACCTTCGCCAATTGGCAGGAGCCAATCGGCTGCGGTGGCGTCGCCGTCTACCCCGACGATATCGTTGTCGTGGACGACGACGGCGCGGTGCTGATCCCCACCGCGCTGGTCGAGGACGTGGTTCGCGTCGCGCCGGAGCAGGAGCGCATGGAGACCTGGATCATGGACGAGGTCTCGAACGGAGCGAAGTTGCCGGGCCTTTATCCGCCGAACGAAGACAATCTTAAGCGCTACAAAGATTGGGCGTCCGGTCGCTAAAGGATCGGCAAAAGACACCGCACACCCTTCACGCGTCGTGAATTGCGCTTAACGGGCGCCCTGTCGCGTCGCCATCCCTAAGGCAACGAGCTCGCGGCGACGGGCAGCCCGCGCCAGTCCCCGATACCCCGCCACGAACTCAGCCGCGCTTAACAAGTCTTAAGCGCCGAGCGCGTTCAAATCGGCCGAAAACCCGCAATAATGCGATCGTATTACGTCCTTTGGCTTACATCTTATTAAACAGTATGTTATTGTTGTTTTACCTCAAAGAGCCTGGAGGCAAAGATGTTGAAGCCGCTTGCCCTCGCCGCCGTCGCGCTCGGCCTCATTGGATTAGCCCATGCGCATGACTACAGCGCCGACATGATCTGCCGGGTCACGGAAACTGACGGCGCCCGAAGCGCTGGTCGTTCGCGCCAAACACCATAGGCGCCGATGGCTCGCCCGTGTCGACGTTCGTCGAAACGTCCTACTTCGGACACGGCAAGTCCGTTGTCAGCCAAGCCGGTTCGCGCCCGGTCTGGGTGATGACCGCGAACGCGGTCGGCGGCGTGACCTTGCTTCCGCGGAATAACCCAGGCTGGGCGCTCATCGTTTCGAATGTTGCGCGCGCCGGGACGACGATCGCGGGGGATACGCGACGCTGCTCCACAATGGCGTTTTGATCGGCGTCGGGCAGTGCGCCCAGCGGACCGTTCCGACCGCGGCGACCGTCGGCGACGTTGCGCCGGAGTGACCTCAAGACGCTGTCCGAGCAAGGCCATGAGCCGAACGCCTGCGCTGACTAACTCTCCAAACTCAGGCGAGCAAGCGGATCGACGAGTTCAAGAACGGCTCAGTGGCGGAACAGATCGGTGTGGCGCCCGTTAGGGTCTCGACGGGCGCCGACCCCAGCCCCCCAGCCCAATGGCGCTCGTTAGCCCCGCGTCGGCCCTCCCCGCGCGGGGCTTCGATTGTCGACCGTTGCGCGGATTGAGCAACCGGGCGGCGGATTTCGGCCACCCTGGTCGACAGACCGGGAGACTGGCCGAAATTATTCGCGACGCCGTATTGCGAAAAACACAAAGAAATGTTATAAATTTCTACTTGCCGGACTGAGCGCCCCGCCCGGGGCCCGGAAGGCAGGAGGAAAAGAAGCGATAACGCCGCACCCGAGGCGTTTGGCGCAGAGCCTAGGACCCGAGAGAATTTTTTATTTGAATCAGGCGTAACCCATTGAAAAGTCCCGATTCGGAAAAATAAACGCTAATAAACGCTAGCTATTTTACTAGCGTTTATTAGCGTTTAAGGGCTTTTATTCCCTTTTATTTGGACGGATTCACCCGCCCAATCACGCTCGCGCCTCCGTGGCCTCCACGGCCGCTGGCCGCCGCGGGTTCAGGAGGAGCGTCGCGTCATGGAGGGGCTTGAGGGCAAGACCGCGCTCATCACCGGCGGCGCGGGCGGGATTGGGTTGACCATATGCGAGGCGCTGCTGGAGAGCGGAGGCCGGGTCTTCCTCCACGATCTGCCGACGTCCGACGGCGTGTCGAAGGCGCGCTCGCTTTGTCAGAGATTTGGCGACGGCCGCGCAATCTTCGTTGCGGGCGATCTGAACGACCTCCCTGCTCTCGCGCGGGAGAGTGCAAAGCTCGCCGCTGAGCTCGATGGGTTCGACTTCCTCGTCAACAACGCCGCGGTCGATCCGGTGGCGCCAATCGAAGCCTATTCGATCGAGGACTTTCTGGCGGTCCAGACCATCAACGCCCACGCGGCATTCGTCTTGTGCCAGGCGCTCGCGCCCTACATGAAGCGCAAGAGCGCCGGCGCCATCGTCAGCGTGATGAGCGTCGTTCTGTCGGGAGGCTGGCCCGAGAAAGTCCCTTACGCCATGTCGAAGGGAGCCCTGCTCGGCCTCACCCGCTCCCTGGCTCGTGAACTCGGCCCTCACAATATCCGCGTCAACGCCGTGAGCCCGGGCGCCATTCCAACTGGGATGGAGCACAAGCACTACGCTGCCAATGGCCGCGCGGCCTACGATCAATGGGCCATCAGCAAACAATCCTTGCCGTTTCGGTCGGACATCCGGGACGTTGCCGATACCGTGGTCTATCTGCTTTCACCGCTCAGCCGATTCATGACCGGTCAGGAGCTGCATGTGAATGGCGGCATGTACATGGGCTGAGGGTGCGTTCATCGCGAATTCATGTCGGCACGCCAGAGTGCGGATGTTCGCAACGGTAAAGTCGAACCAATCGTTGTGGGAGGAATTCAATGAAGAGAACGTTCGTTACGATTTGCCTCGGCGCGCTCGTCGCCCTTTCGCCGCTGGCCGCGATGGCTCAGTCCGAGGGATCTCCCCAGCCCCTACAGGTAGCCCAGGCCGGCACAGCGCACGCGGGCGGGGGCGGGTCTCACAGCAGGCACATGCGCCACCGGGCGAACACGCACAAGGAGAGGGCGCGTGCGGGAGCCGAACATATGCGCCAGATGCGTATGGCGCCCGCGGCTCCGAAGAGCTAACGAACTAATACCGGCGCTCCAGTCGGCCGCGGGCCGAGAGAGCGCGCCGTTTTAATGATGAGAGGACGAGGCTATTTCACCGGGCAGGGTTTTACGCCCCAAATGTCCCGCGCATATTCCCCGATCGTACGGTCGCTCGAGAACTTGCCCGAACCCGCAATGTTGAGAATGACCTTCTGCGTCCATTCGTCTGGCTTGCGGTAGAGGTCGCAGAGCCTTCCGTCGGTTTGAAGATAGGAGGTCAGATCGGCCAGATGCATGAACTGGTCGCCGTGGGTCAGGAGGGCGCCACGCAGCGGCTCGAAGATCCCGGGCTCATTCGGGCTGAAGTGATCGGAGAAGATCAGATCGAGCGCCTTCCGGGTTTCCGGCTCATTTTCATAATGCCAATAGGGGCTGTACCAAGGGCGGCTGTTGGCGACTTCTTGGGCAGTAAGGCCGAATAAGAAGAAGTTCTCCTCTCCCGCCTCCTCGGCCATTTCGACCGTGGCGCCGTCGCGCGTCCCGATGGTCAGCGCACCGTTCATCATGAACTTCATGTTGCTGGTGCCGCTCGCCTCGTAGCCCGCGGTCGAGATCTGGTTCGAGACGTCGGAGGCAGGAATGCAACGCTCCGCCAGCGTGACATTGTATTCCGGCAGGAACACAACCTTGAGCTTGCCGCGCATCGCAGGATCCGCGTCGATCGTTTGAGCCAGGTTGTTGATGAACTTGATGATGACTTTCGCGAGATAATAGGCGGGCGCCGCCTTGCCGGCGAAGAAGAACGTGCGCGGGGGGATATCGAGACCTGGATTCTCACGCACACGTTGATAGATAACAACGATCCTCAGCGCATTGAGCAGCTGGCGCTTATATTCGTGGATGCGCTTGATCTGGCAATCGACGATTGTGTCCGGGTCGACGGTGACGTCCGTGTGCCTTTTGACCCAGTCGGCGAAGCGCGCCTTGCCTGTGCGCTGGGCCTTTTGAACGTCCACCAGGAACGCAGCGTCCTTCGTCAACGGCCGAAGTTTGCGCAATTCGGAGAGATTGGTGATCCAGGAGTCGCCGATTGCGCCCGAAATCGCTTCCGCAAGAGAGGGATTTGCGAGGCGGAGCCACCGTCTCGGCGTGACCCCGTTGGTCTTGTTGTTGAAGCGCTCGGGAAACGCCTCGGCGAGATCTTTGACCGTGGTCTTGCGCAGAAGTTCGGAGTGAATCGCGGCCACGCCATTGGTGCTGTGGGACCCAACGATCGCCAAATTGGCCATGCGGATGAGCTTGGTCTGGCCCTCCTCCACGATGCTCACCTGCGCTGCGCGCCCGGAGTCGCCGGGATAACGGGCGTGAACGTCGTCGAGCAGCCGGCGGTTGATCTCGAAGATGATCTCGAGCTGGCGCGGAATGAGGAGCTGCATCCAGTCGACCGACCAACGCTCGAGCGCTTCGGGAAGCAGAGTGTGATTGGTGTAAGCGAGCGTGGCGCGCGTGATATCCCACGCCTCGTCCCAACCCAAATGCGCTTCGTCGAGCAAAATGCGCATGAGCTCGGGCACGGCAAGGGTCGGATGCGTGTCATTGAGCTGAATCGCGGCCTTCTCGGGCAAAAGCCGCCAATCGGAATTCGACTCACGAAACCTTCGGATCGCGTCCGCCAGCGAACAGGCGACAAGAAAGTATTCCTGCATGAGCCGGAGTTCGCGCCCCTGAGGCGTATGGTCATCCGGATAGAGAACGCGGGTGAGGGATTCCGCGTTGAGCGCCTCAGCGATCGCAGCGACGAAATCGCCGCCGCTGAACCGCTGAAAATCGAACGACTGAGAGGCGGTGGCGCTCCACAAACGCAATGTGTTGACCGTCTTCCCGCCGTACCCGATCACAGGCCGGTCATAGGGGACGCCGATGAGCGTCGAAGGGCTGTTCGGGATCATCCGCAACTGACCTGCGCGCAATTCAAACGAGCAGCCGAACGTCACCGGGACGCTTTCCGCAGGTCGCACGATCTCCCAGGGATCCGGGTGATTCAGCCAGTTGTCGGGGCGCTCCTCCTGCCAACCGTTCCGAATTTTCTGTTGAAAGATGCCATGCTCGTAGCGCAGTCCATAGCCCATGGCCGGCAGCTGCATCGTGGCCATTGAGTCGAGGAAGCAGGCGGCCAGACGGCCGAGACCGCCGTTACCCAATCCCGCATCGGGCTCCTCATGGAGGATTTCCCACCACTCGCGGCCATCGGCGCCAAAACTTGGCCCGACGATGGGATCGAGCAGGAGGTTCATCACGTTATTGGCAAGCGAACGGCCAATGAGAAACTCGATCGAAATATAGTAAACCCGCTTCGGGTTCTCACGCGCATAGGTTTTATTCGTGCGCAGCCAACGATCCGAAAGAATATCCCTCACCGCGCGCGCAGCGGCCTTGTAGCGCTCCCGCGTATTTGCGGTCTCGGGCTCGACGATATTGTCGTACTTCAGATGCCGTTCGTAGAGCGCATCCGGCGCGCCTGAGAAGAGAGCCGCGCTGACGGCGTAACTTTTGAGGCGTGCGGCAGCGTCCGGCGAACCCTGGATCGACGTCGCTTGTGCCGCCCGATTGAGTTCTTGGACGTCATTCATTGGGCCAACCCTCTCCCAAAAGGCTTTGATACCCAGCGCTTGTGACGCTCACGCGACGCCAAGGAACCTCTTACACGTTATCACCCTCAGTTGAGCCCGTGCCCCGTGCCGCGCTTTTGCCGCCCCATGTCCAGTTCTTGACCTCGGGCATATCATCGCCATAGCGTCGGATGTATTCGCGGTGATCGATCAGCTTATCGCGGATTTCTTGCTTGGCGTAGGCGGCGCGCTCGCCAAGCTTCGGCACGCGGTCAATGACGTCGCCGACCAGATGGAAACGATCGAGGTCGTTTATCACGCACATGTCGAAAGGCGTGGTCGTCGTTCCCTCTTCCTTGTAGCCCCGAACATGAATGTTGTCATGGCCGGTCCGCCGATAGGTCAGGCGATGGATGAGCCACGGATAGCCGTGAAAGGCGAAGATGATTGGCTTATCGACAGTAAAGAGGGCGTCGAAGTCGCGGTCTGCCAGGCCGTGCGGATGCTCGCTTGGGGGTTGCAGCGTCATCAAATCAACGACGTTGACCACCCTTATTTTCAGTTCAGGCGCGTGCTGGCGCAGGAGCTTGACCGCGGCCAGAGTCTCAAGCGTTGGAACATCGCCGCAGCAAGCCATCACAACGTCCGGCTCGCCGCCACGGTCGTTGCTCGCCCATGGCCAGATGCCGAGCCCCGCTTCGCAATGTCTGACCGCCTGGTCCATGGTCAGCCATTGCGGCGCGGGTTGTTTGCCGGCAACGACGACATTCACGTAATTACGGCTGCGCAGGCAATGGTCGGTGACGGAAAGCAGGCAATTCGCATCCGGCGGCAGATAGATCCGCACCACCTCGGCCTTCTTGTTCATCACGTGGTCGATGAAGCCGGGATCCTGGTGGGAAAAACCATTGTGGTCCTGACGCCAGACGTGGCTGGACAGCAGATAGTTGAGCGAGGCGATCGGGCGCCGCCACTTGATCTCGTGGCAAACCTTCAGCCATTTCGCATGCTGGTTGACCATGGAATCGACGATGTGGATGAAGGCCTCATAGCAGGAGAAGAAGCCGTGCCGCCCGGTTAGCAGATAGCCTTCGAGCCAGCCCTGGCACTGGTGCTCGCTCAGCATCTCCATCACTCGTCCGTCAGGCGCGAGATGGTCGTCGTAAGGGAGGGTTTCGGCAGCCCAGGCGCGGTTCGTGACGTCGAGTACGTCCTGCCAGCGATTGGAATTGTTCTCGTCCGGGCTGAACAGGCGGAAGTTGCGTGAGTCCAGATTGAGTTTCATCACATCGCGCAGGAATTCGCCCATCACCCGCGTCGCCTCTGCGTTTACTGAGCCGGGCGAAGCCACATCGACCGCGTAGTCGCGGAAATTCGGGAGTTTCAGGTCACGCAGGAGCAGGCCGCCGTTGGCGTGCGGGTTGGCGCTCATCCGGCGGGTTCCTTGCGGCGCGAGCGCAGCGAGCTCGCCTTTGAGGCGGCCCGTGTCGTCGAACAGCTCCTCGGGCCGATAGCTCTTCATCCATGTCTCGAGGATGCGGACGTGCTCAGGGTGGCCACGCATCTCGCTCATCGGCACCTGATGCGACCGCCAGTACCCCTCTTCCCGCTTGCCATCGATTTCCTTGGGACAGGTCCAGCCCTTCGGCGTCCGCATGACGATCATCGGCCAGATCGGGCGTTTCGAAAATCCTTTCTTCCGCGCATCAGCCTGGATGTTCCGGATCTCGTCGATCACGGTTTCGAGCGTGGCCGCCATGAGCTCGTGCATGACCGCTGGGTCATCACCTTCGACAAAATGAGGCGCGTACCCGTATCCGCGAAAAAGCGACTCGAGCTCCTCATGACTGATCCGCGCCAACACCGTCGGATTGGCGATCTTGTAGCCGTTGAGGTGAAGGATCGGCAGCACTGCGCCATCGCGCACCGGGTTCAGAAACTTGTTGGAATGCCAGCTCGTCGCGAGTGGTCCTGTTTCCGCTTCGCCATCGCCAACGACGGCGGTGACAATGAGGTCGGGGTTGTCAAAGGCGGCGCCGTAGGCGTGTGAAAGCGAGTAGCCGAGTTCGCCGCCCTCGTGGATGGAGCCGGGCGTCTCCGGCGCCACGTGGCTCGGAATTCCGCCGGGGAACGAGAACTGCGTGAAGAGCCGCTTCATGCCCTCCACGTCTTGCGAGATGCCTGGATAGACTTCGCTGTAGGTGCCTTCCAGATAGGTGTTGGCGACCAGCCCCGGTCCGCCATGGCCGGGGCCGGTGATGTAGATCATGTCGAGGTCGAGCTTCTTGATCAGCCGATTGAGGTGCGCGTAGACGAAGTTGAGGCCGGGCGTCGTACCCCAATGCCCGAGAAGGCGCGGCTTGATGTGCTCCTCCTTGAGGGGCTCACGGAGCATCGGATTGTCGAACAGATAGATCTGACCGACGGACAGATAGTTGGCGGCGCGCCAATAAGCGTCGATAAGCGCGCTTTCGCTCTTCGACAGGATGCTTCCTTTCTTCGGCGCGGTTTCCGTCTTCGACAGAGTGGTCGTGGTCGCCATCGTCAGCTCCTCACCATTTCGTTGTCGCTCGGTTCAAGGCCTACCGAGGCCCGATATCAATTGCGTGACGACACGGTCAACGCCATCGTTGACCACAAGATCCATGAGCAAGGCCCGCGCGCACGCATCGGCGCGGAATTCTGCCGCGGCGATTAGGCGTCGGCTCTAAGGTTTGGGCCCGCCGTCGCGCTCCCACTTAGCGCGCAGCCAATGGTCGATGTCGCGTCCGTAGGGACTGCCTTCATCGACCCAAATTTGGTAAGCGCGCTCCCTAATCCGATCCTCATCGATCCCCTTCCCGGCTGTGGCGACAGGGATTTCAATCGGAACGCCCGGATCCACTCCACTTGGCGGTTCGCTGGCCATTGAAAGCTTCTCCTGGGGATGATCTTAGCTCGCACTGGCGATCGGGCACGTCACGTTGTGCCCATTTTATGACAATTAAGCGACAAACGACCGAGCCCCTCATAGCGGCGCTCATTGCGTCTGCGCGAAAACCTGATCAATTGGGCGGCGCTACAGGACGCGCCGAAAGGGAAGCCCCATGTCCGCTGCGCCAATTCACGCCGACAATTCCGCTCAGGCCGAGTATTGGAACGCCAGCGCCGGACAGCGATGGACCGACCACCAGGAACATCAGGATCAGGTCCTGCGCCCGGTTTCCGAGCGGCTCATGGCCGTAGCGGCGCCAAAGCCCGGCGATCGCGTGATCGATATCGGCTGCGGCTGCGGCGCGACGACGATCGACTTCGCCGTCCGCGTCAGTCCGGGTGGCGAGGGCCTCGGGCTCGCCTCGGGCTCGACATTTCCGAGCCGATGCTGGCGCGCGCCCGCGAGAGGGCGCCGCAAAGCCAGCCGATAAGGTTCGAACGCGCCGACGCCACCGTCTACGATTTCGAGCCCAACGGCGCCGACCTCGTGGCGTCGCGGTTCGGCGTCATGTTCTTCGCCGATCCAGCGCGCTCGTTCGCCAACCTGCGCCGGGGCCTCAAGCCTGGCGGCCGGCTCGCCTTCGCCTGCTGGCGCGAGGCCAGGCAGAATCCCTGGCTGATCCTGCCGTTGCGGGAAGCGACGAAGCACGCCCCGCCCCTGCCCGAGGCAAATCCGGAGGATCCCGGGCCGTTCGCTTTCGCCAGCGAGGCGCGCGTGCGGGGGATCCTTGGCGACGCGGGCTTCGCCGACATCGTTCTCGAGCCGCACGATCTCGAGCTCGACATCGCCGTCGGCGCCGGGCTCGACACGGCCGTCCGCGCCGCGATGACGATCGGGCCGACGAGCCGGATGCTCGACGGCCAGAGCGACGCGGTTCGCGCCGCCGCGACGGCGGATATTCGCAAGGCGCTCGCGGCGCAGGCGCGCGGAGACAGCGTGCCGCTCGGCGCGGCGATCTGGATGGTTAGTGCGACCAATCCGGCCCGATAGAGGGGCGGATGCAACTCAAACGCGAGCTGCGTGCAAATAAATCCAAGTAAATCCAAGGAAAATCGGTTGCATTTCCTTGCATTTCCTTGGCCGAAATGGGACTTTTCAATGCGTTACGGCGAATCCAAATAAAAAAATCTCTTCGGTCCCCAACTCGCGTTCCGGGTTGTGAGCCCGGAGGCTCTCAAGCACGACCCGCTCCATTCTCCCTGCCGCCGGACCTGCCAACGGCGGGGCCAAGTTCTCGAGATGGGAAGTGATATAACACGGATTTCTGTTTTAGAAAAGCTTTTGCAAGGCTCTTCTAGCGTTAGCTGTTGGCAACAGAAATTCCCCATGTTGTGGCGGCGCGAGACGGGCCTGAAGCGTCATGGCCGGGCTTGTCCCGGCTACCCACGCGTTTCAGCGCAGGGAGCGACGGCTAGGGGCGTGAGGCCAAAAAAGCGTTGTTTCTGAGGCCATCGCGACCACGCGCGGCGCTGCCTGGACTCGTCTCTGAGGCGGCGCGGCGTGGATGG
>JGI12659J15293_10000779_pt1 | contig 10240 bp, 9 predicted proteins | sample JacPinW_OM2H0_O1_FD_15293 | JGI IMG/M metagenome (IMG submission 15293) | reverse complement strand
CCGGCCCCGATTTCAAGCGTCTTGGCGATCAGGCTCGGGTTCATCGCCTTGATATTGCGGATAAAAAATTCGGAGCTCGAGTCGGGCAGCGGGTGGTAAACGCCGGCCGGAACGTCGACCACCAAGCCATCGGCAAAAATTCGCTCAGGGACCGCCTGACGGCGGACCAGGGCTTCATGCGCGGCGGCAATGTCGAACTTCGCGGTGCTGACCAGGTTCGAGATCCCAAGCTTGCGGAGAACAGAGGCCCGCGGCGGCCCAATCCGCCGCTCGACATTGAGATAGCCGACATTCATTGGAACCTCGCCTCTCTTGCTGGCGGCGCACGAATCTGCCCATCCGGCGGCGCACCGGACACAAAGGCGCCCCGCACTCTCATAAGCTATACGTTTAGTTATATGGTTTGTTTCAGGTTTCCCGCCCGCGCTCGCTGTCGTGCCAATCGCGCAACAACCAATGCGACAGCGCAGTCAGCAGCAGATGAATTGTGATGCCCGCCACCGAAATCAAGAGCAACGCGGCAAACATTCGCGGAATGTTAAGGCGAAAACCAGACTCGACGATGCGATAGGCGAGCCCGGACCCCTGGCCGGCCGACCCCGCGGCGATCTCAGCGACGATCGCGCCGATCAGCGCCAGCCCGCCGCTGATCCGAAGGCCCGCGAGAAAATACGGCAGCGCCGAGGGCAGTCTGAGCAGCATGAACTGCTGCATGCGCGAGGCGCGGTACATCTGGAAGAGGTCAACCAGATTGTGATCCGCCGAGGATAGCCCGAGGGTGGTGTTGGCTAGCAAGGGAAAGAACGCCACCAGAAACGCACACACCAGGACCGCAACACCGGGCGAAAGGTAGATCAGCAACAATGGGGCGATGGCGACGATCGGCGTCACCTGCATGGCGACGGCGAACGGATAGAAGGCGCGCTCGACGAGTCGCGACTGGGCGAAAAGAATAGCTAGCCCGACACTCCCGATGATCGCGATCCCAAGAGCTTTGAGCGTAATCGACAGCGTCACCCACAGTCGGTGATCAGGGTGGAGATGATGAGGCTTGGCGCGGGCAAGAGATAAGTTGGGACCGCGAAGTACCGGACCAACCCCTCCCAGGCTATGAGCCCCAATCCCAAAGTAAGCGCAGGCACCGCATAGCCGACAAAGTCGTCCTTGCTCACGCCATCCCACCCTTGAGCATCTTTGGCGACCGATCGCCCATCGCGACATGGAGCGCTTCGGAAGTCTGGACGCAGGTGTCAGCGTAGGCTTTGCACAGCCGAAACCCTTCCTGGCGGGACTGGGTTGGGGCTTCGACAACGATTTCAGCAACCGCCCGTCCGGGGCGCGCCGCCATCACAACGATCCGGTCCGAGAGATAGACGCTCTCGAACACCGAGTGGGTCACGAACACCACCGTCGCCCCAAGGGAGGACCGGAGCGCCGCCAAATCGTCATTGAGCTTTAGGCGCGTGATTTCATCCAGGGCCGCAAACGGCTCGTCCATCAAGAGGACCGTCGGCCGCGTCACCAGGGCGCGCGCGATCGACACGCGCATCTTCATGCCGCCGGAGAGCTGGCGCGGATACGCCTTGGCGAAGCCAGCCAGACCGACCTGCTCGAGGGCCTCTTCGACCCGCGGTCGAGCTTTTTCTTTCGATACTCCGGCAAGGCGCAACGGCAGCCAAACATTGGCGAACACGTCGTTCCAGGGCGTCAGCGTCGGCTCTTGAAACACGAAGCCGAGTTCCGGACAGTCTGCAACCCAATTGATCTCACCACGCGTCGGCCCCGTGAGCCCCGACAGCAACCGCAAAACCGTCGATTTGCCGCAACCTGACGGCCCAAGCAGAGAAAGGAACTCGCCCGCCCGGATCTCGAGGTCGAGCCCCTCAAGAGCCGTCACGTTATTGGCGAAGACCTTGTGCACGCCCCGCAAGGTCACGAGCGGCGGCGCGGCTACCGGGATCGCCGCTGCTTTCGTCGTCGTCAGAGTCGCCATCTTATTCATGATGCAAACCCATCATTCCGTCACGTCCGCTTAGGCCGCGACATCCTCCCCATGCCGTGCAAATCGCATGCCGTCGGCATTCCAGCTTAGTGCAAGAACTCCTGCCTTGCTTTTCGCCATTCGCCGGCGTCCCTCAAAGGTCACGCTTGCGCCGCCGCTCAATGCGCTTGAACTACGGACATCATAGACCTCGCTTTTCCGGTCTAACAACAGGTAATGCGAGAACAAGTTACGTACAAGTGCCTTTAATTTGCTGCATTGCGGCACCTACGGCTTGGCGGAGATCCGCCTTCCTTGACCGCCGATAGCCCGACATGCCATCGCCCCAGCTCCGGCCGCACCATAAGCACCTCGAATCAGATCGAACTTGAACGCAGGCTCGGGCCGTTTCGTTCCTTGCTAGAGATCCCATCATGGCCAAGGACTACGTAGCTCCCAATCTTGAAGCGCCGATTCTCGATCATCTGTTTCCGAACATGATCGAGGCGGACAAGAGCGCCTCGACTTGGCCCTATTTTCGCAAGCAGATCGACCATCCCTTTCGGGTCGACAAGCGCAATCCGACTGTCGGCTTCATCAATCGCGACGAAGCTTCGATCCTCTATGGCAACGCGCGCGCGTTCAGGGGGAGAAGGGGAATCGAGATCGGCGCGTGGCGCGGCTGGTCGACCGCCCATCTCGTCGCCTCCGGCATTGCGCCGCTCCATGTCGTCGAACCTCTGCTCGCGGATACGGACTGGCGGCGGGAATTCGAGCAAGCGATCCGCGGGGCCGGCGGAGCCTCGACAACGATTCTCGTTCCCAAAGCGAGCCCCGCAGCTGTCGTCCGTCTGGGCGAAGCGGGCGCCCGATGGTCATTCGCATTCATTGACGGCGACCACGACGGGGAGGCCCCGACCCAGGATGCGCTCGCTTGCGCGCCCTACCTCGAAACAACCGCAATGGTCCTCTTTCATGACTTAGTGTCGCCCTATGTGGCGGCGGGCTTGCGTGCGTTAGCGGCGAAAGGCTGGAACGTGATGGCCTACCAGACAGCTCAGATGATGGGCGTCGCGTGGCGGGGAACGATCCAGCCCGTGGCGCATAGCCCGGACCCCTCGCAGCATTGGGCGGTTCCCCCCCATCTGGAGGGGATTCCGATATCTGGCGCCAGCGCGGCCTGAAGCGCTCGTCGAAAGCGGAGAAGGAGAAGAACCATGCGTCAAAGCCTCTTTGCCACGACCCTTGGCGTGGCCCTGACCGCATCCGTATCTTTCGCGTTTCAGGCGTCGGCCGACGATGCCCAAGTCGCTCGCGGCCGCTTTCTCGTAACGATCGCCGGCTGCTCGGACTGCCACACCCCCGGCGCCCTGCTCGGCTCGCCCGATACGAAGCGTTATCTCGGCGGATCGGACGTCGGCTTCGCGATTCCCGGCGCCGGCGTCTTCGTGGGAGAGAATCTGACCCCCGACAAGGAGACCGGCCTCGGCTCATGGACGGACGAGCAAATCATCGCGGCGATCCGCACCGGTAAGACGCCCGAGGGAAGGGAGCTTAGTCCCGTAATGCCTTATCCAGCGCTTTCACACCTCTCCGATGTCGACGCGCAGGCGGTCGTCGCGTTCCTCAAGAGCCTGCCCCCCGTCAGCAACAAGGTGAAGAATTTCGGGCCTGACGACAAAGTGACGATCAACGTCTCCGCGGTCCTGCCGCCCGACGTCTACAACGCGCTGCCAGCGCCGAAGAAGTAGGACCGAGCGAGACAGAGCGCGTCACTTCGGACGCAAGTCCAGACCAACGCCCTTGTTGACGAACTGGAGCGTGTAGGCCTTCTTGTAGTCGATGCCCGGCTTGACCACGCCGGCCTTCACCATCTCATTATAGAATCCGCTCCAACGCTCGTCGGTCATCGCGCCGATTCCGAGTTTGAGCGTGTCGCCTGAATCGACGATGCCGTATGCCTTCATTTTGGCGATCGAAAAGGCGATCTCGTCGTCGGTGATTTCCGGGTTCTCTGTTTTGATCGCCTCATTGGCCTTGGCGTTGTCGCCGTAGAGATAGTGGTACCAGCCGATCGAGGAAGCATCGACGAAGCGCTGCACGATATCAGGATGCTTCTCCACAAGCTCGCGGCGGGTCTCGACTATGGTCGAATAGGTGGAGTAGCCATAATCGGCGAGCAGGAACACGTTGGGCTTGAAGCCGCCCTGCTTTTCGACCTCGAGCGGCTCCGAGGTCAGATACCCCTGCTGGATCGAACGCGGCTCGGCGATGAAGGGGGCCGAGTTGAAATTGTAGGGTTTGATGTTGTCGTCCTTGAACCCGTAAGCGAGCCGCATCCATGCCCAAAAGGTGTTGACCGCGCCGGCGCTGACGAAAGCCGGGTTCGCGTTGGGAAGATCCTGCCATTTGTCCAAGCCGACGCCCGGATGCGACATGAAGATCTGCGGGTTTTTCTGGAAGTGGGCGGCCACGGCGATGGTCGGGATGTTGTTCTGCACCGCCAGGAAATCGCCGATCATGTCGCCGCCCATGAAGAATTCGATCTTGCCCGCGATCAAGAGCATGCCGCCGTTCGACATTGGGCCGCCCTGGAGAATTGTGACGTCGAGGCCGTATTTGGCGTAAGTCCCGTCGACGAGAGCCTGGTAATAGCCGCCGGCCTCCGGGTCGGCGACCCAGTTGGTGCCGAACGTAACCTTGTCCGCTGCCAAGGCCGATCCGGCGAACGTGATCGCCCCCGCCAACGCCGCCATCATCGCAACGCGCATATGAATCCCTCCCGCAGTCCAATTCCATCGGCAGTTCGGCAGCTTCGCCGCCCTCCGCCGTCGGGTTCGTTTACGCTCGAGCCACGGCACTCGCACGGAGCGTTCTCGCCCTGGTGGTGCAGCATACGGACCGAAATTCCACGCGTCGAATACATTTTTCAACGTGCCATCTGGGGTGATCACCACAAGCAAGACACACGCCAAAAGGCTTTACCTTTCGGCTCGCCTCGCCTATGCGCCCCGTCTCCTGCCTCCCTTCGCTGAACACGGAGCGGACCATCGCATGCGCTTATGGATCAAGGACCCGCTCGCCATCCTCGCGGTCGATGCCGAGCGCGGCATTGTGGTCGAGGGCAGCGAGATCGTCGAATGCGTCGCGCGCGGTCAATCGCCGGCCATTCCTCCCGATACGACGTTCAACGCCTCGCGTCATGTCGTCCTGCCCGGGCTCATCAACGCGCACCATCACTTCTACCAGACGCTGACGCGCGCCCACCCGGCAGGGTTCGGCAAGGAGCTCATTCCCTGGCTCGTTTCGATGGAGCGCGTCTGGGGCCGCATGACGCCCGAGGCGTTACGCATCGCGATCCGGATGGCGCTGGTCGAACTGATGCTGTCCGGCTGCACGACTGCGGCCGATCACCACAATCTCTTTCCCCCGAACCTCACGAACGCGATCGACATCGAGGTCGAGGAGGCGACGAAGCTTGGGCTTCGCATGACGGTCACGCGCGGATCGATGGGCATTTCCGAGAAGGACGGGGGCTTGCAGCCCGACTCGATCGTGCAGGACTCGGAGACGATCCTCGAGGACAGCGAGCGGGTGCTGCGCCTCTATCACGACGCCGAGCCGGGCGCGATGATCCGGGTGGCGCTTGCCCCCTGCTCGCCGCTCGCGGTACCGAAGCGGGTGATGGTGGGATCGGCCGAACTCGCCGAGCGCTACGATTGCCGGCTGCACACCCATCTCTGCCAGTCGCTCGACGAGGACGTCTATAGCCTCGAGACATTCGGCGTGCGTTCGGTCGATCTCCTGGAGCAGGCGGGATGGCTGAGCCCCCGCGCCTGGGTCGCGCACGGGATCCATTTCAACGCCGGCGAGATCGAGCGCTTGGGCAACGCTGGCGTCAGCGTCTGCCATTGCGCCGCCTCCGACATGGCCTTCGGCATGGGCGTCTGCCCGACCAAGGAGCTCGAGGCGGCGGGCGTCGCCATCGGGCTCGGCGTCGACGGTTCGGCCTCGAACGATTCGTCCAATATGATGGAGGCCGTGCGCCACTCGCTGATGCTGCAGCGCCTGAGCTACGGGCCCTCGGTGGTGACCCCTTACGACGCCCTGCGATGGGCGACCCAAGGCTCGGCGCATTGCCTCGGGCGCGACGACATCGGCGCCATTGCGCCAGGCATGCAGGCCGACCTCGCGCTCTATACGCTCGACGAGCCGCGCTTCTCGGGCGCTCAGGACGCGATCGCCGCGCTCGCGCTTTGCGGGGCGCATCGGGCGGAGCGGGTGATGGTCGCCGGGCGCTGGCGGGTCATCGACGGCGAGCCCGAGGGCGTCGACCTGCCCGCCCTGATCGCCAAGCACAAGGCGGCCGCGCGCGCCTTCGCGTGAGGGCCGCCTGAGACGCGCCGCCCTGCCTGTCAGGCGCGGATGCAACCAATGCGGGAACTCCCGCCGAGCCAAGCGCCAAATAACCGCGCCTAAAAGCGCATAAACGCTAGCTAAAAGCGCATAAGCGCTAGTAAAAGTGCTAGCGTTTACTAGCGTTTATTTTTCCCAAACGAGCCTTTTCAAAGGTTACGGCCGATTCAAATAAGAAAATTCGTCGTGTCCGTTTAGGGGTTGTGTTCAAGGCATTCCGGACGCGCTGCTTCTCCTTTGCCATCCCGTCCAAGCGCTCCGTCGACCGCGGCCAGATCCGGCCAACAGAAAGAACCATAGCACAAATTCTGACTTTTGAAAAGAAATTGACCTAGAAAAATAATGCCGCCGAAACAGCTCTTCATCGAAGGTGACATGGCTCACATGCCCGGCGCGCCAGGCGCCGTGCTCGCCTGACAGGATGAGGAAGGCCGGGCGAGCCCGCCACCTTCCACGTTACTTCTGCGGGGCGCCCTTGATCCCGATGGCGCGGAAGCTGGCGTATTTATTGCCAACGTCCGCCTCAAGTTGTTGCTCTTTGGCGTTGTATGCCTTGACCGCGTCCATGTGAGAGAATTGTAGGAGAACCACGCGGTTGGGCGGCGGAGAACTGCTCAGACTGATCGCCTGGTTAAAGCCGGCGACGTACTGCCGCCGGCTTCTTTGCTCGGCCAACGACCTTCACGGCGATCCGTTCGCAGACAATATGGCCTAATGCGAGTGAATTTCCGTCGCTTTGACAGGGTTCGGAGACCAAATGCGGCTCGATTCGCAAAAAGGTCCGCCCTCGCAAGCGCGCTTGGCGTGCCCGCCAGCCTCGCGCGGTTCTCCTTTGCAGCCCGCGCCGTGAGGCGGCTCATTGCTAACGCGCCATTGACCGTCACGACGCCGTCTTCAGCGAACTGCGTTGATCAAAGCAAGATTGGATTCGCTGCTGACTTTGAGGTTCGCGGGATCGGCGCTGACACGTGCCGGGGAAAACTGGGCCGCCGCGTCGGCCAGAATCGTCTGCAGCTTAGAAATCACCGCGCTCGTATAATATCGATTCATATCCACCGTTTGCTTCTTAAATTCAGTCACGGCGCCTATTAATGCGGCCCGATCGGAGCTCGTCACGTCTTTTTTACTCAAAATATTTTTCGCGCTGGCATAAAGCGAGTTCTTTGCCTGATCCCATATCACATAGTTCTTCTGTATCTGATCGACTGAGTCGTTTCCTAATATCAAGAGCAAGTTTTGCGGGTTACTAAGTTGATATTGCTCTGCTTTCAAAAGCAGCAACGTCAAATAATCCACCATGTCTGATGTGCTTTTCATCAATTCGTCTGGCGCAGTGGCTGCAAAGATCTCAGGTGAAAAGAGGCTACTGTTTTCCAAGAATAGAAACCTATACCCCAAACTCACCTCAACCGCGTGCAGCATCAAGCTCGTGTGTGGATCTCCGCAATCCCGCTCATGCAAGACTCCTACGACATAAACTTGATATTCTACGGTATCGTCATAATATGTGACGATTGCTGATGTAATAATTCTATATAATTGCTTGGAGTCGAATGATATTATTGTATTATCTTCAAGATATTCGTTAGTCGGCTGCGACCCGATCACGGCTTGCAGCGCCTTCTGCCATTGAAGCGACACATCAAAGGGGACGTTCGCCGTAAGTTCCTGCCAAGTGTGTTTTGTGGTAGCATGGTTGCATGGCCCGAAGATCTTTGAGAAGTCGCCAATCAACTCGATGCTTAAGTCCGCGATTGATANATGCCGTCCAANCTTGGCGCCTCCNGGGCCCGTCCTTATTATCAATTTCGCTTTCGGACNGTAACTGCTCTTCTCTCTATTGAGGATCAGGCTAATAACCTGTTTGGCCATTTCGGCTGAGAANCCGGTGAGGATTTTAATTGTATCTTGCTCNTCAGCGATAGTGTGACGGCCGGCGTCAGGATCGCGGTCATCCAGCATACCCTGAATATCAAGGAGGAATTTTAGGGAATTAGGCCGGCCGTCCCTCTGTTCGGATTGCAAGCGCCGCAGATTGTCCTCGAGGCTCGTAGCCTCAAACCGAACATCCCTCAGACTAGATTGATCAATGTTAATTCCTTCGAATTCGTTGATTGTATCTGGAACTTGAGCCAAGACGGCAAACGGGATCATTCGTCTTCGCAAGCTCTTCCATTTGGTCATCATAGGCTGTACGAAGACCGATTGCTTGAAGGCCCCGACTTCATAACCAGTGAATGAATGTGAGGGCTTCAGTCGTCCGGTCGCGATGACAATCATAACGTCCGTTTCGCTGATACTTTGCTCGATAATTCCCTTCCAATTGAGCCCGGTCGCAAATTCACTCATCATGATTATGTATATTTCGTCCCGAAACGCAGCTTTGAGCGTCAGCTTGAGGACGTCTGCGATTTGTTGGTCTTCCGACGCATAGCTAATGAAGAGCTTCATGGCGTTGCTATCAGGCATAGCTTCCTCCAAAATCAGAAATTCTTCGCGGCGATCCAAGATAGAGCCTATGCACGATCATGAACTGAGTTGTACTTAGAAAATAAGTATATTCTGCTCCGAAATCGCTTGTATTCGCCACGCCCGGAAGGAGCTCAACTTCGCCTGTAGGGACGACCGCCTATTTCGTCTTTCAGGAAGCGGCATAACCCGATCTCTCCCATGCGTTACTCCTGTTACGGAAGGAACGCTGTGATCGGGGTCACAGTAGTTTCCCCTATATGACGTAGGAGCCAGCCTCCCGACGGCCATGCCATCGATTCGGCCAGGAGCGCTCTTATCGTTATCGGCCCATGCCCATTTGCACTCGGGAATGTCGTAATGCGAGTGAATTTCCGTCGCAATTCAGGCCCTAGGACACGAAAAATGGCTCGATTCGCAAAGCTCTTCGCCCTGGCAAACGCGGTCGCGGTCCTGGCTTTCGCCGGCCCGGCCCTCGCGACCGAGGCGCACTACACCTGTAGCGACGGCTCGAAGCTCGCCGCAAACTTCTCTCCGCCAGACACGGCCAAGGGGAGCGTCGCGCTGACCTTCGGGACAGGGCGCGAGCTGAAATTGACGCAAGTCCTATCCGCCGATGGCGGGCGCTATGCCGACGCCGACATCGAGTTCTGGATCAAGGGGCAGAGCGCCACTCTGACCATGAAGGGCGTCAAGGAAACCTGCTCGACGCAATGATTGCGCGAAGGCAATCCGGGGCTCTGGACAAAGCTTCGGACCCGCTTCGCCCGCGCAGGCTGCAATCTGCGACTCTGGCGCGGCAAGGCAGAGGGCGATGATCTAGCGCATGCCGCGTTGAAGCAGAATCGCCATTGCGAGGAGCCATAGGGCGTCGAGAGAACGCCCATCTTTCAACGCCCATCTTTCGACGCCCATCTTTCGACGCCCTCATGGCCACGAAGCAATCCAGGGATCGTCGGGCTCTACGTTCCCCTGGATCGCGTCGCTTCGCTCGCGATGACGGCGACGTCTAATCGCGCGATGATCCAGCGGTGGCGCCGGCCGCCCCATCACGCGCATGAATTTTGCCGTTAAGCGCTATTTTATTCTTGCTGTGTTCTTGTTTCTCCCCTAGCCTTATCCTGCCGATGACGAACGCTTCGGGCAAGCTGCGAAAGCGATCGTCTCTGGCGAGATTTATGGGCGGCAAGCACCGGGGAAACAAAACATGAACGCTGCTGGTCAAATCGCGGTGACGATCGCCGCGTTCATCGGCTTCACCCGCCTCTTTCTGGCCGACGAGGGCGACAGCCACCGCCTGAGCGGCTTGCTCATTCTCGCAAGTCCTATCCGCCGATGGCGGGCGCTATGCCGACGCCGACATCGAGTTCTGGA
>JGI12659J15293_10000775_pt1 | contig 10246 bp, 8 predicted proteins | sample JacPinW_OM2H0_O1_FD_15293 | JGI IMG/M metagenome (IMG submission 15293) | reverse complement strand
GGGCGAGAGCGCCGGTCGGGCGGTGCTGTGGCTCGGCCCGGACGAATGGCTGTTAATTGCGGACAGCGCCAACACCGCGGCGATAGGCGAAGTGCTGGAGTCGGTGCTCGAGGAAACCGCGCACAGCCTCGTTGACGTCTCGCATCGCCAGATAGGCCTGATCGCCGGCGGTCCGGCCGCGGCGCGCGCCCTCAACGCCGGCTGCCCGCTTGACCTGGACCTCAAGGCCTTCCCGGTGGGCTTCGCGACGCGCACTTTGTTCGACAAAGTGGAGATCGTGCTTTGGCGCCGCGCGGAGACGACCTTCCATATCGAGATCTGGCGTTCGTTCGCGCCCTACCTGGCGGCGTCGCTCGCCGAGGCCGCGTGCGGCGCGCCGCAATGGTGAACCCCGGAGAAGAGACGTCATGAGCCGTGAGGGTGCTGACGAGGCGGATGCGGACGAAGCGGGCCTTTTCGAGCCGCGACGGCTCGCCTTCATCGAGAGCATCGCGAGCTTTCGTCCGCGCATGCACCGCTATTGCACACGCATGACCGGCTCGGCTTTGGACGGCGAAGACGTGATGCAGGAGGCGATTTTCGAGGCCTACCGCAAGCTCGGCTCCTTCGATGCGGCTCGCCCGCTCGGCCCCTGGCTACTCAGGATCGCGCACAATCGCTGTATCGATTTCCTACGCCGGCGACGGGCGCGACGGGAGGCGGAGGCGGAGGCGGGGCCCCTCGCGTGGGTTGACCCGCCGGAGGCCACGGGCAAAGCGATCGACCGCGCGATCGAACGGCTGATCATCGCGCTTCCGCCGAAAGAAAGAGCGTGCGTTCTCCTCAAGGACGTCTTCGACTATTCGCTCGAAGAGATCGCCGACCTCGTGGAATCGACGACCGGCGGCGTCAAAGCTGCCCTGAACCGCGGCCGCGGCAAACTGGCGACGCTGACCGATGTGCAGCGTCCTGACCGGAAGGCCAGCAAGCAAGAATTGGCGCTTCTCCGCCTCTATATCGACCGCTTCAACCAGCGCGATTGGCAAGGCGTGCGCGACCTCGCGAGCGCCGACGCACGGTTGACGGTCGCCGATTGCTTCGCCGGACGCTTGGCTGACTCGCCGTACTTTGTTGAATACGAGCGCCCCATTGTCTCCTGGCGCATGGCGCTCGGAGAGGTGGACGGAGAAGCCGTCGTCGTCATTCTGCGCGACGACTTAGAGGGCCCGGTTCCGTTTTCGGCGATTCGTATCGGAATTACCGGGGGCCGCGTTATCAGCATCGCCGATTACATCAAGTGCTCGTGGATCTTGGAGACGGCTTCCCTCACGCTCATGCCGGCTTAGGCGGCTCAGAGCGAAGCTGCGGAGGGAGCGTGCGCAAAAAAGTTTGATTCGGACGTATCTCGGCGCGCGCCCCATTCGTAACTGGAGTCTTAACCACTCTGAGGGCTCATCCCGTGTCGATGAAGACTTACTCCGGAAGCTGCCATTGCGGCGCGGTTCGCTTTCAAGCGGAACTCGATTTCGCCGAGGGAACGTTCAAGTGCAACTGCACGAGCTGCACGAAAGCGCGCTCCTGGCTCATTCCAACGCCGGCCGCTCGCTTTCGCCTCACCCAAGGCGAGGACTGTCAGGCGGAATATCAGTGGACGCCGCCAGGACGCCCGAAGCCGACCGTCCAATTTCACTTTTGCAAGACATGCGGAATCCGAACGCCGGGTCGGGGTGAGCTCGAAGCAATGGGCGGCGCGTTTTACGCCGTCCAGATTTCGTTGCTCGACGACGTTGATTCCGAAGAACTCGCAGCCGCGCCGGTCCGCTATATTGACGGTCGCCACGATCGCTTCGATCGAGCGCCGGACGACGTGCGCTTCCTCTGACGGAAATTCAAATCCAGCGCCGAACCCGTCGGCAATAGTCGGCATAGTCCTCGCCGAAAGTTTCGCGCAACCGCGCCTCCTCGAACGGAATGACCGCCCAATTCATCAAAGCCCACGGGAGGATCACCAAGACCAACGGCCAGGCTCTCCCGAGCGCAAGCGCCAAGCCGACATAGACGACGGTCAAGGACAGATACATGGGATTGCGCGACCACGCGTGCGCGCCGCTGACGACGAGGCGCGCCGGCTGTCCGGTGGGATGGAGTGTCGTGCCCCGGAGCACGAACCGTCCCGCCGCGGCCACGGCGAGCGAACAGCCTGCGACCGTCAGCGCCAAGCCCGCCCAATGCGCGCCGCCGATCGCCATCCAGGCCGGCCGCCAGGGTATGAGCCGATCGAGACCGATTCCGACCAGAAACGTCACCGCGAATTGAGCCGGCGGCGGGATGATCGCCGGGATCGGAGCGCGGCGCGATGCGACAACGCCGTTCACGCCGTCAGGACAACGCGACCGCGCACGCGACCGGTGCGGAGGTCGTCCAGCGATTGTTGTGCCGTCTCGAGCGGTCTCATCTCAATCGGCGCCGGCTTGACCTTGCCTTCGCGCGCCAGCGCCATAAGCTCCCGAAATTCGGGCAGCGTGCCGGTGAAGACGCCGACAATGCTGATGGCTCGCATGGGCAACGTCGCCAGCGGAACGCCAATCGACCCACCGAACAGACCCACTACGAACAGCCGCCCACCCTTGCGCAATACGGATAGGCCAAAGCCGGCGCTCTTCTCCGACCCGACAAAATCAATCGCCGAAAACAGACCGCCCGTGTCGGCAAGCAAGCTCTTGCGGGCGTCGGGATCCGCAGGGTCGACAACGGCCGAAGCGCCGGCCTCGAGCGCCGTCTGCCGCTTCGTCGCGGCGACGTCCGCGACGATCGGACCAATCCCGTAAAGCGCATGGCACAAGCTGACCGCGGCGAGGCCAAGGCCGCCCGCGCCAATGATCAAGAGCGGGTGCTCCACATCGACGGGAGCGGCCTTTTTCAGCGCGCTGAAAGCCGTGAGGCCAGAACACCCAAGGGTCGCCGCGAAGGGCGCCGATAGCGGCTCATACTCGACGAGGTATCTTGGGTGATCGACCAGAACGTAATTGCTGAACCCACCGTCGGCATGGACGCTGACGCTGCGCGGCTTGGCGCACAAATTCTCTCGTCCGGCTAGGCATTGCGCGCAGAGTCCGCATCCTCCCCAGGCATAAACGGCCCGGCGGTCGCCGACGCGCACGCCCGTTGCTTCCGGCCCGAGTTCTTCGACCACGCCTACGATCTCGTGGCCGAGAATGCGCGGCAGTTTGACGGCTGCGGCAAGGTCCAGCTTCTGGCCATGGCCGAGATCGAAATAGCCGTCGGCGATATGCAGGTCGCTGTGGCAGACGCCGCAGGCGCTGACCCGCAAAAGCACCTGAGCGCCCTTGGGCGCTGGCGGCGACTCGATCACTTCGGTCAAGGGCGTCCCGAACTGGGTGAGTTTGTAACTGCGCATTCCGCCCGTGCCCGCCATGATCCCGCCCCTCAGCCGCGCGCCGCCTTGTCGCGCGCGTTCAACGCCTGGATCGCCTCGCGCGCTGCTTTCCACTCGGTGTCGCCCCAGCGGCGCAATTCATAGAAATTGCCTCCGGTGGCCAGCGCCTCGGCGCCGTCCATCACGATCGTCTCGCCGCTCAGCCACTCGCAGCCGTCGGACATCAGGAACGTCGCGAGATTCTGCAATTCCTCCATCCGGCCGACGCGCCCAATCGGATTGCGCGCGGCGGAGGCGCCGGGTTCGGCGCCGGGCATGAGCCGCTTGCTCATCCCCTCGGTGGGGATTTCGCCTGGCGCGATGGCGTTGAGACGAATTCCATAGCGGCCCCATTCCTGCGCGAGCGACATGGTCATCGCCTGGATCGCCGCCTTGCTCATCGCCGAGGGCACGACGAACGGGCCGCCGTTGCGCACCCACGTCACCGCGATCGAGACCACGCTGCCCTTCTGCTTGGCTGCGATCCAGCGCTTNCCGACCCCCTGGGTCACATAAAAGGTGCCATGCATGACGATATTGGCGATGGCGTCGAACCCGCGCGATGACAGATCCTCGGTGCGCGAGATGAAATTGCCGGCCGCGTTGTTGACGAGGCCGGTGAGCGGGCCCTCTCGGAAAATCTCCTCGACCATCGCCTCGACTGCGGCGGCGTCGCGAATGTCGACGCCGTAGCTTGAGACGCGCCCGCCATGCGCTTTCATGAGTTCCTCGGCGGTCACGTCGCACACGGCCTTGCGCCGGCCGCAGATGGCGATCTCGGCCCCGAGCCCGAGGAAGCGCTCAGCCATCGCCCTGCCGAGCCCGGTGCCGCCGCCGGTGACGAGGATTTTTTTGCGCGCAAACAGACCATCGACGAACATAGGCATTCTCTCCCTGGCTCGACGCTCGGCATCCGCGGCCGGATCGAGGGTTAGGATCCGACGCGTACGCGCTTCCTATCGGTTAGGGAAGAGCGCGGCCGGCTCGGTCAGTCTCGGTCGGCGAAGCGTCCCGGCCTTCCTTCCATCCCCGCGCGCACAGCCTCGATCTGATTTGGCGAGCCGATTAGCGCCGCCTGCTCCTTCGATTCGGCGAGAAGGATAGCCGCCGCGTCGGCGTCGCTGGCAAAGTTGAGGAGGCGCTTGGTGGCGCGCACCGCATCCGGATTGTGAGCGGCGATCTCCTTGGCGGTCGAGCGGGCGGCGGCGAGCGGGTCGGCGTGGAGGCTGGTGGCGAAGCCATACGCCAAAGCCTCCGCGCCAGAGAAAATACGCCCGGTCATCGTGAGCTCGCGGATCACATCGGAGCGCGCCAGTTCGCGCATGAGGGCGATGCCGCTCATGTCAGGGACGATGCCCCACTTGATTTCCATAGTCGCAAGGCGCGCGTCCGGCGCGACATAGCGGATGTCGGCGCCAAGGGCGATCTGAAAGCCGCCGCCTAGTGCGACTCCATGGATGGCCGCAATGACTGGAACGGGAAGCGTGCGCCAGACATAAGCCGCCTGCTGGAAGGCGTTGGCGATCCCATGCGTTCGTTTCGTGAGATCGCCCAGGGCCGGCGCGCCCTTCCCCACAAGTGAAGCGAATGTCTCCTTGTCCAGGCCGGCGCAGAAGCCCTTGCCCGCGCCGGTGAGCACGACGGCGCGCAAGCCCGCAGTTTTGCTTAAGCTCTCGCCGGCGGCGATGATCGCCTCGAACATCTCGGGATCGAGAGCGTTGAGCTTGTCGGGGCGATTGAGTGTGACCTCGGCGACGCCATCGGCGATCTCTACTTTTACGCGGTCGTCCGTCGGCGATGAGATTTTGTCCCGCACGCGTCACTCCCCGAATTTGCTTCATCCGCACGAGGCGCGGCACAAGAGAATATGACAGAGAGAAATCGAAGACTATAAGAAGCAATGCGCAATATTGAGCCAGATGCGATAAATTGGCGCGGTCGACTTTATGGCGCCCTCTTACCCTTGATTGGCGCGCCGGAATGGCACGGCCGGAACATAGATGCTCTGGTCGACTCCATGATTTGGGGGGTTAAACCGGGTTGAGCCCCTTACACCGTCCGAATCCGGGGTGTTGAGCAGCTGCCGGGCGACGTTCGCAATCATATCGAACTCGCCAAGAAAGCTCTCTTGGAGGCCCCCGCGGATTTCCGCATTCGGCATGATCGTGATGTAGAGGTGCAACTTGACACTTGCTCATAGGTAGTCGGCTCATTTCGGCGGCGGGAAGGCCAGCACCTCGCTGGTGTAGGTTTCCGTCACCTCGCTGAACGGCTGGCCGTCGGGCGTCGACAGCACCGCGCGGTGCTCCAGCACGTGGTCGGGAATCGTCAGCGCGCCGGCTTCCCTTGGAGCGGCAGGGGCGCTCATCTCCCAGCCCTTCAGCAGCGGCCGCCACAATAAGTCCGCGGACAGCGTGTGGCGGCGGAAATGGAGCGCGGTCACCGCCTTGCCGAACGGCGTGTCGGTGGTCTCGAGCACATGGTTCATCTCGGGCGTGAGACGCGCCGGGACGTACCAATTGTCGGCCTCCGAAAGCATATGATCGCCGCACTTGAGCCGAACGCGGCGATAGCCGAGGGGCTCGTCTGGCTTGACGTCCAGCGCCTCCCGCACCTCGGCGCTTGCCGGTTTGTCTGCTCCGCTTACCCGCTCGGCGACGATGCGCGCCGGATCGGCCAGCCGGTGATCGGCGCACCAGCGTTCGAGCGTGAGCGTCGCGCTGTCATGGGCTAGGAGATCGGCGTTGAGACTCTCTATGAGCGCCAGCGCTTCGAGCCGGCCGACGAAGCTGTTCGGCCAGGGCGCTAGCTCGGCGGCGGACGCAATGGTTGTCGTGAGCATCAAGATGAGAGCCGCCGTCAGCCCTCGAAGAGCCATTCCCGTCATATCTGTTCGGCCTCGGCCGTCAGCTCGAACCACGTTTTTTCGGTTGCGACGATCGCGCGCTCAAGCTCCGCCCGCTTCGCCGCGAGGTCGGCCATCTTGCCCGCATCGCCGCCGCGGGCGCTTGCTTGCGTCAGCGCTTCGTCGACCCGGCGGAGGAGATCTTGGAAGCGGTTCATCTTCTCTTCGAGCGCGGCGATCTCCCGCTTGAGCGGCTGAGGCTCGCGCTTGGGCTTTGTCGAGGACGGCTGCGCCTCGAACTCCGGCTTGCGCCTTTGTTGCGGTTCGGCGCCGCTCAGCACAAACCGGCTGTAATCGGCGAGATCGCCCTCGAACGGCTTGACCGTTCCGTTCGCCGCCAGCCACAGCCGGTCGACGCAAGCCTCGAGCAGGCGCCGGTCGTGCGAGACCAGAATGCAGGCGCCTTCGTAATCGTTGATGGCCTCGATCAATTCGCCGCGACTGTCGATGTCGAGATGGTTGGTCGGCTCGTCGAGGATGAGGAGCTGCGGTCCGTCGAACGCGGCGAGGCCCATCATGAGGCGAGCCTTCTCGCCGCCGGATAGCGAGTCGACCTTGGTGTCGGCACGCGTCCCGGAGAAGCCGATCATCGCCGCGCGGCCACGGATCTTCGAGACCGCTTCTCCATGCATCCGCTCGGCCACGTGATCGTAGACGCTGCCGCCCGGTTCAAGCTCATCGATCTGATGCTGGGCGAAATAGCCGACCTGAAGCCGGTTCGCGCGCAACATCTTTCCCGCCAACGGCTCAAGGCGTCCGGCGATGAGCTTGGCGAAAGTCGACTTGCCGTTGCCGTTCTGGCCGAGAAGGCCGATGCGGTCGTCATCTGCAAGCGAGAGATCCATGCGACCGATAACCGCGCGCCCATCGTAACCCGCGCTGACCTTGTCCATGGTCACGATCGGCGGGCTCAGGCGTTTGACGACCGGGGGCCATTTGAACGGCTGCACATTGTCGTCAACAACCGCCGCGATCGGCTCCATCTTGGCGAGCATCTTGAGCCGCGACTGGGCCTGCACGGCCTTCGACGCCTTGGCGCGGAAGCGGTCGACGAAAGCCTGCAAATGCGCGCGCTTCTCCTCCTGCTTCTTGGCCGCCTTGCCCGCGAGGATCTGTTGCTCACGGCGCTGGCGTTCGAAGCTCGAGTAGCCACCGGTCCATAAGGTCAGCCTACCGCGGTCGAGGTGCAGGATCTGTTGAGCGACATCATCGAGCAGGTCGCGGTCATGGCTGATGACGAGAATCGTCGCGGCGCAGGTCTTGAGATAGTCGGTGAGCCACAGCACGCCTTCGAGGTCGAGATAGTTGGTCGGCTCGTCGAGCAGCAACAGGTCGGGCTCGGAGAACAGCACCGCGGCAAGCGCCACGCGCATTCGCCAGCCGCCGGAAAATTCTCCGAGCGACCGCGCTTGCGCGGCTTCATCGAAGCCGAGCCCTTTGAGGATCCGCGCCGCCCGCGCCGGGGCGTTATGCGCTTCAATGTCGACGAGACGCGCGTGAATCTCGGCGATGCGCCCTGGGTCGCTTGCGGTCTCCGCTTCGGCGGTCAGCGCCGCGCGCTCGACGTCGGCGGAGAGCACGAAGTCGACGAGGCTTTGCCCCCCGGCCGGCGCTTCCTGCTCGACGCTGCCGACGCGCGCGCCTTTTGGAATGATGACCGCCCCGCCCTCGGGCGCGAGCTCGCCGCGGATGAGGCGGAAGAGCGTTGTCTTACCCGCGCCGTTGCGCCCGACGAGCCCGACATGCGCGCCCGAAGGCAGCGCAGCGCTAGCGTTGTCGATCAGAAGACGCTCGCCGAGGCGATATGTGAGAGCGCTAATATGCATCATTGGCGCGCTTTTCGCGCGACGCGCTCGCTCTGGCAAGATCACGTTGCCCGCCGCCCGCCAAATTGCGGAGGCGGAGCGCCCGCGTTCATTCAGGCCGTCAACTCTTTTTTTTTCAATCAACCTGACATTGTCCATGAAGGTCCTGGCGGCCGGCGAGTGCGTTCGACCGCGCTTGGAGATGAAACCGTAGTTCAGGCTCATCCAAGGCAGTTCGAGCGTCAGCAACACACACTCGCCATCGTCAATCTCGCGCTTAAGCCGGAACGGCGGCGCAACGCCAAGTCCCTGCCCCGCGAGGACGATGTGCTTGGTCGCGCCGAAAGTCCCGACCATGATTCTCGGCAGGAATCGGTCTTTCGGCGCATCAAACACGCCGCACGGAAAGTCGCCATTGGGGAGAAATTGTGGCATCCGACCCGGGGCCGTCGGACCCACCCATGGAAAGGTGCAGAGTTCCTCGAGCGTCACACTGTTGCGCCCAGCCAATGGTGTCTGGCGGCACAGAAGAAATCCAACCGGGAGCTTCGGACAGCCTCTGTTTCCAATTCCGGGTTTTCGGCCGCCTCGGCGAGGTCGGCGAAGCCGAATGCATTAGCGATCGGGCGTGTCGCGGTCCGGCAGGATCGCGATCCGTTCCAGCGCCGCGGAAGGGCCGAGAGCTGCTCCGCGCGCTCCAATTGTCCAGGCGTGGACAGTTTCGTGAATCGAAAGCCGCTATGCAGCCCGCGAAAAGAGTGAGGGCAAGCGACGCGCAGCTGACGATGGCTGGAGCGTTGGAGGAATGATATCGACATGGTCTCGAGCGGTTGGCTCTCAAGGTGCGAGCGACCGGTGAAACACTGGATCGAATCGACTATTCGGGAATTGGGAGGCGCACCGTGTTGATTGGGGAGAAGCGGCTAATTCACTTTATCGCGGTCGCTGGGCTTTCCTTTGCTCTCAGCATTGGATCGTCAGCCTCTCGCGCCGATGACGCCGCCCCTGCCGCTGCAGCTTCCGATGCAAAGGCTGCCGCCAAGGATGCCGAGTCCGCCACTACCAAGGACCCGCAAATCGCGCTCGATGATCTCGAGCTCCTGCTGGAGCCGATGACCAAAGAAGAGACGGAGACCGAGGCCAAAGGTTGGTATGCGCTGCTCCGCGCCAAGGAGCGCGAAATCACCGTGGCTGAACTGAATGTTCGCCGCAAGAATCGCGAAATCGCGCAGCTGGAGAAACAGAAGGCGGCCGCGGCCGATCTGGCGAAAGCCACAGAAGAGGTCAAAGCCGCAGCGTCCGACAAGGACAAGGAAGCCGCCGCGCAGCACCTCGCAGAAGCGCAGAAAAACCTAGCCCAGACGGTCACAACCGCAACCAAGGAATCCGCAAAGGAGGAAAAGAAGGCCGAGGCGGCTACCACGGCTATGGCCAAGCAAGCCGAGGCGGCCCCTCCGCCGGCCGCCACGGTTGATTCCGCGACCACGGCCGGGGATTTGAAGGTCAAGCCGGCGGCGACCGATAAGGAAGTCCTGCAGAAAGCGGCCGAATCCGCGGCAAAAAAGTCAGAAGGTACAGGCGACACGGCCAAGGCCGAAAAGGTTGTCGCTGCGAGTGAGAAAGAAGCCGCGGCTGCGGATCAAATCAAAACACTCGCTGAATCAGCCCCGGCGGCGGCCGGCTCGGCGGTGGCGGCGACCGCAACAGCGCCTGAGGCGGCGACCGCCGCCGTCGCCGACACCTCGAAAAAAGCGGAAAAGTTGGCTCGAAAGGCCGATGAAGCGTCGGCCGCCAAGACCGACGTCAAGGTTCAACTCGTCGATTACAGCACGCAATTGACGGGCGAGCGGACCGCGCTTACCGACCGCCTGAAACTCGTCCTCGACAAACTTGAAGCCAAAGGCGGCGACGGCAAACCCTATCGCCTCTACATCGCCTCGATCGGCGGCATCAAAATTGATGTCACGGATCGGACCGCAACCCTCGCAAGAATCTCAGGCTGGTTGTCCTCCGACGAAGGTGGGCTGAGGGTGGCGCGAGACGTGGGGACATTTCTCGCCTACATTATTGGTTCGATCCTTGTCGCTAGGCTCGTCCGTCTGATCTTGGGTCGGGTCATGA
>JGI12659J15293_10000769_pt1 | contig 10282 bp, 8 predicted proteins | sample JacPinW_OM2H0_O1_FD_15293 | JGI IMG/M metagenome (IMG submission 15293) | reverse complement strand
GAGGTCGACGATTGCGATCTCTACGCAGAAGGCTTCGATCCGGTCATGTCGCGGCAGGACCGGATCGACTACCACAATTTGGCGGTGAACCGCCGCCATGTCACGCCTTACGTGGATCGCCTCCTAGCCGCCGAGGCGCTCGTGTTTTCGTTCCCAGTCTGGAACATGGGATTTCCAGCGATCTTAAAGGGATTCGTCGACAAGGTTTTTCTGCCCGGCGTCAGCTTCACTCTGGGCGAGGACGGCTCCTACAATCCCTGTCTTCACAACATCAAGCGTCTCGGCGTCGTTTGCACCTATGGCGGGGCGCGATGGTTGACGTTCATGATGGGCGATCCGCCACGCCGCTTCTTGACGCGGTCCATGCGTCGGATCTGCGCGCCCGGCGCGCGTTGCGATTATCTCGCCCACCACGACATGAATCATTCGACGCCCGAGCGGCGCGCGGCGTTCCTCAGAAAGATCGAGGCGCGATTCTCGAACTGGTGAACCGGATTGGCTGGCGTCGGACCGACCAAGCTTAGCGCCTTCAGTCCGTTGCGCCAGGTTCCTCACCCTCGATCGCGCGTCGATGTTTTGTGAGCTCCGCCCCGGCGAAATCCATGAAGGCGCGCACGCGCGCCGCCCGGCGAAGATCGGAATGGGTCAGCATCCATAAGCCAACGTCGAGTTCCGGCAGCAAATAACCGACGCGCGCCAAGCCCGGGCTGCGATCGCCAAGGAAGCAGGGCAGCAATGTCGCTCCTAAGCCCTGCAGCGCTAACTCAAGCAAGCATTGCGCCGCATTGGCCTTAGCGACAATTCGTCCGGGACCAACATTGGTCTCGATCCACCGCCGGGCCGACCCCGGTCCCATATTGTCGCCAAATCCGATGAAAGCGGCCGATTCGATCGGCTCGGCGCCGAGTCCTGCGGCCAGGTCGCCCCGACAGTAGACGGCCCATCGCGCGGTGCAGATTCTCCTTCCAACCAACGTTTCCGGCGGATCGTTGGTCAAGCGAATCGCAATGTCGGCGTCGCGGCGAGACAGATCGAGCGTCAGATTGGACAGGATCAGTTCAACTGCGACGCCGGGATTCTGCGCCTGAAATTGCGCTACGATCGCGGGCATGAAATGCAGGCCGACGGCGCCGGGCACGGTGACGGTGAGCTCGCCGGCCGGCTTGATGTCACGACCGGCGACCCGACGCTCGAATTCGAGGACCGACTCGGCCATCGTGCTCGCCAGCGCGATCATTTCTTCGCCTGCCGCCGTCGGTTCGTATCCCGCGCGGGAACGGTCGAAGAGACGGGCGCCGACTGCCGACTCCAACGCCGCCAAGCGTCGAAACACCGTTGAATGATTGACGCCGAGACGTTCGGCGGCCCCGACTAGTGAACGGGCTTCCGCGATTGACTTGACCAGTCGAAATTCGTCCCAGCTCAACCCTGAGTTCATGTTCCCGTCGATCGGTCGCCGCTCATCTCGCCGACGCCACACTCGGAGGCGAGATCGCCGGCACCGGCCCGGTCCTGCTCTAGCTATTTTCTAAGGCCGCGTCGAATTCGCAGAATTTGATGGCCGTCATTTAGTCTCTCGGAGCAGCTGCACGGCGGAGCCGATCGTTGATCGCCGCCCCAAGCCCATGCTCCGGGATCGGCGCGACCGCGATCCGCGCCGCGCCGACGCCGTCCAGCGCGCGAAGATAGGAAAACAAATGCGACGCGGCCTCGACAAGGTCTGCGGACGGCGAAAGATCGACTTGCGCGCGAGCCGAGCCGCCCTTGAGCGAGCCGCCGAAATCGAGCGCGGCTTCCTCCTCCGAGGCGCTCGCCGCGCGGAGTCGAAGCGCAGTCTTGGGCGCATAGTGCGACGCCAATTGCCCGGGCGCGTTCGGGGCGGTTCCCGCGGTGCTCGTCGAGTCGATCGGCGAACCGAGCACGGATTCGATCGCCTCTCGGGTTATCGCGCCCGGGCGCAGCAATTGGGGCCGACCGGCTAGACAGGCGACGATCGTCGATTCGAGACCATGGCGGCATGACCCTCCATCAAGGATCCAGTCGACCCTGCCATCGAGTTCGCTGACGACGTGAGCGGCCGTGGTCGGGCTCACGGCGCCAGACCGATTTGCCGACGGCGCCGCGAGGGGGACGCCAGCCGCTTCGATTAGAGCCCGCGCGGTTTCGTGCGACGGCGAGCGAACCGCCACAGTGTCGAGTCCGGCGCGCGCCAGCAGGCTGATCCTTGAGGTCGAAGCCACGGGCAACACCAGAGTGAGAGGCCCCGGCCAGAAGGCGCGGGCCAGCGTTTCGGCTTCGGAGCCAAAGATCGCGTGCTCCCGCGCGGCGTCGATGTTCAGAACATGGGCGATGAGCGGGTTGATCGCGGGCCGCTCCTTGGCGGCGTAGATCGCCGCGACCGCGGCGTCCGAGGTCGCGTCGGCCGCGAGGCCATAGACCGTCTCGGTCGGCATGGCGACGAGGCCGCCGGCGCGAAGACATGCGGCCGCTGCGGCGATCGCCTCAGGGCTCGCCTCCGCCAGGCGGGTCATTCTGCGGTCGAGCGCCATGTCTCCTTCCGGTCCGCATTGCGCGCAAACTCGACTGTACATAAGCTGATTTGGGCCTGCCGCGGCAACCGTCGTCCGACGAACCTGGCCGCGATTGGAAGCGAAGCCGACCGCCCCCACGCGTTCGCGATAGGGAGGAGCCAAGAGATGCCTTATCGTTCGCCAGTCGCCGACATCCTCTTTTCGCTGAGCGCGGTCGCTGACCTGCCGGAAGTCATCGGCCGGGGGCTCATGGGCGATCTCGACTGGGATTCCGTATCCTCGATCGTCGCCGAAGCCGGCCGATTCGCGACCGAAGAGATTGCGCCGCTCAACCGTCCCGGAGATCTTGCCGGCGCGAGGTACGAGAACGGCGTCGTGACGACAGCGCCCGGCTTTGCCGACGTCTATCGGCGCTGGGCGGAGGCCGGCTGGAATGGCGTCTCTGCGCCGGCTGAGTTCGGCGGCATGGGCCTGCCGCATCTCGTCAACGTCGCCTGCACCGAAATCTGGAACGGCGCGTCGATGGCGTTTGCGCTCTGCCCGCTCTTGACCGAAGGCGCCGTCCACGCGCTTCAGGCGTTCGGCTCGCGCGAGTTGCTCGACGTCTATCTGCCGCCGATGGTCAGCGGTCGCTGGAGCGGGACGATGAATCTCACCGAACCGCAGGCTGGCTCAGACCTCGCCGCGGTCAGGACCCGCGCGGAACGCGGGCCGGACGGCGCCTATCGCCTGTTCGGCCAGAAGATCTTCATCACCTACGGCGAGCACGACATGGCGGAGAATATCGTCCATCTCGTTCTCGCCCGTTTGCCCGGCGCCCCGGCGGGAACGCGGGGCTTGTCGCTGTTTTTGGCGCCGAAGTTCCTCGTCAACGCGGACGGATCGCTTGGGCCACGCAACGACCTCCGCTGCGCGGGAATCGAACACAAGCTCGGCATTCACGCCTCGCCGACCTGCGTCATAGTCTATGGCGACAACGACGGCGCCAAGGCTTGGCTCATCGGCGAGGAGCATCGCGGCCTCGCCGCCATGTTCGTAATGATGAACGCGGCGCGGCTTGCGGTCGGCACGCAAGGAGTGGCCATCGGCGACCGCGCCTATCAACAGGCGCTAGGCTACGCCCGCGAGCGCCGGCAGGGCCGCGGACCCAAAGGCGGCGACGGCATGGCCCCAATCATCGAGCACGCCGACGTGCAGCGCATGCTGATGACGATGAAAGCGAACGTCCACGCCGCGCGGGGGATCTGCCACCTGACCGGCGTCTCGCTGGACCTCGCCGACCACGCCTCCACCGAGGCCGAACGAACGGCAGCCGCTAATCGCGCGGCGCTGCTCACCCCCATCGCCAAGGCGTTCTCGACCGACATCGGCGACGAGGCGACCTCGATCGGCGTCCAGGTCCATGGCGGCATGGGATTCGTCGAGGAGACCGGAGCGGCTCAGCATATGCGCGATTCTCGCATCGCCGCGATCTACGAAGGCGCCAACGGCATCCACGCGATCGACCTCGTCCAGCGCAAGCTGCCGCTGGCCAATGGCGAAACTGTCCGCAACGAGATTGCTCAAATCCGCCGGGTGGCGAGCGACGTCGCCGGGCGCGGCGGCGCGGGCTTCGGCGCGACGGCCGCAAGGCTCGCCGAGGCCGCCGACGCGCTCGAAGAATCGACGCGGCGGATGCTCGACTGGCTCGCGACCGACCAGAATTCGGCGCTCGCCGGCGCATCGCAATATCTTCGCCTGTTTGGGCTCACGCTGGGCGGAGCGTGCCTCGCCAAGGCCGGTCTGGCCGCAGAAGCGCTGGCGAACAGCGGCAATAAGACCGAGCTGGGCCGCGTCGGCCTCGCACGCTTCTTCGCCGAGAAACTGGCAGTCGCCGCGCCCGGCCTCGCGCGCGCGGTCGCCTCGGGTGCCATGCCGCTCGAACCTTACGAAGCGATCCTGGCGGAGAGCGCATGACCCAAGACACTTTGACGAAAGACATCGAGGTCAGCCGCGAGGGCGCAGTCATGTCGGCGGCCTTCGCCCGGCCGCAGAAGAAGAACGCGATCACCGGCGCCATGTACGAAGCGCTGATCGAGGCCTTCGACACGGCCGAGCGCGATCCCGAAGTCGGCGCGCTTGTGGTGAGCGGCAAGGGCGGCGTGTTCACCGCCGGCAACGACATCGGCGATTTTCTCGCTGTCGCGTTGCATGAGACAGGCGAATTTCCGGCGTGGCGGTTCGTCAGCAAGGTCGCCGAGTTCGAAAAGCCGCTGATCGCGGCGATTGACGGTCTCGCGATCGGCGTCGGGACGACGCTCTGCTTTCATTGCGATCTCGTCTACGCCACGCCCCAGGCGCGGTTCCAGATGCCGTTCGTCAATCTCGGCCTCGTTCCCGAGGCCGGCTCCTCGCTTCTTGCGCCGCTGCGCTTCGGACGCGCCAGGGCGGCGGAGCTCTTGTTGCTCGCCGAGCCGTTCGGCGCCGATCGGGCGCTTGAGCTCGGCCTTATCAACGCCGTTCTCCCTCAGAGCGAGCTGATGGCGCACGCGATGAGCAAGGCGGCCGCACTCGCGGCCAAGCCACGGGCGGCTCTCCTCGCGACACGGCGCCTCATGCGCGGCGACCCCGAAGCGCTCAAAACTCAGATGGCGGCCGAGATGCACGCCTTCAGCGCCGCGCTCAAGTCACCCGAGGCGCATGCCGCGTTCCAGGCGTTTCTGTCCGCGCGGCGGAAGTGATTAGGGCGCCCTCTCTCGCGCCAGAGCGTCCCACAAGGCGCAATGGTGTTCCTGCGCATAGGCGTCAGCGCTAACCTCTTCCACGGCGCCGCCGGCCAGGAAGCCGATACGGCGAGGCGATTGCGCTTCATAGCGCGGCCATTCGGGCAATGCGGCGCCGTTCGGATCGCCGGTCGCCGCAAAATTCGACCAGAAGCTGAGCATGATCCGCGCCAGCGCCATCTGATCCGGCGTGAGCGGAACGGTCGTCTCGCTCTGCCAGACATAAGGCACGTCTGACGTATGGCTCGCGCCCAACGGAAACGAGGGCGGCGTCGTCATGTAGGGGCGTGGCGGTGACGTCTCGTCCCGGAACTCGTAGGCAAAAGTCGGCGTCCATTTCGCCAGGTCGGCGACGACGGGGGCGGCGTTGCAGGCGAACCCCGAGTCCGTCCCCACCGCGGCAAGCACCGCTCCCGGCGCCGAGGTCAGCGGATAGGCTTCCAGCACACGGTCGGCATTGGCGCCCTGCTGCTTGCGCACCGCCGCCTCGAAGGATGGCGCGGTCACCGGCTGTTTCGAAAGATCGCCGCCCTCGTAAACGAAAGCGCGCACCTCATGGCGAGTGTTGCCGATAATCACAGGCGTCCGATTGAATTCGCCCGCCGCGAACGCGGCCGGCGCGAGCGTTGGCTGCGCTTCGCCACCCTGCACCGGCCGCCATGCGAGCCCGGCCGCGATCTGTGCGTCGATGATTTGAGCCGGCGACTTGCTGCGCAAGCATTCCGCCGTGTCGGTCGCATCGCCGCAACCGGCGGCTTGGGCGAAACGCGCCCCGCGCTGCACCGCCTCTTTGTGGTCGATGTTGACGCAATCGCCGATGCTCTGGATCACCGCCCGCTGGAAGAGGCCTTTCGCCGCGGGCGAGGCCATCAGCCAACAGACAGACCCTGCCCCCGCAGACTGCCCTGCGATCGTCACCCGCTCAGGATCGCCGCCGAAGGACGCGATATTGCGCTTCACCCAACGCAAAGCCTCGACCTTGTCGAGATCGCCATATTGCCCGCTCGACTGTTTGTCGCTGGATTCAGCGTCGAGCGCCGGCGCCGCGAGATAGCCGAGGGCGCCCAGCCGGTAGTTCACCGTGACAACGACGTTGCCTTCCGCAGCGAGCCACGACGGCTGGACGTCCGTGCCGGCGCCGTTGACCCAGCCGCCGCCGTGAAACCAGACCATGACCGGGCGCTTTCCACCGGCCTCGGCGGCGGGCGCATAAACGTTGAGGTAGAGACAATCCTCGTGCCAACTCGCCGGCGATCCGGGGCGCCAGAAGATCGCCTGCTGCACGCACTCGTCGCCCGGCTCCAGGGCGGGGCGCACGCCCGTCCAAGCATGCGGGCTCTGGGGCGGGCGCCAACGCAAGTTCCCGACCGGCGGCTCCGCATAGGGTATGCCTTCGAACAGCCGGTATCCCGGGAGCCAAGCGCCCGCCAGCGTTCCCTCGGCAGTCTGAACCTCCGTCTCGGCTGCTGCAGCGGCCCCTGCGCCGATCGATGTCGCGATTGCGAGGACCGCAGCGCTCACGATGGCGACCCCTCGGGCGCCCAGGCCCAGCGGGTTCCCCAATGCCTGAGCCATAGTCTCCTCCTCATGCTTTGATGTGGCGATCCAAAGAGCACGGGATCGCATATCTGCCCGAACGCGTCGCCTCAACTCTCCGCGACATTTCGGAATTCGCTGTCTCACAGGTCCGCCCTGATGCTCGTCCATGTTGCTCCGTCGGCAACCTCCGAGACGATTGAAGGACGATTTTACCTTGTCGCATGAAGTCGCCCAGTTGCGCGCGCATGTGACGCATGACGGCGCCGCGCACCGATGTGGGAGAAGTCGAGTCTCTTGCGGAGCTGTCCGACCTAGCCCGGATGCCTCGGAAATGTTGGCGCCTGTCTGTCGACGGAGACAGTAAAAGACTCAAACATTTGGCTGGTGGGGGAGGTAGGACTCGAACCTACGAAGGCTTAGCCAGCGGATTTACAGTCCGCCCCCTTTGCCACTCGGGACACTCCCCCGTGTCCGCGGGATCAAGTCTCGCGGACGAAAACGCCCCGGGCTGGCCGAGGCGGTTTGCGGTGAGGCTTATGTTGCCTCACGGCTCGGCCTGTCAACTGGAAATATGCCGCTGACCGGGCCGCCGCCGGCGGGCGCCTCTCTGCCTCGGCGAGCGTGCTAAGGGTCAGCGCAACCGATCGAAAAGCGTCTTTCCACAAATGGACTGCGAGCCAAGCGCCTGTTTGCGGTGCTCGCGTCGCGCCGACGCCCGGCGCGGGGCGTCGTCGACACTCAATACGGCGAGCCGTCTTTGTGCGCCATGCGCCGTTGGCCATCGACCCTCACGACCGTGAGGTCGTCGTCAGGGTAGGTCACCGCGTCGCCAGCGGTGCGATCGCCGATTTCGAGATAGACGACGTCCGCGTCGGTTTCGTTGATGAGGCAATGAGCGTCGCCGCTTCCGGCCTTGAAGGCGGCGCACATGCCGGGCTGAAGCACCGTCCGGCCGGCATCGGTGACCAAGGTCGGCCGCCCTTCGAGGATGTAGACAAATTCGTCCTGCTTCGTGTGCGCATGGCGCAGAGCGGAGGCGCCGCCGGGCGCAAGGCGGGTGATGTTGACGCCGAAATTAGCCAGCCCGAACAGGTCTCCGAGCGGCCGCTTGTCGCGTCCGGCCATGCGCGAGGCGAACGGCTCCGGATAGTTGGTGCGAAACGGACGCGGCGGCGCTTCGGCGGCGAGAAGGGCGACTGGGCGCTTGGCGTCTTCGGACATGGGGCTAACCTCCGCGCCGTCAATAGCCAGTCCGCGCCCGCCTGTCATCGCATCCGCCCTAGCGGATCGCGGCCCCGATCGCTAAATGAGGCGCCTGAACAGGAGGGCGCCATGGAAGGGTTCCTTATTCGCGCGGCAGTGGTCGCGGTCGGCCTCTGGCTCGCTTCGAAGATGGGCCTAGTCGCGTTCAATTCGACCGGGACACTGATCGCCGCCGCGCTCCTGCTTGGCGTCGTCAACGCTTTCGTGCGGCCGATCATCATCATCCTCACACTGCCGATCACGTTGCTCACGCTCGGGCTGTTCCTGCTTGTGATCAACGCGCTGATGCTCATGCTCGTCGCCTGGCTTGTCCCGGGCTTCCTGGTCGCCGGCTTCTGGTCCGCGGTCTTCGCTGCGATCGTCGTCAGCCTGACAAGCTGGGTCATGTCCGGCTGGATCGGTCCGCGCGGCCGGGTCGAGGTGATGACGGTTCACCAGCCGGGCGGCCGCGGGCGCTGGTGAGCGTCTCGTAGCCGCGCGCCCACTATCCGAGTTCGAAGGTCGTCACCCCAAAGCAGCGCTCAAGACCCATTTGCGGGGTCCCGTTCTTGTACATGCGCGCCGTTTCGAAGATCGGCGTCATCGCGTGGCGCGCCGCAAGCGCCACGGCGGCCGGATTGGCTTCGGGAGTGTCAAGAAACACGGGCGCGCCGGGCGCGCGAGCCATAAGCCCGGCAAACAGACGATCGGCGGTCTCATCATCGTTGGCGAACAGCGGTCCGATTTTGAACCCTTCGCGGCATGCCCGAAGAACGCCGTAGCCCGTTAGCATTCGCTCACCGACGACGCCAAGCGCGACGGCTTGCTGCTGCCCGATCCAGCCCCTGAGAAACTCTGCGCGCGGCGCGGGGAAAGCGGTCTCGTCATAGCGCAGGATTTCCGCGATCGGGACCGCGGCAAGGTCGGTCAGACCGGGGGGCGCGACGCCTCCGCCCCTGCCCCTCTGACGGATATTGCGGAACGCGAGGCGGAAACCCGACTTGCGGTAGTTTTCCTGTTGGGCGACGACGCCGTCAAGGCCGATCACCCGACCGCCCAGATGGTCCAAAGCCGCCCGCCAAAGCTCAAGGCCGAAGCCTTGCCCGCGATGCTCCGCCTTGACGATATAGAGGCCAAGGAATCCGAAACCCAAGCCGTAACGAACAGCAGAGACGCAGCCAACCGAAGCGCCGTCGCGTTCGCCGACAAAGAAACCTTGTGAATCGGCGGCGTAAAAGCAATGCGCGTCGTGAAGGCCGGGATTCCAACCCTCCGCCGCAGCCCATTCGAGGGCGAGCGCCAAATCGGCTTCGGTCATCCTGCTCACAACGAGACTCTTGTCGCGCACCGCGTTCTGCTCCCTCAGCTCAGTTTCGCCGCCGCCACATCGCCATCCGTCACGTAGTGATTGACGCGGGCGACAAGCGTTTCCCCGGCCCGTCGCAACACCACGTCGCCGATAGCGCCGCTCCTGTTGAGCTCGGAAATGATGAAATCGCGCTCGGCGTTGACGTCGTCCGCGGTCGCATGCGTGAACTGGAAGGTGAACTTGGTGAAGGAGAGCCCCGTGTCCCGCGTTCCGGCCCCCACCCAGAGCGCGGGAGTGCCAATTGGCGGACGATCGGCGTTGAGCCAGAACGCCGGATTGTTCAAAGGCTCGTCGTTCCGCTCCAGGCTCAGCGCCCAGAAGCGGACGTGATGGCGCTTTCGCGGGCTCATATCGATCGCCTTCTGGAAGCCGATGTCCTGCGCGCGCCCGAATAGAAAGAGTGTGCTGAACGGCGCGGTCGGATAGGGCCGGTTGAGCACGAACGTTACGACCATGCGCCATGAGCTTCTCAGATTCAGCGGATCGGCCTCGGTCCAGCCCGCTGCGAGAAAGGCGGCGCGAAGTTTGCTGAACTCGCCCATGAGAACCAGGTTGACTGGGTCTCCCGGAAATCCATCGCCGGTGAGGGTGAAGCTCGGCACGCTCTTGCGTTGCAGGATCTTGAGGCTCATGCGCACGATGCGCGGCAAGAGCACGTAAGCCGCGAGCGCGTAGACCAGACTGAGCGCCAGAATTGCCGGCAGCCTGCGGTCGGTGAAGCGGAAAACGAAGACGATCAGCCAAACGCTGAGGGCGCCCAGCGCGAAGACGGCCAAGCGCCGAGTGATAAGCGCGATAAGCCTCACCGTCCCGACCCCAACCAAAGGCCACGATTCTTG
>JGI12659J15293_10000767_pt1 | contig 10288 bp, 3 predicted proteins | sample JacPinW_OM2H0_O1_FD_15293 | JGI IMG/M metagenome (IMG submission 15293) | reverse complement strand
TGTTAGACCGTTCCGCTTCTTCTTTCGCTCGCAGCAGGGCCGCCTGCGCGTTCTTTTGCATGGTGATATCGCGGAATCCGATCACACCGCCGCGCAGGATACCGTCCTCACCTCGGAGAGGTCCGCCCGTAATGCTGATCAAGCGACCGTCCGGCACTTTCGCGTTGCGGATGAAGACCTCCACTTCGCTAAAACTTTCCCCCCGCATTGCTCGAACGAGTGGCAACTCACTGGGCGGATACACGGTCACGCCGTCAGGCAAGTAGCTCCCATACTGATCCGACCACTGGTCGGGTGTCGTGTCCGTAGCACCGATGCCCAAGACCTGCTCCGCGGCAGCGTTAAACAGGAGAAACTTCCCATTGGAATCGGCTACCACCACGCCATCGGCAATACTCTCCAAGATCAATTGAAGGAGTTCCTTCTGCCGCTTCGTCTCCTCTTCCGCCAGCTTCTTTTCAGTGATGTCACGGAAAACGAGCACAACCCCGAGACTTTCGCCATCGCGCGTAATAATCGGCGCCGCGCTATCCTCAATATCAAATTCCGCACCGTTCTTAGAGATCAAAATCGTGTGATTGGCCAGACCGACTACCTTCCCCTCCCGAAACACTTTCTTCACAGGGTTCTCGACGGGGCGCCGCGTTTCCTTATTCACGATGTCGAAAACTAGATCCATGGACTTGCCCCAAGCTTGCTCCTGCTTCCATCCCGTGAGCGACTGGGCGACCGAATTCATGAAATTCACAGCGCCGTTCGTATCGGTCGCGATTACCGCATCGCCGATGCTCCCAAGAGTTGTTGAGAGCCACATTTCGCTTCGTGTCAAAGCCGCTTGGGCGCGTTTGCGTTCGGTCAATTCCCGGCTCAGCATCCCGAAACAAATCATCAGCAGCGCGACACTCCCAATCGTCCCGCCGGCGATAGTGCGGGCCGAGGCGGCCATGCTTTCGTTGGCTTTATCGGTGCGAATTCTGAGCAAATTGTTCTCGTCATTCGCCATTTCTGCGGCGATAACGCGGATCTGGTCCATCCACGCCTTTCCGGATCCTTCGAGGACTACCTTCGTTGCTGCTGCGGAACCATCTTTTCTTCGGAGCTCGATCGTCCTATCGAGTTCAGCCAACTTTTTGTCTATGAGAACATCCATAACCTCAATCCGCTGTTGCTGTATCGGACTATCGAAGGTGAGCTCCTTCAAGCGCCCAGTTACTTGGTCGAGATTTTTGATGGCTTGGCGGTAGGGCTCAAGGTAGGATTCATCTCCCGTCAGGAGATAGCCTCTCTGGCCCGTTTCTGCGTCAACCAGGCGGCCAACCGTATCGTCGAGTGCTTGCAGAACTTGGTAGGTGTGCTTCGGCCGCTCAGCGGCTTCCGCGAATCGGGTTGCGCTTCGATAGGACAGCCACCCAACTGATACCAAAATGATTCCGGCAACGACGAAGCCCCAGCGGAGCAAGTCCCGTCCAAGTTTTGTTAGCATCATTTTGCAGTCCTATGGCGAGCGTCAGTCTAATTGCGCAAGAGCCACCGATTTGCACATTGCTCTTTCCGGCCTAGGCGCCGATGAATGAGAGGGCGATCCAGCAGGGAGCGGCGTAAAGCCGAAGCGAACGTGCAAAAACCCTGAGTTGTAATTCTAGAAGGCGGTTCGGCGGCTGAATGGCTTTGTACTACTGTGGCATTCAATCAGTTAATACCGCACTGCGGCGCCCACCAACGAGGCTCAGCTTTATCGCCAATTTCCGAAGAGGACGAATGGCGCCCAGTAATATGGGTGAGCGTAAGAGGCAGGAGCTGTGACGCCTTGCGGTTGAACGCCTCTTTCGGCTGCGGGTTTCGTTCCATCGCTGGCTTTCGCATTCGATTCCGCGGCCACGTGACTCGGTTTGATCTCGCCGCGCAGCAGCGCAAGTTGGGCCTCGCGCAGGGCTTCTGCTTTGGGCATGCGCGCGTTGGAAATCCATAGCCGGTAAAATTCCTGCATCAAAAGGCCCGTACTCGCGTCGCTGACTTCCCACAGGCTAGCGACTACTGCTCTCGCGCCTTTCTGCTGCGCCAAAATTCCAAGCCCGTCCACTTCGCGGCCGTTGCCTGTGTCTCCTCCCATTGCCGTGTCGCAAGCCGAGAGCGTCAGAAGTTGGGTGTCGGTAAACGTAAGTTCCGGATCTTTGCGAATTTCGGCAAGCGTCAGATGCGCCCCTTCTGCGCTTTTTCCACCCAGCAACAGGAATGAATCGGTTTCGTTCCCGGGTTCAAACGCGAAATGGCTGGCGATATGCACCAGCGGATAGCCAACCGCGAGCGCCTTTTTCATCGCGTCCTCTGTGAACGCCGCATTCAATATCACTTCGCCGGGCATCACGCCGTCTTTGTTATCCGCGTGCGGATCGCGAACCACCAGGTTCAATTCACCGGAAACCGAAGGCAGCGCGAGAAAATTTCCGTAGGCTCGCGATACGCCCATGGCGAGGCCTCGCCACGTTTCGACGTCGGGGCGCTCGGTCAAATGCGAAAGGCTGGCGGGCGTGAAAATCTCGTTGCGATACTTGGCCACGAGATAGTCTTTGCCGTCGTGCAGCGCCGACACCGGCAAGTAGCGCAACACATCATCGAGAGACCACATCAGCGTCTTCGCTTTAGCGCCCTCGAGATCCTGCTCCACCGGGCCAACGAGAATCTTGTACAGCTCCTGTGCCTGCGCGATGGGATCGGATTGTGGCTGGTCTATAGACTGGCGGAACGCGAGGACTTTCTTCCGCAGATCGGCCGCGCGAATCGGGAACTCACGCGCCTGCATCGCGCTCGCCGTAACCACGATGACTCGATATTTGTCCTCGCCGACGAGCGTATAGAGCGCGACCGTGCCAGCATCCAAATGCCTCAGGACGTCTTGCATGCCGCTGGTGTTCTCTTGAATGCTGCCGACGGCTTCCTGCGCCTGCTTCGTTTTTCCGAGTTCAACGTAGAGCCCATCGAGGAACTGAGACCATTGCTCGTTGGCTTTCTTAAGTTTTTCCGACAGCGCAGCGAGCCGCGCGTCCTCGTCAGCGGTTCGCGACGGTTTCGCTCGAAGCTCCGCCCATTCGGTGCCGATTGCCGTCACGCTGGCGCCCAGGTCTCCGTAGCGGACATTGGCGCTCTCTTCGGGCTTCGTTAGCGTGACAGGCGACGTTAGTGAAGACGCGTCCTTGCCATCCCGCCGGATGAATTCGAAGTATTCTTCGTTCTTGAGGAGACCCAGCACCTGCTCAGCTTCCGGCAAGCGGCCGGCCGAAATCAAAAGATCGGCCACGTCGCGATAAACATCCTCGTTGGATTTCAGAAAGCTTCGCTGCGTTTCTTTTTCGAGGCCGCGGATGTTCTCGCGAATTCCCTGAAGCCGGTTGATCTCCTGCTTGCCGAAAAAGATGGCGACTTCCGGCCGCTCCTGCTCGCGCCAATATTGCATCAGATCATCGAGTATCCCGGCCTGAAGTATCGGATCGCGCAATTCCATGGCGATTGCCATCGCCTGGTTTAGCGACTCGAGTGCCCTGTCCTTCTCGCCCAATTTGTAGGCAGTGTTGCCGATGTTGCCAAGCGTAGTAGCTTCTTCGGCCCGGTCTCCCACGTCGCGGGCCAGGTTCACCGCTTTCTCGTAATATGACATTGCCTGTTCGTACTCCCCGCCTGCCTCGAAGCAAATGCCAATGTTATTGAGCGTAGATGATTCTCCGGCGCGATTGCCCACCTCCCGGAGCAGTTGCAGCGCTTCGATATAGGCGTCCACTCCCTTGTCAGCCTGGTTCGTGTGAACGTAAACGAAGCCGATGTTGTTGAGAGTTGTCGCTTCCTGATCCTTGTCGCCGGTGGCGCGTTCGATCGGCAGAGATTGATTGAAATAGTCCAGCGCCTTCTGCTTCTCGCCCAAGTGGTATGCGAGGTAGCCGAGATTTGACAGCGTCTTCGCCAAAGCCCTCTGGTTACCAGTCTCGCGCTCCAGTGCCATCGCCTTGCCGTAGTAGTCGAAACCTGCCTGCATCTCGCCGATCGACACGTAAAGCGACGCCATGTTGTGCAGCATGTCGCCTTCCTGCTCTCGCAGCTGTGCCTTTCTCAGGATAGGCAGCGCTTGGTTGAAATACTCAAGCGCCTTTTGCTTCTCCCCCAGCGCGCTCAGTTCGTTCCCGATGTTTCCGAGGACGATTCCCATTTGTCCCGACAGCGGATCGTAAGTGCGCTGTAACTCCAGCGATTGATTGTAGTAGTCGAGCGCTTTTTGACCCTCTCCGGTATCGGCATAAATGCCGCCGATATCGTTCAGCGCTACCCCTTCGTTCGTGTGATCTCCCAACTGGCGCCACAATGGCAAAGATTTGTTGAACGCTTCGAGCGCGCTCTGTCTGTTTCCGAAGTCATCGTACAAAGATCCAAGCCTGACGAGAGCCTCGGCCTCGCCGTGCGCGTCGCCGGCATCGTGAAAAAGAGGCACGGCTTGGAGGAGATCATCGATCGCCTCCTGCCGCTGGCCCAGCTCGGAATGCAGCGGGCTGATCGTCTCGAGCGTCGCTGCTTGGTATGCTTTATCGTCTGAGTCGCGCCAGCGCTGCAGCGCTTGTTCGAATGCATCAAGCGCCAATTTTTTGTCGCCATTATCGCGGGCGATCGTCCCAATGCAAATGAGCGATGTGGCTTCCGACGGACGGTCGTCGAGATCGTGCGCGAGCGCCAAAGCTTGTTGGTAGGCTTCGAGCGCCTTTTGCTTGTCGCCCGAGGCGTAGTGAAGATTTCCCAGGCTGTTGAAAGTTACAACCTGGCCTCTGCGGTCCTGCGTAGCGCGCTGAAGATTCAACGCCTGGAGATAGACTTCGATTGCTTTCTGATTCTCACCGGCGCCGGCGTAGATGTAGCCGATGAAATTGAGAGAGAAAGCTTCGGCGTTGCGATCTCCCACGGTACGCCAAATCTTCAGTGCTCGATTTTCATAGTCCAATGCCTTCGCGGTGTCGCCGGAATTTTCGTAGCGCCCAGCGAGCGCGTTTTCCGTCATGGCTTCTTCATAGTTATCGTGAAGCGCTCGCCACGTTGGCAGAGTGGCTTCCCACTTTTGGATGGTATTTTTTGCAGCTTCAGGTGTGTTGGGAGCGGTTAGTCCGTCGAGGAAAATCCGCTCCGCTTCGAGACGTTTCAAATCTTCGGGTGTTGGTGAACGCTCGGCTGTGATTTTGATTCGATAGCGGCCCGCCGGATTATTTCCGTCGCCCGCATCCACGCTCAGGATGTAGGCGCCGCTCGCGTCCGCCACCACGGAAAACGGTACGGGGCCGAAATCGCCGTTCGGGCGCTCCGCTTGGATAATTTTCTCGCCGTTTTCGCGAAAGAGCGCGACGAGCAGATGAATCCCCTCTTGCGTCGTCACAACGTGAAAGAACTCGCCCGCCGTGAGGTGCACCTCGTAATGCTGGACGTCATTCCCTCTCAGTTTGCGCTCGACTTCCTGGTTGAGTTCTAGCGGCTTGGTGTCCGCCGGCAATTGAACCGGTTGCTGGGCGGCTGGCGCTTCCTGTGTGCCTGTCGGTTGCTGTGTGGCTGGCGTCTGCTGTGCGGCTGACGGGTGCTGGATGCCTGGCGTCTGCGCGGGTAGGATGTCTTGGGCGCACACCGGCGAGCTAAGGGAAAATCCAGCGCAGGCCGTCAGAATTATCGCGAAAAGGAGCGACTCTGTGCGGATCGCACAACGCCGCCGAGCGGAAGCGACGGGACTTCCCCATCGAAAGCCGCCAGTTCGTTCTCCTGAAATCAACGGGGCCTCAGGTGCTTAATCGCGCGTATTGACAACGTTAGCCCAATTCTCACACCTCCCACGATTTCGTTCAATGCACGATTGCAGCCTTAACAATCAGAAGTTCGCGGAGGCCGACGGACGAGACGGAGAGAAAGAACGCGGGACACACTGGAAATATCAGATGCGGGACTACGTGAACCAGCGTTTCTAAACAGTGAGTAACATCCGGAGCGGAGCAAACAATAAATGGAAGTCGGATTTTCGCGCTTTTACAATCGCCCGCCGAGTCCGACGCATTTAACTGGCTGAGAGTCAGCTCCGGCACTTCTAGCGGACGGCTTCAGCCGGGCAATCTTCGCTTGATTCGGCGTCCGCTAAACATTACCTAATCGCGCTCGCGGGTGACCCAAACAATCGATCGCTAGACCCAGCGACTACGGCTCAGTGTTACTCTTTCTTGCCGGTCGCTGCCCAGATTTATCCACCTCGCCGCCTTTGGGGCTCAGCAACGTCAGCGCGTCCTTCGCGTTGAATGGATACAGACGCACCGACTGTTGCCCTGTGGTGTTCAGCGAAACGTCCACGCGCCGGTTATTCGCCATCACAACGACTTGCAGGTTCGCCTCGATTCGTTGCCGCTCCGCATCGCTCAGATCCGGATTCTGCTCGATGAGCTGTTTCACTTGCGCGGCGTCCAGATTTTGCTCTTTACCCAATGCACGAGTCTCAATGTGGTCAGCGGGAATTCCGTGGCCGACCAAGAAGTCCTTGGTAGAGTCTACCCGTCGCTCGGTCAGGTCCTTATTGAATTCAACTGACCCGCGATGATCCGCGTGGCCCTCGAGGATCAAATGTGCGTTCTGGCTTGAATGTGAGATACCGGCTGAAATCAGCCGCCAGCGATAGCAGAACTCTCTGCTGGCTCTCGACCAATCCACCGGTTGGATTCGCAATCGTCGGCCGCGCAGTTGGGAAATAGATACTGTGAAGCGCAAGCCGGGTTTCGAGCTCTCTCACTTCCGGCGGAGGCTGAGCCGCCTGCACATCAATGCTGATCGTGCAATCCGCGGTTCCCGTGCGGCCATCGTCCACATGCCCCGAAATCGTGTAAGAGCCCGGCGGCAGCCCGGCCGATTGAAACGCGACGTTAGCGCCGGCACCATCAATTCTTCCACCGCTTGCGTTCCACGAATAAGTCAAAGGATCGTTGTCAGGATCACTGGCTGTAGCCGTGATTTGCACTGGATCGCCGACAGTCACTGACATTCGGTCCGCCGAGCACGCAATCGTTGGCGGGCGATTTGGCCGCGGTTGAACGCGAATGCTTGCTGAGCAGCTAGTCGAACCGTTTCGTCCATTGTCCACGCGCACGCTGATCGTGTAAGTCCCAGGCTGCACGTTTGAAGAATTCCAGCGCACTCCCGGACCAGTCCCGTCAATCGCGCCCTCGCTCGCCGACCACGAATAATTCAACGCACTTCCGCCCGGATTCGAGGCTTGGGCGCGAACGGCAACGACATCGCCCGATCCCGCATAAACAAATTCCGGATCTGCCGAGCAAGTTGCCGTCATTGGCACGCTCGGCGCGGGCGCCGGCTTCCCGCCAAAACGAAACACAATTCCTGCAGAAAATCGCGCGTTGCTCTGCCATCCGCGTGCTGACCCCGGCGGCACCGTTGGATTGTTGAAATGGGTCAAGAGGTAGTCAGCTTGAAATGGGCGAATGGCAATGTGCCGGCTAATCTTGATGTCGAAACCAATTCCAAACATCATCGCGAACGCGTTATCGGAGCCAAGCGGCATACAAATCGCGTTTCCAGTGCATCCCGAAATTGACACCGTGCTCGCATACGCCCCGCCGAACAGCGCTTCAGCAAATGGCGTAAATCTCGAACGCCCGCGGTAGGAAAGTCGTGGACCGAACATATACGCGTAGGCGCTGCCGTCTGCTGCCAGCGTTCGGCTGCCGGTCGGGCTCGAAAGCGTTACGCGAGTGTTGTCGAACCCGCCAAAATCCGCCACGAGTCCAACATACCGGTTGAAATTAAATGCAATGTTGGTGCTCCCGCCGTGCAGATATCCGATGCGATTATTTGGCGAGGTCGGCATAGCTCGCCAAAATGAGTACCCGAAGAACCATTCGATCCTCGGAGTATAGTTTTCCGAATCGCTACCCTGATACGTCGCGCCATAGGCTCTGCCAGAGAGTTCAGGTGCAGCAGTTCCACGTGCACTAAGCTCCGGAAGTGGCGGCTGGCTCGTCGAGTATTCCAGCGGCAGATTCTTAAAGTCCGTTGGCTGCGTAGCATTGGCGACATCGGGCGCGTCGTTCGAGGTAGCAGCCGCAGCCGCTTCATTCGCCGATTTCGCCTTCGGCTTCGTATCATCGTTCGCGCGAACGCCAGGCACGATCACGAAAGCCATGGCCATTGTGCCAAGAATGCGAGCTGCCAATTTCATTGTCGTCTCCTGAATCGTGCCTGCCGGACGCGAAGCGGATGAACGAATCCGCCTCGCATCAAACCGGTCCGCGCCGCTCTAAGAATCCGCTTTCTATATTTATGGAGCGGGTACGTTAATCACTGTATTAACCATGGTCACTGACGCATTGAGTGCCAGCGCTCGACCATTGAGCGTAGTTACCGCGGAATTGCCCGCGGTTGAGAACGTGACTCCCGCCGACGCGATGATGGTGCCCACCATCGTGCCGCCCCCCGCCGCGTTGATTGTTGCCGCGGTGCCCACGTACCAATACACATTCTTCGCCTGTGCTCCGTTGATCAGGATGATGTTGCGAGGCGCCGCAGGTCCGCCCACAGTGAGCGAGCTCGCCATCTGGAACACCCAGATAGCATTGACGTCGCCCTGCGCATCCAAAGTCAGATCCGAGCCCGTAAGCAGGAACGAGCCGCCCGCGGCTTTGTATATCCCCGGCGTAAGAGTCAATCCGCCAAGTTGGCCGGCTCCTGGATCCATGCCTCCAGGCCGTGACGCTGGCGAGATATCGTTGTAAGCAGTAAGCGCATCGCTTGCGGCCTGCGTCGCGATCGCGAATGTTGCTGCCGTACCTTCAGAAGGACACGCAACGGTAGGAGGCGGCGGAGCCGTATAAATCGTCCCGTTCACGATTCCCTTGTTGAGTGGCGTTTCTGTGTAAGTGCACCCCACCCCCGCATCGTGAAATCCGGTGACTAAGGTCGAGGCGCCGGTCGTCCCGATATTTCCGTCAATAACAGTGTTAAGGCCTTGATTTGTTATCCCGGCGCCGCCTCCAATCGTTCCAAACGTCGAAGCGGTTCCGAGCGGCGGTCCCACTGGGCCGGCGGCGCCACCCGTAGTGAAGCTCCAGGGATTCGGCGCGACACCCGCGGCCAGCGCATTTCCAGCCAAATCTGTCACTGCATTGGTAATCGTTGCCGTATATTCCGTGTTCGCCGCGAGATTCGCTGTCGGCGTAAACGTGGCGATGTCGCTCGCAGGATCGTACGTAACCGTTCCCGCAACCGCCGCTCCACCAGTCCCGGCCACGGCCAATGTGAACGTCCCGGCAGCGAAGATACTCGCCGGATTCATCGCTTCACTGAATGTTGCGTTAATCGCCGCGTTCAGCGCCACGCCCGTGGCACCGCTGGCCGGGCTTGTGAGCGTTATCGTAGGCGGCGTAGTATCGGGAGCTGCGCCCGTCATAAAACTCCACGGATTGGGTACGGCGCCAGCCACCAAAGCATTGCCGGCCAAGTCCGTCGCGGCATTCGTGATAGTCGCCGTGTAGGACGTAGCGGCTGTAAGAGTCGCTGATGGTGTAAATGTCGCTATCGATCCCGCGTAGGTAACGGTCCCAGGTACTGCCGCGCCACCTAGTCCCGCCACCGCGACGGTAAAGGTCCCAGGGGCCGTAATCGTCGCCGGATCCATCGCTTCGCTAAATGTCGCGGAGATAATTTGATTGGTGGGCACATCCATCGCCGCTGACGCAGGAACGGTGAGCACCACCGTCGGCGGTGTCGTATCTGCAGTAAGACCCGTCATGAAACTCCAAGCGTAAGTTCTGGCTAAGGGAATGCCCGCTGCGCTCGTCGCCGCCGTGCTAATCATCGCCGTATACATCGTGCTGGCTAGCAAATTCGCGGCAGGCGCAAACGTCGCCGTATTCGCGGCTGGCACGTAAGTCACTACTCCGCTCACCCCCGCGCCACCCGTGCCGGCCACTGCCACCGTAAATGTCCCAGCGGCTATCACCGTTGCCGCATTCATCGGCACGCTAAACGTCGCGGTAATTTTCTGATTGATCGGCACATTGGTGGCGGCACTTCCAGGATTCGTTGAGATCACCGTGGGGCTCGGGACGGCCGTGAAGCTCCAAATGAAGCTGGGTATCACTGCGTTCCCCGCCAAATCTTGCGCTCCGCTCGTAATCGTCGCGGTATAAGTCACGCCAGCCGTGAGAGCGGCGCTTGGCGCAAATGTCGCCGTGTTTCCAGCGTAACTGACTGTGCCGTTGACCGCGGCTCCGCCAGTTCC
>JGI12659J15293_10000756_pt1 | contig 10442 bp, 12 predicted proteins | sample JacPinW_OM2H0_O1_FD_15293 | JGI IMG/M metagenome (IMG submission 15293) | reverse complement strand
GGCCCGCAGATCCTGTCGCCGGAGACAAGACCCGTTCCCGATCCCGACGATCATGAAATTCTCGTCAAGGTTGCGGCGGCCGGCGTCAATCGCGTCGACGTCATGCAACGCCAGGGACTGTACGCGCCTCCGCCGGGCGCGTCGGAGATTCTCGGGGTTGAGGTCGCGGGAGAGGTCGTCGCGCTGGGGCCACTCACTTCGCGGTTCAAGGTCGGCGACGACGTCTGCTGTCTCATGACCGGCGGCGGCTACGCCGAATATGCGGTCGCGCATGAGAGTAGCGCCTTGCCGGTGCCAGAAGGGCTGACCCTTGTCGAGGCGGGCGCAACGCCGCAAACCTTCTTTACGGCGTGGCTCAATGTGTTCGAGCTCGGCGCTCTCAAGGCGGGCGAGACTGTGTTGATTCATGGCGGAACGTCCGGCGTCGGCACGACGGCGATTATGCTGGCGAAGGCTTTTGGCGCCCGCGTCATCGCCACTGCCGGCTCCGACGTTAAGGTTGCCGCCTGCCGATCAATCGGGGCCGACGTGGCGCTAAATTACCACACCCAGGAATTCGTGGCCGAAACATTGAAGGCAACCGAGGGACGTGGGCCTGAACTCATCGTTGACATGGTGGCTGGCGACTATCTCGAGCGCAATTGCGAGGCCGCCGCGTGGGGAGGGCGCATCGTCCAGATCGCCGTCATCGAAGCGCCGATAGCGCCGATCGACCTGCGGGTTGTGATGCGCAAGCAGCTGACCTTGACCGGATCCATGCTTCGGCCGCGTTCGATCGCGCAGAAGGCAGCGATCGCGGAGGCGCTTAAAACAAAGGTTTGGCCGCTTCTCGCCCAGGGCCGCTGTAAGCCTGTGATTGATTCGACGTTCCCGTTACTCGAAGCGGCTCGCGCGCACGTGAGAATGGAGACGGGCGCTCACGTCGGCAAGATCGTGCTGACTACGTGAACTGGATTCTGTGTCTCGGCCAAAACGAAGCGCTAGGCCTGCCCCATCCGCTAGACGGGAGAGCGGCGAATCATTGGCGAGACAGTCTCGCCGCGTGAGTCACACCATGACTTTCCAAACGTCGGGAATAAAGCTGTACGCGTGGCCGGCGCGGACGATATGACCGAAGGCAGGGAAATCCATATGAATGCCAGCCACTCTTAGCTTGTCGGTGGCGGCCATATCGAGCGCCCGCCGACGCATGGCGATCGCCTGTTCGGGGTGGATATCGATAACGGTGCCGGCCTCCGGCGCGGCAAACTGCAATGCCGGCATGTGGACGATATCTCCCCAGATCAGAACGGTATCTCCCGCAGATTCCACTAGCCACGCCGTGTGGCCGGGAGTGTGGCCTGGAAATGTAATAGCCGTCACACCGGGCAGCGACGATCCGTCCTTCACAGTGCGGATGCGCTCCCGATACGGCGCGGTTGCGGCGCGGGCCTCGGCAAAGAAGCCCTTCGCGTCTGGCGGCGCTCGGTCGATCGCGGTCTCATCGTCGAAGAACTGCAACTCGGCCGCGTTGAGAACGAGTTCGGCTCGAGGGAAGACAGCTTTGCCCTGACCGTCGATCAGCCCGTTCATATGATCGGGGTGCAAGTGGGTCATGAGCAGCGTATCGATATCGCTCGGCTTGATTCCCATTGCAGCTAGATTGTTCACAACTTGACCGAGCGTCGGCCCCATGCTGACGCCACATCCCGCATCGATGAGCGCGATGTGACCGTCGCGCTGTAGAAGGAACGTATTCATCGTCATTCGTGGCGGAACGACCCGGAAAGCGGCTAGTTCGAGTCGCTCACATTCTTGTTGATCGACGCCCGTGATAAAATCGAAGGAGGCCTGGTACGTACCATCATTGACGGCGGTGACGATGAAATCGCCCAGCGCCAAGTGATAGAGGCCGGGCGGCTGAAGGGTAGGCTTTCGGAACACGATGACCTCTCTTATCGTCTGGAAGCGACTAGCTGTTCCGAGCCGCTTTGATAGCCTGCCGGACGCTATAGGTAACTGGGGGCATGTCCAGGCAGCGGGTGCCAACACTGGCCAAGCCATTCATAACCGCATTCATCAGCGACGTCAGGGCACCGGCGGAATCCCGCTTCACCGCAACCCGCAACGTCGAATGCACTGCCGGATAGGGCAGGCCTGCCTTTGACGTCGAAGCCTCGACGAGGTTGGTAACATTAACATCTGACGGAAATTGGCACGCTGCGTTAGCTCCTTGCGCAAGCGGAGCGGGCTCGCGCCAGCTCCCTCGAGCAGAGCGCGCTTTTCGTCGTCGAGCGCGGCAAGCAGCCGACCAGAATTGCATCGGCCCTCGTCCCCGCGAGATTGAGCGCGGTCGGTACACGCCGTCGCCCGATACGCTCAACCCTCCCGGCCGCTGGCGCGCCTCTTGCAACTTGCACCGGACAGTGTTGCCGAGAACTGGGTGGAGCGCTTAACTTGCTTCCGGGTCCCACCCCTCGGGGCGCCGCGATCTTCATGACAGTCCCCTTGTTCGTCGCTGCGGGCCACGCACGTCCAGAGTCGGCAACGAGTTCGCAATAGGGCGCGCGAGCCGGATACCACGGATCCCGGCAAAACCATTTTCATAGGAAATGAACGATCGGGATCGAAGTCGTCGTTGGGAACGCAGCCATCGTCGCCTGCGATGAACAGCACTCGCGATATGCATCCGAAATATCGTAATGCGGTCTGAGTCGCGGCGCTCTGCTGGCTCCAACCCTCCGGAACACAGCAGGAACGGAGAGGACCAGCAAGCGATCGGGGAACGTCCCGACGCGACAAGCGTCGATTGGAGTTCGGGAGCCGCCCATATCGACGGCGCGATCATGCCGCTGCGCGAAGCCAAAATCCCTGTCACAGATTGGGGTTATCGCCGCTCGGACGTCACCTATGACGTCGTCGGCGTCTATTTCGGCGCCTTCTTCCGGCTCGAAGACCATTTGCATCGTTTTCGCGCCTCGATGGACAAGCTGCGCCTCAAGCCGCCCGAAAGCGACCGTGAGATTGCTGGGATTCTCGCCGATCTTGTCCGCCGCGCCGGACTCGCGAGGCCTATGTCGCAATGGACTGCCTGCGCGGACGTCCGCCTGCCGGTGCCCCGTACCATCCGGCTTACAGCCGCAACTATCTGGTTTGCTTCGCCCTGCCGTGGGTCTGGGTGTTCACGCTCGAGCAGCAGGAGCGCGGGGTGCACGCGATCATCGCAGAGACGCGGCGAACTCCGCCCGAATCGGTCGATCCCACGGCGAAGAATTTTCATTGGGGCGATCTGACGCGCGCAAATTTCGAAGCGCACGATCAAGGAGCGGAAACCGCGATCCTGCTCGACCTTGCCGGATTCGTCACGGAAGGGCCAGGCTTCAACGTCTTTACGGTGATCGACGGAGTCGTCGCCAGTCCGGCTCGCGGCGCGCTGGAAGGGATCACGCGTCTGTCGGTTTTCGAGCTTTGTGAGGCTCTCGGCATCCCCACGCAGACACGGCTGATCTCACGAGCAGAGATAGAGGCGGCAGACGAGATTTTTTTCTCAACGACGGCTGGCGGAATCATGCCGGTTAGTCGATTGGGTTCGCGCATTCTGGGCAATGATCGCCCCGGACCGATTTCGTCCGGGCTGCGCAAGGCCTATTGGGACAGGCGCCGTGAAGGTTGGCACGCGACGCCAATCGATTACGATTGAGAAGCGAACCAGCGCGCGACGCAGGCGCGCGTCTTCGAACTGTCTCAGCGTCAACGGCTTCGACCCCGTTTCGACCGGCGATCGAAGAATCAGAGCGCCGGGTTGTCGATCGGCAGACCGATCACGACGCGACCATGCGCGGCCGCGTTGATGTCCCAGTTCTGCGTGAGATGGCGGGCAGCCGTGTTGGCATCACGGAAGAATTGCGAGGGGGGTCCGGTCGTAGATCACAGCGCCCCGCCAGCGTCCCAGACGATGTTCACCGGACGTCCGTTCGTGGCGCAACCATGCTTTCAGCCGAAGTCCGCTTTCTCTCGCTTTCCGCCCGTTTAGAAGACCAACCTTGAAAGGCAGCTCAGGGTCGACTTGGTACGTTCGCCAAGCGGTCGCGAATGGCCGGTGTTTGCGCAATCCGGCCAAAGACCGGAGACCGTCGCCGGCGGTAGTCCCATTGCGCGCGTGGACCGACAGATCGAGTGAACGCTCGGTCGACCTTGGCGCCCGGCGACCCTGATTTCGACGATGGGCCCACCCGCTTCAACTTGAGACGCTTTCTCCGCAGAAGCGACTGGCTTTTCATTCGAAAGGAAGCATTGGTGTCGCTGGCAAACGGCGCGCTGAGCGCGCGTGACCCAACCGCCCCTTCGGCCTTGACCGATCCGGGGCTCGTCCTGGTGAGGGGCCGGATTATCCGGATCTTTATACGAGAGGAAGGGTTGGATCATGACTGTCAAACTTACCGACGCACAACTTGTGATGATGAGCGCTGCGGGACAACGCAAGGATCGTTGCTTGTCGGCGCCGGCGACGATCAAGGGCGCGGCTCTCACCAAGGTCGGCGTCAAACTGGCGAAGCTTGGTCTGGCCCGTGAGATCGAGGCGAAACCTGGAGCGCCGATCTGGCGCCGCGATGACGCTGGGCAGGGATACGCGCTCAAATTGACAGCGGCCGGTTTGAAAGCAATCGCCGTCGACGAGGAATCGCGAGGCGCGAGTGAGCCCAGCGAGGCGCCTCTGCCGCAGGCGAAGAATGTCGGCAATCCCGACGAAGGTGGTCACCCAGCCGGGGTGGCCGTCCCGCGAGACGGCAGCAAGCTGGCGCTGGTGATCGAACATCTGCAGCGCGCCCATGGCGCGACCATCATCGATTTGACTCAGGCAACGGGATGGCTGCCGCACACGACGCGGGCGGCGCTCACCGGGCTGCGCAAACGAGGGTATGCCGTGATCCGGGAACGGATCGGTGCCGGAGATTCCGTCTACCGGATCTCGGACGCCCCTGCTTACCTGGGAGATCGTACCGTACTGCAGCACGCCGCGGTCGACGGCCGCGGGCTCGAGCAGAAGGCGACGCAAGCGGCGTAGCCGCGTGACCCGCACGCGAGCCAACTCAGGCCAGGCGGCGAAGCGCCCGGTGGCGGCAACGCCGGGCGCTTCGCTGCCGCTCGATGCCTCGGTTCTGTCGATTGTTGCCAATCTTGAGGGCCTTGATCTCAATGGGTTGCGCCGTCAATGGCGCGCCCACTTGGGCGGCGAAGCGCCTGTCCATCTGCCGCGCTGGCTGCTAATTAGGGTGCTGGCCTACCGGCTCCAGTCCGACGCCTTCGGCGATCTCGACAAATCGATCCAAAGGATCCTTCGCTCTGGGAAAGAGGATGGCGTCGGCGCTCCTTTCGACCGCCGCGCGCCTCAAACGCGCGACGGCGTCGACCTGAAGGTCGGCGCGCTGCTCGTGCGTGAATGGAACGGCAGGCTCGAGCGGGTCATGATCCTGGAAGAGGGCTTCGCTTGGAACGGTCAGACCTTCGGCAGCTTGTCCCAGATCGTTAAGGCGATGACCGGGACCACCTGGAACGGCCATCGCTTCTTCGGCCTTCGTCAGGGAAAGACTTCCGCAGCAGGCGCGGGCGCGGATCGCCGAAGGAGCAGGAATAGGACCGCCGTCTGTAGAGCGAATGGCGCGCCGGCCGGAGACGCGTCGCCATGAAGGATCAGGCGATCAGACGCAGCTTGCGTGGCGCCATCTATACGCGCGTCTCGACCGAGCAGGGTCTTGAGCAGGACTTCAACTCCCTCGACGCCCAACGGGAGGCGTGCGAGGCCTACATCAAGAGCCAAGCGCATGAGGGCTGGCGACTGGTTCGGGATCGTTACGACGACGGCGGCCTCTCTGGCGGGTCGATGGAAAGGCCAGCGCTCCAGAAGCTGCTCATTGACGTGCAGGCGAGACGGATCGACGTGATCGTCGTCTATAAGGTCGACCGGCTGACCCGCTCGCTCGCCGACTTCGCCAAGTTGGTCGAGACATTCGATGCCCACGGCGTCTCCTTCGTCTCGGTGACCCAATCCTTCAACACCACAACCAGCATGGGACGTCTGACCCTCAATGTGCTGCTATCCTTCGCCCAGTTCGAGCGGGAGGTTACAGGGGAGCGGATCCGGGACAAGATCGCTGCTTCGAAGAAGAAGGGAATGTGGATGGGCGGCGTGGTTCCGCTGGGCTACCGGGTCGAGGATCGCGCCCTGCACATCGTCGAGGATCATGCGGCAATCGTGCGGTCGTTGTTTGACCGCTATCTCGAAGCGGGAAGCGTGGTGCGCCTCAAACAGCAACTCGACGCTGAGGGCGTTCGGCTTCCGGTCCGCATCGATGGCGGTGGCCGCTCGACCGGCGGCGGACTGTTCAGTCGGGGGCACATCTACAAGATCCTGTCGAACCCGATCTATGTCGGCCGCATCGCTCATAAGGGCCAGGTGCACGAAGGCCAACACCCGCCGATCCTGATCCAAGACCTATGGGATCGGGTCCAACAGAACCTGTGCGACCATCTTGGCGCTGCGAGGACTAAGAGAACGCGCCAATCGTCAGAAGCCCTGCTCGGGGGGAAGCTCTTCGACGATCGCGGCAATCGAATGAGCCCGTCCTGGGCGAGGAAGGGGTCCAAGCGCTGGCGCTATTATGTATCTCAGGCGGCTCTGCAAGGCGACAAGAGCAAAACGGCGTCGATCCAGCGCGTTCCAGCCGCTAATGTCGAAGAGCTCGTCGCTAAGGCTGTGGGTAAACTATCCTCCTCCGACGCCTCGTTGGCCGACATTCGCAACCTGATTGATCGTGTCGTGATCAGCCACGCAACAATCCGAATCCACCTGTCAGGGGTTGCGGATGGGGGCGACGGCGCCAGGATCCTGACGCTTCCCTGGATGCGGCCGTCACCGTATCGCAAGCGCGAGATTATCCAGGGAGCAGATGATGCCAAGACCTATGCCCGCCCGATGCCCGCCAACGCGCGCGCGATCCTGATTGAAGCAATCCGCGACGCGCATCGCTGGCTCGGCGAACTTCTCTTCGATCCCCGTCTGACTTTAGAGTCAATCGCTTCGCGAGAGGACAAGAGCGAGCGTTCGATCAGGATGACCTTGTCGCTCGCTTTTCTCGCGCCGGAGATCGTCAAAGCGGCAGTCGAGGGACGCCTGCCGCGCGGCTTTGGTCTCAAGCGCCTCGTCGACTTGCCAATGGTCTGGCCGGATCAGTGGTGCGCGCTCGGGCTCCAGGCGCCAGCACGAGCGTAAGAACGACCTCCATTCGCGGGGCGGTCTTGCCGAGAGCGCTTGACCAACGTTCGCATTCGATCCTCGCCCCCGTGCACTCACCCGTATACCCGGTCCCAAACAGCAACCTTGGAAACGGAAATTTGCGGCCAGAGACTTTTGACCACATGCGCGCGAATGAGGCGCGGAGATGGTCGAAAAGTCTCAGCAGACCGACTGCCGCCCGCCGTAAGCCGCGGGAATGTCGTGCTATTCTGCAAACCCAGGAAATCATGCCGATTTGCGCGGACTTCCTGGTGGAGCGGAGGGGATTCGAACCGATGGCCATCGGGGCGCGGCGAGATCTCTGGGACTGAGATGATCCGCTCCCGATCCATGATCAGAGATGATCAGGTCCGGCGCGGCGCGCCGAGCGATGACGGCTTCGAGCTCGCGAGCGGCCGCCGGCCGGGGATCGAGGTGTCCGCAACCGCCGCCAGGCATTCCTTTGTGACGTCGTCGATCACATCGAGGATCCGAATGCACCGTCCATCCCAGAGTTGGTCATGGACAAAGTCCACCGACCAGTGCGCGTTTGGGCGCGGCTCGGGCGGCCATCTTGCCATTCGCGCCGGCTGCGTATTCCGCGACAACCTCGCCGAACATGTTGCGCTGAACGAGGACAAAACGGCGGATGTCGGCCGCGAGACTCTGCGGATCCCGATCCTGCGAACGTTCTCAGTCTTTCACGCATCCCAGGTTGATGGGATCGCGGCGCTGCTCGCGTCTTCCGCGACAGCCAAGACTGTGCCCGAGCGCATCGAGGACGCCAAGACCATCCTCCTTCATCCAGAGGGGCGCTTCAGGCCGCGGCCCTCCGGTTCAGTACCGGGTTTGACAGCACGCCAATGCCTTCAATCTCAACTTCAACCTTATCACCCTCCTTCATCCAGAGTGGCGGCTTGCGCGCCAGACCAACCCCGGAAGGCGTGCCGGTAACGATCACGTCACCCGGCTTCAGCGTAAGGAACTTCGAAAGGATCGAGATGAGATTGGCAACAGAAAACACCATGTCGGTGATCGACGCCTCTTGCACGATCGCGCCATTGAGTCTGGTCTGCAGTCGGAGGCCAGCGCAGCCTGGCGGCAACTCATCAGCCGTGACAAAATAAGGGCCGAACGCGCCGGTGTCGTCGAAGTTCTTGCCCGGCGTCCATTGCGGCGCCTTGAACTGATAGTCCCGGATGGAAGCGTCGTTGAAGATTGAATACCCAGCGACATAGTCAAGAGCTTCGGTCTCCGAAACATCGCGCGCGGTTTTGCGATGGCTGCCAGCTCGCCCTCGTAGTCGAGCTGCTCTGAGAAGCTTGGCCGCAGTATGGGAGCGCCATGGGCGATCAGGCTGGAATTGAAGCGACCGAAGATCGTCGGATACTCCGGTTGCTTGAACCCGCTCTCGCTGGAATGATCTTTGTAGTTCAGGCCAACGCAGATGATCTTCTCTCCTGACGAGATCGGGGGTAGCAGTGTCACCTCGTCGAGTTGCACCTTTGGAGCAGACGCCAGCGCCTTGCCCGCCGTAACCAGTGCAGTTCCGCCCGCCTCAATCAGCATCTGAAGCGTGCCCGGAAAGCCGTCATCACTTTCGGCAAGGCCACGCCATTCGTCATGCCTTGCCGCTGCCAACGCTTTCCTGCCTCCCCGCTCGAAGGACACAAACCGCATCCGATTCTCCGTCCCTGGATGTGATCCCAGTGGGTGTGGCTGATCAGAAGGTGGCCCCTGTCGCCTCGGCCGGCGCCCTGGAGCGATTGCCCGAGACCGTGCCCGCCGCTGCCGCAATCGATGACGATCAGAGTCCCGGCATCAGTCAGGACCTCGATGCAAGGCGTGCTTCCACCATATCGCAGAATCTGTGGGCCGCATTTCGGTATCGATCCGCGTGTGCCCCAGAAGCGCACCTGCATTGGTGGATCCTCGGCAAGTTTTGCCGTTTCGTTAGAACACTACGATATCCAAATGGGCATCGCCACCGGCATTTCGGCGCAAGGGCTAGGTCCCTCCGCCCAGGCCCTCAACGCGCGCTCTCCTCTCAACAACAAACCGGCAGATCATGTCGGAGATCGTAGGAAAGGACCGTGCAGGCGTGTCGGCACGGCAGCAGGGAACAGCGTTCCCGCAAGAGGGGGTTCGACGAAGCGCACGCCCAAGCGCCTTGCTTTCGATGGTCGTTATGCGTCACGCCGTTCGACGGGCCAACGCAAGTGCGAAAGCCAGTCGAGGTCGAGACTTGCGGACGCTCCAGCGAATGCTGTGCTGTCGAACTTGCGCACCGCGATCGCCGCGGGCGACCTTCACATCGACCCTGGCGACCAATTGGCCGAGCGGCTTAGAGTGAGCTATCAGATGTCCCGTTGAAACATCAGCGCCCCAAATGATCGTGACGTGGCAAACCGGTACCGCACGCAGGATGCCTCGAAACCAGCCTAAGGGCAGGAGCCCCCAAAACTGCGGAGAGTCGGGATGCCGGGGATTGGAGAGTGGCTGAGTTCGCACGGCTTATCGGAGTATGCCGACCGCTTTGTCGAGAACCGGATCGATCTTTCTATTCTACCGGATCTTACCGATGAGGACCTTAAGGAGCTTGGCATATTTCTGGGGGACCGCCTCCGACTTCTGCGTTTGATTGCCGACCTCGCCCCCAAACCCCAATTCCCCGCATTGCTCGGGTCACAGCGACTGGAAGAAGCCGAACGCCGACAAATCACAGTGATGTTCGCTGACCTGGTCGGGTCTACAGCGCTCTCCACCGGCATTGACCCGGAGGATCTGCGAGATGTCTTTGCAGACTACGCGAGCTGCGCAGAAGAAACGGTGGGTAAGTTTGGCGGCACAGTCGCTCAATACATGGGTGATGGCATCCTGGTGTACTTTGGCTATCCGCATGCTCACGAGGACGAGAGCAAGCGATCAGGGCCGGTCTCGAGCTTATTGCCGCGGTCACTGGACTGAAGACGCGTGTTCCGCAGCAAGTGAGGGTTGGCATCGCGACCGGAGTGGTCGTGGTAGCCAATCGAACCCCGAGCATCGTCGGCGAGACCCCGAACCTTGCCGCCCGCCTGCAAAGCCTCGCCAAGCCTTAGTGTCTGTCCGGGGACAATTTGATTGATATGAATCGTTTGTGATTCACTGGGCGCTTCCTGATTCTATGGAGGTCGTCAGTGTGGAGGAGCGA
>JGI12659J15293_10000745_pt1 | contig 10554 bp, 9 predicted proteins | sample JacPinW_OM2H0_O1_FD_15293 | JGI IMG/M metagenome (IMG submission 15293) | reverse complement strand
GGTGCTCTGGTTCGTACTCGAAAATGCCTGTCCTGCTTGAGTTTCGACCTGAGCATTGGCGCCGCTCGAAGGGAAACCGTTATTTGCGCCCTGGATGCTTACCCGGCTTGTTACGCTACCTCCGCCTACGGAGAGGAGCGGGGCACCGTTGCACGATAAAACGTTGTTCAAGTACAGAGCTGTTGAAGGAGCGGCGAATCCTCCGGCATTATAGCTAACGAAAGACTGTGGGCCTTCTGGGCAGTCATACATCTGAACGTTATTGAATGAAGCGGGAAGGCCCTGGAAGCTGCCAGCCGTCGCTGCGGTATTGCTCACGGTGTAGAACGGCATCTCTGCGTTTTCCATCTGCACGTTGTCGAAATAGTTGTTTCCGCCGCCATTGGTGCATGTCGTCGTCCTGCAATCCCAGACGATTCCGCCCCCTGAGATAATCGTGTCGCGCATCTGCAGGAGGCCTAGATTGTCCTGCGGCACGGGCGAACCAGTTACGAACGCCATGACAACTGACGCGACGTAAGGCAAAGTGCCGTACCCGGAATCAATACACCCGCTGCGATACCAGATCCAAAAGGTGTTATAGATCGCGAGAGCTGTGTTGTCAGTGACGTCGGCTGAGCCCGTGCGAAGTCCATTACCGGTGTACTGAGCGGTTAGACAAACGTTGTCGAAGGTAATTCCCGCCGTGTTGTAAAGCTGCACCGCCTGGTTGTAACCCGTGATGTTCATATCTCGAAGCGTAACGGACTCTGATGAACCTGCCCCATTGAACAGAAAGACGGGCGCCATATTGGGATGTGCGCCCGTGGTGATGGTAATCGAGGTCTTTGGAGGCCGAGCAAATTGCGTACCGGCTGCCTGATACGACGAACCACCTTGGAGGGTCAATCCTTTGCAAGTCAATGGATACGTAAACACCGACGACGTGGACGGCTTTTGCGGCTGTGAAACTTTATACTGGCCACTCGGAAAATAGACTGTTCCTCCCGGGCTTGCACACGCCGCGTTGATGGCGGCCTGAATCGCGGAGGTCGAATCGATCGCGGCTGACGGATCCGCGCCATGTGTGGACACGTCGATCCAAGGACTCGGGCTTTGAAAGCCCGATCTGGGCGTCACTTGCAAAGGGCCCGTGCTGACGCTCAAGGAAGCGAACGTTTCGGCGCTCAACGTGCCCCTGACGCGTGCGTTGCCGCCCACGTTCAAGTTTCCTCCGAGATTGATGGACGTCGCGGTAATGGAATTGAAAGCAGGCGTTGAGGGATCGTTCGGCAAAATAGTGTCGTTCATCGTGTACGTCTTGACGCCGGAACCGGAAACCTGGACCACGTAGCGGCCCGGCGCAGCATAAAAGTGATAGTGGCCTAGGTCATCGGACTGAGTCGGATTCGGCGAGGGAGTCGTCAGCGTCGCGTCGGTATAAAGTATAGCGAGGGGCGAACATGGAGCGCCGGTGGCTCCATTCAAGCAGACGGTAATGGTCGCGCCAGCAATCGGCCGGCCGCTCGCGCCGAAGGCAATGTCGTCTTTGCGCGAGCCCTGAGCACGCGCCGTCGACACGTTTGCCATTAGCGCGCAAATCAGAATTACGTACGCGCCGGCGCAACGCAACGTGAAGGTAGAAATGGTCGCGAGATACGAGCCGCGGCCTGAGCAGATGACCGCGAGGCGCGCGACAGCATTTTGGAGAATGGTTGTGAATACGGTCATGTCGTCACCTTTGAAATCGGTTCATTCGATACGGGCTGGAGAGCTATTGTGCACCGAGTGCGGCGCGTATGGGAATTCTCCCACTCGGCGTTGAGCGTTCGAAGTCTGAGTGTGTCATCTGAGTTCTGGGCGCCGACGTTCCTGAAAATGTCGTCTAAGTGCGTTGGAACGTTTCAGCCTGGTTTTCGAGCGAGGACTTGATACTGGGCGCCCAAAGGCAACTTCTGCAGCTGCTTTTCGAGTGGCCGCAGCACCTTCAAAGCGCGTGGGAAGATAAACGCAAAATCGGTGCGAAGAATTTGAAAGCCTCCATCGCTCAGCAGACCTCGAGTCTCGGATGGCGTCAACGGGATGGCGTCTTTATCGAAACTGCATTTAGACATAACGTAACGCGTGCCCGGGTTCCACGAGTGATTCTCCCACAGCGCAAAGAGTCCTGCAGATCGCAGTGCTCGGTAGACGTATCCGACCGCCGCCTCTCTTTCTGATAGTGGGATGTGGTGGAACACGCCGTTGCAGTATGCCAGATCAATCGTGCCGTCTGGCTCGTACTCGTTTATCAACGAAAACCGACAATTCCCCGGGCAGGATTGCCGCTGCGCCAACTTGATGGAACGGGGTGACACATCCACGCCGATGATCTGGTCAAGTCCGAACTGTTCGCGAAGCAGTGGCGCAGTAGTACCTACGCCACATCCGAAATCGAGGCCGCGCTTCGGCGAGTCGCGTAAATCGTCCAGACACCGTCCCAACAAGGAGACGCGCCCTTTCGCAAAATAAGCTCGGTCTTCGCCGGACACCTCGAGCGCGGCCTCAAGTTCGGCATCATATTCGTCGGCAAAACGGTCAAACGCCGCGTGCTCATTCATCTGCGGGCCCGGTTCCAGGCATCCTTGTCCCGCTTATCAAGAATATTCGAAATGGAACGGCATCTCCCCCGAAGAACTTCAACGCTTACTCGCCGCGTTTCAGTGTGTAATCTCCGATATAAGTACCGCGGCTGATTCCCAGCATGCTAAGAAGAAAAGAGGCGAAGAAAATCTGAACACCGAGAAAAAACCAGAGCGACCAAAATAGAACTGCGCGTTCGTCGTGCAGTCGCCCGAAACCTTCGGAAGCCCAGATCCAGAAGACTCTCGTATCGCCAACAAATCCTACGAATGTCAAAGTCGCTCCTAATAGCAAGCCATGTTCTAATTTCACGTGGTGCAGCATGCGTTTCAGAGACACCGGATTGCGATCAAATCGCTCGGCATAGCTGAATAGCTTTGCAAACAAGCCAAACGAAAAAATCTGCGCCCCGAGGAGCGTGAACAAAACTCCAAATATCATAGTGTGTATGTCCAAGTACACGTGTGGCGTCATCTCTCGAGGCCCGGGGTAGAGCCAGAAGACAATGACGATGCCGAGCAGCATCAGGAAACTTCCTGGCAGCAGGAACAGCCAATCCGGGGCGTAGAGCACCATAAAACGCAGCACACGCCATCCATCATTGAAACTACGCAGGTGCGGCGGCCGGCCGCGCTTATCCGGCCAAAGCACAATTGGGATCTCAGTCATTCGCACACGCGCTTGTGCGGCCTTGATGACAAATTCAGGCGCCCACTCCATCCCAGAAGTGCGAAGATCGAACCGTTCGTAGGCTGCACGCGTAAAACCGCGTAGGCCGCAAAGGCAATCACCGACTCCGGTTCGGAAAAATAGGTTCATCAGCGCGGTCAAGCCGGGATTGCCGATGTATTTGTGGCTCCACGGCATGGCCCCCGGTTTGATTTCGCCGCGAAATCGATTGCCCATCACAACGTCGTATCCCTCGCGCCATTTGCGCACAAAAGCAGGGACCGTGGAGAAATCATAACTATCGTCCGCGTCGCCCATGATGATGAATTCACCCCGCGCCGAAGCAATCCCACTCCTTAGGGCTGAACCATACCCTCGATCCTTGACGTGGACGACCCGAGCTCCATGCTCCTTGGCGATTTCGATCGAGCCGTCTGTTGAGCCGTTGTCGGCGACCAAAACTTCGCCACGTATACCACTCGAAGCGAAAGCATTCCGAGCTTTATCAATGCAAAAGGCGAGCGAATTGGCTTCGTCCAAACACGGAATTACGACGGAGACCTCGATGCTCTCCAATCCAGTCGACTCACCCATTGATGGTGCCGGGAGTCCGGCTCTCGAATCCCGATTTGTCACCAAGCCTTCATCTCTCTGATCCACTTGTTGGCGCCCTCACAAACTTGGCAGGATAGCAAGATTGCAGATATTCGGCGAGCGTATCCCGCGACTCGATAGACATGCGATTGCGAAACGTCACAGCCCGCGTGATCGTGCATTTGTGCGAAGTCTCGCCACAGGGAACCAGCCAATACCCAGCCCGTGTAATGGCAGGCACCGGATTCCGTCCCGAAGATTCTTTGGGGGTTATTGATTTACCCCTTGGAATGAACTTTTTGATGACAGTTGGCGCAAAGCGTGACCAGATTTGATTCGGCATCGTCGCCTAGCCGCCCACGTGAATTGATGTGGTGAACGTGAAGGTCAGCAAGGCTACCGCAATTTTGGCACCGCCATCCATCCCGCTCAAGTATCTGGCGCCAAAGTTTCCGATAGGACGCCGAGCTCAGCTTGACTCTTGAATGAGCTCCTTTCACGATGCACTCCGCATGTGCTCAAGGAATTCTTGTTTCTGGGGACGAGGAAGAAGGCAAAAAAGCCGATCGAGAGACACCAATAGTGCTTTGGAGTTTTCTCCTTCAAGGCTCGCACCCGCCAAGAAATCCGCACAGATCATTTCCAGGCAATAGCCGCGAGACTTGTCGGTCCCCAGCATCAGTGCTGCGGTCTCGAGCGCCTGCTCGACGACCGCAAGCTGGCTCTTGTACACCTTGAAATAGAGCATCTCCCAGGGCTCCATCTCTTTCCCCGTCAAGTGCTTTTCAACTTCGCGCTTGAACTCTTCCTTGGGCAACTGCTGTGCTCTGTGCAACCAGGTTGCACAATCGAACTCCGCTCCATCCCGCCGCGCTACCTTCGCCAGTTCTGTGGCCTTTGACCAACCCACTTCTTTCAAGTGTGGCTTGGGGATCCGAGGCAACTGCTCGTGAATGGCCATCAGGTAGTAGGCTTTCCTCCGTGACTCTGGGAAGCGCTTCTCGAGGAACTCATCAAAGGACTTGAGATTGTCGAGCCGCCAGTATTGCCCAGAGCGGACTTCGCACAAATAACGGCCGAGCTCGACAAAGCGCGTGTCACGCTCTCGCTCGGTCGCTCGCTCCCATCCCAAGATCTCCTCGATCTTGGTGATAACGAACATCGCCCGGCGGCGATTGAGCTTCGGAGCCACCAGCGGTCTCCCGTTAGTCACCCAAGTCATTAAGCCAGTCAAGGTCAATGGCTCCTGGCCGACGAATGAGATTCGCGTCAATCAGCGGCTGATTGTTGAGACAAAGCCCGAGGTGCGGGCAGCTGACACAGCCGTTCTGAGGGAAGCGGATGCCGCTGTGGGAAACGAATTGCCCAGCTTCGATCTGGGAAACCGTGGTTTCAACCAAGCGGCCATACTCCCGTCGTTGCTCCTCGGATATCGTGGCCTTGAGGTATTGGATCTCAGGCTGGTTCTTTCGCACGAACACCACCACGGCGACCTCGGGAATTCCGCTGATCCAGGAGTAGCAGATCAGCTGAGGATCAAGGGCCAACAATCCTTCGGGCTCTTCCGGATAACGGCTCGCCGTAGTCTTCCAATCAATGACGCAGGGAGTGCCATCAAGCTCTCCAAGAGCATCGATGTAAGAAACGAACTCGTTGTTTGGCCCGAGAGATCGAACCAACTTCACTTGCAGGTCCTTCTTCGGACAGGGAATCTGAACCCGATCGTCCTGAGCGAATCGCTCGAGCAGATGAACTCCCTGGTGAACCAGCCGGTCCCAGGAATCACCTTTCTTGTATTCAAATGGCGCATCGCGATACGCACCCCATTCTTTGAACAGGACCACACTCGGATCCTCTCGGAGGAAGTAGGCTCCGAGTGCCTTTTCAAACGAACGGCCGAAGGCCATAGCGGCCCGGGTTTCCTTCTCCTGCCAACCATCAAGGTATCGGTAGCGATAGCTGCGGGGACAGCGAACAAATTGACTGATCTGCGTGTGGCTATAGATCATGGTCATGACTCAGCCGAGTCGCAGAAGACGTGAGCAGTTCTTCCCATTCACCGGCAGGAGCAAACCCTTCAAGGTTCTGGTAAGAGCGGCCGTTGAAGGTGACGAGTGAGGTTCGAATGACACCGCGGAGGTTCAGGAGCGCTTTCTCATCCACCTGATCTTTCCCGAGCAGTTCAGTGTCATAGGCAAAGTCCCGTAGAAACCAATTGAGCTTCCAAAGTGCTCGCTCGCTGCAGTACAGGCGCCCGGAGAAGGAATGGGTGGCGAACGGCTCGGGTTCAAGAATTACAAACCGGAGAATCAAGAATGGCTTCTGCGGATGCCAGCGGTAGGAAGCTGTATCGACACGCACCAGAAACAAGCCCTCGAGTGGGCGAGCAGCTGCTTGTTGCCCTGAGTGCAGACCTGGGATTTGCCGTTTCATGGCTTCACCTCGACTGATGGGGCGTAGGAGTTGAGTTTGCAGATCAGAGCATCTCGATCTTCGTTTGCTGCCTTCGAGATATGAGCGATGAAGGATTCGACAAGATCCCGGCTAGCTTCCTTGAGAGCTTCGGTGCCGCAGAAGTCAACCGCATAGGCCTTCACCAGTGTGGGATCAAGATTGAATTGGCGAATCAGAAGGCAGAGTTGATCACGGAGTCGGGGCTGACTGTGACCCGAGCCGTTTCCATTGCCAGAAACAGGAGCGGCTTGCTTGGGATACGAAGGTGACGCAGGCGCAGGGAAAGATCCAAGCTCTTCGACCGAGCACAAGCCGATTCCGTAAGCCTTGCGCAGTGCGCGATTGACGGCGCGAGTCTCGGCCACGCGCATCTCCGCCCCATGGACAAGAGGAGAGACGTTTGAGGGATCGGCATCGCCGTAGCCAACGAAGCCGCGAGAGCCAGAAAACGTATAGACGGTCGCTTTAAAGACCCAACGGCCGGCAACTGGATCGCAAAAGTCTCGGACTTGCTGGACTTGAATGCCGTGGCAACGACTGCGTGCCGCGAGGTGCAAGAGACCGGCGTGAGTCACGTACCAGCGCCGACCTAGATACAGAATCTCACCGGCTCCAACAGAGAGTCGATAGCGTCTCAAGAACACCTCTAGGGCCTTGGATTCAGTACTGTGGATCTGGTTCGGCCAAAGTCGCCTAGCAAGCCGGAGGTTGTTCAGAAAATGCTTTGAACGCGCGCGACGAGTTTCCTTCATTGCTTCACCTCTCTTCACTTCTATTACAATATCATACATTCTCATCTAGCCCATTGTCAACGCGTCTGTTGGAAAAACGAATTGTTTCTCTTACAATCGCTTCGCTATGAGGAAAGATGCTCCACTCGCGTTTCGCATCCCAGCTGACTTGAAGGGAAAACTACAGGGCGTGGCTAGGCGAGAGGCCAGAAGTATTTCGCAGATCTGCGAAATACTCTTGAGGCTCGGAATAGAGGGCTACGAAAGCGAGGGTTCTAAATACCTTCAGCGTTTACTCTCCCGGCAGAAGAAAGAGTCCCTCGATTAGTTCACTACTCACGCCGCACCGCGGCGGCGCGCCCAGGCACCGAACTTTGCTTGAATAGGACTACTCTAAATGGATAACGAGCTGCATGTCGGAAAGGTGTTCGTTGGGGAGTTTGATCGTTCCGGAATGCTAGGACGATGGGACGGGACTTACGTGTGATTCGATGGCGGATCTTTCAGCGTTCTTGGGGCGCCAGCTCGACAGATTATTTGCGTAAAGTCCAATGCAAAAGAGATTGGCTGGAACAAAGCCGAATTGAGCCGTCTGGATCCCAATAAGGCAAATGACCAGACTATTTACGGCAGCAACAAGCCAGCCATGCCACATTTTTTTCCCGACTAATACCGTCGAGACGATCGTTAGCACACAGGATATATAATCCAGCCTAGGCATGACGTATACAGAATAGTTGATCGCGGTCTGTGCTTACCACTGGCCAGACGGACAGTTTTAGCGAAAGAATCAAATCGCATTAATCGCTACAAATAATCATTTCAGCGTAACCGTTTTTTCCAGGCTCGGGTCGTCGCCATGTCCTCGCTAGAGTGCAGTCACCGATCGCGTATGTGGCCAGAATCCTGCTGCTTCTGTCGATGCCTCATCCGCGTCCTCGATCGCCCCCGGGACGAATTTAGGTTCGTAGACTCTCGTTGACGGACTATGAGTTAGTTTGTTTGCGTCGACCCATTGACACCGCCAGGATTACCGGATATTTCTAATCGCGTTTGCGATGCGATGAGAAGGCCCGTCCGACGGGCAGGATGCGATACGCTCCTCATTATCGACGCTTAAAGTGTAATGGAGAAAGGTTTCGCCCACGTGCGCAAAAAAGTCTGGACAATTAGCGCCAGCACTACGCTAATCGCTTGCAATAAAAGCACTTACGTGAGCCGCGTTTGGCACGACAGCTGCAATGATACCAGCAGGTAAATCGTCTCAGTTTTTGGCACTTACTAGGAGAGAAAGAACAAAATAGGGGACCTGTATGTCAGACGAGGTAGTAGCGATGTCGAGCGCAAGATACACACCGTCGGTTGCGTGGCACGTTCTATATACTCGTCATCAACACGAAAAAAATGTAGATCGAATCCTTAGGAACAAAGGACTAGATACCTTTTTGCCCCTATGCGCTTCTCTAAGTCGATGGAAAGACCGCGCGAAGCTTATTCACCGGCCTCTGTTTCCGTGTTACGTGTTCGTTCGAGCTGAGGAGACTGATTGGCTGGATATCTTGAAAACACCAGGCGTCCAAATGATGGTGCGTTGTGGGGAAGCGCCCGCCGTGGTGCCAGAAGAAGAAATCAGCGCAATCCGACAGCTCACACGATCAAGTGAATTCGTGGCGCCTCATCCTTTTTTGAAATCCGGAGATCGCGTTAGGGTGAAATCCGGGCCCTTGGCGGGAGTCGAAGGCTTTCTGGTGCGCACGAAAAATTTGTACCGGATTGTTGTCAGTATCGAAATACTGGGCAAGGCGGCATCAACAGAGATCGACGCGATTTTGCTTGAGCGTATTGGCGATCAACACACTAGGAATCAGGCCGAGCGAACGAAATTCTCATACGCTGCTTCGAACCGAAAATTCGGTACGTAGCTTTCCAGCGATCGTGATCGCATTCGATTCGAACGGAAATTTCCACAACCTGTCGCTTATGCCTGAAATGATCCGATTCTCCGACAAGAAGTTCAGGGCTACGAAAAGCATCTAGAAATCATGCGTCTGCAATACCGTTCATCCGATGGATGACATCCGCGCTTTTCGTGGGCGTCGTCTGCAGTTTCATTTGGTGTGTGCTCGGTTCGTCATTTTGCGTCTTGGGAAACCTACGACGCCTCATAAACAAAAGGGATTAGTTGCTGTGCGGGCAGTTGGCTGCTGCGCGATCAGCCAGCGTCGGTTTGCGCGTAGAACCGCTCGATAGTCTCGGCGCGAACCGTGACGCTGAGCTGAATACTTTGACACGTGCAGTGCCGCTTTGGTGAGCCTTTGGAAGGCGGGGCTCGAACCGGCATAATTTTTGTTAGCACAATCTGTGTTCCTGGCTTCGACAAGTAGACCTGCAACGTCTTGTCTGTTCGAACAGGGCTAGGCGCACCCTAGACACCTGCACGAAGACTGTTCGTCGTACCAGTAGTCCACCCCAGTCGCAAAGGATATTCTCTCAATTGAACAAGTACCGTTCACAGTGCGGTTTGTCTTTCCTGTTTCTCGGCCACGATCGTCATAGCGCCCAGAGCCGCACATAGTCATACAAATCAAGATTTATGGAGCCGGACTTATATGAAGCTAAGATTACTTTGTCTGTTTGCACTGTTGTTCTTGCCGTTTGTTAGCGTCCGTGCTCAAAACCGGACCGTGATCGACAAAGAAGCCGGTTCGATCTTCCAAACTCCCGACGGGTTTTCGTACTCTGAATACGGGGCGTTTGTCGGCTCCGCGCCGACGGGCTCGCTTGATCCCAGCGCGCTGGTAGTCGTCTACGGGCGCTTCGATAAATTCGCACCGAGTGACACGACCATGGTCCGAGGCTTTCCTTACTCCGCGCTCAGGACGTATGAGTCGCAGCAGGTGGCCGCGGGAAAACCCCCAATTTTCGTTACTGCTACTTACGAAGGCAAATCGCGCCCCGTCTATTTCAGTTGGTCTCTCGGCTTAGTGAATGGCGTACCCACAGCTCCTTCTTCAAATTGGCAATACGCAGTCAATGTCCAGGACAGCCGTTTCGTTAACTTCTGGATCGACAATTACGTGCGACCAATTCTTCTGACACCATCGTATTCAACCCAGAACGTCTGGGTCGAGCTCGATGAATGTTCCTTTAGTTGGAGCTTGTTCGGCGTTCTCGATGACAACAACCACTTCGTCGCCGGAGTGACGTGGGACTCTTCATTTCCGCAAAACGCGAGTCAGTACCTCAGCGGCGTAGCGTCGTTTTTCAACCAAGTGCACGCGGCGGGTCCTGATATTAAGACGATGCCGAATGTCGGCTCGATGTCAGACCCGACTCAATTTCAAACTGTGTTCGCGAACATTCCGGGAGCGCTGACGGAAAACATCTACGGTTGGTATCCATCGCCTTCGGCTTACAGTCGCAATGCTTGGTATCAACAGAACTTCACTTATTTTTCGTGGTTAGGATCGCAGAACAAAGTCGCGATCCTTCGCGCCGCACTTCC
>JGI12659J15293_10000743_pt1 | contig 10568 bp, 10 predicted proteins | sample JacPinW_OM2H0_O1_FD_15293 | JGI IMG/M metagenome (IMG submission 15293) | reverse complement strand
TGTGCCCAAGCCGCGCCAGGAACGGCGCAAGCCAACCCAAAAGGTCGTCATCCCAAGCCGCCATCCGTCGCGCTCCGCAAATCAAGAAGCCGACGATCGGGCGAAATCCTTTCCGAACCCTTAGTCTGCCAAAGTAGTGCTAGGCGCTTGAGTCGAAACCGAAATGCGCAGACTGTCTTACCCCGATGAACCGCGCGTTCGTGCCTCGGCTATCTGGAGAGCGCCTCAGAGGAACGCCCGCTCGGTGTGCACGAGTTCGCCCTGCCTCACGGAATGCTCGCTATTTGGATCACACCGGACTGTCGCCGTGTCGGCGCCAATGTCCCCTTGGGTCGATTAACCCCATTCGCCAAGCAGTCGGCGAATGGCCGCTATTTGCGCATTCGAGACATGGGGCGATGTCTTTCGTCGACGTTGGGCGGTCATTGCTTATGGCGGTTGGATGTCAGCAAACGCAATGCTGTCGGACGACCGCAGGGCGTCTTCATTCTTCATGTTCCCCCGCAAGATGCGTGTAGCTGACCTCGTGGTGAGAATCGCAGCGGGAAGGGTAGTCATTGTGTGCGCACGGGCCTTGCAGGCCTTAGAGCCCGCGCTCAGTCTAGGCCAGCTCTCGCCGTCGAAGCGGCGTTGGCGAGGGCGACAACACCAATAACTCTACGCAGATGACGCTCGGCATGTCGCGCGACGAACGGGGTGTATGACCCGACCCGATCTCAAGCGTTGCGTTTGTGGCGAGCGCGCGTCAGCGATCCGACCACGATCCCCTCTTGCGGACAGGCGTGTCTCGAGTATGCCCCGTGCTTCCCCTTCCGCATCCCGATACGCCGCGCACGTGGCGCTGGGCAAAAAGCCGCGAGCACGGCGTGAGGCGGGGCGGTCACTATTCGGGGACCCCGGCCTTGCGCAAGCCGTTGAGAATGGGCTCGAGCTGGCTCCGATTCGGATCATCGCGTCGCAATAAGATAACCTTCAGAGGCGGGCCTCTGTCGAACCTGTCTCATTGCTTGCCGGGTTCGATCATGCAGTGGGTCTCTGGCGTCACCTCGCTAATGCGTATCTGGGCGAGCGGGCAAAACTCATTGTTGGCATATTTTTCGAGATAGGCGCGGATCAGCGCGCAAGCGATAACCCGGCGTTCAGTCGTGGTCGACCCCGACGGCTTAGGAAGGAATAGTGGCTGCTTTCGCAAGAGATTGTGGCCGCAAACGATGCGCGGCGCCTGCCTCCAACCCCACGAGGGGATCACTCGAGATTGGTGTGTCGCGCGCGCATCGTCTCCGAGGTTTCGCTGAACCGCGGGCGCAGTTTCAAGATCAGCAGTTCGAAGGCGATCATCTGTGCGGTCTCGAACAGGGAGCCCATGGGCAGCACGGAAAGTTTGCCGCCCTGATCGTTGGCCATCGTCTGGGCGGGAATGACCGTGACGATGTCGACTTGCTTGGCGAGTCCGCCCGCAGGCTGGGCGGTGACGAGCGCCGTGCGCGCGCCGCTTTTGCGCGCGACCTCAACCAGCGTCTGGGCAGTCGGGAGATCGCCAGGTCCAGCGGAGGCGATAAACAGGTCGCCCTCGCCGAGCGCTGGCGTGGTCATGTCGCCCCATACCGTGACGTCCCGGCCCATGTGAAAGAGGCGCATGGCGAAGCCGCGCATCTGCAACCCCTCGCGCCCAAGCCCGAACACAACGATGCGCTTCGCCGCGACGATGGCCTCGATCAGCGCGTCGAGCGCGTTCTCCGGCATGGCGGCGAACACGGCGGCAAGATCATTCAGTGCGCCCTTGAACAATTGGGCCAACCTGTCGGTCATTGGTTTCCTCCCTCGTTGGTTCCCTCACACGGATCCGCGCTTCACGATTGGGCACTCGACCTTGATCTGGCGTGGCCGGGTGGCGGAGCCTGAGGCTGCGTCGAGCAACATCTCCGTGGCGATCGAGCCCATTTCGAAGTGGGGCAGGAGCATCGTGGTCAGTGGCGGATGCAGATGCTGGGCGATCTCGCGATCGTCGTAGCCCATCACCGCGACATCGTCTGGAATTCTGAGACCCAGCTCATGCAGCGCTTCATAGCAGCCGACCGCCATCAGGTCATTGGCGCAGAAGATCGCAGTCGGTGCACGCTCGAGGCTCATGAGCGCGCGGGCGGCTTCGTAGCCGGACAAGGGCTGCCAGTTGCCCTCGCGCACGAGGTCGGGGTCGAACGGCAGGTCGGCGGTCGCCAACGCCTGGCGATAGCCCCGAAAGCGTTGGCGCGACGCCTCCATGCTAGTTTCCCCATTGATGTAGCCGATGCGGCGGTGGCCGGCGGAAATGAGCAAATCGGTTGCGACGTGCCCACCCGCTGCTTCACCCGGCACGACCGAAGGCAACGCGCCATTCGCCACATGGCAGTTCAGCAGCACCGTTGGTAGTGTCCGCGGCGTCGCCGGAGTATCGACGAGGCGCGTGTTGATGGTCGCATAGATGAGACCGGCTAGCGGCTGGGCGGTGAGTTGCGCCAGCGCGGCGCTTTCCATGTCGCCGTCGCCGCGGGTCGCCATGACCATGACGGTGAGGCCGTGCTCCCACGCCTTCTCGCGCACCCCGTCGAGGCCGATCGCCGTCCACGGATCGGTCGATATCTCATCGCAGATGAAGCCAATCGAGGCCGCCGCAGGCGATCCCGTCGCGCTCCCGCGCCGTACGGCCTGATATCCGAGCTTGGCCGCGGCCTTCATGACCCGTTCGCGCGTCTTGGCTGAAAGGCGGGCGCCATCGGCATGGTTCAGCACCAGCGACACGGTGGTCTGCGAAACGCGCGCTTCGTTGGCGACGTCGATCATCGTTGGGCGCCTCGCGGGCGCGGTGCGCCGTGCGCGGCCCCGCTTTTGCGCTTCGCGCGCGCCTCTACGGCCATACGCGCCTTCGTCCTCCCGCATTCTCGCCTCAGCGTGTCCGTTGCGAATATTATTATCTCGGTAAGATACTATAAATAAATAACAAATTCTCGCAATATCAGCGCCCCATTGACATTCTTTAGCGCTTTATTATCATCGCCTCAAGTCGGTTCAAAAAGCCGTCCGAGGCCGCGACAAACGCGGCCTTCTAGAGGAGGAAACGCAATGCTCATCAGTCGCAGACAAGCGCTTATTGGGTCGGTCGGCACCGCCGCCGGACTCGCCATTTATCCCGCATTCGGCCAAGTGCCGCCGCTGAAGAAGAAGGATTCCTACAAGGTTGGCTTCGCCCAGACGGAGAGCAACAATCCCTGGCGCTTGGCGCAAACCGCCAGTATGAAGGACGAAGCGGCGAAGCGCGGTTGCCAGATCGTCTATGCCGACGCAGCCGGCTCGGCCGCCAAGCAGGTCGCTGACGTCAACAGCATGATCGCGCAGGGGGTCGACTTCATCTTCTTGCCGCCGCGCGAAGAAAAGCCGCTCATTCCGGCGGTTATGAACGCCAAGAAGGCCGGCATTCCGGTGCTCTTGGTCGACCGTAACGTCGATCCAGCGCTCGCCAAGCCCGGTGTCGACTTTCTCGCCTTCATTGGCTCGAATTTCGTGCAAGAAGGTCAGCGAGTGGCCGATTGGGCGATCAAACAGACCGGCGGCAAGGGCAAGATCATCGAGCTCGAGGGCTCGGTCGGCGCTTCGCCGGCGAACGACCGCAAGAAGGGCTTTGACGAGACAATCAAAGCCAAGGCCCCCGGCATGGTAATTCTCGCCAGCCAATCCGGCGACTTCGCTCGCGACAAGGGCCGTCAAGTAGCGGAGACGCTGCTGCAAGCTCATCCCGACGCGACGATCGTCTACGCCCACAATGACGAAATGGCGCTTGGCGCGATCGCCGCCATCGAGGCAGCCGGAAAGGTGCCGGGCAAGGACATTCTTGTGGTTTCGATTGACGGCGAAAAGGATGGCGTGCAGGCGATCATCGATGGCAAGCTCGGCTGCTCGTGCGAGTGCAACCCGCGGTTCGGCCCAGCTGGCTTTGACATCCTATACAATTACGCCAAGGGCGAGAAGATTCCCCCGATGATCATCAATCCGGACCGCTTCTTTGACGCCAGCAATGCCAAGGAAGTCCTGTCGACAGCGTTCTGAGGCGCTGGAAATCGCTTGACCTGAAGGGCCCCTCCCGCTTGGCTGGCCGCCGGCGGGAGGACGCATTTTGGGCGGGGCCTACAGCAATTGAGAGCGTGAGATGGCCGATCCGCTCCTTGTCATGGGCGACATCAACAAGCGCTTTCAGGGCGTGCAAGCGCTGTCCGCCGCGACGCTCGAGGTCGACCCGGGCGAGATCATGGCGCTCGTCGGCCAGAACGGTGCGGGCAAGTCGACCATGATCAAGGTTCTGACCGGCGCCTATCGGCGAGACTCGGGCTCGATCCTGTTCGCTGGCCAGCCGAGCGATTTCACATCGCCTCAGGCGGCTCAGCGCGGCGGCATCAGCACGATCTATCAGGAAATCAATCTCGTTCCGTTTCGCTCGGTGGCCGAGAACGTCTTTCTTGGCCGCGAACATCGCCGCTATGGCTTGCTCGACTGGAGCCGCATGAACACGGAGGCGGCCGAGCTCTTGAGGCGCTTCGCAGTCGCGATCGACGTGCGCCGGCCGCTGATCGAATTCTCAACCGCAATTCAGCAGATGGTCGCGATCGCGCGGGCCGTTTCGTTCAAGGCGCAGCTTGTCATCATGGACGAGCCGACTTCCTCGCTCGACGAACGCGAGGTCGCGGTTCTGTTCGACGTGATGCGTCGCCTGCGCGCGGAGGGGGTGGCGGTCATTTTCGTCGGCCATCGGCTCGATGAGCTTTATCGGGTCTGCGACCGGGTCACCGTGATGCGCGACGGACGAACGGTCATGGTCAGCCCGATGGCCGACATCGGCAAGCTCAATCTCATCGCGGCGATGCTCGGCCGCGACCTCGAGACGGCGCGCGCCCATTCGACTGGATTTTCCGCTGCGCAAGCCGCGGCGGGTGAGGTTGTTCTGTCGGCCGAAGGGCTTCGGATCGGACGTAAAGTGCGGGACGCTCGCGTCGAGGTGCGCGAGCGCCAGATCGTCGGTCTTACGGGCCTTCTGGGCTCCGGCCGCACCGAGGTCGCCCGGGCGATCTTCGGCGCCGATCCGCCGGATGCAGGAACGATCGAGATAAGTGGCCGGCCGGTTTTGCCGCAGGAGCCGGCTGAGGCGATCGCGCTCGGCGTCGCCTATTGCAGCGAGGATCGTAAGGCGGACGGGATCGTTCCCGACATGTCGGTGCGCGAGAATATGACGCTCGGCATCCTGCCGCGCCTGACGAGCATGGGAATCGTCGATGAGGCGCGCCAGCGCGAAATCGTCGATAAATTCATGAAACGTCTTGCCATCAAGGCGTCGAGCGCCGAGCAAAAGATTCGCGAGCTCTCCGGCGGCAACCAGCAGAAAGTGCTGCTGGCGCGATGGCTCTGCACCGATCCGAAACTATTAATCCTCGACGAACCGACCCGCGGCATCGACGTCGGGGCCAAGGTCGAGATTCAGGCGCTGATCCGAGAGCTTGCCGACCAAGGCCTGGGCGTCCTCATGATCTCCTCCGAGCTTGAGGAAATCACCGAGGGTGCCGACAGGGTGTTCGTGCTGAGCGACGGGCGCACGGTCGCAGACCTCTCGCACGCTGAGGCCAGCGCCAGCGCGATCATTGCGGCGATGGCGCATGGCGACGCGGAGGCGCTTGCGGAAGCCGGCCATGGTTGACGCGCCCACGATCGATCGGGAGGGCGTCTCGCCCGACGTCGCCGCCTTTTTCAGGCGCTATGCGGCGCTCACCGCGCTCATTGTACTGCTCGCGTTCAATTTCGCGGTGACGCCGCATTTCGCCAGCTGGCAGACCCTCAACGTGAACCTTACCCAAGTAGCGACTATCGTCATCGTCTCGGTCGGCATGACGTTGGTCATCGCTACCGGCGGCATCGACCTTTCCGTCGGCTCGCTGATGGCGATTTCCGGCGCGATCGCGCCGATGATCTTCCTCAGTTCATTTGGGCGTTCCTATCCGGCGCTGGGCGATGCGCTCGCCTTTATCGTTCCCGTAGGCGTCGCCGGCCTGTTCGGCCTGTTCAACGGCTGGTTCATTACCCGGTTCCAGGTCCAGCCGATCGTCGGCACGCTGGTCATGTTCATCGCTGGACGGGGCATCGGGCAAGTTTTGACCAACGGCAATCTGCAGGCGTTCAAGAACCCGACGTTTCAATTCATCGGCCTCGGCCGCATCTTCGGCGTTCCGTGCCAGGTCGTCATCATGCTGGCGCTGGTAGCAGCCGCCGCCTGGACCCTGCGCAGCACCTTGTTCGGCCGTCAGGTTCTCTCGGTTGGCGGCAATGAGCGGGCGGCGCGTCTATCTGGCGTCCCGGTCGCCGCGGTCAAACGATGGGTCTACGCCATTAGCGGCTTGTGCGCAGGCATCGCCGGACTGGTCGTTGTCTCGATCAACTCGTCGAGCGACGCCAATCTGGTCGGCCTTGGCATGGAGCTCGACGCGATCGCCGCGGTGGCGGTCGGGGGCACGCCGTTTACCGGGGGACAGGCGACCGTAGTCGGCACGCTCATCGGCGCGCTTCTCATTCAACTCGTGCGTTACACGCTGCTCGCCAATGGCGTCCCGGACGCGGCTGCCCTCGTGGTTAAGGGCGCGATCATCGCGGGTGCCGTCTGGTCGCAGCAGCGAAGCAGGTCCGCATGAGCGCCGCCACGGCCAACACGGCGACTTCCTCTCGGCGCATCAGCCTGGCTTGGGCGGCGCGGCAACGCGTGATGATCACGCTCGTCCTTCTCATTTTGTTTGGGGCGCTGCGATACGATCATTTCCTCGGCGCGTACAATGTTCTGAGCGTGCTCCGCTACAATTCGATGTTCGCGCTGACGAGCCTTGGCATGTGCTTTGTCATCATGGGCGCCGGCATCGACCTTTCCGTTGGAACGACGGCGGCGTTCGCCAGCGTCGTTTCGGCGCTGCTGTCGCCTTACGGTCTCTTTCCCGGCCTGCTTGGAGGGTTGGCGGCGGGGCTTCTCGTCGGCGTCATCAACGGCTTCATGGTCACGCGCATGAACATCCAACCGTTCATCGCTACGCTGTCGGGCATGCTGGCGGCGAGCGGCTCCGGGCTTTTGCTCGCACAAAACCAGTCGGTCTCAGTCTCCTACTACACAAATTTCACTTGGCTGGGGCAGGGGGACTTGCTCGGCTTTCCCGCCCCCGCCTGGATCGCCGCCTTAGCTTACGTCTACGGCTCGGTCCTGCTAAATTACACGAGCTTCGGGCGCTACGTACTGTCGGTCGGCGGCAATGAAGAGGCCGCTCGCCTCATGGGCTTGCCGGTCGATCGGGTGAAGTTCCTGACCTACGTGCAGTCGGGCGTGTTCGCGGGACTTGCGGGCGTGATCCTGGCCTCGCAGTTCGGCGCGGGTCAGCCGGCTGAAGGGGTTGGGTGGGAATTGTTCTCGATCGCCGCGGTCGTGGTCGGCGGGACGCTGCTCACCGGCGGCGTCGGCTCTGTGGCGACGACCCTCGCCGGGGTGCTCCTGCTAGGTCTCATCTTCAACGTGCTCAACTTCGAGAATGGCCTCGGCTGGATCAGCCTCAGCGCCTATTGGCAGTCGGTCGTGCGCGGCGTCTTTTTGATGGTGGTGGTGATGGCGAGCTCAGGGTCGGCGCGACGGGCCATACGCTCTGCTTAATCGCTTCTTGGTTGTCCGCCCTGCCAGGGCTTGAGCGTCGGTCCCCACCCTACGCCACTCCCATCACGAGGCCTTCGATGTCGTGCTTCTGCGTGACCGGGATAAGCTCTTTCACCACGCTGCAGACGAGGTGGTCGCGCACGATCGGCGGCAACGCGTCATAATAATCCTGCGTCACCATAAGGTCGTGTAACTTGTCGTGGCCTGCGCCCGGGGCATCGACGCCGAGCACGAGAACTGGGCGGGCGATTGGTGAGCGATGCGTCGTCCCGCGATGGATAGTCAGCGCGGAGCGACAGGAAATATCTCCCATCTGCGGGAATTTACGAACGCCTCGCTCGGCGAAGCGCGACCAGACATCTTCTGATGGAAACATTTCATGTTTCCATGCGCGACCATCGTCCCATTGCGTGCCGAGCGCCATTTCGAATGGACCCATGTCCGGCGTCACGTCGACGCCTGTGAGATTAAAGGCCAGAGACGTTATGCGGCGGTCCCGCCAGGTCTCGACCGGCGAGGGAAAGTCGCGATGCCACGGCTGGTTCATCGCCCCCTCAAAAGGAGTGTCGAAGCCGATTTCGACGATTTTGTAATCGTGGCCGAGCACGGCCAAGCACATTGCAACGACCCAAGGGTGCGCACAGAGGTCGGCGAAGCCGCCGAAGGCCTGCGGATGGATCTCCACATACCAGTGGCGCGGGCCACGGCCCACCGCCCCTCCCGGGCGCTGGATCGCCTCCCAGAAGCCCGTCAACATGTCCTCGCGCATGCGCTCGGCCCAGTCGCGGGAGAAAGCGCCCTTCAGCCCAACGATCCCGTCGCGGGTAAGGGTCTCTCGGTCAGCGCTGAAATCAATCCCAGGCGATTCCGATATGACGTGCATTAGGGTCACTGTCCTCCCCCAAACACTTCTACTGCCAACTGCGGCACCGGCGCCTACAAGCAGGGGCCGACGGGCCTCGCGGCCTTCGCGTCCTTGTGATGAATTCTATTGAACTTAGCCGATCTTACCATCGCGTAGACGCTCGTGGCGAATTCCTTTCCCAAAAACGACCGACACGACAGATTTTCGCCCGCGCGCCACGTCGCCCGGAATGATGGGGTGGACGGGTGCGCCGGGAGACCGGCAGGAGGTGTGAGGTGAAAGTCCTCTGCGGTGAAGGCGTAGCGAACCACACCGCCCCCGAGTCATGCGCGGCGACCCGTGAGGGGCGAAGCGAAGCGTTGACAGGGGATAGCGTAGGCCAGCCCTTGAGCGGCGAAAACTAACTTCGGAGCGCCGATGCTTTCCGTCCTGCAGAAGGCAATACGGCCCATGTCGTGGTCGCGAGACATAGGTCGGCTCCGCGTCGTCGTAGACCCTGGCATGCGCTGACGCCCCCTGCTCGGGAACCGGGATATTTCTGGACTGTCCTTGCGGAGTTTTGCAGGGACCGCGCCGGGAAGGCCGGAGGCCGAAGCCGACGATGAACGGACCAGAGAAGTCGGACTCGCCCATAGTAGCTGTGAAGCCTGCGAACGAAGCGGCGCGCGCCGCCGAGGAGCAAGTGGAGCCAAGGGGCGGGACCAAGGAGAATGCGGACCAGCAAACCACGGTCCGGACGCAGAGCCGGGAAGCCGTGTCACATGCGCAGGCTCGCATACGAGAAGCCGTAACCAGGAACAAAGCACAGCCGCTGACCACACTCCTGCATCATGTCAGCGTCGATGTCTCGCGGGCGGGATTCTTCGGACTGAAGAAGAACGCCGCGCCTGGGGTCGACGGGCTGACGTGGACACAATACGAGGAGGGTTTGGAGGCAAACCTCCAAAGCCTTCACGCACGTGTGCATGGGGGAGGGTATCGAGCGCTGGCCTACCGTCGACGGTATATTCCGAAGGCGGATGGGCGGCGTCGACCGCTGGGCATTGCCGCGCTGGAGGACAGATTGTCCAAGCGGCCGTGGCGGCGATCCTGACGCCTATCTACGAGACGGAATTCCTGGGGTTCAGTTACGGGTTCCGGCCTGAGCGTGGACAGCACGATGCGCTGGACGCGCTCGCGTACGGGCTGGGGAAGCGGCGGATCAATTGGGTCCTCGACGCGGATATTCGGTCGTTCTTCGACACGATCAGCCATGCATGGCTGATACGGTTTATTGAGCATCGGATCGGCGACCGGCGGATCGTCAGGCTGATCCGCAAATGGTTGGCGGCAGGGGTGCTTGAAGAGGGCCGAAAGATCGAGACGGTGGAGGGGACGCCGCAAGGCGCGGTCATTTCGCCGCTGCTCGCGAATGTCTACCTGCACTACGTCTACGATCTCTGGGTTCGTCAATGGCGGCAACGTCAATCGACGGGTGATATGATTGTCGTGCGCTATGCGGACGACACGATTGTCGGCTTCGAGCACCAGGACGACGCGGAAAGGTTTCTTGAAGACCTCTCACTGCGCATGGCCGATTTCGAACTCGGCCTCCATCCCGAAAAGACGAGGCTCATCGAGTTCGGCAGGAAGGCAATTGCCCGATCCGCCGCGCCCGAGGTCTCAGCAAGCCGGAGACGTTCGACTTCCTTGGGTTCACGCACTATTGCGCGACCCGACGAAGCGGCGGCGGCTTCGTGCTGGGAAGGACGCCAGCTCGCAAGCGGATGCGGGCGAAGCTGAGACAAATCAAGGAATAGCTCAAGGCGACCCGCCACGACGGCGTCGAGGCGCCAGGTAAATGGCTTGCCCAGGTGCTTCGTGGCTGGTTGGCCTACTACGCCGTGCCGATGAGCGCGCCGGCGATCACAGCGTTCCGGCACCATCTGGTCGATCGTTGGCTCCACGCCATCAGGCGGCGGGGACAGAAGCATCGGCTCGCATGGCCGCGAATGAAGGTAATCGCCA
>JGI12659J15293_10000742_pt1 | contig 10569 bp, 6 predicted proteins | sample JacPinW_OM2H0_O1_FD_15293 | JGI IMG/M metagenome (IMG submission 15293) | reverse complement strand
CCATGAATTTGATGACATCGGCGCCATACTTGATCTGATAGCGCACCGCCTCCCGGCATTCCTCGGGTCCGTTGCACACTCCCACGATGGGACCCGCGGGCGCGATCCGCTGCGGTGGTACCGGATTCGGATCCGCATGACCGCCCGTCGATCCAATCGCGAAGTTCGCTATGACCATTCGCGGACCCGGGATCTTGCCGGCCTTGATCGCGTTTCTCAACCCCAGTGACACGTAATTAAAGGAACCCAGGTCACGAACAGTGGTAACTCCGGCCGCTAAAGTCAATTTGGCGTAGTACGCACCATACAGAGCCTGCTCCGCGGGGAAACGCATGATGCCGTGGTACCAATCCTCGTACCAGTTGGCGCTCGGCTCACCATCGAAATGGACATGCGCATCGATGAATCCCGGCAACAGCGTAGCCTCACCCAAGTCGATGATTTGGGCGTTCGGCGGAACTGCGACGACCCGACCGACCGCCAGGATTTTGCCGCCCGCGACCACGACCATGCCCGGCCCCTCGAGCTTGCCCGACACGGAGTCGAATAAATGAGCCGCCTTGAGTACGATGGGGTGACTCGCGGCGAGAGGATCGTCAGCTACAGCAGAACCCGCGCACATCATCGCCACCAAGCCGGCAACGAAGAAGCTATAGACGATCGCACGTTGGCTCATGTGGGACTCCTCCGCGCTCGCTACGCCGGTACGTTACTCGACATGGGTGGTCGCCACCGAGGGCTCATAGATGGCCGCTACGCCTAAGGCGAGTGACTCTGGCTGCGAGTCCTGGAGGTTGGTCAGCACAATCACAGTCAAATGTTTCTCCGGAATTGTCAGGCGCCACGTCGCTGCCCCGCCGCCGTAGGACACCATGGCATACGGGCCTGCATTCGGAAGGGACAAGGTAACGAAACCAAGTCCGAAATCACCGCCCTTCCCGTCGCGCAGCCGGTAGGGCGTCGTCATTTCCTTGAGCGTGGATGCCTTGAGAAGCTTGCCGCCCGCCAAGGCCTTTTCCCAGTTGACGAGATCACGAATGCTGCCGTTCAGTAGCGCCGCGGGTGCCATGTAGTCCGGCGTGTCTTTCGAACCGTAGTGCAAGATCTTGTCGTGGAGCAATACAGGCTGGCCATCGTGCACCTGAATCTTCAAGTGGTCCGGCGTGATGTCGAGCGCCGTGTATAGGTCGGCCCGGTTCGGAATGATGGCCCAGCTATCGCCAAAGCGCGCTCCCGACAGTCCCGCCGGATCCAACAGCCGAGTTTGCACGAACTTCTCGTAGCTCATGCCGCCGATCTTCTCGACGATCATCGCGAGCAGGATGTAGCCGGTTTGATTGTAGACGGATCGTTCCCCTGCAGGCTCCACCGGACGCTGTGCTAGGTTGTCGAGCAGGGTGTCGCGATCCGGCGCGATGGTGCTCATGTTGACATTGTCTATCAACGCGTCGGGCAGACCCGATGTGTGTGAGAGGCAGTGCCGGACTGTGATGGTTGACCACGCGGGCGGTAGCTGCGGAAGTATTTTTGACACAGGTTCATCGAGAGAGATGCGCCCTTCTTCGACCAGCAACATGATCGCCGAAGCGGTGAACACCTTGGTCATGGAAGCGAGCGTATAGACGGTGTCCAACGTCACTGGTGCACCCAACTCGACGCTGGCGACGCCATAAGCGGCTTCCTTGACGACACGACCATCTCGCATGACGGCAACGGAAAGGCCGGGGACTCTTTTCTTCGCCATTTCCGTGCGCACATAGTCATCGGTCGCATCAGCGTGTGTGACGGCCGAAGTGGCGACCAGCACAAAAGGCGCCAGCCACAGCACGATGGCGCATCGACCGCACTTCTCTACCATTTCTCTCTGCTTCATTACTGTTTCTCTAAAAGCGATAGTTGAGCTGCACGCCCACGGTACGCGGCCGCAGTCGGTAACCAAAGTCGGACCCGAGATTGTTGGCGTTCCCTCGCCACGTGTAGCTGTCCCGATTCGCGAGGTTGTGCACGAACAATTCGACGCGGAGCTTGTCGAATGACATGCGCGTGCTCGCATCCGTCCGCGCATAGCCGCCCGACTTCAGGTCGGGGCTTTGCGCCAGGTCACCATAGAAACTGCCCACATAGTAGGAGTCGGCGCGCACCTGCGTCTCATGACCTGCAACGTTGAAATCGTATTCCATCCCGATATTTCCGTTGCCTCTCGGGGATCCGGGTAAGCGTGCACCATTCGCGGCGCCGAGGTCGGGCGCGGCGGTGGTCAATCGGGCATTGGTGGTGGACGCCCCCAGGTCCACCTTCAGCGAGTGAGTGAAATAGTAGTTGACCTCCACTTCGATACCTTGGGAGGCTGCTGCGGCCGCGTTGGCGACGTAACTCAGACCGCACCCCACGGGAGGGTTCGGCGCACTCGTCGTCACAGGAACGTTGGTCCAATTGACTTGATAGATATCTGCATCGATGATCAGCCGTCGGTCGAGCAGCGTCAGTTTCGTGCCGATATCGTAGTCATTGACCGAATCCGATTTGACGAAACCCGTCGATGAAATCGGTACGTCTGTCCCAGTGATGAGGCCACCGGTGCCACACGACGCGGCCGGCAGCGGCGCTTGCGGCTTGCCGAGTCGAAAGCCCTGCGAGAAGTCCGCGTAAATGAGCGCCATTTCGTTCATCTTGTAGCTGAGGTTTCCTTTGTAGCTGGTCCCAGACGCATCGCCTGCCGCGTACGTGGTGGTTAGCCCGCCAAACACCGTACCATCCAATGAATTCTCGTCGGATCGTCGATACCTATAGACGCGCGCACCACCGGTAAGCGTCAAGGCGTCGAAGAATACGTAGGACACCTCGCCGTAGGCCGCGCTCTGCTTCTCCTCCCGATTATCGTGGACATTGCCGATCAGCGCATCTGGCGGGAAGGGGTTGAGAGCCGCGCTGCCGTTCCAATAATAGGTCTCGTAGTGATTGTCCTTCAGATCCTCCGCGTACAAGCCCGCGATGTACTTCCAGGGCCCTTGCAATTGAGAGGTCAGCCGCACCTCCTCGGAGTATTCGCTATGCGAACTGGGATACTGGTAGGAGACAGGCTGGTTGAACCCAAACAGTCCTGGAAACGTGTTCACCGAGCCACTATCGATATGCGACACGGTGGCCATGAGTCCCGCCCACCCCAAGTTATCCTCGAGCGTTACGTTGTACAGATCGATGTAGCTGTCATCTGCGCCGGCGGTCTGCCCCCGAACCACTTGCTGTGGCGCGACTTGGAATACGGCTTGGTCATAGGAACCAGGCTGCGTCGCAAATGGCGCACCATCAACTTGCGTGCGTTGATTCAAATACGTCACCGTGAGCTTGAGATCGCTGTCGGGTTGCCAGAGCGCCGCAATGCGTCCACCCGTGAATTTCGAGTCACCGATACGCGATTGATTGATGGCTATACCCTGAGCCCCCGATGCGGCGGCAGCGGCCTGGAAAGCGGGATCGGAGCCCGCGATGTTTCGATAAAATCCACTGTCCTTGTATTCATAGACCGCGGCCCGAATACCAAGTTGATTCGCAATGATCGGTACGTTCAAGACGCCCTGGAGCATGCCGTTGTCGCCGCCATCGCCGGCCGTTCTTGAATAGTTTCCCGCCACTTCGCCGCCAAAGTCGTCCAACTTAGGTGCTGCGGGAATGATTCGTACCGCTCCTCCCAAGGAAGAACTACCAAACGTCGTTCCTTGTGGCCCTCGCAATACTTCAACGCGATCAATATCAACCAACTTGATGTCGACGTTGCTTCCGCCGTCAGACCCGCCGATGCTGTGGTGGATGTCTCACCGAAATACGTGGCAACCGTGGGACCCGATGCATAGTTCTGAAATGACGGAGAGGTTTCCACGCCGCGGATGACGATGGCACTGCTGCCCACCTCGTCCACCTGATTCACACCTGGAATGGTGCGAAGGTAGTCTTCCTCGCTGACGAAATTTCGCTGCGCGATGTCATCGGCGGTGACGGCAGTGATGCTGAGAGGGACATCCTGAATGTTTTCGGCGCGTCGAGTGGCGGTTACCACGATTTCCCTCAAGGAGGGATCTTGCTCGCCCGCTTTTGTCGTGTCGTCGGCCGCCATCGCGCCGATCCCCGTACACAATGCAAACACCGCGAAGATCCTCGAAAGATATTGGCGAGCCCACCCGGGCCCACTGATCCCATTTGCATGCAACATTATGGTTTCCCCCTTATGCGGACGAACTGCGCAACCCGCACTCTTTTCCGAGCGTGCTATCCACGTCGTCCCTGACCATCTGCCTTCAATCTGTTGGACACCGTATCTAGCTTTGGATAAATTGTCAATATCGCGAACTGACCATGCCCTCACTGTTTGGATGTGAGATTTTCAATCGTCAACGCCGGCAGCTGATCGGCCGGTGTGAATCCGAACACTTGCCCATAAAACGACAGCTCGGCTTGGAGCGAGCGAATGACGTTCTTCGGATTGCGGAAGCCATGCCCCTCCCCGTCATAGATTAGGTACGCCACCGGCGCGCGGCGCGCGCGCAGCGCCTCGACAATCCGGCCCGACTGATTCGGTGGCACGACCGGATCATCGGCGCCTTGAAAGACGATCAGCGGCACGTTGAAACCGTCAAGATGATTGAGCGGCGAGCGACTTTCGTAAATGGCTTGCGCCTGCGGCAGAGGGCCGATCAACGTATCGATATAGTGGCTTTCGAACTTGTGCGTGTCGCGTGCCAACGCCGTCATGTCGGAGATGCCGAAATAATCAGCCCCTGCGCGGAATACATCGCTCGTGCTTAGCGCCACGAGTACCGTATAGCCGCCGGCGCTACCGCCGCTGATCGCCGTGCGCGCGCGATCGACACGCCCGCCGCGAGCGAGAAAACTTGCTGCAGCGATCACATCCTCAACATCGATGATGCCCCAGTTTCCGTTAAGCTCCTCCCGGTATCTGCGCCCGAAGCCCGAGCTGCCCCCAAAATTGACATCTACTACAGCGAATCCACGGCTAGTCCAGAACTGCACTTTCGAAGCGTAGGCGGGCGACGCCTGCCAAGTCGGGCCCCCGTGCACCAGCGTCAATAGCGGCGGCAATGAGCCTTTCGGGCCCTGGAATTCCGCGTTGACCGGCGCATAATAAAACGCATGCGCGACACGCCCATTCACGCTTGGGAAATCGATCGGCGTTGCGCGCGAAACGGACGCCGGTGCGAGCAATGCGTGTCCCGCGCTGCGCAGCGACTTCACGTCGCCGCTGACGACATCGATGCGTACGATGCTTTGGGGCCCTGTCGCTGAACCCGCGAGTGCGGCGATATGCCGGGCATCGAGCCGAGTGAGCTGCGAATATTCAACATACGGCAGATCCAACACGCGACCGCTGCCATGCTTGAGATCGATCACTGCCAGCCGATCCAGACCCTGCTCTCCGAACCGCGCCACCGCGCGGTTTCTACCGAGCAGCACATAGTTCGCTTGGCCAAGCATCAGCAGCGGCTTCGCAAATTCGGCCGCTCGCGGCCACACGGCGCGCACGCCGGCCGCGCTGTGCGTGTACAGATTCCAGTAACCGCGGCGATCGGAAACGAAATAAAGTGTGCCATCGGCAGCCCACTGCGGGTCGAGAACCGCTTCTGCCGCGCCCCCGGCGATCGTCGTCGGCGTTCCCAGATGCTGCCCCTCAAGTTCCGCAACCTTCAATTCGGTCGCATCCCAGGGCATATGCGGGTGATTCCAGGTGATGAAGGCGAGCCGGCGTCCGTCTCGACTGAACCGGGGGTAGGCAACGAAATCGCTGTCGCCATACAGTACTTCGCCGCCCCCCCCGCCCGGCAGGGCCACGCGCACCAGTGCATTACGGACCTGGGCGGGATCGGTGTGATCCTCGCGCACGCAGACGAGGCCACTAACCACCGCGTTGGCGGGCGTCGGAGTGCAGTCTGCATAACGATAGCCGACGGGAGTCAGTGGTACTGGGCTCCCATTGCCCTTGAGCGCGTACAATCGCTGATCCGCGGACTGGCTGTAGTAGACAATATCACCCGCTACGACATAGGGTGCCCCACCATATTCATGGACGCGCGTGCGCACGTTGACGCCTTCGGGAGTAATTCTCGCAGCCTCTGCATCACCCGTCATACTGAATAGCGACGGGATTCCGCCGGCATCCGGAACAGTTTCAGTCCAGTACAACCGTCCGTTAGAGCTGCGGAGATTGTCAAAACTAACCTGCGCAGCGCCGAGCGCCTCGGCGCTAAGAGGCGAGGACCACGAACCGTAGGGCGCTGTCACCGGGCCTGGGCTACTCGTCGCGCTCACGCGCGCCGCTGTGTACAGCATAACGAGCGCGACAGAACGGACAGGGACACGACGACGTCTCGATTGTACGGTAAGGGCCATGAGACTCTCCATTTACGTGATCGATTACGTTGCGACCCGACGGTCATACCGAGCGAGATAATTCGGGCGCCTGAACTCGAAAATCCGCGACGTTGAGCGCTGCTTCGTCGCCTCATCCGAGACGCAGAGCAGCAATCGCGTTGTCCTTGAGAATCAACTCGTGCACCTCGGGCTTGAAGGCCGCCTCCTTGAAATCCCTCATCCAGCGGTCTGGAGTAATAAACGGATAATCCGAGCCAAACAGCATCTTGCGTTGAAGCTGCGTGTTTGCGTACTGCACCAGCTGCGGCGGGAAGTACTTGGGCGACCAGCCGGAGAGATCGATGTAAACGTTCGGCTTGTGCAGGCACACCGACAGAGCCTCGTCCTGCCAGGGCCAGGACGGGTGGGCAATGATAATTGTCATATCCGGAAAGTCGGCCGCCACGTCGTCGAGATAGATGGGGTTCGAATACTTGAGGCGCATGCCGCCGCCACCTCGCATGCCGGTGCCGATCCCTGAGTGTCCGCTGTGAAACAGCGCCGCAAGCTTATGCTCAGCGATGACCTCGTATAGTCCGTACGCCATGCGATCGTTGGGGAAAAAACCCTGCTCCGTTGGATGGAACTTGAACCCCTTGATGCCGCCCTCGGCGATCAAGCGGCGAGCCTCGCGTACGCCCATTTTGCCTTTGTGCGGATCGATGCTCGCGAACGCGATCATGAGATCACTGTTCGCGCGCGCCGCATCGCGGACCTCCTCGTTCGGTATTCGCTTCGCTCCGATCGCATGCTCCGCATCGACGGTGAACATCACCAGGCCGATTTTTCGCTCGCGATAGTAGGCGATCGTGTCCGTGATGGTCGGACGCTTGCCGGCCTTGAAGTACTTCGACGCGGCGTCCTCGTACGCCTGCCAGACCTCATCTGGCGGCTGGCGGCAGGACACGTCGGCGTGTGTGTGCACGTCGATGGCAATCAGATCTTTCACGTTCATTTCCGATCCTTATTCACGCCTAGTTCGCTACTTGCGAAACGCTACCTTCGCTATATTGACACAATGTCCATACCTGGATAATGTGTCAATATATTTCGCATACTGCACCGGCGCCTGAGGTGCCGAGGGGACGTGACTATCGCCATTGCAACGTATCTTTGGTGCGCATCCTTCGACGGAGGGCCGCAGTGACTCTGCTCAACGAGGCTGGTCTGCTGTGGGCCCCGAATACGCAGCGAGTCGCCGCGGCGCATCTAACGAAATATCTTGCGTGGCTCGCTGAACGCGGCCAGCAGTACGACTCCTACGAGAAGCTGTGGCAATGGTCGATTGAGGACCCGGAAGCTTTTTGGGCATCGCTCTGGATCTACTTCGACATCCGTGCCTCGCAGCCGTATGAGCGCGTGCTGGATGCGCGCAGCATGCCGGGCGCCGAGTGGTTTTCCGGCGCGCGCCTTAACTACGCCGAACACGCTCTGCGCCATGAGCGCGACGGCGCCAATGCGCTCTTGTTCTTGAGCGAGCGTCGCGGGCTCACGGCGGTATCGTGGAGCGAACTCGGGGCCAAGGTCCGCAAGCTCGCCACTTGCCTGCGCGGGCTAGGCATCGTGCCCGGTGACCGCGTAGTCGCCTACCTGCCGAACTCGCCGGAGGCCGTGATAGCAATGCTCGCCACGGCCAGCATCGGTGCAATCTGGGCCGCTTGCGGACCGGATTTCGGTGCTGGCGGCGTGCTCGACCGGTTTTTGCAGTTGGGTCCGAAACTCGCGTTCTGCGTCGATGGCTATTACTACGGCGGCAAGCCTTTCGACCGCACTCCTGAGCTAGTGACCACTCTTGCGCAATTGCCAACGCTCGAGCGGGTGATCTACCTGCGCCAGCTCGACTTTTCGACAGCAGCGCTGCCCAGTCCCATGGCTCTGCAATGGGAGGATGCGCTGGGCGGCCCGGAGGTGTCGCGAGAGTCCTTTGAATTCGAGCAAGTGCCATTTTCCCACCCGCTATGGATCGTGTTTTCCTCTGGTACAACGGGGCTGCCGAAGGCCATCATCCATTGCCACGGCGGGATGATACTCGAGCAGTTAAAAACGCTGGCGTTGCACATGGACGTGCATCCCGGCGAGCGCATGTTTTTCTTTACCACGACCGGATGGATGATGTGGAATCTCCTGGTGAGCGCCCTCCTCGTCGACGTGGTGCCCGTGCTCTATGACGGCAACCCGATGTACCCCGAACCCGACGTGCTGTGGCGTATGGTCGAGGAGAGCGGCGCCAGTTTTTTCGGCGCAAGCCCCACCTACGTGCGCAACTTGGAAAAGGCGAGCGTCGTACCCAAGGACCGATTCGATCTGTCACGGCTACGATCGGTCATGCTGGCGGGATCCCCGGTCACCGCCGAATGCATGGCCTGGGTCTACCGGTGCGTGGGGTCCGAACTCTGGGCCTTCTCGGGCAGCGGCGGCACCGACCTCTGTACCGGCATCGTCGGCGGCGTCGTCACTCTGCCGATCTACGCGGGCGAGATTCAAGCGCGCCAACTCGGCGTGGCCGCCTATGCATTCAATGACCAGGGCGCCGCCGTGATCGACGAAGTCGGCGAGCTCGTCATCACGCAACCCCTGCCGTCGATGCCGGTCGGGTTTTGGAACGATGCCGACGGCAGCCGTTATCGGGCTGCCTACTTCGACCACTACCCCGGCGTATGGCGTCACGGGGACTTCTTCAAAGTGAACCGCCGCGGCGGCTGTTTCGTCCTCGGACGCTCCGATGCCACGTTGAACCGGCATGGGGTGCGGATCGGCACCGCCGAAGTGTATCGCTCGCTCATCCATGTCCCCGAGATCGATGACGCGCTCATCGTGAATGTCGACCTACCGGATGGCGCGTTTTTCATGCCTCTATTCGTCAAGCTGCGCCATGGTTGCGCACTCGACGCGGACCTGCTCGAGCGAATCCGAATGCAGCTCCGCAGCGAGTATTCACCGCGACATGTTCCCGACCGGATTTTGCAGGTCGAGGCCATACCGTACACGCTAACTGGCAAGAAAATGGAGGTCCCGGTGCGCCGTGTTCTGATGGGAATGCCCGTTGAACAAGTCGCGAACCGCTCCGCGACGGCCAACGTCGAATCGTTGGATTATTTTCTCCAGTACGCCCGCGAACAGCGCGACTATTCCCTGTGAATCAAGGGTCCACAACCATTTGTCGGCGATTTTCCATTGTTGCCGCCACGATGTCACACGCTAGAACGAATGCCTTTCCGCATGAAGGAGATGAAATGCACCCTATTCTGAGCAAACGTTATGCATCCGCACTCATTGCGGGTGCGCTCGTTCTGTTCGCCGTGTGTGAACCCACTCTCGCTTTCCAAGATGCACCCGCCGCCGTGCCGGACCAAGGCACTGCCGCGGCGCTCATTTCTAGGCGACTGTTGTTTGGGCTACCACAGCGGACCGATGCCGCCATCAACGACGACGGCACCCGCGTGAGCTTTCGCGCGCCGGTAGGCGGCGCGCAAAATCTCTGGGTGGGACCCGTGGGCGATATCGACGCGGCGCGCCCCATCACCAAGAATGTCGGGCGAGCAATCAAGAATTATGTTTGGTCATACGACGCCCACTACATCCTCTACTCCAGGGACATCGGCGGCGATGAAAACTTTCACATCTACTCCCTCGATGTAGACACAGGTGCCACGAGGGATTTGACGCCCTTCGATGGCGTACACGCTATGCTCATTTCCGGAAGCCATCGACTCCCCGATGACTACTTGGTCGGTATCAACAATCGAGACCCGCGCTGGAACGATGTGTGGAGCGTCAACATCCGAACCGGCGAGCGCAGGCTCATCGAGCAGCACGACCGCTTCTCGAAGCTGATCGCCGATTGGGATCTCAAAGTCCGCCTCGCGGTCGAATCGATGCCCGGCGGCGGACAGCAAGTCTACAAGCGCGACGACCAAGGAAAGTGGGTGAAATTCTTCGTCATCGACGCCGAAGCATCGAAGGTATCGACTCCGCTCGCGTTCACCCGGGATGGCACGCAGTTTTACGTGCTCGACAGCACCGGGCGCGACACGGCCGCGCTGGTGCGCGTGAACTACCAGACCGGCACCCGCGTCACGGTGGCGGAGGATTCGAGCGCCGACCTGGCGAAATTCGTCTTTGATCCAAGAACGCACGAGCCACTGGCCT
>JGI12659J15293_10000739_pt1 | contig 10592 bp, 10 predicted proteins | sample JacPinW_OM2H0_O1_FD_15293 | JGI IMG/M metagenome (IMG submission 15293) | reverse complement strand
CCGATCCGCAGGCGCCCGAGGCCGAAGTTTTTCGCAGCGTTCTTACCGCGCATCCCGATGAGCGGCTCGCGCAATCGATGCTCATCGATCGCGACGGCCGGGTGGTCGAGTACGGAGGAACCGAGGACGCGCCCGATTTAGCGCTGACGGCCCTCGCGGGCCGCGCAAAACCGGGCGCAGCCGGCGACATTCAGGGCGGCGTGACCCGCATCAAGACGCAACGCGCCGGCGATCAGTTTGCCGCAGTGCGGGTGCTGCCGCGGACTTTGACCAGGGTGGCGTTTGCTTCGCCCGTCGATGCTCACCTCCTCCTCTGGCGCGACACGGTGGTGATCACGGCCTTCCTGCTTGCCTCGACTGTCGGGCTGATGCTCGGTGCGGCGGGCCTCTGCGGGCTTAAGGGCAGAGACGGCGATGAGCAGCGCCTCCTCGACTCCGAGGGGGAGCTTCTGGCCACCGTTGCAGAGCTCAAGCAGTCGCGCCGGTCGCTCGAAGAGCAAGCCCAGCAGCTTGCCGACCTCGCCGAACGCTATCATGAGCAGAAATCGTGCGCGGAGGCCGCCAACCGAGCCAAGGTGGAATTCCTCGCCAATATGAGCCATGAGCTGCGCACGCCGCTCAACGCGATCATCGGCTTCTCGCAACTGATGGGAAGCCAGGCCTTCGGACCCTTGGGCTCGAAAAAGTACGGCGATTATTGCGCCCACATCCTCTCGAGCGGCGAATATCTTCTGCGCGTGGTCAGCGACGTCCTCGACATGGCGCGGCTCGAGGCGGGCCGGGAGAGCCTCACTTACGCGCGTTTCGGCGCCGAGCAGGCGGTCAGCCGCGCGGTGCTCGATATCGCGCCGACCGCGCGCGAGAAGGGTGTTGCGGTCAGGGTCGATGTGGGAGCCGAGGTGACTGTCGAGGCGGACCCCCTGGCGGTCGAGCGGATCCTCATTACCCTCATGCGCAATGCGGTGAAATTCGCGCCTGAGGGCGGCGAAGTCTCGATCGGCGCCGCTGTCGGCGCCGAGCTTGTCCATTTCACCGTCGAGGATAATGGCCCTGGAATCACGGCGGAAAACCTCGTCCGGCTGGGTCGGCCATTCGAACAGGCGGGCGCGGTCATGATCAACGGAATGAAAGGGTCGGGTCTCGGTCTCGCCATCGCCAATTCGCTGGTCGAATTGCATGGGGGAACGCTGCGCCTCCAATCCAGGCCCGATAGGGGCGCGGCGGCGATGGTCTCCCTGCCAAGGGTCCAGCGTGGATCGCGCCCGGTCGCGCTGGCGCGCGTGGCCTAACGGAACGTCAATCGGACCACGCGGCGCCGACTGAGACATCAATCAGCATTGCTCTGTGAGGTTTGCCCCCGCGTTTTGGCGCGGGCGCACGCGTTTCCACGCGCCCCCGCTGGGGTCTGACTTGCGAAAGCGCCCAGCACGAAAAAATAGTCGTCGCGCGCGCCCAAAGTGTGACGTGGATCACTGCCGCGCCGGAAGCGCCGCTATATCCCTGGAAAATGGGCGCCCATCGGGCGGCCGGTCTTCGGAAGGGGAACGCTGCCTGTTGGGCGTGAGGCGGCGCGCCAATGATTGCGGTTCACGTCCGTGGTTTTCGATCTGAATACGTCTGGTTACGGAGGGTGGCGCTATGATGGGTTGTGTTCAAGAGTTGGAAATTGGCAGGCGCGCGTTCAAGCACGCAGAGCAGATTGAGGAATCTGTCGCGCCCACCAAATTCGACGAGGTTTTGCCGAGTTCCGATCCGCTGGCGGAGGGGGTGACGGTCGAGGCGGCGGTGAAATGGTTCAACGCTACAAAGGGGTATGGTTTCGTTGAGCTCTCGGACGGCCGGGGCGACGCGTTCCTGCATCTGAAAACCCTGCGTGAGACGGGGCGCCAAACTCTGCCTTCGGGCGCGAAAATTCGCGTCGTTGCTCGCGCCGGCTCCCGGGGGGCGGAGGTTGTGCGGGTTGTCGAGGTCGACACCGGGAGCGCCGCCGAACGGGCGTCGCGTCGTCCGACCGTTGACCCGTCCGCCGCCTTCGATCTGACCGGCAAGGTCAAGTGGTTCGACGACGCCCGCGGCTTTGGATTCATCGCCAGCGACGATTTTGGCCGGGACGTGTTCATCCACAGCACCACGCTCGGCGCCGCCGGCGTCCAAGGCCTCATCGAAGGCCAGGCGGTGTCGGTGCGCGTCGTCGAGACGCCGAAGGGCCGCGAGGCGATTGCGATCGTCATTTAGGCTCGAGACGGCGGCGCGCTCTGAAAGGGGCGGCGCCTATTAGAAGCAAATTGGATTTGGGTCCAACTGCGATCGTCATTGCGAGCCATAGGGCGTCGAAAGACGCCCGTCCTTCGGGCGGCCTATCGCGAAGCAATCCAGGGGACGTAGGGCGCCCCGCAACTCCTGGATCGCCACGTCGCTTCGCTGCTCCGATGACGATTCGATCCGAACGGAACGCGCCGCTCAGACCAATTTGTTCTGGCGGCGCAATCGGCGCGCGAGGACGCGCATGACGCTCAGCGCGAAAAACGGGGTATTTTGGACCAGGAAGAGAAACTGAGTTTCCTTGATCGGCGCCAGCGTCACGTCGGTTAGAGCGACGGCCGTGGCGCTGCGCGGGCTGTCGTCGATCAGCGCCATCTCGCCGAAAATGCCGTCTGCCTCGAGGGTCTCGAAATGACGGTCGCCGCTTATGATCTCCACCCGTCCACGCACGATAACGAAGAACTCGTCGCCACGATCGCCCTCCTGGAAGATCGTCTTGCCTTTGGAAAGATTGCGCGTCGGGAACCCGGGGCCCAGGAGATGATGGAAACTGACTTTCGTTTCTGGCATTTCGCCATTCCTATGCGTCGCCGCCCCGGCGCCATCGTTTCCCCCCTCTCCCGATGCAATCGGACAATCCTGACAAATTTTCGGCGCCGCGTCACGACAAAGCCACAACAGCGCGCGCTTGGCCGCGGCCGAGTGCGGCGAGCAAGGTCGATTAGTGCGTGGAATCTGCAAATTCGCCGGTGATGACCGCCTCGACCTCCGCAACCGTCGTGTGCTTCGGGTCGATGTCGTCGGCGACGATCCTGCCATGTCTCATGACCGCGATGCGGTCGACCACCTGGAACACATGGTGGATGTTATGCGCAATCAAGATGCAGGAGTGACCGGAATCGCGGGCGTTGCGCACAAAGCGGAGCACGCCCTGCGTTTCCGCGACGCCGAGGTTGTTGGTCGGCTCGTCAAGGATGATGAGGTCGCTGTCGAAGTGCATCGCGCGTGCGATCGCCACCGCCTGACGCTCGCCGCCGGACAGCGACGAGATCGGCGTCGAGGCCGGGATCGACTTGCCGATTCCGACCTTTCGCAGAAGCTCGCCGGTGACCTGCTCCATCAGCTTGGCGTCCATGCGGTTGAGGAACCGCGGGCCCTTAAGCGGCTCGCGGCCGAGGAACAGATTGCGCGCGATCGACAGCTGCGTGACCAGCGCCGAATCCTGATAGATCGTCTCGATGCCGAGCGCGATCGCGTCGGTGGTGCTGCGGATGTCGACGCGTTTGCCATGCACAATGATGTCGCCGCTGGTCGCGCGCACCGCGCCCGAAAGCACCTTGATCAGCGTCGACTTGCCGGCGCCATTGTCGCCCAGCAATCCAACGATCTCCTGGCGGGTGACGTTGAAGTTGACATCGTCGAGCGCCTGCACGCGGCCGTAGAACTTGTCGATGTGCTCCATGCGGATGAGGTCTTCGCTCATCGGTCAGGTCCCCGCCTGATGTCGGCGCTCGAGCCAGGAGTGGAGCGCCATCATGCCAAGAATGATGGCGCCGATGAAGATGTTATAGGCGAGGCCGGGCACGCCGACCAGCACGATGCCGTTGCGCATCACGCGCAGGATGAGGATGCCGAGCACGGTGCCGATGATGGTGCCTCGCCCGCCGGTGAGCGCGGTGCCGCCGATGACGACCATCGCAATCACCTCGAGCTCATATCCGCTTCCGCTGTTCGGATTGGCGGCGGAGGTGCGGATCGAGCTGATGATGCCGGCGAAGGCCGACATGACCGCACTGAGGACGAATAGCCAGACCTTGACTGCGTTCACATTCACGCCGCGCGCCCGCGCCGCCACTGCATTGCCGCCGGTGGCCTGGATCCAGTTGCCGAATTTCGACTGCGTCAAGACATAGCCGAGGATGATCGCCGCCGCGATGAACCAGAACAGCGACGCATAGACGCGAAACGGCCGGACATGGAAGTCGCCAACCAGAAGATCGGCGAGCCACTGGCCGCTGGCGCTCCAGGTGCGCTGGGGAAAGCCGTCGGTGACGAAGAGTGCGACGCCCCGCACCACCAGCAGCATGCCGAGCGTCACCAGAAACGACGGAATCCTGAGCCTTGTGACGAACAGGCCGTTGAACAATCCGATCGCCGCCGCGATGAGAAGCGCGACAACGAAGCCGACGAACAGCGAGGTCACCCCCGCATTGTAGAGCGTCCACATCGCGACCGGCGCGAAGCCGAACACCGAACCCACGGAGAGATCGAATTCGCCCGCCGTCATCAAAAGCGTCATGGCGAGGGCGATAAGGCCAAGCTCGACGGTGAAAGTCAGCGTGTTCGAGATGTTGAGCGGCGACAGGAATGCAGGATTGATCGCCGCGAAGACCGCAATCTCCAGGATCAAGAGCACCAGGGGGCCGAACTCCGGCGCCGATATGATGCGGCGGAGGGTAGACGTTTGTGTCAAGTCCGGTCACCGGAGGAAGGGCGTAGGCGAACGCCGACAGCCTGAAGGCCGTCAAGGAAGCGGTTCCCGTCCCGGCGAGTCTCGGCGCGGGACGGGGAACGCGTTCAGGCTTACTTGCCCGACATCATCTTGTCGTACGTGTCGACGGTCGACTTGTCATAGAGCGAGCCGACCGTGATGTTGAAGCCAGGGGGCACGCCGCCCGCCGCCATCGCTCCGAGCGAAAGAGCGAGATAGCTGGTCGCCTGCGGGTCCTGCCACATCGCGGCGTTGACATAACCGTCTTTGACTTCCGCGGTCGTGTCCTGCGAATTGCCCCAGCCAACAACCGGGATCTCGCCGGCCTTCACGCCAACCTGGTCGAACACGCGCTTGACCGAGCCGGTCACCATGTCGCCAAGGCCAATGATGGCGGTGATCTTGCTCTTATTGGCGGTGAGGTAGTCGCTCATGCGCGAGATGACGTTCGCCTGATCGAGCGTCGCCTCGGTCACTTCCGTCTTGATGTTGAGCGGCCCGAAGACGGCGTCGATGCCCTTCTTTTCTTCAACGCCGTAGCTCGCGCCGGGAACCTCGACCGGCATCCAGACGAAATCGCCGGACTTGACCAGTTTATGATCGACGAGATATTGCGCCCACGCCTTTCCGACGACGAGAAGATCGCCGCCGACGTAAGCCGTGAAGTTCACTTTCCGGTCGGGCGTGTTGAAATTGATGACCGGGATGCCGGCCGCGCGCGCTTCCTTGACGACGTCGACGAGGCTGCCGGGATCAGGACTTGTGGTCACGATCGCGTCGGCCTTCGCGGCGATGGCGGTTCGGATCGCCTCCTGCTGCGAGGGCACGTCGCCATTGTGGAACGATGTCTTGACGGTCTGGCCAGTGTCCTTCGCCCACATGTTCGCGCCGGCGAGGAAATAGGTCCAGACTGGATCGGCGGGCGATCCGTGCGAGATCCAGTACAGCGTCTTGGCTTGAACCGCTAACGGCAGCGACAGCGCAAACAATGCGACGGCGATCAGCCTCGCAACCATTCTGACCATAGGCTTCCCTCCCTCATTCGAAATCGGCGCCGAATTCTTTTCGGTCTTATCGACGGCCGCAAACCTCGCATGGCGGCGCGGTCGAAACAAGTCAGCCATTTGCTCGCGGGCTAATGCGGCTTCCGCGGTTACGCTCCGTTGTCGCCGAGCGTCTTGGCCGGCGCCACATAATTGGTCTTGCCGGAGCCGAGAACCGGGATCGCGTCGAGGACGGCGACCGACGAGGGGTGCGTAAACTCGGACGCCCCCATGGCTTTCATCCAGGCTTGCACCTCCGCCCGCGTCGCGCCCGGCTTGGTGGTCGCGAGGATCACGCGCTCGCCGCGCTTCGGATCGGACGCGACGACGGCCGCGTCTATTGAATGTAGTAGAGGAAGCCGACTCGGATTTGTTGCGACGCATTGGCCTGGCGGATGGTCGCGCCCGTCTGCGGATTGATGAGCGTATTGACCGTGCCGCTGTTCAAGTAGCGATAGCCGATGTCGAGCGTTAGGCTGGGGGTGATCTTGTAGCCAACTCCAGCCGCGAGCGCCCAGGCCATCGAGTACGTGGTCGTGCGGATGGAGCGGTTCCAGAATTGCGGCGCAAAGGCGATGTTCGGTTGCGGCGCCAGCGCCTGCCCCTGCGTGTTGACCCACACTGACGGGACAGCGGTGAGGTTCGCGAGATAGGGCTGGCCGTTGGCCGTCTCGTTGTAGTTCACGCTCCCCGTAAGCGTATTCATGTTGACCCCAAGACCGCCGCCGACGTAAGGCGTGAAGCCGTAGTAGGTCCCAAGATCGAAATACGCGTTGGCAAGGAAAGCGTTATCGGATTGACTCACGTTCGCCGAGGCGTTGCAGGTGTTGGTGGTATCGTAGAGAAAGCCCAAGGGGACGCCGGCCGGGCTGCTCACTGGGTTGAGCCCGTAAGGGCAGACCACCATCGCCTGACGCGATCCTCCCGGGCCCGTTCGGTAGTCCCACGTGGCGTCGAACCGCAGCCAGTCGTTCCACCGGTAACCGAACCCGGCGCCTCCAGTGAAGTTGGTGGTCGTCCAGTTCGTTCCATTGCCGATCGTGAGCGGCGCCCCAACAGCACCGAGCGGCGGAAGCGCAATGCTCGAAAACGAAACGCTCGGCGAGCGGTCGAAGCTGATCCCGAGATCGCCGCGGACATACCAGCTCGAGCCGACCTCGAAGGCCAGCGGGCCTTGGGTCGCTGGCAGGGTGAGCGGCGCTGCCGTTCCCAGGAGATCGGCGGCTGAGGCCGGCGCGGCCACGATCGCTGCGGCGCAAGCGAGAGACAACAGTACCTTCATTGGCCACCCCAGAATCGCCGCGTCGACGCGAGATAGGCGACGCTTCAAGGGGCATTCTGGCGAGCGAATACTTAAATATCGTTTAACCGTAGCAAATTGTTACCTATAATATACCTAATGGTGGAAGTAACGTAAGGTAAAGCCTACCGCATGGTCTAGCAATGGCCGAATCTGGCCAAGGCTATCGGCGGCCGCTTGCGCGGGGCTGGAGCGGTGGCGAGCCAGTGGTCCGCCTTTAGAATGAATTGCATTTGCGTCGAACCGCGATCGTCATTGCAAGCGAAGCGAAGCATCCAGGGGAACGTCGGGCGTCCCCACGGCCTTCTGGATCGCCGCGTCGCCATAGCCCGTCGAGAGACGGGCGTCTTTCGACGCCCCTATGGCTCCTCGCGATGACGGATTCCATCCGAATGCAGCGCGCTCTAGGAGCGGGCGAGCACCAGCCCAACACCGGCGAGGAACACGCCAACGAGCTGTCGCGCTTCGAGCGGCCTTGCTTCCGTACCCAAAAGACCGAAACTGTCGATGAGCGCCGACGTAACCGCGATGACGAAGAAATAGAGAATGAACGTCTGTGTCGGACCGAGTTTCGGGGCGACGAAGGCGAGGCCCGTGACGATAAACGCCCCCATCATGCCGCCGAAGACGACCTTCAGCCCTTGAGCCGTAATAACGCTCGTGTCGGGAAGCGGAAGGCGGTAGATCACAACAGCAACCACAACGAGCGTCAGCGCGGAGATGATGGCGGACCCCGCGCCGACCCAAAGCGCGCCTACACCCGACCGAACCGCTGATCCGTTGGACATGGCCTGCAGGGCCTGGAAGCAGCCACAGGCCATCGCAATCAGCCAAAAGTTTGCTTTCAAGATTCCTCTCCAGATTGACGGCTTAAGCTTAGACGGTCAACGCCCCATCGATAAAGCGCGTCTCAGCGAGGAACGCCGACAGGCGCTTGGCGAAATCCCGTCTCAGAGGCGTAAGCGGCGGCCGGATCCGCCGCCATTGCGGCATGGCGGGCGACTGCGCCAAGTCCGGCCAGGGCGACGCGGCGAACCAGGCGCGATAGGCCTCGGCGAACCTTGCTTCGCCCCGCCAGGAGTCAAGCTCCCAGGGCTTCGGCGCGTTGACGAAATGCAGCACGATCGGCTCGAGCCGGCGCTCGAGGTCGAGCAGGAAAAAGTCGCCCATGAAATTGAACCGCGGCGATAGGGGCGCGAAATTGCCTTTGAGCGTCGCATTGAGCGCGTCCTGCTCCATGAACGGATAGCCCTTCGGGTCGTCGCGCAGCGCCTTCACCACGCGCTCCGTCAGTTTCTCGGCCCGCCACGCGGTCCGGTCGATCGCCATGAGCCCGGCGTTGAGGTACGGCGTATCGAGCGAAAGCCCGAGCGAGCGGCGCGAACGCTGGAACTGGCGCGCCAGCGCGTCGCCCTTGAAGTCCATGAGAAAGATCATGTCGTAAGCGGCGGCGAGCGGATGCCCCCCGAGGTCGAAGCTTTCGAGCCGCTTGAGGCCGGGGCGGACGATCAGCATGTCGGAATCGACGGTGACGATCCGCTCGAAATGAGCGGGCAGGACTTCATCGAGAAACAGGCGGCGGAACACCGCGCGGGAAAAGCGCCCTTTGCCGGCGAGTTCGGCGTCGAAGCGCGCGAAGTCGAGGGTCATGAGCTTGATGCGCTCGCGCAAGGGCGCAGGCAGCTTGTCGAAGCCGGGCGCTACGTCGTCCGGCTCGCAGATGAGGAAAATCTCGCGCTCGACGTCTGGTTCGGCCTCGATGAGCGACGCGATCGCACGGACCGCCGGCGCGAAGAACGCGCGGTCGGGCGTGAAGCAAGTGGCGGTTCGCATAGCCCCCCGTTTCGAGTCGACGCCTAAGCCTGTCACAATCATGCGCGCACCGGCCAAGCGTTCTGCCTTGAGCCCGGGCTTAGTGGATTGTCAGCCGAACCGCCCGCTTTTTCTCAATGCCGCCTCAAGAAGGCGGTCAGGAACAGACACGCATAGGCGCCGATGGCGACGGCGAGAAATCCGTCGATGTAGGAGAGAATCGCGGCCTGCTTCGCGACGGCCGCGCCGAGCAGGTTCGTCGCCTGCGATGCGGCGACCCCGACATCGCTCGTATGGGCGCCGACGGCGTTGCCATAGGCCGCGAGACGTTCGGCGGTCAGGCCGCCGAGGCTATCGACATGCAGGCCGATGAGGTTGGAATGGACCTGCTCGCGGACCCGGACGAAGGTCTGCATGAAGGCCGTCCCAATCTCGCCGCCGAATAGGCGGCTGGTCTGGAGCAAGGCGCCGACGGTCAATACGTCGGCCGGATTCATCGACGTGACCGCGAGTACGACGATCGCAGTCAGTGCGAAGGATTGGCCGATCGCCTGCAGGATCTGTGAGGGCAGGAAATCGTCGGTGGCCCAGTCGTGCGTGAGGCCGGTTCCCATGAGCGAGGCGATTCCGACCAGGATCGCGCCGAGCCCAAGCACCCAACGCGCATCGATACGCGAAAGAAGCCAGCCGAGCGGAAGGACGATCAGAAGCTGGGGCAGCGCGATCCATAAGAGCACGGCGCCGACCTGCAGCTCCCGATAGTTCTGCACGACCTGAAGGTAGGTCGGGATGATATAGGCGGTCGAGAGAATGATGAAGCGAAAGCCGGCGAGCAAGAGCAAGATCGGCACAAGCCCCTCTTTGGCGAGCAGCCGAAGATTGAGGAACGGCTTCTCGATCCAAAGCTCCCGCACGATGAAAGCGAGCGTGAGCAATCCGCCGGAAAGCAAGAGGCCATTGACGAGGCCATTGTTGTTCCAGTCCAGCCGGTTGCCCTGGTCAAGGCCGGCATAAAGAAGCGCGAAACCGAAGCCGGCGTAGATGAGCCCGGGCCAGTCGAGGTGGCGCAGCAGCGCCATGTTGATCTTCTCGCGCGGCGCGCCGTACCAGATGCAGGCGAACATGACAGGCAGAGCCACGCAATTTTGCCATTCGATCCAACGCCATGACCAGTTTTCCGTGTACCAGCCCTCGAGAGAAGCCGAGACGTTCTGAGACAGCTCGGAGTTCATCGCGTAGACGGCGAGGCCGTAGAGGACGAGGCGCTGCGGGACATTGCGGACGATGAAGCCGATGGTGAGCGGGATGAACGTTCCCCCGAGCCCACGCCAGCGAGAAATTGCGCCGTGAGGAAGGCGGTGAGGTTAGGCGAGACCGGTCCGAGCAAGCTGGCCACGAATAGCAGCGCCATCCCGTACAGAAGGATTCGCCTGACACTGAAAATAGCGCCGAGGTAGGGGCAGGCGACGCCGACCATCATCTGGCCGACGCCGAAACTCGTCGTCATCCATGCGCCCTCGTCGAACCCGAAGTGCAACCCGCCGCGCAGGTCGGCGAGCCCAAAGGTCGTGATGCGGCTGCCGACGAAGGACAGGATCGCGCCGATCAGAACGCCGAGGATGCCAATGTAGGGCCTGAGCGAATCGGCGCTGAGCCGCGGCGGAATCCACCCGGCTGTATGGGT
>JGI12659J15293_10000738_pt1 | contig 10593 bp, 7 predicted proteins | sample JacPinW_OM2H0_O1_FD_15293 | JGI IMG/M metagenome (IMG submission 15293) | reverse complement strand
GTAGTTGGCCTGCCCGATGGTCCCGGTGAGGCCCGCCGCGGAGGTGACGTTGATGATGCGGCCGGTGCCGTCGGTCGGCAGGTGTCCCAGTGCGGCCTGACTGCACAGGAAGCTGCCCACGAGGTGGATGTCCACGATGCGGCGGAAGTTCTCCTCCGACAGGTCTCCGAACATGGCCGGCGCGATGGCGCCCGCGTTGTTGACCAGGATATGCAGTGTGCCGCCGCCTAATTCGGCCGCTGCGGCAGCGGCTTCGGTCGACGCAGCCGAGTCGCGCACGTCGAGCACGAACGGCTGGGCGGTACCGCCGGCGGCGTTGATCGATTCCGCGGCGGCCACCGCAGCATCCTTATCCACGTCGGTGACCAGTACCGCGGCCCCGGCCGCCGAGAAAGCGCGCGCAATCGCCTCGCCGACGCCGCTGCCGGCGCCGGTCACCAGCGCCGAACGGCCGTCAAGCCGGAAGACGTCACGCTGCGGGGGCATCAGTAGCTCCTCGGCAGGCCAAGCACGTGCTCGCCCAGGTAGTTGAGCACCATCTCCTGGGAGATCGGAGCGATCCGCGTCAACCGCGCCTCCCGGAAATATCGGGCGACGTGGTACTCCTCGGAGTAGCCCATCCCGCCGTGTGTTTGCAGCGCGCGGTCGGCCGCGTCGAACCCGGCATCGGCGCATAGATATTTGGCCGTATTCGCCTCGCGGGCACAAGGTTTGCCGTTGTCGTAGAGCCAGGTGGCCTTACGCAGCACCAGTTCGGCGGCGTCCAGGCGGGCCAACGAGTCGGCCAGCGGAAACTGTAGTCCCTGGTTCATCCCGATCGGCCGGCCGAATACCTCGCGCTCGTTGCCGTACCGCACCGCGGCGCGCAGTGCGGCGCGCCCTATGCCGAGCGCCTCGGCGGCGATCAGGCAGCGCTCGGGGTTAAGACCGTCGAGAATGTAGCGGAAGCCCTGACCTTCCTCGCCGACGCGGTCCTCGACGGGAATCTCGAGGCCGTCGATGAAAAGCTCGTTGGAGGAGACCGCGTTTCGGCCCATTTTGGGGATCGGGCGAATGTCGACCTTGCTGCGATCGAGATCGGTAAAGAAGAGGGTCATGCCATCGGTCTTGCGTTTCGCGTCCTCGAACTTTGTGGTACGCGTGAGCAGCAGGATCTTTTCCGATTCCAGCGCCTTGGAGATCCAGACTTTGCGGCCATTGACGACGTAGTGATCGCCTTCGCGGCGGGCGAAGGTGGTGATCTTCGTGGTGTCCAGGCCCGCGCCCGGTTCGGTGACGCCGAAACACACGTGAAGGTCACCGGTGACGATGCGGGGCAGCGTCCTTGCCTTGAGCTCCTCGGAACCGTGCACGATCACCGGGTGCATGCCGAAGATCGACATGTGCATTGAGCTGGCACCGTTCATTCCGGCGCCGCTTGCCGCAACCTCCTCCAGCAGAATCGAGGCCTCGGTGATGCCGAATCCGTGCCCCCCGTATTCCTCCGGCGTGGTGATACCGAGCCAGCCGCCGTCGGCGAACGCGTCGTAGAACTCCGTGGGGAACTCGTGTGCCAGGTCTTTGCTCATCCAATAGTGATCGTCGAATTTGCCTGCCAATTCGGCGACTGTAGAGCGGATGGTCTGCTGATCTTCGCTCAACTGGAAGTCCACAACACTCTCCGCTCTACGACAGCCAGGAATCGGCCGTTCGGTTAATCATACTAATGGACAGACCAAAATGATAGTCCTGGTGTCCAGCTGATCTTCGGCTGGTCAGGCGGTGGCGGGAAGCAGTGGAAGAACGTCGGCAATGCGTTCGTTCCAGGCCGTCGGTGCACCGAACAGCAGTCGATCGAGCTTGGCCCGCTTGTAAAAAAGGTGCAGATCGTGCTCCCAGGTGTAGCCGATCGCGCCGTGCAGCGTGAGCGCGATGTCCCCGAGTTCGGCTGCTCCGCGGGTGACCTGCGCCTTCGCAACGGCGGCGTGCGTCGCGCGCTCCGCCAGCCCTTCTTCGGCCGATTGTGCGGCGTAGCAGACAATGGAGAATGACGACTCCACGGTGACCAGCATCTGCGCGGCGGCGTGTTTGACCGCCTGAAACGAGCCGATCGGATGGCCGAACTGCTGGCGCTGCTTGCTGTAGTCGACGGCCAGTTGAAGCATCCGTTCGGCTGCGCCCAGTGCATCGGCGGCAACCAGAACGGCTGCCCTGGTCGTGATTTCGCCGAGCGGCGCGGTGCTGTCCATCTCGAGCCGGCGGCCCGTGGCGTCATCCAGGACGATGTCTGCGACATCGCGCGAACGATCCAGCAAGGACCGGGGGTGGATTCCGACACCTGCGTCGGCGCTGTCGACCAGCCACCATGACGTGGTCTCCGCGTCGGCTGTGGGCACCAGTAACCGCCGCGACCGAGCGGCGCCCAGTACGCACGGTATCCGCCCGCGTAGTCCACCGTCGCAGCTCTGGACCGACGTCACCGCCGCCGGAATGCGGTCCGCCCGGACCGCCAACGCGGTCACGTCACCACTTTCCGCCGCCGCGCGCACTAGCTCTGGTTCATCGGCAAGAGCCGGCACAACGATTGCCGACTGCAGCCAGCTGGCTGACGGCGCCGCCGCGCGCCCGAGTTCCCTTGCGGTGAGCGCCAATTCCAACAGGCCTCCGCCCTGGCCGCCTAGGTCCTCGTTGAAGCCGACACTGGCCCAACCGTCGCCGACGAAGAGCCGTTCGAAAGCGGCGGAATCGCCGGTGTCCAACCAACCGCGGACCGACGCAGAGCCTGCGCGTTCGCCCAACCACTCGCGCAGCGAAGTCGCGAACAGTTCCTGTTCGTCGGAAAGCTCAAAGTGCATCGGGGAATCCTCCGCCACCCTCGGCCGCGGCCACACGAGACGTGCGATACAGCAGGACCGACTAAATGGTATTTATGGTCTGACCATATGTCATCAACGCATCTAAAGGAAGCCGTCGACTTCACAAACCGGCGCCCGCGTGCGCCTCAGGCTGGTCGACCTCTGCAAGGAGTCCGCACTTCACCTGCGCAACTCGGCCCAGTCGGGCAGGGCTTCGCAGGCAACGTCATTTGCGCCGACATGCCCCAAACAGGTGACTAAAAGGTGCTCTTTCGGGTGAAGCGTCTGACGGCCCGCGTCGGCGAAGATGGTGATGCCTGAGGAGCATCGTGGCTGAGGGCCGCCGATGTGCCTCGTACACCATCATTTAAGGAGCAGGTCCGATGGCAATACATGCCGAACCCGCCATTTCGACGGCGCGCAACGTGTCGCCGTTCCGGACTGATTACACGACGTGGAAGATTCTGGCCTGGACCGGTCCCGTCTTTCTGTTCGCGGTCTTCGTCCTCTGGGGGATCGTCGCTCGGAACATGCCACCGTTCCCACCCAGCGCGACGCCGGACGAGGTCAAGGCGCACTTCCACGATTTCAGGCTCCCGTTGTTGATCGCATTGAGCATCTGCGTCACCATGACCGCCTTCTACATGTCATGGAGCGTGGCGGTCGCCCGCGTGATGGAGCGCGTCGAGGGTCCCAACGGCCTGTTGTCGAAGCTCGAGATGATGGGTGGGACGATTACTTGTGCGCCGGTCATGGTGACTTTGGCGATTTGGCTGACCGCCGCACACGAGGTCAACAACCTCACTCCCGGCATCATGCACATGCTCTATTGGATGGGCTGGCTGCTGTTCGACCTGGCGTACTTCGTCACCTCTTTGCAGATCGCCGCAATAAGCATCGTGTTCATGCGGGACAAGCGCGAGAAGAAGCTGGTCCCAGAACCGGTTATCTGGTGGGGCTGGGTCACGTTCGCGTCGTTCTTCGCGGTGAGCGCGATTCCGTTTGTGACGACCGGCCCACTGGCCTTCAACGGCGTGATCAGCTTCTGGATCGCCTTCTTCACCTGGTTCTTCTGGATCCCGTCGCTGTCGTACTTCATCATCAAGGCCATCGGTCGGATCAAGGCCGAGGACGAGGCCGCTGGGCGTGTCGACGCTTAGTCGCAGGGGAACCGTCAGCACCGACCGCGCGAAACCCAGACGCCTTCCCGGTGTGGATGGTGTCTGGGTCGCGATCGGTGCGGACTCCGTCATCTTTGCGATCCTGTTCGGCAGCTTCATGCAGGCTCGGCTGCACAACCCTGCCGTGTTCGAGGCCTCCCGGCACACGCTCAACATCAACCTGGGCGGCATCGACACGCTGATCCTGCTGACCAGCTCTTGGTCTGTGGCCCTTGGGATTCAGGCTCTCAAGCGTGACCTGGTCGACCGAGCCCCCCGCTATCTGCTCGGCGGAGTGCTCACCGGTCTGATGTTCATGGTGTCCAAGTCGATCGAGTACTTCGAGAAGTTCACGGCAGGGATCGCGCCGGCCACCAACGACTTCTACATGTGGTACTTCACCCTGACCGGGATCCATCTGCTGCATGTTGTGTTCGGTACTAGCCTGCTTGTCTACCTGTGGATCCGCTCCCGGCACCGTGCCTACACCAGCTTGCAACGGGTGGTGCCGGAATGTGTCGCCTCCTACTGGCACCTGGTGGACCTGTTGTGGATCATGATTTTCCCCCTGCTCTACCTGCAGAAGGCGGCCTGATGTCGGTGTTGCGCGAACGGGTCACCATGGTGTGGCTAGGCCTGATAGTTGCGACCTGCGTGACGACTTGGGGATTGTCGAAGGCTTTGTTCAGCCCCGCCGTCGCAGTGATTGGGATTTTCACGATTGCCGCGGTGAAGGTCAGCTACGTGATGCTGGACTTCATGGAGCTCCGCTCTGCACCGATCCCGGTACGTGTCGCCTTCCAGGCTTGGCCTGTGGCCGTGGCGGCAATGATCCTGGGCTTCTGGTTCGCCACTCCCGCCGTGGGTTGAGCGACCCTGAGTCGGAGAATTCCGCGACTCGCCATCGATCGGCGCTCTCCCGCCGAGCCGGCTGAACGGCATGGCCGCGAAAAATTATGCCCCCGAAAGGAGAGTGAAGTGCGCTCTTTAGGGGGAAGCGTGCACGCCGTCGGGTCGGCGACGATGAGCAACATTAGCGGGAGGGTTTGCATGGGCATCGGTATCTCGGTCGAGGGACTGACGAAGTCCTTCGGCTCCCAGCGAATCTGGGAAGACGTCACTTTGGAGATCCCGGAGGGCGAGGTCAGCGTCCTGCTGGGCCCGTCTGGTACCGGTAAGTCCGTCTTCCTGAAGTCACTGATCGGCCTGCTGCGCCCGGAGCGCGGCTCGATCATCGTCGACGGCACCGACATCACCGAGTGCTCGGCCAAGGAGCTTTACGACATCCGCACGCTGTTCGGTGTGATGTTCCAGGACGGCGCCTTGTTCGGGTCGATGAACCTCTACGACAACACCGCCTTCCCACTGCGCGAGCACACCAAGAAGAAGGAAAGCGAAATCCGTGACGTCGTCATGGAGAAGCTGGAGATGGTGGGTCTGGGCGGGGATGAGAAGAAGTTCCCCGGTGAAATATCCGGTGGTATGCGCAAACGCGCCGGCCTGGCCCGCTCGCTGGTGCTCGACCCGCAGATCATTCTCTGTGACGAGCCCGACTCGGGTCTGGACCCGGTTCGTACCGCCTACCTGAGCCAGTTGCTGATCGACATCAACGCTCAGATCGACTGCACGATCCTGATCGTGACGCACAACATCAACATCGCCCGCACGGTGCCGGACAACATGGGCATGCTGTTCCGCCGCAAGCTGGTGATGTTCGGCCCGCGTGAGGTGTTGCTGACCAGCGACGAGCCGGTTGTCAAGCAGTTCCTCAACGGGCGTCGTATCGGGCCGATCGGCATGTCGGAGGAAAAGGACGAGGCCACGATGGCCGAGGAGCAGGCCCACTTGGAGGCCGGCCACGTCGACGGCGGTGTCGAGGAGATCGAGGGCGTGCCGCCGCAGATCCTGGCCACCCCCGGCATGCCGGAGCGCAAGGCGGTCGAGCGCCGCCAGGCCCGGGTCCGGGAGAACCTGCACCTGCTGCCGAAGGACGCGCAGGCGGCCATTCTCGAATCGTTCGACTCCAACGGTGCTCAATCCGACCCGCGCTCCCGGCACCGCGACGAGGACCCCGACACCGCATCCATCCCGACTCAGCGCGGGTACTGACGCGCAACCCCAGTAGGGCTGATCCGGAAGGAGTTCTTCCACAATCTTCGCGCGTCACCTCTTGACGGAAGCGCCCGAAGGGGTCAATCTGTTGGGCAGAATGTATGCACGGGAATGTCGAGACGCCAGCCAGCGCCGATACCCCCGAGCGCGGTAGTTGAGGAATGCGCCGTCCTGCGCTATTGTTGGACGTTGCGCTGGCTGCCTCCTGCCCTCCTCACCCGCCACATGACACCGTGGTCCTAGCCTGAGCTATCGCTGATTCAGCGATCTAGCTTGGTGCGTGAGATTGGGACAGATCGTTCGCCAGCCGAACCGACAAAGTTATAGCGGCGAACGGTTCCCGGCGGCCGCCGGGTCTAAAGTCGCGTGAGGTGCTGGAAGGATGCATCTTGGCAGTCTCCCGCCAGAGCAAGAAGTCCCCTCAANGTTCTANCTCCTCCAACAGCTCCGTACCNGGAGCGCCCGATCGGGTNTCGTTCGCCAAGCTGCGCGAACCGCTCGAGGTTCCGGGCTTGTTGGACGTGCAGACCGACTCGTTCGAGTGGTTGGTCGGCGCGCCGCGTTGGCGCGAAATCGCCGCCGCGCGCGGTGACGCCAAGCCGACGGGTGGTCTTGAAGAGGTGCTTTACGAGCTGTCCCCGATCGAGGACTTCTCGGGCTCTATGTCNCTGTCCTTCTCCGATCCACGGTTCGACGAGGTCAAGGCCCCGGTCGACGAGTGCAAAGACAAGGACATGACGTACGCCGCCCCGCTGTTCGTCACCGCGGAATTCATCAACAACAACACCGGCGAGATCAAGAGCCAGACGGTGTTCATGGGTGACTTCCCGATGATGACCGAGAAGGGCACCTTCATCATCAACGGGACCGAGCGCGTGGTGGTCAGCCAGCTGGTCCGCTCGCCCGGTGTGTACTTCGACGACACCATCGACAAGTCCACCGAGAAGGTGCTGCACAGCGTCAAGGTGATCCCGAGCCGCGGTGCGTGGCTGGAGTTCGACATCGACAAGCGCGACACGGTGGGTGTCCGCATCGACCGCAAGCGTCGCCAGGCCGTCACCGTGCTACTCAAGGCGCTGGGCTGGAGCAACGAGCAGATCCGCGAGCGCTTCGGGTTCTCCGAGATCATGATGCAGACCCTGGAGCGCGACCCCACGTCGGGCCCCGACGAGGCGCTGCTGGAGATCTACCGCCGGCTGCGTCCGGGCGAGCCGCCGACCAAGGAGTCGGCGCAGACCCTGCTGGAGAACCTGTTCTTCAAGGAGAAGCGCTACGACCTGGCCCGCGTTGGTCGTTACAAGATCAACAAGAAGCTGGGGCTGAGCGCCACGCCGGCCGAGACCTCCTCGACCACGCTGACCGAGGAAGACGTCGTCGCGACCGTCGAGTACCTGGTGCGCCTGCACGAGGGCCAGACCTCGATGACCGTCCCCGGCGGCGTCGAGGTTCCAGTGGAGACCGACGACATCGACCACTTCGGCAACCGTCGTCTGCGCACGGTCGGTGAGCTGATCCAGAACCAGATCCGGGTCGGCATGTCCCGGATGGAGCGGGTGGTCCGCGAGCGCATGACGACTCAGGACGTCGAGGCGATAACGCCGCAGACCCTGATCAACATCCGCCCGGTGGTCGCCGCGATCAAGGAGTTCTTCGGCACCAGCCAGCTCTCGCAGTTCATGGACCAGAACAACCCACTGTCCGGTCTGACCCACAAGCGCCGCCTGTCGGCGCTGGGCCCCGGTGGTCTGTCCCGTGAGCGCGCCGGCCTGGAGGTCCGCGACGTGCACCCCAGCCACTACGGCCGGATGTGTCCGATCGAGACCCCGGAAGGTCCGAACATCGGTCTGATCGGGTCGCTGTCGGTGTACGCGCGGGTCAACCCCTTCGGCTTCATCGAGACGCCGTACCGCAAGGTGAACGACGGTGTGGTCAGCGACGAGATCCAGTATCTGACCGCCGACGAGGAAGACCGCCACGTCGTCGCGCAGGCCAACTCGCCGATCGACGAGAACGGCCAGTTCCTCGAGGATCGCGTGCTGGTTCGACGCAAGGGCGGCGAGGTCGAGTACGTCTCCTCAGCCGAGGTCGACTACATGGACGTCTCGCCGCGCCAGATGGTCTCGGTGGCCACCGCGATGATTCCGTTCCTCGAGCACGACGACGCCAACCGGGCCCTGATGGGTGCCAACATGCAGCGCCAGGCGGTTCCGCTGGTGCGCAGCGAGGCACCGCTGGTCGGTACCGGCATGGAGTTGCGTGCCGCGATCGACGCCGGCGACGTCGTCGTCGCCGACAAGGCGGGCGTGATCGAGGAGGTGTCGGCCGACTACATCACCGTGATGGCCGACGACGGCACCCGGCACACCTACCGGATGCGCAAGTTCGCCCGGTCCAACCACGGCACCTGCGCCAACCAGCGTCCGATCGTGGACAACGGTGAGCGGGTCGAGGCCGGCCAGGTCATCGCCGACGGCCCATGCACCGACAACGGTGAGATGGCGCTGGGCAAGAACCTGCTGGTCGCGATCATGCCCTGGGAAGGCCACAACTACGAGGACGCGATCATCCTGTCCAACCGCCTGGTTGAGGAGGATGTGCTCACCTCGATCCACATCGAGGAGCACGAGATCGACGCCCGCGACACCAAGCTGGGTGCCGAGGAGATCACTCGGGATATCCCGAACGTCTCCGACGAGGTGCTGGCTGACCTCGACGAGCGCGGCATCGTCCGCATCGGCGCCGAGGTTCGTGACGGCGACATCCTGGTCGGCAAGGTCACCCCGAAGGGTGAGACCGAGCTGACCCCGGAGGAGCGGCTGCTGCGTGCCATCTTCGGTGAGAAGGCTCGCGAGGTCCGCGACACCTCACTGAAGGTGCCGCACGGTGAGTCCGGCAAGGTGATCGGCATCCGGGTGTTCTCCCGCGAGGACGACGACGAGCTGCCTGCTGGCGTCAACGAGTTGGTCCGCGTCTACGTCGCCCAGAAGCGCAAGATCTCCGACGGTGACAAGCTGGCCGGACGCCACGGCAACAAGGGTGTTATCGGCAAGATCCTGCCCGTCGAGGACATGCCGTTCCTCCCGGACGGCACCCCGGTGGACATCATCTTGAACACCCACGGTGTGCCGCGACGGATGAACATCGGCCAGATCCTGGAGACCCACCTCGGGTGGGTGGCCAAGGCCGGCTGGAGCATCGACGGGTCGCCCGAGTGGGCGGCGAACCTGCNNANGGACCTGCANAATTCGGAGCCGGACGCCATCGTGGCGACNCCGGTGTTCGACGGCGCCAAGGAAGATGAGCTGACGGGNCTGCTGGCCTCGACGCTGCCCAACCGCGACGGCGATGTGCTGGTNAACAAGGACGGCAAGGCGGTNCTGTTCGACGGNCGCAGTGGTGAGCCGTTCCCGTACCCGGTNACGGTCGGCTACATGTACATCATGAAGCTGCACCACTTGGTGGACGACAAGATTCACGCTCGGTCCACCGGCCCGTACTCGATGATCACCCAGCAGCCGTTGGGTGGTAAGGCGCAGTTCGGTGGTCAGCGGTTCGGTGAGATGGAGTGCTGGGCCATGCAGGCCTACGGCGCCGCGTACACGCTGCAGGAGCTGTTGACCATCAAGTCCGACGACACCGTCGGGCGGGTCAAGGTGTACGAGGCGATCGTCAAGGGCGAGAACATCCCCGAGCCGGGCATCCCGGAGTCGTTCAAGGTGCTGCTCAAAGAGCTGCAGTCGCTGTGCCTCAACGTCGAGGTGCTGTCCAGTGACGGCGCGGCGATCGAGATGCGCGACGGCGACGACGAGGACCTGGAGCGCGCTGCCGCGAACCTGGGAATCAACTTGTCCCGCAACGAATCTGCCTCGGTTGAGGATTTGGCCTAATTGTTTTTCTTTTCTAATCCCGAAAGGGGAAAGGGAGTTACGTGTTAGACGTCAACTTCTTCGATGAACTCCGCATCGGCTTGGCCACCGCGGAAGATATTCGTAATTGGTCGTTCGGTGAGGTCAAAAAGCCGGAGACCATCAACTACCGCACGCTGAAGCCGGAGAAGGACGGCCTGTTCTGCGAGAAGATCTTCGGACCGACTCGCGACTGGGAGTGCTACTGCGGCAAGTACAAGCGCGTCCGCTTCAAGGGCATCATCTGTGAGCGCTGTGGCGTCGAGGTGACTCGNGCCAANGTGCGTCGNGAGCGGATGGGNCACATCGAGCTGGCCGCNCCGGTCACCCACATCTGGTATTTCAAGGGTGTGCCGTCGCGGTTGGGCTATCTGCTCGACCTGGCGCCGAAGGATCTCGAGAAGATCATCTACTTCGCCGCCTACGTGATCACCGCCGTCGACGACGAGATGCGGCACAACGAGCTGTCCACCCTCGAGGCGGAGATGGTTGTCGAGCGCAAAGCGGTCGAGGACCAGCGCGACGCCGACCTCGAGGCGCGCGCGCAGAAGCTGGAAGCGGACCTGGCCGAGTTGGAGGCCG